>QFCE01002675.1_pt1 | contig 342692 bp, 330 predicted proteins | sample 5346091 | NCBI WGS metagenome assembly QFCE01 (sample SAMN09062252, study PRJNA434731) | Human gut metagenome, whole genome shotgun sequencing project. | isolation source: stool timepoint A chromium assembly | host: Homo sapiens | collected 2015
GAATTCAGCCTGGTGTACAGATATAACCTATATTTGGACACAGGAAGAAGGATTTGTGTATCTGACAAGTATAATGGATTTATACTCAAGAAAAATAATAGCCTGGAAACTAACAAAAACAATGGAAGTAGAGGAAGTATTAAAATGTCTGGAAGAAGCAAAAAGGAGGAGAAAAACAGATAATCCGGTAGTAATACACAGTGACAGAGGTGTTCAATTCACATCAAAAAAATACTATAATCTAACGGTAGGAATGATCGGCAGTTACTCTAAAAAAGGGAATCCATGGGATAATGCATGCATAGAATCATTTCATGCATTGATAAAAAGAGAATGGCTAAACAGAAAAAAGATAAATGACTATTCAGAAGCCTATCAGATGGTATTTGAATACATAGAAGGATTTTACAATACAGTAAGAATACATTCTCATTGTGATTACCAATCTCCAAACAAATATGAAAAAAACTACTACCAGAATAATTTAAACTAAAAATTGAAAATTCTTATATTTTAGTTGTCCGAAATCTTGACATAGTACCAAACTGCCGATGATTGATGAAATAGCGAAGGAAAAGGGAATGGAAGCAATGAATGATTTTGAACAGGTGTGCTACTTGTTTAAAAACAATGCGAATCATGCTATACTAAAGACAAAGGAAAGGTTGGTGAGAAAGCTAATGGAGAAGCATGAGAAATTCAAAGATGATGAAGGGCTGTGGTCGCTGGCAATGTCAAGGCAGATGGCAGAGTGGAGAGAGAAGAACAACCTGTTGGATAGTTATGATGAAGGCAAGAAAAAAGGTCTAGAGGAAGGTACAAAGCTTGGTCTAGAAGAAGGCAATCGACTTGGCACTTTGAATTTATTGGCTACACTAATCAAACAGAAATTTGCTATTGATGCTAAAGAGTGGTTATCCACCTTAAACCTATCTCAGCTATACGAGCTATCCAATAAGCTACTTACCTGTGATACTTGGAAAGATCTACAACAAGCTATGAAGCAGTAGGTATCAAAATGTTTATTACAAAATAAGAAAGCATAAGAAAAGCCCGAGTGGGCTTTTTCATAATAAGAGCTGTAAATGTGTCGAGTGGAAAAATTGAACTGTGTGCTTATTTTATCTTCATATATTGTTTAATAAGTATGGATTGCTATGAACTTTGAATATTTTTTAATGTGAGGAAGGATAAAGTGATTGATCCTAATAGAATTATTCTGTTGCTTTTTCAAAAAAACGTCGAAAAAGTTAGAGATTTGATAGGAATACTAGGTCTAAAAGAAACTAGGACAAAAAAGGTGTTGTGTGCCTTAGTGGCAGAAGGAAAGCTTATAGATGGCGGAGTAATCAAAGAAAAGCGATAAAAAAACCTGCTAATTGGTTATGGACTAGCAGGCTCTTTCCCTACAATTCTTTCTAATTCTATCTCCCTCAGCGATCAAAAAGCTTTCTACGCTCGGTTGCCTGAACAAAAAGGCGCTTCAATTCTTTTTCATCATTGTTTTGCAGCGTATTCTTCAAATGATTGATTTCAGCTACAAAATCCTCGATTTCACGAATCAAGATATCTTTATTCATGAAGAACAATTCACTCCAAAGAACCTCATTGATGCGAGCAATGCGGGTTAAATCACGAAAGCTATCACCCGTATAATCAACAAGATGGGTATTATCGTTGGTATTCATCAAAGAAACCGCAATGGCATGGGTTAACTGTGAAACAAAACCAATCATTTTATCATGCTCCATCGGATCTAGTATCGAAATATTCGCAAACCCTAACAGTTTCGCAAACTCCTGCATACATTCAATGGCGGAAATGGTGTTATTTCCGGTAGGTGTAATGATGAAATTAGCATTGTGAAAGATAGTGTCATCGGCATACTGTACACCACTGACTTCTTTTCCTGCCATGGGGTGCGAGGCAATAAATTCCAAATCTGATCGCAGTATGGCTTGAACATCTTCCACAATTCCTTGCTTCACACCACAGACATCGGTTAATAAAGCATTTGTTTTAATAAGAGATTGATGCTGCTTGATCCATGGCAATATAGCATTTGGATATACAGCTAAAATAATTACATCGGCTTGTTGAATCAGCTCATTTCCAAGTGTCGCCCCATGTTTGATCATACCTTGTGCTTTTGCATAATCTAAGCTTTCCTGCTGAAGATCAATGGCATCGACATGAAAGCCCTGTTTTGATAAAGCACAAGCATAACTCCCTCCAATCAAACCAAGACCGACGATGAGAAAACGTGTATCTTTTGTGATCATAACAAATCCACCTTTCCGCCAACTTTTTTAAAATCTTCAAAGAAGGTTGGGTAGCTTTTTTCAATCGCTTGGGCATCTTCGATGATTGCTTCTTGTCGGCTAGCCATTGCCGCAACACTTAATGCCATGACAATGCGATGATCGTTATGCCCATATAAAGAAGCTTGACAGATTGGATCTGGATTGTGCTGTAAGGTAATCGTATCCGGAGTAGAGGTAATATTCGTACCGAACTTTCTTAATTCCTCCTCCATTGCCGCAATGCGATCGCTTTCCTTGATACGTAAACGAGATGCATTATAAATATGGGTAGTGCCTTCTCCATACATACCAAGTACACAAACAATAGGACCTAAATCCGGACAGTTTTCTAAATTGATAGCTTGTCCTATTAGCTTGGCAGGGTGAATACGATAGCCGTCCTTTAATGTATCAATCAAAGCACCAAATTGTTTTAAAATATCAATGATCTGTTTATCTCCTTGCTTGGAGCTTGGCGTTACACCATGTAAGGTAATACCATTGGAAATAGCACCTAATACGGCAAAGAAGGCAAGCTGAGAATAATCTCCTTCAATGGTATAATCGCAGGCTTGATATTGCTGATTGCCGGGAATGTATAGGGTATATTCATCACGATAGTATGCCTTCACACCAAAGCGTTCCATCATTTCCAAGGTTAGATCAATATATGAACGTGATTCAAACGGTGGCTCAATGTGAATTGTGGAATCTTCAGTTAATAATGGAAGGGCAAATAGTAAGCCGCTGATGAATTGACTGGAAACATCTCCCTTTAGTGTATACCCTCCGGCTTGTAAGGACTGATGAATGTGAATGCCTGAAGGTGTATGGGTAAAATCCAGTCCTTGCTTATGAAAGATATCCGCATAAACCTTTTGCGGACGATCGAGCAAGCGGCCTTGACCGGTGAAGGTAATATCTTGATTGCATAAGGAAAATATAGGGATAAAGAAGCGCAACGTGCTGCCGGATTCGTTACAAAAAATTTCCTTGGCAGCTAACTGTTGAAAGCTTTGAACACCTCGAATATAGAGTGCGCTTCCATCTTTGCGAATACTTGCGCCAAGCTGCTTCATGCCTTCTATCGTTGCGAGAATATCTTTTGAATAAGCGACGTTTTGAATTATGCTTTCTCCATGAGCAAGTGCCGCACAAATAATTGCGCGATGGGACATAGATTTGCTAGGAGGAATATGAATGCTGCCAGTGCTTTTTGATGGCAATAGATGAGCTTTCATTATAAATCTCTCCCGATGACCTTCGCAATCGCACGTCCCTTGCGAATGACCTCTGCAAAGCGATTGGGACGTAAAGATTGTGCACCATCGCTCCATGCACATTCCGGTTGGTTATGCACCTCAATCATCAAGCCATCAGCTCCTGCCGCAATTGCCGCCAGTGAAGCAGCTTCTACCAATTCCCAATCACCGGTCGCATGACTTGGATCGATGATGATCGGTAAATGAGTTTTCTTTTTAATAATCGGAATAACACTTAGATCCAAGGTATTACGTGTTGCCGGTTCAAAGGTACGAATACCACGCTCGCATAAAATCACCTTTTCATTGCCCTCGCTCATAATGTATTCCGCACTCATGATCCATTCCTCAATGGTGTTTGCCAAGCCACGCTTTAAAAGAATCGGTTTATCTGTTCTTCCAACAGCCTTTAATAAATCAAAGTTTTGCATATTACGAGCACCGATTTGAATAATGTCTACATTATCCACAAATTCATCTAATTTATCAATGCTCATCAATTCGCTGACAATCGGAAGGCCGGTTTGTTTACGTGCCGCAACCATAGCCTGAATGCCCGCACTTCCCATGCCTTGAAAAGCGTATGGACTGGTACGGGGTTTGTAAGCACCACCACGAAGCATCACAGCACCTGCCGCTTTGACATCTTTGGCTAACTGTACGACCATATCCTCACCCTCGACCGAACAAGGACCGCCGATAACAACAAGCTTTTCCTTGCCGCCGATACGAATGCCATTCACTTCTACAATGGTATCATCAGGGTGAAACAAGCGACTTGCTTTTTTATAAGGGGAAGAAACGCGAACGACGCTATCCACATGAGGATTGGCTTCAATACGTTTTGGGTCGATGCGGCTGGTATCACCAACGACACCAAACACATTATAGTTTTCGCCGATGCTTTCATGAATTTGTAAGCCTTGTGCCTTTAACTGATCCATAACCTTTGCAATATCTTGAGCAGAGGTATTTTTTTTCATTGTAATAATCATAATTGTATTCTCCTATCGTTTTTTATAAATGTGAAGCTGCTTCTTTTTCCAATAATAAATCCAAAACACCAAGCGCTAATACGCTGTCTACGACAACTCTTGCTCGATGTATGATAGCCGGATCATGACGTCCTTCAATCACTAGCTTCACCGCTTCCTTAGTTTTGGCATCTATGGTATCTTGCTGTTTATAAATAGAGGGCGTTGGTTTTACAACGGTATGAATAAGAATCGGCATACCATTGGAGATTCCACCGTTAATTCCTCCGTTGTTGTTGGTTTTGGTTTTTACCTTTGTATCAAAATATAAGGCATCGTTTACTTCACTTCCATAATGCTTGGCAAAATCAAACCCCAAACCAAAGGAAACGCCTTTGATTGCCGGAATGGAAAAAAGCAGATGGGATAGATGACTTTCTAGGGAATCAAAGAACGGTTCTCCGATTCCACAGGGAAGATTATAAATACAACTTTCTAATATACCGCCAACACTGTCTCCCTGCTTAGCAGCATCTTCAATACAAGAGTGCATAGCCTGTGCTGCATTATCGTCTAATACCGCAAATTCCAGCTCGTGAAGCTTGTTGATTTGTTGTGTGAGCATGGTTTCTTCATGATGAAATGGTGTATCACAGATTCCATGTAGATTTTCAATGTGCGTCGCGATCTCAATTCCTTTTTGTTTTAGTATTTGTATGGCAATCGCTCCTGCCGCTACCAATGGTGCGGTTAATCGGCCACTGAAATGTCCTCCGCCTCGGTAATCCTGATAGCCGTTATACTTTACCTCAGCACAATAATCGGCATGCGAAGGACGAAGTCGATAACGGGTTTTGGTATAATCCTTGCTTCTGGTGTTGGTATTTTCGATAAGAATGGTTATGGGTGTACCGGTTGTATAGCCATTGAAATAGCCACTGACGATATGCACCTCATCTGCTTCATGACGTTGAGTGGAAATACGACCTTTTGCTTTGCGTTTTTCCATTTGTTTTTTTATTAAATCTTCATCAATGGCAATACCGGCAGGTAATCCATCAATAACACAGCCGATTGCCGCTCCATGACTTTCTCCGAATAGGGTAATTTGTAATAGATTTCCAAAGGTATTTTTCATAAATTAACCTCCTAGCTTTGTTTTCAATAGTTCAAGTGGTGTTTCGATCAGCTCTGCTTTGCCAAGCTCTTTTACATGCACGCAGGTAACACTATCGCCACTTGCTTTTTTATCGTTGCAAAGTAAATGGTAAATGCTTGTCGGATCAAAGCTTGTTTCCTTTTGAATACCTAAGCGTTTATATACACGCAATACACGCTGTTTGAGGCTTGGATCGTCTATAAAATAAAGCATTCCCATTGCGATGCATTCACCATGCAGGTATTCTTCTAGGTGATAATAGCTTTCAATCGCATGTCCGACCGTATGTCCGAAGTTTAAAATCTTACGAAGGTTTTGTTCCTTTTCATCTTTTTCCACAACTGCTTTTTTTACACAGAGTGCTTTGTATAAGATGGTGTCATATACCGCTTGTATATCTTCGGATTCAAATAGCTCGAATAAGGAAGCATCGTAAATTAAACCAGCCTTTAAAGCTTCGATCAAGCCATTGATGTAGTGGCGCTTGGGCAGGCTTTGTAATGTATCGGGATCAACGATGACGATACGGGGCTGATAAAATGCACCAATGATATTTTTGACTTCTTCTAAATTTACGGCAACCTTGCCTCCGATGCTGGAATCAATTTGGGATAGCGTTGTTGTTGGAACTTGAATGAAATCTATCCCTCGCATATAGGCAGAGGCAACAAAGCCACTTAAATCACCGATGACACCTCCACCTAATGCAAGCACACAGTCCTTGCGGGAAAAGTGATTGCTTAAAAGCTTTTCGCAAAGTGCTTGAAAGGTGGATAGCTGTTTACTGGCTTCTCCTGCCGGAAGAACCTCGATATAGGCTTCCTTGCATTGCTTGGCAATTGTATCTGCATAGGCTTTGGGTACATTTTCATCGGTGATGATCATGACCTTGCGATTCAGATCAACAGCCTCTTGGATATGAGCAAGAATCCCATGCTCTACCAGGATATCGTACCCGTTTTCTTTTAAATCTACATGTAGCTTCATATTAACCCTCTCTTCTTAAAGAAAAAAGCATCAATCTTTTACGATAGATGCTTTTGTTTTCGTTATAAAGTATATGGAAAATAACCACTCTATGCTGGCTTTATAACGATATCAGCTAAAATAATACATTTTTTTATTTACCAAAGTGATCACTCCATTTTTTATATCATAATACAAAGTGTGGATAAATGCAAGAAGTAGAGGCTTTCTTTCCTAAATTTTGAGTGGGAAATACAGCAAACTAATAGGTTGTTTTACCTAACGTAGTAGGAAACAAATTAAAGAAACTTATATGCAGGTTACTTAAATAAATCATCAATTGTTAAAAGAACGGCACCATCTATTTCCGCCTGTCGTTTTACCGGTTCGCTGTATCCTGATTTGCTTACAAAATATAAATGTATTTCTTTGATATTTGGAAATGCTTTTGTGGCAGTTACAAGATCGATGTATTCTTCATAAGGCATAGGACTAGATGTGAATTTACATTCCATAAAGATTGCTTTTTTGCCACTTCGATCAATAGCTAAAACATCAACATCATCTTGTGCCTTGATGCTTGGATTATTGCCCCACCATTTTCCTATGGAAAAAGGAATAAATGGAAGCTTTCTTTTCTTAGCTTGATGAATTAAATATTCTTTACATACTCCTTCAAACACATCTCCCATAAGATTGGAGATATCATTCATAATTTCTTCGGCAGCTTCTTTTGCTCCTAACATGGCGTAATATGCATTGTTTGTAAATGCATAACGAAACCAAAATCTTAAAAAGTTATCCTTTATTACATAAATTGATTTTTTAGATCTATTATTTTCGCCACTTGGAACTCTTTTTTCAATCAAGCGTAAGGTTTGAAGTGTTGTTAAATATTTAGAAACTTTTTTTTGATCCTCATGTATATAATCCGCAATTTCGATGATTCTGTTTCTTCCGTTTGCAATCGCAGAAAGTATAGAATTATAGGTATTTGTTTCTCGTAATTCTGCTTTCAACAAGTTTTCCGGTTCTTCATATAAATAAGAACCATTTCGAATAATTTTAGAAGCTACATTTTCTTGAATTGATTTATTTGCATCAAAGGCTTCCAAATATCTTGGAATACCACCTAAAATCCCATAAGCAATTAATTTGTCTTCATTACTGTAATTAGGGAAGAAGTTGCTGCTTTCTAAATAATCGAATGGAGCTATTTCCAGGGTTGCTGTTTGGCGATCATGCAGTGGACTTTTTCTTCCCATGATTTCATTTTTCATGACACTAAGCGAAGAGCCACAAAGAATTAAAAAGATATTTTCATTTTTCCAGTTATGGTCAATAGCATGCTGTAGAAGTGATTTTACGGAAGGATTTTCTTCAATGATATAAGGGAATTCATCAATAATAAGTGCAGTCCGATCTCGCACCTTATGACCAATATACGAAAAAGCATCTTCCCAGCTTTTAAATGATGCAATAAATTGTTTGTCAAAGTGAAGTTGTATTGCTTTTGAAAAATCTTCTAAGTTTAATGCATCGTTTTTTTCACGTGCAGGAAAAAAGATGGCATTTGTATGCTTTGAAAATTCTTGAAGCAATGTTGTTTTTCCAACTCTTCTTCGACCGTACATCACTAAAAATTCAAACTTTTTACTATCATATAATTAACTTGAAATAGTTTAATTCTTCTATTCTTCCTAACATACTGTCTCCCCCCATTCTGTTTATATACTTATAAGTATTATATTCTTGAGTATATAAATTATCAATAGTGGATATCGTTTATTGATGTATTATAAATAAGGTAGAAAAATTTCAATTATAAATCCGATTTCACTGGTAGGTATTTGAACTGCGAATATTTCGTTAATGATTTTAAAGTTTTTATCAATAACATTAAAGAGCTTAGAATGTTCTTTAATGAGATAGCGAGCTTTCGGATATGTATAAGGTTCCTTTCGAATGCAGCGTTCTAATGCAAAGGTAGTATGAAACAGAAACTTGATCAACAAATCATCACTATATGGAATTGATAAATCGTTTATAATGTTTAATAAGATGTTAAACAAGGCTTGGCAAGCTTTTTCAGGATTGAGAAATATCAATGATTCAGATAATAGCTTGTTTTGAATATCCTGTAGTAGATTTTTAGCATGCGGCTCTACAATATTTTGGTTGGTGCTTTTTGTAGTCTTTAAATCATCAAAAACATTCATTGATTGTATTGTTACACCCAGGGATTCAATCTTTTCAGCAATGGAAACGAGCTTTTGTACAGACATATCAGTGATTATAGTAAATTCTCCTTGGTATTGCTCGGCGATCAAACCGTTGATATTCGATATAGTGGGGCTGTCCGTTGCAATAATTACCCCTTTTCCTCTATCAATTGTAAGCATTTTATCAATGATTGATTGCGCAATTTGATTATCTTCTTGTTCGGGTGTAAATGTTAAATAAGATGTATAGGATTTAAAATATTGACTATTAATGTAATCGGCATAATTTTTAGCTATATCTTTATTAGGTGATACGATTAATAATTGAATATATTTTTTATCAATCCATTGACTTGATAAATATAGATAAGTTGCAATATAGTCAATTTCAGCATCAGATAGTTCAATATCATATTCCTTTTGAATAATATGGTTAATTTCATTAGCATATTCATAATCATTTTTTCTGGCAATTTTACTCGTTAAACTAGAGAAGGTGAAGCTTTGTTGACCAAGTGATAAACGATTGGTTTCATTAGAAATATGATGAAGAAGACCATATAATAAGTTTTCATTTTTACAAATGGAATGATTTTTTACGATAGGGTAAATTAAGTCATAGATTTTTTGGAGTAAAACGGAACGAATAGAATTAAGCTGAATGCTGCTTGCAGCATCAATGTCTGCAATACATTGCTTAATAAGCTCTTCGTCGATCAAACATACATTTGAAATATCTTCTGTATTAGGAGCTTGGTTTAAATCATACAGCAATAAGAGTTCAGAATTTGGTTGGTAAGGAGAGAAAAACAAATAATCATTATGGAATAAGTTGAGGGTATCATTTAATTCGTTTATTCTTTCATTAATGTTGAAGATATTAGTAAGCACAGAGGTAGATATTTCATCAAATTCAATATTTATAAAAAATGAATTTTCATTTATATAGTTTTGATATCCCATTGCACATGCCTGACGAATTTCCGAGCGAAGCTGAGCTAAATTACCTTTATATTCTGACATGACAAAGCAACTTAGTGCATCTTTTGAAATACGAATGGTTTTATCAATTAAAGTTGCTTCATCTTGTAGATATTGTAAAATAATTACGATTTTTTCGACGATGGATCGATCATGTAAATTAGGAATATCAATGAGCATCGGAAAGCATCGACGTATATCAATGTTATCTAAAATGGCTTGAGAGGTTGAAGTAGCTACAATTAATGATTTAAGCTCTATCATTTTATTAGAGTTTATGGGAACAAAGGATTTATCTAAAATGGCATTATATAAAGCACTGAGTGCATTTGCAGGAAGATTATCAATATTGTTGAAGATAATAATATTGTTTTGAGTTGTTTGAAATACTCCGCGTTTGTATATATTTGATTTTATATTATATTCTCCAAAGATTAACTTAAGAAAGCTCTGTTCGTTAGTAACATTGTAGTTTAAACACTCAATGATCGTTGGCTTTGATTTTGGATCAATAGCCTGAGCTTCTTTTGCATAATTCGCTAATGATTTTGCAAATTGAAATCTACCGGAACCACGTTCTCCAAAAATTAGAATATTCAATCTATTTGGATAGAGAATTGCAGATTTTGCTTTTTTGATTGGTTCATACATTTTCGAATGTCGAGGATTGGTGATATAACGATGAAAACTGTTTATGGAATCAGCTTTTATGGGATTGCTTTGGTTTACTAGATAATCTTGAAGCTCTTTGTCTTTAGGAATAATAGAAGGAATAAAAGAATCCTGTAAATAATTATCTAAAGAAGAACGATCGACATAAAGTACAGGGCGAGTGCTGGTTTTAATTAAGCGCCCTTCATTATAGAGCTGATTCAATATTCTTGAGATATTTGCTCGATCCATTTTTAAATCAAGACTGATTTTTAAAGTATCAATACCAAGCTCCTTATATTCCTGTTTATTTAATTTGCTAAGGGTGTCTTTATGAATATATTGAAAGATGTGTTCCTTTTTATCCATGAGAATACCTCCTATACAAAGGATAACAGAAAAATATGGAAATTTTGCAAGAAAATTGTGTAAATTATGAAGTTGTTTTCTTCTTATATTACAATTTCGCGAAAGAAATTCGTAGATAGAGTGTAATTATGTGTGTTTTTACTTGGTTGATAACCTTAGTATATTTTATATATAGTGCTTATTTAAAGGCTTTATCAGAGATACACAGATTTGATAATGTGTAAAAAACTGTCAGATTTTACAACGAATTATGTTTTTACTACAATATGAATGTAAAAATTATCGCGGTATTTTGCATACAAAGAGGAGGTGTATATATGGTAGCTTTATTATTAGTAACACATGGGGATTTAGCAAAAGCACTATTAAATAGCGCGGCATTGATTATGGGGGAGGCTCCTTTGATCGAAAGTTATGGTCTATATCATGGCGATGATGTAGATGAATTAAAGGAAAAAGTAAAAGCAGCGATTGTTCGTTTAAATGTACAATCGCAAAGCGATGGAGTATTGGTTCTAACAGATTTGTTTGGTGGGAGTCCATCAAACGTAACTGCAAGAAGCTTGCATGAATTGGGGAATAGTGTAAAAGTCGAATGCGTAACAGGTGTGAATTTACCAATGCTGTTGGAGGTTGCAACAAGTGCTTCTTATAGGAGCTTAGAAGAACTAAAAGATGTATGTTTAAGCATTGGAAATCAAAGTATCATTAGTATAAGAGATAAAATTCAAATATAGAAAAGGAGAAGGACATGGAGATTTCAATTATTCAAGCAATCTTGTTAGGTACACTTTATTATTTGACGAATAACGGAACACCACCGCTCACAGGCTTGGGAAGTGTATCTATTCGTCAACCGGTTGTATGTGGTACGATAACCGGTTTGATTTTAGGTGATGTTGTTCAAGGATGTATCATTGGAGCAACTATCAATACGTTATATTTAGGGTTTGTAAATGCCGGTGGAACCTTACCTGCCGATGCCGGTATCGGTGGTATTGTCGGAACCGCACTTGCTTTAACTTCCGGATCAACAGCAGAAGCGGCAATCGCTATTGCTGTACCATTGGGGATTATGGGAACGATGATTTGGACGTTACGTCAAACGGTAAATATTTATTTCGTACATAAAATGGATAAATATGCGGCAATCGGAGATACCAAAAAAATGGCGTTTTGGCAATTGTGGCCTACACAAATTTTTGCTTATCTTGTAACAGCAATTCCAGTAGCTTTATTGGTGTATTTAGGAGCGCCGGTAGTACAGAGTACTATTGAAATGTTATCAGGTACACCATTACATATTCTTAGTGTAATCGGTGGATTGTTGCCTGTTATCGGTATTGCGATGTTATTGCAAATGTTAAATACACGAAGTGGAATTCTGCTATTCTTTGTATTAGGCTTCTTTTTACAGACGTATTCCGGATTAGGTATGCTGATTATCGCTATTTTTGCAGGTGTGTTTGCATACGTATATGCAGAATTAAAATTTAAAACGGAGGATTAAATCATGGCTACAAAAAAAGTTGCATTAACTAAAAAAGACTTGAATAAAGCATATTGGAAATTTCAAATTTTCGCACAGGCTTGTTGTAGCTATGAACGCCTTCAAGCACCGGGTTTCTTCAGTGGAATGCGAAATGTAATTGAAAAGTTATATGAAGATGATCCGGAAGGAAAAATCGAAGCATGTCAACGACACATGGAGTTTTATAATTCAGAATTCGGGCTTGTCGGACCGGTGATTTTGGGAGCGGCAATTGCTATGGAGGAAGAAAAAGCAAATGGAGCAGAAATTGACGGGCAAGCGATTAGTGCAATAAAAACCTCCCTAATGGGACCATTAGCCGGAATCGGAGATACCTTGCGTCAAGGAACATTGATTCCGATTATCGGATCAATCGCAATTTCTTTAGGTCAAAGTGGAAATTTGTTGGCTCCGATCTTTTACATGGTAGCTACATTAGGACTGAATTGGGGTATTAGTTATACATTATTCAATAAGGTGTATCAATCAGGAAGCATGTTCGTTGCCGAATTCTTTAATGGAAATCGCATGGAAAAATTCATGACTATGATTACTACACTTGGGGCAATCACCATCGGGGCATTAGCAGCGAATACCGTAAAGCTATCAACACCATTAGAATTTGCTTTTGGTGAAAAACCGTTAAATGTACAAACCGATATTTTTGATGCAGTAGCCTTGAATCTTCTTCCTTTCTTAGTAATCATGCTTGTATTTTGGCTGATTACTAAGAAAAAGGTAAGCATCAATAAAGTAATTTTAGGTATTTTCGTTGTTAGTATTATTGGTGGATTGATTGGTATTGTATAGGGAGTGATCATATATGAAGGTTTTAATTACATCAAATAGCTTTGGTAAATTCGATCCGAAACCAAAGAAATTCATGGAGTCGTTGGGTTGGCAGGTAGTTGGAAATCGATATCATCATATTATGAATGAAGCGGAAATGATGGAAGAGGTAGTAGGGGTCGATGCCATTATTTTAGGGTCAGATACAGTTAGTAAAAAAGTATTGGAAAAAGCAGATCAATTGAAGATTATTTCACGTTATGGTGTTGGAATTGATAATATTGACTTAATGGAAGCGAAAAAAAGAAATATAGAAGTAACGGTAACTAAGAATTGTAATACCGAAGCCGTTGCGGATTATGCTGTTGGGTTAATGTTAGCAACGATTCGCCATATCTCTAATGTAGATGCAAACTTAAAACAAGGGGAATGGAAAAAAGAAACAGGACTTGATTTGTGCCATAAAACGATTGGTGTGATTGGTTTAGGGGCCATCGGGCGTCAAGTGATTAAGCGTTTAAAAGGATTTGACTGTCATTTCTTAGGATATGATAAGTATTTAGATGAAGCGTATTGTAAAGAAAATAATATCGAGGTATTAGAGCCTAGGGAAATATTTAAAAAAGCAGATATTATTACGTTGCATGCTCCGGGAAATCCTGATGGCACTCCTCTTATAGGAAAAGAAGAAATTGGTTTGATGAATAAAAATACTGTTATTATCAATACCGCACGTGCATCTTTGGTTGATGAAGAAGCATTACTTGAAGCATTGGAAAATAATGAAATATATGGATATGGAACAGATGTTTTTGATGGAGAACCGCATATCAATGAAAAATTTCAGGCATTAGATAATGTGGTGCTAAGCCCTCATACCGCAGCTGTTAGTGTGGAGGCTATTAACAAGATGACAAGCTGTGCAGTAGATCATATTTTAGAATTTTTTGGGATAGAAAAAGGAGAATATTATGAAACAAATTGTATGGACAAGAATAGATGATCGCTTGATTCATGGACAGGTGATGACACAATGGATTCAACATGCTTCGGCTAATGAAGTCGTTATTGTAGATGATGGAGTTGCTAAAGATACGTTTATTCAAATGATTATGAAATCAAGTGTACCGGCTAAAATCAGTTTAAAGATTTTAAATACACAAGATGCGATTGAATACTTGAATGGTGAGGATAATGGAAAAAAAGAATTCATTCTTGTGAAAACACCACAAGCCCTAGTAGCATTAACTGATGCGGGAATCAAATTGGATTTTGTAAATGTGGGTGGAATTGGTGCTAAAGCCGGACGAAAAACATTGTATAAAAATATTTCTACGAGTGAAGCAGAAAATAAAGATTTAAGAAATTTAATTGATAAGAACATTAAGGTGTTTTTTAGAGTAGTAGTTTCGGATTCAGAAGAAGATGTTGCTAAATATGTATAGGAGGAAGAGAATTTATGAATGAGGTTGTAAAATTCATTGAAGATCATAAAACACTAGTCATTTGCAGAGGAATTTATGGCGATGATCTATTGCGCTTAATTACTGCGTTGCATGCAGGTGGAATTATGATGGCAGAAGTAACATTTGATCAAGCTGATCCGAGCGCAATTTCAAAAACAGGACAAGCAATAAAGATGTTAAAAGAAAACTTTCCGGATATGAAAATCGGTTCGGGAACGGTAACATGTGTTGAGCATGTAGTTGCAACAAAGGAAGCAGGAGGAGAATTTTGTTTATCTCCGAATGTAAATTTAGAGGTAATAAAAAAGTCCAAGGAATTAGGTTTGGTTTCCATTCCCGGGGCTTTAACACCAACTGAAATTTTACAAGCGCATGATGCCGGCGCAGATATTGTAAAAGTATTTCCGGCAGGCTGGCTTGGCTTAAAATATCTTAAAGATGTCAAAGGCCCGATCAATCATGTAAAATTTATGGCAGCAGCCGGTGTCAATGAAGAAAACTATGCTGATTTCTTGAAGGCCGGATATTGTTCGGCAGGGATTAGCGGAAGACTGCTTGATAAGGAAATGATAGCTCAAGAAAACTATGCAGAGCTGACAAGGCGTGCACAGGTATTTACAAAAATCGCAAAAGAAAACTAAAGGGGCTAACAGCCTCTTCTTTTTAAAAACACAAATAAGCAAGGTTTCTGATTACGCAGTTTGAATAAATAATCTAGGAGGAAATAATGAAAAAATCAATTCTATTTGGAGCAGGGAAAATCGCCAGAGGGTTTCTAGGTCAATTATTATATTTAAGCGATTTTGAAATTACATTTGTAGATGTTTATGAGCCTATTGTATCTGTTTTGAATGAAAAGAAAACATATCATGTTCATGTGTTGGGAGATGAATCACTTGATAGTGATGTTACACATATTAAAGCATATTTATTTGATGAAAAAGAAAGTATCTATCATACGTTTTATGAATCGGATATCGCATTTGTATCGGTAGGTGGGAATCACCTAACAGATGTAGCAAAAAGTTTAGCTGATATTTTCAATCGGTTTGGTATTCAAAAAAAGATAAAGAATATCATTGTTTGTGAAAATTGGAGAGATGCGGCAAATACCTTTAAAACAGCTATGTTGAAGTTTTTGAATGAAGAGAATAAGAACTTATTTGAGGAATTCATCGGTGTTTCTGAAGCTGTTTTAATGCGTACAGCAACACAACCAGATGAAGAATTAGCAAAGCTTTATCCTCAAGATGTTTGGGTACAAAACTTTTGGTACTTACCAATCGACGGTTCACGAATAAAAGAAGCGATTCCCAAAATCCAATGTGTTGAATTATTAGATGAATTTGGTAACTTCTTGACACAAAAAATGTATACCAACAATACAAGCAATGCAGTAATTGCTTATAGCGGATATTTATTAGGATATGAAATTCTAGCAGAAGCTGCCAACAGTTTAGAAATTAGTGCTTTATTAGATGATGCATATAAAGAAATCAATCAAATATTAGTCGCCGAGTTAGGTGTAGATGAAAAACAACAAATGGAATTTTCCCAAAAAGCACGTGCCAAGTATTGTGATTGGACGATTGTAGATAAAGTGATTCGTCATGGGAAAGATCCAATTCGAAAGCTCGGACCACAAGATCGCCTAATTGCACCATGTAGAATGGCTTTTAAGCAGGGTATTTATCCAAAAACACTTATAGATACCATTGCAAAAGCACTTTATTTTGATGAACCAAGTGATGCGGAAGCAGTAAAGCTAAAAATGCTTCGACAACAGAAGGGAGTCGAATATGTGCTGCAAATAGTGTGTGGATTAGATAAAAACGAGCGTTTATATCATGAGGTATTAAAATCAGTAGAGCAAATAAAAGAGCAAGGATTGGTAAAGGGACATGAGTAATATTGTGTTGATTGGTGCCGGACAAACCGGACGAGGATATTTGAATCGTTTTTTTAAAGATGAAAAAGTAACTTTTTTAGATATTGATTCAGAGCTGATAGAAAGGCTGCAACAAGAGAAAAAATATAATATTTTCTTTGGTAAGCAAAGAGAAACATTAACATTGGATAATTTTAAAGCATATACAGTAGATTCCAAACAAGGACTCGATGCTCTTGCACAAGCAGACTTAGTTATGATTAGTGTAGGACAAAAGAATTTAGATTCGCTAGTTCCCCTGATTCAAAAAGCTTTGGCTATACGTCAAAAAGGTGATGTTGATATTTTAACAGCGGAGAATGGAGTTCATACGAAAAACTATCTAATTCCGTTATGTCAAGATAAGCGAGTTCATCTAGCAGAGACGATTGTTTTTTGTACCACTTTAAAACAGGAAAATTCATTAGATATATTTAGCGAGGATTTAGATTATTTACCATACGATGTTGTATCTTTGGGACATCAGCTTCCCTATAAGCATACAGTAGCTGAAAAAAATTTGAGTAGTTTGATGCAAAGAAAAATTTATACCTATAACTGTTTATCTGCTGTTGTTACATACCTGGGATATTATAAAGGATATGAAGAATATGCAAAAGCGGCAAATGATTCGGAAATTACTATGTGTATGGATAACATCTTACAAAAATTAAACGCATGTATTTGTAAGGAATATGAAATTGATGTTGATGAACAAGCAAAATTTTCTCAAATGGCTGTTGCGAAATTTCAAAATAAAGCAATTGTTGATACGATTGAAAGGAATGCAAGAGATGTAGATCGTAAATTAGGGGAAAACGAAAGAATTCTAGCCCCTCTTTGTATTCTTAAAAAATATGGTAAGCAAAGTGATGCATTATTGCTGGTAGCTGCCTGTGCCGTTTATTATGGACAAAAAACAAGTACATTATTAAAAAGCTTTGAGAAGTATTTTGAAATTCTCCCTAAGGAGTGGTTTACACAGATTGTTGATTATTTAAAAAAATTAGATAATCAAATGACGATTATTGAAGTGCTGTCCGTTTAGGAGCGTCGCTATGGAGGATAAAAATATTTTAATAAGTATAGGGATTTTGCTGTTATTGATAGCAGTATTTTCCATATTGCGCTATTTAAAGCAAAGAAAAATTTTCAGATTCATTCAAACGCAGAATTTTTCAGAGCTAGAAAAGGAATTGGATTCGATAACAACAAGAATGTTGATAAAACCATATAATCGTGAAAATATCCGATTAAATATGTATCTAATGGAAAGAGATAAAAAGAAAATCAATGAACAGTTTGAACGATTATATCCAATTCTTAAGAAACCTCTTCAAAATCAAGAATTCTTAACGAAAATGTTTCAACACTATTTGTTTGAACAAGATGAGAAAAGATGTAAAAAACTATTAGGTACTATTCAAGAAAGTATTCAACAGGCTTCGATACTACATGAAGCACAAATGCTATTTCAGATATTCTTTGAAAACAGTTCTGCATATATCAATGAGCTGAAACAAAAAATGGAGACTATGGAAAATGAACAAAAAGCGATGTGTGCGTACTATATTTCTCTACAGTATGAAAATAAAAAAGATGAATACCATGCGCAAAAATATCGAGAGCTTTCAAAGCGTTTGTTTTAATGTGTTTTCATGGCAGCTGTTTTTTACTTACAGAAGTAAAAATGGTAAAATAAAAGCAATTCATTAAAGTTAGTGTATGGTATAAAGGAGATGATACTATGGAGCTGATTATTGATTCATCAAATATCGAAGCGATCAGACAGCTAAATGAACTATTGACCATTACAGGCATAACGACCAATCCCACGATTATTACCAAGTCCGGAAAAGATCCTAAGATCATCATACAAGAACTAATGGATATATTAAATCCGGAGCAATTGCTATTCATTCAGGTTGTTAAAACAGATTATGAAGGGATTCTTAAAGAAGCCAAGCAAATTCACGCTCTTCGCAAGAAAAATATTTATGTAAAAATACCGGTTACCAAAGATGGTTTACGAGCAATCAAAAAATGTAAAGAATTAGGAATCAAAACCCTAGCAACGGCAATTTATACAGCGGATCAAGCTTTTTTAGCTGCTTTAAACGGAGCTGAATATTTAGCCCCTTATGTCAATCGAATGGATAATTATGGAAATGGCATTGAAAACGTAAAGGATTTGATTGAGATGCTAAAGGTTCATCACATGTCATCAAAAATCGTAGGGGCAAGCTTTAAAAACACGTATCAAGTCCATGAACTGATAAAAGCAGGTATTCATGCTGTTACGGTTTCAACAGATGTATTATTTCAAATGATCGAGCACCCAGGCACAAGCATAGCGGTAGAAGAATTCTGCAATGATTGGGAAAATACATACGCTAGAAAATCCTTATTTCAAACAGAATAAGCTTAACAAATAGGAAGGAAAGCATCAATCACGACAGAAAGATGCTTTTTCTTTATAAGTTTAGCATTTACGATTACAAAATCTCCTGCCAACACCCAAAGAAATGAGGTATAATAATAACCAAGAAATAACCAAAGGAAGTGAGAATATGTCAAAGTTGGAAGAAGCACGTTTAACCATCAATGAAGTCGATGAAGCCATGGCACAGCTGTTTGAAAAACGTATGCAGGCAGTGGAAGAAGTTGTGAAATACAAGAAGGAGCATCATTTACCCGTGCTTGATGAAAAACGCGAAGCCTTCGTCATTGAGCATAATACAAACTATATTCAAAATCAAAAATATAAAGCAAGCTATCATGAATTTATGAAACAGCTGATGGGAGTATCCAGAGCCTATCAGAAATCGGTTTTATACCATGATGTGATTGGTTTTCAAGGAGTAGAGGGAGCCTTCTCGCATATCGCAGCCAACCGCATCTTTCCGGATCTAAAGAAAAAACGCTATGCGACTTTTGGAGAGGTATTTAAAGCGGTTGTCAACCAAGAAATTGCCTATGGTATCGTACCATTTGAAAACAGCTACACCGGTGAGGTCGGAGAAGTATTGGATTTGTTGATGCAATATCCTGTCTATGTGCAAGGAGATTATGATTTACGCATATCACAAAACCTATTGGGTATCAAGGGATCATGCTTAGAGGATATCAAGCAGGTATATTCTAAGGATCAAGCCATTCATCAATCCAAGCAGTTTTTACAGGGGCGCGGTTATGAGCTGATTCCTTATCCAAATACCGCATTAGCAGCAGAATATGTTGCAAGAATGCAGGACAAAAGTAAGGCTGCAATCGCAGCTAAGGAAAATGCAGAGCTGTATGGCTTGGATATCTTGGCAGAGAATATCAACACCAGTGATCAAAATACAACCCGTTTTCTGATTCTTGGAAAAGCCTTGTGTACCAAAGGAAATCGCTCCAGTCTGGCTATCATTGTGCCACATGAGGCAGGGGCTTTGGTTGCGGCTATGAATTTGATTGCGAAATATGGCTTTAATATGCAAAGTATCATTTCCCGTTCTATAAAAGAGCGGCCATGGGAATATTATTTCTATATCGAAATTGACGGCAATATTCACGAAGCACAGGAAAAGAAGCTATTAGCGGAACTGAAAGAAGTTTGCGAGCAAGTAAAGATACTTGGCTTATATGAAACGAAAGGAAGGGATTAGCATGAGCTTTGTAAAACGAAAGGTAGATAAAACACCGATTGAGGATACCGTATTTGCGATTGTTAAAAAAGCAAAGGAGGATAAGGAGCGTGTCGGAGCAGAAAATGTTGTCGATGCGACCATTGGTTCTTTATATAATGAAGAAGGCAGCATCGTAGCCTTCGATAGTGTATTTACACCCTACAATCAGATTGCTAAGGAAACAAAGGCAGCTTATGCCTCCAGCTTTGTTGGAAACGAGTCTTTTCGCAAGCAGGTGTATGAATGGGTTGTAGGAAATCGCTCGGCATTAGCACATAGCGTGATTGCGACACCCGGAGGAACCGGAGCTGTTGCGCTAAGCGTACAAGAAATATTAGATGAGGGAGAAACACTGGTAATTCCGGAAATTGCATGGGGTTCTTATCGTTTGATGGCAGCCATGAATAATGTAGAGGTTGCTACTTACTCTTTGTTTGAAGACGATCATTTCAATATGAAAAGCTTTAAAGAGGTATGTGAAAGAGTCATGCAGAAGCAAAAGAAGCTATTGGTGGTTATCAATGATCCATGCCATAACCCAACCGGTTACTCCTTAAGCATGGAGGAATGGAAGGAAATCGTTGCTTTCTTAAATAGTTGTGCAAAGCATGGTGAGGTTGTATTGTTAAATGATATTGCCTATATTGATTATTCCTATGATTTAGAGCATTGTCGTGATTATATCTCTTGCTTCGACGCTTTCGATGAAAAAGTGATGTGTGTGATTGCATTTAGTTGCAGTAAATCTTTAACCTCCTATGGCTTACGTTGTGGTGCGGCGATTTTAATGGCGAAAACACAACAGCTTGTACGAGATGTAGAAATCGTATTTGAAAAAGCCGCAAGAGCAACATGGTCGAATATTTCTAATGCTGCCATGGATAATTTTACGCAAGTTACTACAACGAATGTAGAAGCCTATATAAAGGAAAAAGCAAAGTATATTGCTTTATTGAAGGAGCGAAGCGATATCTTCATGAAAGAAGCTAAGGAATGCGGACTGGCATGTTATCCATATAAAGAGGGCTTCTTTGTAACAGTAGCCATGGATAATGAAACACGTGATTGCTACCATGAAGCTTTAATGAAGGAGCATATCTTTACCGTTAAGGTAAATAAGGGAATTCGTGTTGCTGTATGCAGCTTAAGCGTTACAGCAATCAAAGGCTTAGCAAAACGAATGAAGGAAATCCTAGATACGTTATAAAACACCGCAAGGTGTTTTCTTTTATGCCGTTGAGCAGCATATAGATGGAATAAGCGTGTTTGCGACGCCGATATTGCTAACACTAATAAGATATAAGGAAAAGAATTTGATGAAATCTATCAATTATGGTAAGTGAATAAAAATTGGTAAATGTGAAGGCAGAAGCCTATTACATATAAATCATAATACTTTAAATAAATAGGTAAAAAATTAAATTATAACGTTTTTTCAATAAAAAGTACACATTTTTTACCAAATTATTGCTTTTTGGAAAATTATGTATTATCATATTAAATGACTTAATAAGCCATATATTTAAGCTTAGAAGATACTGGTAAAAAATGTGTACATTATAAACCATTAAATAAAAGGGTAAAAAATCCGTTTGTTTTTTTGCGATATACATACCCTGACATGTCTGGTTATAGAAAAACTGGAGGATTTATATGCAATTGAATATAACAACAGACTATGCAATTAGAATTGTTTTATATCTAGCTACATCACAAGGCAAATCAACTTCAAAAGAGTTACCAGAGAATTTGTGTATCCCTTAGCATTATATATTAAAGGTAACCAAAAAGTTAGAAAATGAAAAATTGATAAATGTATAGAATGGAAAAAATGGCGGATTTTCCATTGCGAAAGACAAAGCGCAGATTAACTTATTAGATATTATAAAATTGATGGAACCTACCATTAAGATAAACCGATGTTTAGAACCGGATAAGTATTGTAGTCGATGTGCAACAGAATATTGTTCTGTTAGAAAAACTTATTGTTTTCTACAAAAAATTATGGAGGAAAGATTATCTTCAATTACTGTTGAAGAAATATTGAAACAATAGTTTGTTATAAGGGGAATGAAAGAATGAAAAAGACAAAAGCGACACGATTATTATTGTTGATGTTGAGTTTAGTAGTGGCTTTCTCTTCATTTAATGTATATGAGATTTCAGATAAAAATATATATGCTGAAGTAAATGAGAAGGAAGATTATATAGCTCCGGCTGAATTATCTGAGGACTATTCACATTTATATAAGGACGAAGCAATTCATATTTATAATCTTGAACAATTAAAAGCCATAGGTACTAATCAAAAAGTTAAGGATTTGGACGAAACAAAAGAAGGCTTTGGTTTGGGAAAAGATATTGTTGTTGATAATCAAACAATTACATATTCATTAGACGCAACTTACATATTAGAAAACGATATTGCATTAAATGGAGAAAAATGGAATTTGCCAGAAGGATTTAATGGTTCATTTCTTAGTAAACAAGAAACAGGCTCCCCTCAATTATATGATGAAGATACAGATACTATTTACATATATAATTCATATCAATTAGATTTGATACAAAGTGATTCAGCTTCATTAGAACCGATATTATCATTAGATTATGATGTAACTCTATTTGGACAAGGCAAATTGATCTATCCGAATAATTCACAAGATTATGTAACATATAGCAATGAACATACTTATGTTCTTTCAAAAAACTTTACTGCTTTACGACCTGCAACTGAGGCAATAAAAGTACAAAAAGAACAAGAAGAAAAGAAACAAGAAATAGAGGTTTTGCAGAATAACAGATGGGGAAATGCAGAGTTATCCGGTAGAGATTATATAGGACAGGTGTATAAAGAATTAAATGGCGTTAAATATATTCTCATAGGGAACAAACAACAGTTGGCTGCTATCGGTTCAAATAAACAGGTGACACCAACATTGGTTCTTCACAAAATGCCTGGTCTTTTAAATCCTACGAGCAAATATACACCTCTTTATCCAGGAGATGCGGATTTCAAAGCGGACATAACATTAACTTTGGATAAATCTGATAGTATAAACTTTAAATACTTTGATGGAAATATAACAGAGTTGATGAATGTAGATTTTTCAAAAGGTTTACTAGGTAGTGTTAATGATATTTTAGGAGGTTTATTGGGAGGCTTATTAACAGGAGACCATGAAATTTTAGGTTATGATAGTCAGAATGGAACTTATATTTCAGAAACAACTTTAAAATCGGAATATTCAGATTTAAAGTATTCCGGTGATGCGAATTATATTATTTTTAGAGATATTGACTTAAATAACATTGAGTGGAAGCCATTGATGTTTAGTGGCACAATGGTCGGTGCTGTTTCTGAAGATAAAAATACTGAAAGTACTTTATGGAATGATAGTGGAATTGTAAATACAAGGCAATCTGTAATTTCTAATATTACAGTTAATCAAACTTCTCCGATCGACATAAAAGAACAATCAGGTGTAGGATTTTTTGGAAGTATCATGTCAAAATCTACTCAAAAAATAGGTGTTGTAGACCAACAAGTTTCTGTAAAGAATATAAAGCTTCAAAATATTTCTGTAACAAATGCAACTAGCGAGATTGTGGATCATCGCGGATTGATACAAGGTCTTTTAGAGCTCTTAGATAAACTTCTATCTGGATTGTTAGGGGATCTTGGAGATGTGTTAGGAAATTTACTGAATCCTAATGGTGATGGAGATCCAAGTGTTTTTGCGACTGGTTCATTTGCAGGTAGAATTAGCGGTGATGTATCTGTCGAAGATTGTGTTGTAGAAAATGTAATAAAAATAAGTAACGTAAATGACTTAACCGGTGGCTTTGTCGGGCATGTTGAAGGAATTACAGAATATGGTGGCTTACAAGATGCTTTAGGAACCCTTACTACGATTCTAGAAGAAATTTTAAATATTATTCCTTTTGTAGATTTAGGGACATTGATTGAGGTACTCTTAGATGGAAACATTATTGATTTAAACAAACTTATTCCAACCGGCTATAAAAGCCCAACCATTTCGAATTGTTATCTTGATAATAGTGGCAATAATTTATCAGTCGGAAATATAGCATATAATTATCAAGGAGGTTTTGTTGGAAAAGCAGTTGGAACACAAATCAAAAATTCTTCAATCAAAGCGAATAGTTTAACTGTTGAAGGAAAAAATATGGCAGGTGGATTTGCGGGATATAGCGCAAATGCTGAATTAGTCGGGGTGTTAAACGGTTTAGGTATAGAATTATTCAACGCATTTCAACTTAATACATTTTTGTTAAACGGTCGTGTAGAAACCAATAATTTAAGTGTTCATGCAAATGAAAAGTATGGTGGAGGAATCAGCGGGGCGTTAGCAAACAGTTTTATCGTCGATTGCAGTGTATCTGGAACAACCAATATTACAGCCGATTCTTATGCCGGTGGAATTAGTGGGATTGCAGCCCTAGGGCAATCAATTGCCTTAAAAGACTTCTATACTGGAAAAAAGGACTTAACAGGATTATTAGGAAGTTTATTAAGTGAGATATTAACGCAAGATGAAGAAAATGTATTGCTGTCTTTAACAGGGATTAGTCCGAGTGTCCTAGCTGGAAATGAAATAACAGGTTCATTAACTGTCAAAGCAAATGATAAGTATGCCGGAGGAATGGTTGGTCAAGGAGATGGCGTAAAAATTATTTCTTCTTCTGACTTAAAAGTAAAATCCTATGTTTGGAAAAATGTAATAGGTGAATTAAATTACACAGTATTAGGAAGAAAGAATACGATCTCTAATTTAAAAGAAATTTCCGCTCAATCTCGTAGTGGTGGAGTTATCGGAGAAGCAAAAACAGCAAGTGCCGGAGGAATCTTAAATAAAACTTTAGGAATTGGAAATTTCTTAGGGTTTGAAATTGAAAATATAACGATATCGAGCATTAATGCACCGGGAATTATTCATGCAACCCAAGACTATGCAGGTGGATTTGCAGGTAAAGCAATGGGTGGAACAGTTTCAAATGTGCATATCAGTGAACTTCAAAAAGTAGAAGCAAACAATTATGCAGGTGGATTTGCTGGCTATGGTGGAACCGGAAGTTTAGCTGAAACCGGGGCATTGAATATACTTGGTTTAGTTGAAATAGCAAACTTGCTTGATCTGGCACAAGGGCTTGTCTTGGATATTAGCGAATGTGATGTGCAGGGAACAACAAATGGATTTACAGTAAAAGCATTAGGAACAAAAACATCTGATGTTGATGTAACAAAATATTATGCCGGTGGATTTATCGGAAAATCAACAAGTGTACATATTCGTAATTCTCATGTAAAAGGACTAAAAGATGTTACAGCTGATGGGATAAGCGGATATGCCGGAGGTTTTGCAGGTGCAACAGAAACCGGAGGCTTAGCTGATGCTGCTAATAATGATACAGAGGCACTAGAGCTTTTAGGAATTAATGGCTTGTTAAATGCTGTTCCATATTTGGTTTCTGATTTTAAAAATACAACCGTTGCTTACCAACCGGAATCTGCAGAGGTTGCGCAAGTACGTGCAGCTTATGCCGGTGGTTTTATCGGAGAAATGCAAAGCGGATATATAGATAACAAAGGGTTAGATAAGCCTTATGCAGTATCTAATATATTAAATGTCAAAGGAACATATTATGCCGGTGGATTTGGTGGAAAAATCTATTCAGGTGGGTTAGCGACTGCCGGGGATTTATCCATTTTAAATGGACTCTTAAACATTAATGCCAGTAACCTGTTAAGTGTTTTAAACGTCTATATTCCAATCATCAATTCAGCAGGGGTTTCTTCAAAAGGACTTATTGTTGAAGTAACCTCAACAGATATAAATGATAGTAATTCCGGTAGTGCCGGAGGTTATGTCGGATATGGAAGTGGATTAAAAATCAGCAATTCCCATGTAAATCAGTTAAGACATACAACGGTTAAAGCGCCAAGTGATTTAAATAGCAATGATGGATCTTCCTATTTTTCTGATCAATCAAAATATGCAATCAAAGGATTACGATATGCCGGTGGTTATGTTGGTAAATTAGATATAGGAAGCTCGGCTGCGTTAGGTTCAGGGTTAGGCGTTCTTGGTAATGTTTTAGGTTTAAATGATGTAACACAAGCGTTAGATGTTGTGGCATCACAAATTGAACATTCAAATGTTTTAGGTGAAGTAGGAGGATATTCCGTACTTGCTAACTTCAAAGCTGGCAATGATCTACAAGGTCATTCCGGTGGATATGCAGGATCGATTGATGGTTCATCGCTTCAAGATTGCAATGCTTATAATTTTGAATATATTATCGGTCAAGAAACGGCCGGTGGATATGTTGGTAGAATGCAACCGGGAAATGTGGCAAGCGTTATAGGAAATGCTGATATTTTAGGCGGTTTATTAGAGGTTGAAGGAAATCTGTTATCAATTCTTCAATCATTTATCCCAATGATTTACAATTCAGAAACCACATCTGTTCCATGTGGTGGTGCAGTTCGTGCAAATGCTGCTAGCGATGAAACACGTGAAAGAGGTTTGGCTGGTGGTTATGTTGGACATAACATTGGTGGAAGAATCGAAGGAATGTCTGAAAGGGAATGGAATAAAAAGAAGCCTACTGTTTTAAAAGAAAATGCAGCAGTGCGTATTCGAAATGTCTATGGATATGAATTCGCCGGTGGTTTTAGTGGCCGAACAGAAAATGCAAATGTTGCAGATACAGGAAATTTGCATATTTTATTTGGTATTATCAATATTAGCAATCCTTTGTCTGCTCTTGGAGCTGTTTATTCTACGGAAACAAACACAGCGGTATATGGACCATTAAGAAAATTAACCGTTGATGTATGGAACGCTTGGGTAGGAGTAGTTGGAGTCAATGGAGCATACGGTCAGCAGCTACAAGAATTAGGAAAAGTAGAAACACAAGAACAGTTAAATGGAATTATTGAAAAATATGCTTATGGATATGATGTTAAGGCTGCTAGAGAAATCGCAGGTACATTAGCAACGCAAGGTGGCAGTGCCGGTGGTTATGTTGGAAGAATGGACGGAGGTGTTGTAACTTCCGGGCAAGCACACGATATAAAATTAGTTACTGCTTATCGAAGCAGTGGCGGGTTTGTCGGTGAGATGTCAAGTGCCGGTGTAGCCAATGTCGGTGGCATTCAAATAGGAGATCTTGATGTTGTAGGTTCTTTACCAGTGTTACAGACGTTTGTACCGGTGATTAAGACTTCCTCTGCTTACGGCTATCGTTCAGGAGCAACGATCCTTGCTAACGGAACGGATTTAAAAAATCAACAAGGAAATGCCGGTGGTTTTGCAGGTATCATCATCGGTGGTCAAATCGAAGGAAAAGAAGATAATTTCTGTTCGATTGAAAAATTAAAAACAGTCAAAGGAACCAATACGATCGGCGGCTTTGTCGGAAGTATCCTTTCAGGAAGTGCTGCAGAAGTAAATATCGGTTCAAATGACGGATTGCTTCCGATATTATTAAAACCTATTTTAGGAAATCCGGATAAGTTAGCTTCTTTATTAAATGCAACGGTATCCACAATAAAATATGCCAAAGTAGATGCATGGGATAATTGGGGTATTACAATTGACGGAAGATATCAAAAAGAAAATGATCCAAACACGCAATATACCTATGCAAGCGGTGGTTTTGCAGGAAATATGAGTGGAGCGGTATTAGGCGATAAAGGTAGCAATAGCGATTCATTGATTGTAAACAATATAAGAAAAGTAATTGGCGGAGAACACGTTGGCGGTTTCTTTGGACTAGCTGATGTGGCAGCCGTTGCTGAAGTAGGGGACAATGCATCAAATGGTATTTTAGGTCTCATTAAACTAGGTGAATTAGATGTACTAGATGCTTTTCGAACGTATATTTATCATGCATCAGTGCGTGGATCAACTGAGCATGGTCTAATTGTCAGTGCCAATACGCAAAACGAAGCAGGTGGCTTTGAAAGTACAGTACAAACGGGAAATACCGGAGGTTTTGGCGGAAGCTTATTAAACGGATCTGTAAAAAATGCAAGCGTTACGAATTTGAATCAAGTAAATGCATTAAATTATAGCGGTGGTTTTATCGGACATCTTGGAAAAAGCGGAGTTGTTGATTTAGATAAAGCAGCAACCGGAGGCGCACTTACCGGCTTGTTAAATGCCACAGCCGGAGTATTGGATAACTTTGGTTCTCATTGTGATGATTGTAAGGTTGATGGAATCCAAGAAGGTTTTCTTGTAAATTCACAAAACGGAAAGAAATCTATTTCCGGTGGGTTTGCAGGTCTTGCGGATCTTGCAAAAATAAATAATAGTCATGTTACAAACATCAAGAAGGTAAACAGTGATCAAATTGCCGGCGGGTTTGTTGGAAGAACAACATTCTCTTACTTGGCAGATATTGATGCTGGTTCCACTACATTATTAAATCCTGTTTTGAGTATTGTAAATAAATTATTGGATATTTTATATGTTGGTGATTTGCAAAACTTAGGTGTAATTGATTTAGGTCTTGGAAAACTTTTAGAGATCAAATTGTTAAGTGATGGAAAAACACTTTCCGTAACACTTCTAGGATTACCGATTTCTGTTGCTTTAGTAAGAAACAACGGAGATGGAACAAGTGATCTAGCTCAAATCCATATTGGGGACAGTTATATTGAGATACCTTGTACAAGTACAGATGGAAATCATATAAGTAAGGAAGATAAGAAAAATATCAATATCGGATTAATCAAATCCAATCGTACAAGTATTAAAAATTCTTCAATTACAGGAATTTCAATTGGCTATGATGTTTTTGGTGGCGGTGCAAATGATGAAAAAGATGGCACAGATCAAGAAGGATATGCCGGTGGTTTTGTAGGCTATAATGATGAAGGATTATTTGAAAATAATCAAATGTATTATGCAGATACCATTCGTGGTATAAAAGATAAGGTTGGTCCGTTTGTAGGAGAAACTTCCTTAGATTCAAAATACGATTTTAATACAGTTGAAAATATTGAAGGGAATCACAATGGATATCGTGTTTATCGTGATCATAACGAGTTAACTTCTCTTATAGTCGGTGGTGAAAAGATAACTGCAGAATCATCGAATATAAATTGGAATGAGTTTGTAATCTCACATATCAAAGATGTTGAGACATTTGATAAGTTCGAAAATGCTATTCTTTCTAGCGTTGATATAAAGGAAAAAGCAGGGGTTTATGTTTCATCAGCAAAAGCAGTATTGATGGAAGATAAAAAAACATCGGATAATGAGGAAAATTTAACTCCACCGCCATCTGATATGCAAGATCCTTGCGATGAGTTAATCAATTTAACAATCAACAAGATTTGGAAAGATTTTGGCAATTTTGAAAATATTCGCCCAGCTCAAATCGAACTTCTTTTAACAAGAACATACGAAGCAAATGGCACAGTGGTTAAAGATGAACAATTTGAACAGACGATTATAGTAAAACCATCAGATGATATGCAAAATATATGGCGAGAGACTGTGAAAGGATTAGAAGCCTATAAAGTATTAGATGGTGGTACACACGCTTATTATACCTATCAATTGACTGAAAAAGAGGTTGATGGCTATTCGACAACAATAGAGAGTTCAGAAGATGGATTCACTATTACGATTACCAATTCACATATTCCATTTTTACCTGATACAGGTGGAATAGGAACGTATGTATTTACCTTTATAGGTATGATAGGTATAGCAGCAGTATTTTATAGTTTAAAGAAAGGAAGAAAGAAAAATGAAAAACATGCTTAAAAAACTAGGAACACTTACACTTACAATTATGGTAATGTTTTCTATGGTAACAAGTGTATTTGCCGCAACACAAGGAACAATTACCTTACACACAGGGAAACACAATGTTAACGGAGTGGAATTTAAGGTTTATAAGATGATGAATGCCACGGTTACAGAAGATGGACAATCAGCAGCTTATACAATCGCAGATAATTTTAAAGATTTCTTTGTAACAAATGTAAGTCAAAATGCAACCGATAAACAAGTATATGAATACATTAAAACTAATGTAAAGGATGAAACGTTTCAAAATAAAGTGAAAGTGTATGTTACAACTAATGCATTAACACCAGCTGAAACATTAACTGGAAAAGATGGAATTAAAGAATATACTACTACACAAACTTTAGAAGCAGGATATTATGTTATTATTCCTAGTAATGAAGGATTTACTCCGATCTTTACAACAGTCGCAAAAGCAAACCAACATGTTTATCTAAAAGGGAAAACTCCTGATGTAGATAAAACTGTTGATGGAGATAAATGGAATTCTGCTCAAGTTGGAGATCCTATTCGATTCAAAGTTGAGTCTATGGTTCCAAACATGACAGGATTTGATAAATATACTTTTAAATTAACAGATACTATGAGTTCAGGATTAACAGTAACAAAAGAAACATTAAATGAAAAAGTTACAATCGGTAATAAACAACTTACAGACACTGAGTATACAGTAACAGTTAAAGGACAAGAAATTACTATCGAAATTAATGACTTTATTAAATATAAAGATCAAGCAAATGAAGCTATCGTATTTGAATATGATGCAGTATTAAATAAAACAGCATTTACTGAAGATAAAGAAACCAATACAGCAAATGTTGAATATGGAAATGATCCTGATCATTTAACTCAGGGAACTCCAGATACAGTAATTGTAAGAACACATAAATTGACTATTACAAAAACAGATGGAAATACTCAAGAAAAATTAGCAGGAGCGGAATTTAATTTATTTAAAGGAAACAATACAATCGGTACTCCAATTCAATTTGTTAAAACCGGAGAAGGAAAATATAGAGTAGCAACTGCAACCGACCTTGATAAAACGGATACATTAGTATCACCTGATGGTGCTGATGGTGTTAAAGGTATTATCACAATTGAAGGATTAGATGCTGAAACTTATACACTGGTCGAAACAAAAGCACCAGATGGATATAACAAATTAGAAAACCCTACAACAATTAAAATTATTGCAACTTCTTCTGACAAGGGAGAAACTGTTAAAGTAAATGGAGATAAAGTAACAGTAGAAAACAACAAAGGTTCATTATTACCGGAAACCGGTGGAATGGGTACAGTATTATTTACCGTTGTTGGTGTAGGTGGCATCTTAGCAGTTTTATATTCATTTATGAAATCAAATAAAAAGAATAAATTAAATGAAAATAAATAACACATATTATGAATAGAAAAAAGAGAATTTTTGATGGAATCAGGGTCATAGCATTATTGTTTTTTGTTGGTGTATTGCTCTATCCCACAGTTAGTGATTATTTGTCAAGAATTCATAGCTCCAAAGTCATTCAATCGTATGAAAAATCTATTGTAGGATTGGATCAAGAGACAAAAAATAAAATGCTTCAAGAAGCACAAGCATACAATTCCTCTTTGATAGGAAAAGGGGAATTGTATGATCCTTTTATGAGTATTGAAAAAGTAGATAAGTATTACATGAGTTTGCTTAATTCTAATGGAGATGGAGTCATGGGATATATTCAGATTCCTAGAATTGACGTTAAATTACCAATCTACCATACTACTTCAGATAAGGTCTTACAAAAAGGAGTCGGACATTTACAAGGAACTTCTTTACCGGTTGGGGGTAAGAGTACCCATGTGGCTTTATCAGGTCATAGAGGCTTGCCAAGCTCCAGTTTGTTTACGGATTTAGATTTGTTAGAAATTGGAGATATTTTCTATATGGAAGTGCTGGGAAATACAAGTGCTTATAAAATTGATCAAATCAAGATCGTCTTACCAACAGAAACAAAAGATCTTGAAATTATAGATGGAAAAGACTATGTAACATTGATTACTTGTACTCCTTATTCTGTCAATACTCATCGATTGTTAGTTAGAGGAACAAGGATTGATTATCAAAAAGCGGTTGAAGAACAAGCCAATGAAGTTAATAACGGAATTCATATACCGTTTGAAATTCAAATTCTTCTCATTGGGTTTACAGTTTTAGCATTAATGCTTTTGTTATGGAAGGTAAGGAGGAAAAAACATGAAGTGGTTAGTAAATAAAAATCATTTGAAAATCATAATCATTTGTATGCTATTTATCTTTTTGCCTACAAGAACAGTTTTTGCTAAAGAAAATATAGGCTCCATTTCTCTGTATGCTCATTATCTTGATGATGGTAAACTCATTGAGTTTGTCGATATGCCATTTCAAATTGTTAAAGTTGCAGATATTGTTAACGGAGAATTTGTCAATGTGGAAGATTTTAAATATTTCAAGAATATTTCTACAAATATGAATGCATCACAAATGAAAAAAACAAGTTATGAATTACAAGCATATATGAAAAGTGAGAATATTTCATTTAGTGAAGAAAAAAATACGAATAACAATGGAGTTGTTCAATTTTCTAATTTAAATTTAGGCTTATATTTAGTGTCTCAAAAAGAGAGTGATGATAGTAAATATTGTTCAGAACCTTTTTTAATATCCATACCTATGATTGAAGATAGCAGTGAGATATTTAATGTCTATTCTAAGCCAAAATTTATTGAGAAAAATGAGAACGAAGTTCCTATTTCTCCTAATGTTCCAGATAGTTCAGTTGGAACAGATGATAACACGAATATAACATTATGGATAGTATTATTATTAGTTTCAGGATTAGCTATGTTAAGTGTTATAAGAAAGCTAGCTGTGAAAAAGAAAAAAGCATAATTTGTTAACTATGCTTATATGAAAACTAGTATATAAAATAAGCTTAAATGTTGCCCATATACCATCGTTCACTGTTTGGATAAGCAAAATAAACCTCATCAATAAGCCATTTGTTATCCATAAAACGAAGGATAAAGCGATCCTTTTGTTGAAGATTAGAGAAATCTTCAGCTATAATTTCGATGGTATGCTCATTAGGAAATGTAACTGATAAGCGACAACCGTTGTTGATGTAATGAAATCGTGCCGGAGTCGCAAAGGTTTCGGCATAACCACGTTGTAATAGTTTAGGGGAACAAAGAGGTGTAGCCAGCTTTTCAAATTGTTCATGATAATGAATCCATAACTTTTCAATCTCTGGTGTACGTGCGAAATCAGATAAACCGTCCTCGAGCTTTTCACGCTCTAGGATTTGACTTTTGCGCTGAGTATTTTCTTCCAATCTTGTAATATCACGCAGAAAGGCAATAAAGGTAGGTAAAATCTCTCTTTTCAATGCTTCCGGTTGATTGTCAGAAGCTTCAATGATAAGCGTAGGCTCCGTTTTTTCAGCTGCTGCCGTTGCCTTGCTTTGCTTTTTCTTTCGAAATAATCCCATGATAGACACCTCCGAATAGGAAAAGTATAGCACGAATTGGGCATTATGGAACAGCAGCTTTTTTATCTTCGTAACAAGTATGCTAGGAAAGTAGCGAAATAGATTGAAATTTCCCTTTAAAGTGTTAGAATAAAGTAGCAAAAGTGAGGAAATATATATGGTACAAAAAAAATATTTTACATCGGAATCTGTAACGGAAGGACACCCGGATAAAATCTGCGATCAAATCAGTGATGCGGTGCTTGATGCGATCTTAGCTAAGGATCCAGCTGCTCGTGTAGCTTGTGAAACCTGCTGTACGACAGGTATGGTTATGATTATGGGAGAAATATCTACAAACTGCTATGTGGATATTCCAAGCATTGCACGTAATGTGGTATTGGATATCGGTTATGATCGTGCGAAGTATGGTTTTGATGGAACTACTTGTTCCGTACTTACTTCTATTGATGAGCAGTCAAGCGATATTGCTTTAGGTGTCGATCATTCCTTGGAAACCAAGGAAGGCGGAGAAGAAAATAATGGTGCCGGTGATCAGGGTATGATGTTTGGTTATGCCTGCAATGAAACACCAGAGTTTATGCCGTTGCCAATTTCATTAGCACACAAGTTAGCTAAGCAATTAACCAAGGTACGTAAAGACGGTGTTTTGGACTATCTTCGTCCTGATGGAAAAACACAGGTTACGATTGAATATGATGATGGGAAACCAAAGCGTGTAGATACGATCGTTATTTCTACACAGCATTCGGATAGTGTTTCTTTAGATACGATTCGTAAAGATTTAAAGAAGCATGTGATTGATGTGATCGTTGATAAGGATATGATGGACGAAGATACGAAAATCTATATCAATCCAACCGGTCGCTTTGTCATCGGTGGTCCACAGGGTGATAGTGGATTGACCGGACGTAAGCTGATTGTTGATACGTATGGCGGAATGGCAAGACATGGCGGTGGTGCCTTCTCCGGAAAAGATCCTACTAAGGTCGATCGCAGTGCTGCTTATGCCGCAAGATATGTTGCGAAGAATATCGTAGCTGCCGGATTAGCAGAAAAATGTGAGGTACAGTTAGCGTATGCTATCGGTGTTGCCAAACCGGTAAGTCTGCTTGTAGATACATACGGTACGGGAAAACTTGATGATGAAAAAATTGCGGAAATCGTAAATAAGGAATTTGATTTACGACCAACTGCAATTATTGAGGAATTGGAGCTGCGTAAACCGATGTATCGTCAGCTAGCTGCTTACGGACACTTTGGTCGTGAGGATTTAGGTGTGAAGTGGGAAAGCGTAGAGCCTGCGGAAAGATTGAAGAAATATTTATAAGCCTGTATGCCAAACATACAGGTTTTTTAATAACCCAATGACGCATATAGACGCACACAGAAGTATGGCGCTTATAAAAAATTTATAAATGAAATGTTTGAAAAAAGCATGCCGGTTTCATTCCTCAATGATATAATACTTTTGAAAGATAACAGTAAATTAGAAAGCGTGAGAAAATGAAGAAATTGTATTGTACGAGCTGTGGTACGAAATTAAATATTAAATTTGGAATGATACCACACAAATGTTCTTGTGGAGCTGAATTTAATTTAGTAGATACAAAGAATACCGCGAAAATAATCATAAGTATAATATTCTTTGTAATTTTAATGTTGCCGCCATTTGTTATTATTTATTTCAGTAGACAATATTTTCAAGCGTCGATAATTTTATATACCTTAGCTCTGATTCTCATTATTATCTGGTATCGTATTGTAGAAACGATTTTAATTCGGTTGGGGCTAGTAACCATGTCGAATATTGAAATTAAGTAACAACAATAAAATCTTAAGCATCTTTGAATAAGCCCGTTTCACCAATGAAAATCCTATTGACCTATTAAAAAAGTTGGAAAGGGTATTTGGATATGTAGTGGAGCAAATCTAATCCAACAGCTTGTTAAAGAAGATATTATAGATTGTTAAAAACATAATCATATAATGGTATGACAGATTTAATATATAGGTAGCTTTTTTGTAGCATAGACAGTATATTTGGATTTCTAAAAATAGAAAAGTGATCGTAGTTATAAATATTAACAATAAATGTGAACTATGCCTCAAATAGTGATAAAATAAAGATAAGAAAAGAGGTGCTGATCATGCTTGATCGTTTAGGAGAAGATGTTAAAAAAGTATTATTAGCCGGTATCGGCGCAGCAGCTTTAACTGCTGAGAAAAGTAAAGATGTGATTGATGAATTGGTAAAGAAAGGAGAATTAACGGTAGAGCAGGGAAAGATCATCAATGAAGAGCTAAAGCACGACATTAAAGAAAAACTGAAATTAAAAAAAGATGTGGAGCAAATCGGAAAGATGATGGAGGATTTGTCTGCGGAGGAATTGGCTGTATTAAAGGCAAAGCTTGAAGCCTTACAGGATAACGGAGAAGTGAATGAGTGATGCCGGTGCATTAAACAGCAAAAAGAGGCTTGCGCAAATCGTTGCTATTTTGCGCAAGCATCATATTACCCAAGGCTTATCACCAGAAAAGCTGCGACTTATCATTGAGGATTTAGGACCGACCTTTGTTAAAATCGGACAAATCATGTCCACACGTCAGGACATGTTTTCTCAGCGCTATTGTAAAGAATTGAAGAAGCTGAGAAGTAATGTAAACCCACTTCCGTTTGAAACTATTGCACAGGTCATTGAAGAAGAATATGCCTGTGATATTCAAAATGTTTTTGTTAGTATCGAAAAAGATCCGTTGGGAAGTGCTTCGATTGCTCAGGTACATAAGGCAACGCTGAAAAACGGGGAACAGGTTGTTTTAAAGGTGCAGAGACCGCATATCTACGAGATGATGGAACGGGATATATCCCTCATACGCAAGGCATCAAGACTCTTGCGATTATCGGAAATATTAGGCAGTGTTGTGGATATTGATATTGTGCTTGATGAATTTTGGGCAGCGGCAAAGCAGGAAATGGATTTTACGGTAGAAGCCGGTTATGCGATACGCTTTAAAAAGACGTATGAAGATCTGAAATACATTGATGCGCCGATGATTTATCGTGAATATACAACAACACGAGTTTTGATGATGGAGTATATTGACGGAATTGAAATCAGCAACCAAGCTGCCTTGGAAAAAGCCGGTTATGATTGTGAAGAAATTGCGGATAAGCTGGCGGATAATTATATAACCCAAATCATTGATGATGGATTCTTTCATGCCGATCCACATTCCGGAAATCTTCGTATTCGTGATGGCAAAATCATATGGATTGATTTTGGTATGATGGGGATTTTGGACCCTAAGGATCGAGGGTTAATGAAAGAAGCGGTGCAGGCGATTGTTGCCAATGATGTTGCGCGCTTAACCGATGTGGTGTTAACGCTTGGAAATCACGAGGATAGCGTTGATTATTCTACGCTTGTTAATGACATGGAAGAATTTATGGACACCTATCTAACCTTGGAATTATCACAGATTAAAATGGACGTAATGGTACAAGATATTTTCAAGCTTTGTCATAAGCATGGCATATCTATGCCAAAGGGAGTCAGTATGCTGGCACGTGGTATGGTAACCATGGAAAGCACATTGATGGATCTTAGTGATTCTACCAATATGATTCGTATAGCGGCAAATCACATGGCTTCTTCTTTTGATGGTGCAAAAATTAAAAAAGACATCAAAGCATTGGGAAAGAAGCTTTACGATGCCGGTTATCACAGCCTTGATATTCCCGTACAGCTATCACATATTCTTCAAATGACAAAGAAGGGACAATTAAAGCTGAATTTAAATGTTATCGGCAGTGAAGAACCGATTACGAAATTAGATAAGATGGTCAATCGCATCATTATATGTATTTTAGCTGCGGCATTGTTGGTAGGAAGCTCCTTGCTTTGTACTACCGATATGCAGCCAAAGGTATTCGGTATCCCACTGATCGGCTTTATGGGGTATATGAGTGCAACCCTAATGGGCTTATGGCTCTTATTTAAAATGTTAAAGATTCATAAAAAAGATAAGTAGAAAGGCTGTGTATCGGCTTTCTCTTGATAATGGATACATAAAACAAAGATTTCCATCATGAAAGAAAACAATCATGTCGGAAATCTTTTTTCATATCGCCTATACTTTTTTTGCATACCTGCCGGTATATTTGATAATGTGCTTGTCAATACTATCTTTAGTAAAGGAAGTGTTGTGATGAAAGCAACTGGTATCGTGCGTCGATTGGACGATTTAGGCAGGCTTGTAATACCGAAAGAAATTCGTAAACAATATCGTTTGAAGGAAGGCGATTCGATTGAGTTTTTCACAGAAAACGATCGGATCTTAATACAAAAGTTCGATGTTATGTCAAAAAATATTGAGGAAATCTGTATTATGTGTGAAACCTTACAGGCAATGTATCAAAATACAGTATTATTTATCCAAGAAGAATGGTTACAGAGAAACCAGTATCATTTGCAGGAGAAATTTGTACGGCTTACGCATGTTCATCGCGTATGTCATTTTGAAGGTAAACAGGTTTTTCAAGATATGGATAAGCTGCATAAGGGGATTATTTATCCGATTACTGCCTATGGGGATTGGTATGGAGCATTTGTGGTCTTATTGGAGAAAAGAGAGGTAAAGGAGGAGGAATATGCGGCTATGGAGGCATTTGCACAACTTTTAGCTCGCCAACAAATGCAATAAATGGTAAACTATCGGTGAGGTGAAACTATGCGATTGGATAAATATTTAAAAACAGCTCGCATTTTGAAGCGCAGAAGTGTTTCTAAGGAGCTGGCGGATAATGAGCGTGTTTATGTCAATGGACGTGTCGCCAAACCGGCAACTGATGTAAAAATCGGAGATATTGTAAAGGTAATCTTCGGTTATCGTGAATTAACGGTGCGCGTATTGGCTTTACCAAAGCAAGTGAATAAGAATGATGCGGCTTTGATGTTTGAGGTTGTTGAGGAAAAGCTAATCAAAAAGGATAGCTTAGTGGATAGAGAATGCTGATCGGAGGCATTCTTTTTATTTTGAATAATATACTGCTTGCGATCAAAGGAAGGCTTTGCTATGTAGGCGAAATGCAGATTTTGTAATGCTATGGCTAATGTTGGCTCACAGCTATTTGGTGGTTTGTATGCAGATTGTAATAAAATGCAATTTGAAAGTAAGAATACAAATTTCTGTTCTCTTTGCCACCAAGGAATTGAAAAGGTAATTTATGAAAGCGTTAAAAAATGGTATAATAAAATATATAGCAGAGAGAAGGAATTGTATGAAGCTAAGTAATGAAGAGATTACGAAGGATCTTCTATGGATTCTAGCCGGTAATATTGCATTATCAGCCGGCGTTGCATGGTTTGTTTTACCGAATGATGTATTAACCGGAGGACTTCCCGGTGTTGCCGTTGCCTTGCAGAAGCTGATTCCGCTATCGCCGGAGCTGATGATCAATATCGGAACGATTGGATTGTTTATCGTAGGGGTGCTTATCCTAGGGAAAAAGTTTGCGATGAAAACGATTTTAAGCACGATTTGTTATCCGGTGATGCTTTCCTTGTTTTCTTATCTTGCGGAAAACTATATCCCTGCCGATACTTTTATCATGGATAAATATTTGGCAACGATTTACGGAGGCGCTTTGATGGGGATTGGAATAGGCTGCGTCTTTCGTACCGGTGCCAGTACCGGTGGTATGGATATTCCTCCACTGGTAATCAATAAATATACCCACATTCCATTACCTACCCTTGTTATGATCGTAGATGCGTTAACGGTGTTATTAGGTGCTGCTACCTATGGCTTACAAGCAGCTTTAACAGGTATTTTATCCGTATGGGTAAGCAGTTTTATGATCAATAAAACAATGCTGATCGGTGGGCATGATGCAAAAAATGTAATGATTATTTCCGATCACTATGCGGAAATCATGGATAAGATTCATGAAAGCTTAGAGCGAGGAACAACGATCATTCAAGCCGTAGGTGGATATTCGCAACAACAAAAGCCGGTTCTTATGGTAGTTGTTGTTAATAAGCAGCTTCCGGAACTGCAAAAAATGGTGGCACATATTGATTCCGAAGCCTTTGTCATTGTTATGAATGCCAATGAGGTTCAAGGACTTGGCTTTAGCTACGAGGAAGAATTGTAAGGAGGATGGTGAAGGTGCAAAGCTTTAATTATCATGCACATACCAAACGCTGTGGTCATGCGATTGGTGAAGATGAAGAATATGTTGTCGAAGCAATTCGAAACGGATATCGAAAGATTGGAGTATCTGACCATATACCCTATCCTAACGGTTATTTAGAAACGGATCGGATGCATGAAGATGAATTTGAGGAATATGTGGAAAGCATTCAGCGGTTGCAACAAAAATATGCAAAGGATATCGAAATTCGCATCGGTTTGGAATTTGAATATTATCCGGATTTTGAGGAGTATTTGTGGGATATGAAAAATCGGGTAGATTATCTCATCTTAGGACAGCATGATCGTGGTCTTTTTGCTCCTGATTTCTATAAGAATTATCGAGATAAGGATACCGAATTATATGGCAAGCTGGTAGTTGAAGCAATTGAAAAAGGATTGCCGGATATTTTGGCGCATCCGGATTTGTTCATGTATGGCAAAGAGGAGTGGACTGCAACCTGTGAAAAGGTAGCACACGATATATGTAAGGCGGCACAGAATCATCAGGTAATATTAGAAGTAAACCTCAATGGATTGAAGTATGGGAAATGTAAGCGAGGAAAGGAAACTCGTTATTTGTATCCATATCGCCGTTTTTGGGAGATTGCTTCACAATATGATGTTCGAGTGATTTACGGACTTGATGCACATGCTCCTCAGAAATATAGTGATCGAACATGCTATGACATCGTTAATCAAGAGATCATTTATGACTTGCCATTAACCTTTGTAGAGGATTTATCATTTGATAAGAAAATTTAGCGCTGCGGCGCTTTTTTTGTTGTTTTTCTTTTATAAAACAACTTTTTTATGGTGTTTTGCTGTTGAAGAAAAGTGGCTGAATATGCGTTTTTTCGATACTTCGGTATAGTTTATGTAAAGCCTTGATAAAAAATTGATATCAAATAGCAGAGATTTACTGCATGATAAGCTTTAATATTATTTGAAGTATTGCTAAATCAAGATCGTTTATTTGGTCATTTATTTGGTCATCTTCTTTATAGTTTAAATTTGGTAATGTTACATAAAAGAAATTTTCGGTTGCTTCAAACATTGGGTTCTTTGCTTATTGGCATTAGCCCGTATAGGCAGGATAATATGGAGAAATCAAATGAAATGCAAACACGACAACAAATAATTTCTAAACAAAATCGGTTAGAATTAGTAGACTGGAATAATTTTGTGTAAACAACATATAATTTTAATGGAAAGCGCTATTGATTTTCCACTTTGTACTTGTTAGTAAAGAAAGTTTACCACTGACCGATATGTGGTATATAAATGGTCGGGTTGTAAGTTTACCGCTGACCAATATGCGGTATATAAATGGTTGGGTTGTAAGTTTAGTCCTTCGCCGAGAGGCGAGGGATTTTTTTGTATAAACATTGCATTTAAGGGAACACTACAAATAACGAAAAGGAAACCTGTGAGCTTGGATAAGGGTTGTTTAGTCTAGTATAAAGGAGTTAACAATGAAACGAAAGCGAATGCTCTTTGGAGTTGTTTGTAGCCTTACTTTATTTTGCAATGGATACAGTGAACAGATATATGATGATGTTTTCGGTAAACAACGGAATACAGCGGTTATGCATATCACAGATGCAAACAGCCACTTACCAAAAGATCTTTTTCAAGTACATAATTCGCCGATAAGGAACAATCGAGTGCTAAAGCATATTCATAAAGTATTTGATAAGATGATAATAAACTTTGAAATAAAAAAAACAACACAAAGCTTCTTAAAGGAAGTACAAGCACAGCAAGAAGCAGAGCGTCGAAAACGAACGATACCGGCAAGTATTACCACTTATGGAATCGACTGTGTTGGTTGTCAATCATATAACGGACGGGGTGGTACGGCAATGGGGATAGCCCTAGATGCCGCATTGGGTGTTATGCAGCCAAATGGGGAGTGGAAAGCAGGCATTCAATATGGAGGTTATTATATTATTGCCGCTGATCCAAGCATACCGATGTGTTCGATTTTTAAAATCAGCAATCACGGCTTAAGCGGAGCGGGAATACAAAGCGATCAGCCTTTCTATGCGATGGTAATGGATAGGGGAGGTGCTATTCAAGGAAATCATTTCGATTTATACATCGGGCTGCAATCCGCTAATCCATTACAGCGCATCTATGTATCAACTGCCAATGCAGAGCTGATACGTTATGGCGGCAGCAATAAACAAGGGTGTGCTTTGTAGGAGCATATCTTTTTTATAAGGATAGCTATTTATTGTGTTTAAAAGGAAGCTTATACTTGCGAATATAAAATATAAGGGATAATACACTTGGAATGATGATTCATGAAAACAAGCCTATAAGCAAAACCTTTTCTTTATCCGCAAACATAAGAAGTCCTGTTATCATCAGCATAATAGAAGGAACTGTGATCAAGGCAATGATACGATGAGCGAAATACCAAGTGTCTTCATCACAAACGGTCCATGGCAGACGCAGACCGACAAAGCGGGTGTAAGGCAGTTTCGGACTGATATAGCCTAAAAACAGCATCACGACTATAACGATACCGACCGCAAAGCAAAACTCACTTTCTTTTCCTACCATGCCTAGCTTTTCCAAGCATACAAAGCCAACGATAAAAAGGATCAAACAAAGTGAAAAAAGCAAGGACAGCTTTAAGGCGTGGAACTGTTGCTTAGAGGGAGAGGAGGTTTGTGATGCTAAGAGTGCTAAATTGCGATATAAAACCCAAAGGCTTGCCAAAACACAAAGTAAGATCAAACCGATAGACAGGAAGGTGTTTTTTACGACAAGGGCAATGGTAAGCGTGGCAATGAGAAGATATAAGATCAGATTACGTTTTTGATGATAAAGCTGTAAACGACGTTCTTCTTTAATATGCTTAGCCAATTCTTCGTTTAAGCGTGCTAATTCTGTATCAAGTGCAAGACTGTCCTTTCCACTATAATCCAACAGCTGTTCTACGGAAACCTGTAACACCTTGGCAATTTCAACTAACATATCGGCATCGGGAACCGATAGATTGGTTTCCCATTTTGATATGGTTTGTCGTACCACATGCAGCTTTACTGCCATTTCCTCTTGACTTAATCCACATTCCTTACGATATTTACGTATATTTTCATTTAGCATTAAAAACACCTCGTTTCAATTATTTTAAAATCATATAAACCATTTGCCAAGCAACAAAAATTAACATTGAAAAAGAAAGCTTTAAGAGAATGGATTGTTACTTTTCATAAATTTTTTAGGTTGCGGAAACCCACTTCCTTTAGGTGGTGGGACCTATCCTTGTGATTCGATATATCTTTGTATGGTAGCGGATGATACTTCTCCGATGCTATAAGCAAAATAACCATCTGAATTCCTACTTACTTGAATCTCACTAATTAAAATTATATAATTTAGATAGTGAAATATCAATGAAAGGAGTACGCTTATGGGACAAATGACAGTTACAGCAAAAATACAAATATCTGTTTCCGATGATGAGAAAACATTGTTAGACAATACAATGTCTGCGTATCGTGATGCTTGTAATTATGTTTCTAATTATGTATCCCAGACACATGACCTTAAACAATTTTCCCTTAATAAAGCGTTATATTCTACGATTCGAGAAAGATTTGGCTTAAAATCACAAATGACACAATCTGTTTTTAAGGCTGTTATCGCTAGATATAAGACAATTCTTGAAAATCAGAAAGAATGGATCAAACCATGTTTTAAAAAGCCTCAGTATGACCTTGTCTGGAATCGAGATTATTCTCTTACACAGAATTGTTTTTCAGTAAATACATTATATGGTCGTGTGAAACTATCATATTTCGCTCAAGGTATGGATAAATACTTTAACCATACTATCTATAAGTTTGGAACAGCTAAACTTGTGAATAAACATGGTAAGTATTATCTGCACATTCCTGTGACTTATGATGTTGAAGAAACATCACTTTCGGATATATGTAATGTTGTCGGTATAGACAGAGGAATCAACTTTGTTGTTGCAACTTATGACAGTAAATATAAGTCAAAGTTTGTTCGTGGCAAAGAAATCAAACAAAAGAGAGCGAATTATTCTAAACTTCGCAAAGAGTTGCAGATGCGACATACATCGTCTTCAAGACGAAGAATCAAAGCAATTGGTCAACGAGAAAACCGTTGGATGCAGGATATTAACCATCAGGTATCAAAGGCACTTGTTGAAAAGAACCCAAAGCATACCCTTTTTGTTCTTGAGGATTTGTCTGGTGTCCGTAATGCTACGGAACGAGTACGCATGAAAGATAGATATGTATCTGTATCGTGGTCTTTTTACGACCTTGAACAGAAGCTTATCTATAAAGCAAAACAAAATCAGTCAACAGTAATCAAAGTTGATCCGCACTATACAAGTCAATGTTGTCCTGTTTGTGGACACATTGAAAAAGCAAATCGTAACAAAAAGAAACATTTGTTTGCTTGTAAGAACTGTGGGTATCAATCAAACGATGACCGTATTGGAGCAATGAATCTGTATCGAATGGGAATCAACTATCTAGTAGATAGTCAAGTACCAAATACAGTTGTTGTAGAGTAAACTCTACGGCAAAGGGTGTTGTCAATCACCCTACGATGTAACGCCACTATGAATAGCAATATTTGTAGAATGATAAAGGTCGGAGATGTAAATCGTTGGTACAACCGGGCAGTTACAAGCCCATTACCTTCAGGTGATGGGTAGTTGACTTTAAGCGTTTTCCTGTAAAATGTATATGAAATGTGGTGTGAAAATGAAAATAAAAGAAGTTATTGTTGTAGAGGGAAAAAACGATACGAATGTCTTACAAAGCTATGTGGAATGTGATACGATTGAAACACATGGCAGTGCGCTTTCGCAAGAAACGCTATGTCAGATTCGTGAAATGCAAGAAACAAGAGGCGTTATTATTTTTACCGATCCGGATTATCCGGGAGAAATGATACGTCGTAAGATCAATCAATTTATTCCCGGCTGTAAGAATGCTTTTATTGAAAAGGGAAAGGCAAAGACCACCAAAAAGGTAGGCGTTGAGCATGCGAAAAAAGAGGATATTCTAGATGCTTTGAAGCATTTGATGACTTATGATGAAGAAGTAAAGGAAAGCTTATCCTATGAGGAATTTATAGATCTTGGCTTAGTCGGAGGAAAAGAGGCGGCGAAGCATCGTGAGGAAATAGGAAGAATATTATATTTAGGCAAGCCCAATGCCAAAACACTGTATAAGCGTTTAAATATGATCGGTTATACCAAGGAAGATGTATTACATATTTTGAAAGGAACAGAAGCATGATAAAACCAATCGCAACCCCAAGCAGAACAAAAGAGATACTCGCTAAGCATGATGTATTTGCGAAAAAGAACTATGGACAAAACTTTTTGATTGAACCAAGCGTAGTGGAAAAGATTGCACGCAGTGCGATTGGCGAAAAGAAGTGTGTCGCATTTGAAATCGGACCGGGCATCGGAGCACTTACGCAATATCTTTGTGAATATGCCCAAAAGGTGGTATCCTTTGAAATTGATGAGAGATTACCGGAGGTGTTGAAAGATACCTTACAGGAATATGATAATTTTGAAATTGTTTTACAGGATTTTTTAACGATTGATTTAAACGCTTGGGTGGAAAAATATCGTCAAGAGGGCTATGAGGTTGTAGTGGCGGCTAATCTTCCGTATTATATTACCACACCGATTTTGTTTAAAATCTTTGAGGCGGAAGCTAACATATCTTCGATTACGGTGATGATGCAAAAGGAAGTCGCAGATCGCTTCTATGCGAAAGTGAATACGAAGGATTATAATGCGCTTAGTGTTATCACACAGTATCGCTGTGAGGTATCGCCTGTGATGAAGGTTCCTAAAAATGTATTTATGCCAAAGCCCAATGTCGATAGTGCGGTTTTGCAGTTTCGCTTTAAACAGCGTAATGAAAATATTGAGGAAGAAGTCTTTTTCGAGATGGTTAAGGCTTGTTTTAAGCAACGAAGAAAGACGATGTTAAATAATTTTGGAGAATATCTGCAAGATAAAGCCAAAGCAATGGCATTGCTGGAACAGGCAAATATCGATCCGAAGCGGCGTGGAGAAAGTGTTAGCTTAGCTGAGTTTTTGGTATTGTATGAGGTGATGCGTAATGAAGCTTAAGGCGTATGCGAAAATCAATCTTTCCTTAGATGTAAAGGGAAAGCGCAAAGACGGTTATCATGAGCTTGATATGATCATGGTACCGATCGATCTTTACGATCTCGTGAATATCGAATTGGCAACGGAAGATCGTTTTACATGCAATGTGGAAGGACTTGCTATGGATAGCAGCAATACGGTTGTCAAGGCTGTTACATTGATGCGCGAGGTATATCATTTGGATCAGAAATTTCATATTCATGTTGAAAAAAATATTCCTGCGCAAGCAGGTTTGGCAGGTGGAAGCAGTGATGGGGCAGCAGTGATGCGTGGCATTCAAGAGTTGTGTAAATTAGATATACCGATAGAGGAGTTAGCAATGCTGAGCAAGCAGGTCGGTGCCGATGTACCGTTTTGTGTTATGGCAAAAAGTGCAGTTGTGCAGGGAATCGGTGAATATATTACACCATTTGATGTTCATTGCAATTTTGATATTTTGCTTGTTAAACCACCGATGGGAGTATCGACACAACAGGCGTTTTCGATGCTGGACTTTTCTAAGTGTGCTCACCCAAGCAGTATGGCGGTGCGTAAGTGCTTGGAGGAGGATCGCTTTGAAGAATTAGCGCATTGTATGGGAAATTCATTGGAATACAGTGCCTTTCAGCTTGTTTCGGATATTGTGAAGATTAAAACGGAATTAAGTGAGGCAGGGTTTGAAGTTGTCTTAATGTCCGGAAGCGGAAGTACGGTGTTTGCATTGACTAGAGATCAAGCGTTATTGAATACACAAGCAGAGAAAATGAAAGCCAAAGGCTATTTTGTTGCGAAGACCAAAATAGTGAAAGGATAAAATAAAAACTAGATAACATACAGATATGAATTTAAATCTTTGGCAGCATATCCAAGGTATGTGGTTATCTAGTTTTTTCTTTATATGTCCTACGTATGTAGCATGGCAATCGCCAAAGGGCAACAGCGTAGAAAATAAACAATCTCTTTTCATTCTAAAAAGATGCTAAGAAAGTAGCTCATAATATCTATTGCTTTAAAAACAAGGCCTTCCATATTCCGAAATATTCACGAATGCTAAAGCATGGATAAGTCAGTAAATCGGATTTTGCCGGAATACCAACCGCTTGTAAGTCTTGCTGTCTTGCAAGGATCAAGGCACGAAGCATGTGAAAGGAATTGGTAATTACACCTACTTTCTGTGTCTTATCTTTTATATATTCCTTAGAAAATGCAAAGTTTTCAAAGGTCGAGGTAGAAAGCTCCTCTTCTATGATTTGGTGTTGCGGGATTCCATGAGCAACCAAGTAGCTGCGCATAGCCTCGGCTTCGGATATGCTTTCGTTGATTCCCTGTCCGCCACTGACAATAAAGGTAGTATCTTGGTATTGCTTATGATAGGCAATCGCTTCATCAAGGCGATGCTGCAAGGAAAGGGAAATCTTATCCTTGTTTAAACCTGCCCCTAAAATGATGACATACTCTAATTTTTCATTAGGTGTATGCAAACCATTAGCAAGGATCAGTCCTTCCACAATAAGGAAGCTAGTTAAAAAGATAGTAAGCAATCCAATGGCAGCAATGCGTAAAAATTTAGGCAGATATGTTAATACATGCTGTTGCTGTTTTCTTTCTATCAAGCCATAGCCTACCAACAGCAAACCTCCGATAAGAAAACAAAAGGAGAAGGAAATCTGAAAGAAGCCGTAAGCGAAGGATAAAATAAAAAAGTAAAGAATACATAAGCTGCCTAGAAATAGTAAAATATTTGTTATGATTGGTTTATATGTTTTCATGCCATTCACCTCATATACTAATCATAATCAAAAAAGCTGAATAAAGTTTTAAGAAACTATTACATTTCTATAAAAATTTTGACAGCCTGTTTAGTATTATCAAAAACGAAAGTATGTAGTAATTTTATGTGCTTTTCATCGTTTTATATTTTCATATATCATGTGTAAAATACTTGTTTTGTGTCCTTTATCAAATAGGCAAGTCCTATTTTGTATATGATATGGTAAAAGGCTTACTTTTACATTAAATCCATCTTCGACACTTAAAAAGAAAAAAACTTAAAAAATTACCTTTATCTATCGGTGATTTTTAAGTTTTATCCTTCTAAGTGTATCAAATGCAGGCATATTCAAAAAAATATTTGGATTGTTGTTTATACTCATAACATTCTTTTACTATATCCACTCATTATTTTGTGCAATCCAACTGCCTGTAAATACTCTGTCTTCTATCGCTGCTGTAAATGGTTTTGTCAAGAAGGCTTGTATTGTTTTCAATATGGTACTATAGTTATCTGTTTTTGTATCTATCTTACGGATAAATGTCTTCCATTTCTTCTGCATAGCAGCATCGTCATCGAAATTCATAACCTGCTCAAACTGAGCCGCTGTAAAACTATGCGCTCTGTTTGTAAAGGTCTTTTTGAGAGCTTCGGATAGTATCGTGCCATCAAAATCAAATTTATTGGCAAGATAATAAATATCGTAATAGTCTTTCATGCGACTGGAAAACTCCATCAGACTGAGGATTGCGTCAATTTTCTCGGCAACGGTCGTTTCAATGGAATAAGTATTGATTGTCGGCGCAATAAAATCATCAAGCTGAGTGGGGATTTTTCTTTTTTCTTGCTTTGGCACAATGATATCGCCAACACCGAAATCAATGCCAAAGGGTGTTCGAGTATTTTTAATATAAGCGACCATTGAAGCACCTATACCGGCATATTTCTTCGTAACAGCAATAGGTGTAATATCTTTTATCTCAAAGGTTACAAAATCATTGCCGGTTTGAACTGTAATAATTTCTTCAAGTATGCCTTTTAATTTTTCCGGTGTATTAGGTATTCTTTGAAGCAAAAAATCTACATCAACCGTTACTCGACTATCAAAGTCAGTAAGCGAATAGAGGAACAAGCCTCCTTTTAACACGAGGTTTTCGGCATACTTGGACTTTTCCAAACGGCGTAAAAACTCTTCCTGACAAAAGAGCTGCAAACAAAGCTGATAACTTCTTCCGCTTTCCTTTGCCTTATTTTTGAGCCGTGTCAGCACGGACGCAGCTATATCAGGCATTAAGCAGCACCTCCATTACATTCATAACCTTTGTATAAAGCTCCATTTCTTTTGCATATTTAGACAAATTTGCAAGGTTCTTTTTTTCATCGGCAGCATAGGCATTGACAGCCTTATTAAAAATTTCGTTATCAAGTTTTGTGCGGTACTTAAAACAATCGCATATTGTTCGTTCACGATCATATACAGGCAATATTACACCGTTAAAATTGCTTGTGGACTTACCTATATCTAAAAATTCCTTTTGAATATAGTAAGCCTTTATCGGAAATTCTTCAATGTTCTTTACGCTACGGGACGCTGTTCTCGGTACAGCAATCGACCATTTACGGGGAGAAAAATCACTATATCCGTAGTGAAACAAAGCGGACTCTACACAAATAATTCCCTGGGGAAGAAGCTTTCGTATGAGCTGTTCTTCTGTAATATTTTTACTTTGGGGGAGCTGATAAAAGCCTCTGCGAATTCTTTCAATGACTCCTTTTTTACAAAAAGCCGCTACCTCGTATTTATTTATCCCGTTAACGGCAAAATCTGAAGTTTTTGCAATGCCGCCATTATTTTCGATTATCGTTTTTAAAAGTTCTTTTTTACTCAATCATACACCAACTTTCTGCATACAAAAAATAAATAATGTATGCAGTTATTATACTATCCAGCTTAGCAAATATCAACAACTATGCGCAGACACTATTTGAAACTTGTATGTCAAAAGTAATCAAAATATCAAAAAATTAAATAGTATTCTCCACTTGTTCCATTTGCCGAAAAAATATCCGAAAAAGTATGTTGCTGTATGATGGGGCAAAAGGTTTACTTTTACAGCAATATATCTTATAATTTAACTGTTATAAAGAAGGAGATATAATATGAAAATTTCATCGTTACAAAAAGCAAGATACGAGTATTCTCCAAAGCTTCCGGCAATGTTGAGAAACGGAATTTCCGAAATCAGCGTGCTAGAGGGTGAAGAAACTCAAAGTGTTGCAGATCAAGAAAAAATCAAGGCTTTGTTCCCAAATACATACGGAAAAAAGGAAATCACTTTCCAAAAGGGAGCAAACACATCAGAAGCTAAAAAACAGGTTGTAGGTGTTATTCTTTCCGGTGGACAGGCTCCGGGCGGACACAACGTAATCTGTGGTTTGTATGATGCTTTGAAGGCAACCAATCCAGACAATGAATTGTATGGCTTCAAGAACGGACCAAGCGGACTGATCGAAGATGACTATTTGGTTTTCGATGATCAATATATTAACGAATATCGCAATACCGGTGGATTTGATATTATCGGTTCCGGTAGAACAAAATTGGAAACAAACGAACAGTTTGCAATCGCAGCTGAGGTTTGTAAAAAACACGGAATTACAGCAATCGTAATCATCGGTGGTGATGATTCCAATACCAATGCTGCGGTGTTAGCTGAATATTTTGCAGCAAACAACACAGGTGTTCAGGTTATCGGCTGTCCTAAGACAATCGACGGAGACTTGAAGAACGAAGATATCGAATGCTCTTTCGGTTTCGATACAGCAACGAAAACATACAGCGAATTGATTGGTAACATCGAACGTGATGCCAATTCCGCTAAGAAATATTGGCACTTCATCAAGGTTATGGGACGCTCTGCATCTCACGTGGCTTTGGAATGTGCACTTGAAACACAGCCAAACATCTGCTTGATTTCCGAAGAGGTTTCTGAAAAGAAAATGTCTCTTTCTCAGATTGCAGACTACATTGCGGATTCTGTTGAAAAACGTGCCGCAAAGGGTATGAACTTCGGTGTAGCAATCATTCCTGAGGGTGTTGTTGAGTTCGTTCCTGAATTCTCAACTTTGATTCACGAAATCAATGAATTGTTGGCAGGTTCAAAGGCAGATGCATTCAATGCACTTCCTACTTGGAAAGAAAAATATGCTTTCATTGAAAACGGATTAACAAAAGAATCTATGGAAGTATTCGCAATTCTTCCGGAAGCAATCCAACAGCAGTTGTTCTTAGAAAGAGATCCACACGGTAACGTACAGGTTTCTTTGATTGAATCCGAAAAGCTATTCTCTGCATTGGTTGCGGACAAATTGGCTCAGCGCAAGGCTGCCGGTACTTACAACGGTAAGTTTAATGCACTTCACCACTTCTTCGGTTATGAAGGAAGATGTGCATTCCCATCTAACTTTGATTCTGATTACTGCTACTCACTTGGATACAACGCATTTATGTTGATTCAGTATGGCTATAATGGTTATCTATCTAAGATCAGTAACCTATCAAAACCGGCAAATGAATGGGTAGCCGGTGGTATGCCAATCACAAAGATGATGAACATCGAAAGAAGACATGGAGAAGATAAACCGGTTATCCGTAAAGCACTTGTTGAATTGGAAGGAAAACCATTCAAATTCTTTGAAGCTCACCGTGAAGAATGGGCTGAAAACACTTGCTTCGTATATCCTGGTGCAATCCAGTATTACGGACCTGCTGAGGTTTGTGATATTACCACAAGAACACTTGCATTAGAAAAAGAATAAGAAAAGCATTTGCTCATCATAATGGATATTATGGTGAGCTTTTTTCAATAGTAATAAACTAAGAAATACTTATTGCTTTAACGATACTCTTATATTCGTCATAAGCATTTTATAAAAGACTGCACAACCTATGAAGTAGAAAATATTTGTTTATAGACTTAATACAAGATACAAACAGTCAAACTTGTTTTTAAAGAAACAAACTGTTTCATATATAAGAAAAGGCTGTCGATTGCCAACAGCCTAAAATATTGTTTAAATCCTTGATAATAAAAATCATTTGTGGTTTTTAAAATACTTGTACACCATATAAACCACCGCTACACCTAAAACTAGCAATAGAAAAATATAAAAGTAGGAAATGTTCGTTAGCGTTTGCATTCTGTTCGCCTCCTTCCATGATATACAGATGGGAATGCGATAAACCCGTTTTCTTATGATTATAACAAACTAGAAATGTATAGCTTATAAAGATAACTGTAACTGTTTAACGAACGGATATAAAATCTTTGTGCAAGCATTCACAATCCTTCTGCTTTTAGGATATCATAAATACACAGAAAAGCCTATAATATTTTATCTTTGCCCATTGAAAACTTAATGCTTAAAACATAGAAAATACATTGCATAATAAATGGATATTGACACTATTATGCAGGTGCATAGGTTATGTGTACGGTATGTTTTATTAGTAGGTATAAGGAAGCTGTAAGCTATAAAATCACAAATGAGCGCCAAGCTTTTTTTGCTTATCCTGCGATTCTTTTTATGAGCTTTGACAAAGCCGAAAAGCAGTGTTAAACTGTAAAAAAATAAATGCTTTTGAATATATTTAGTATCTATGGATACGAAAGGAAAGGGTGTATGGAGAATATGAAAAAACGATGGAGATTGTATGGTTTATGCCTATTAAGTGTATGTCTTATGACTGCTTGTCAAAAAAGCGAGCCGGAAGCAAAACAAGATTTTTGGACAGAAACCATTGAGGTGCTTGAAGAAGCAAGCAAAGCGAAAAGCTATGATTCGAATGCTTGGGAAATCGGCATACAGGACGCATCTGTGGTAAGTGATGCAGATCATCGAAGCGTGCATATTACATGGAAAGATGTAAACAATGCACAGGAAACCTTTTCGTTTTCACTTGAAAACTATGGAAAACCAAGCATTGTATATTCCTATAAAAAAACAATGGAAGCCGATGCAAAGACGATTCAAGATATAGCGGTGGTAAGATCCACAGACACTGCTTATCAAGTTTATCGTGCAAGCTATCAACGAAATGTTTATCAAGATGATATATGTATTGATAGTACGCAACAAGAAGTAGATATACAAATCAAAGATAATCGTGTAGAATACGAAAATATTCCTTATCTAAAAGAAGTCATGGACAAGGGAGATAAGCTGCTAACGGCTTTTCAAAAAGAATTTGGTATTGAATACGCAAAGAATGGTTTTGTGAATTTACCGGCAATGATAAAGGATACAAATATTGTTTCTATGATTGATGAACTAGAAACAAATGCAAGCTATACAAGCTATTATTCTTTACCGCAAATCAATGCCAAGGGACATTCGCTGATTACCTCCTTAGATGTGAAGCAAGATTACAGCAGCGTTATTTATCAGGTGTACGATGTAGAGGGGCAAGGCTATGAAACAAGAAACATGGCATTGGAGGCAACGAGCATAGAAAACTTATACAATATGATACCTGATTATGATGCGGAAGTATTGTATGCGGTATATTTTGATGGTGAAGCTGCATACTTGTACTCTCAAAAGCAACCAGCGCAGGAAATTTACGAAGATGTCCAACAAGGTGCAGTCAATGCACTTACGGTATTAAATACAAGCAATCCAAGTGGGGAATCCTATGGAACTGCGTATTAGATAGAAATGTTTATTACCCCCAAAAATAAGGGTATAAGCTAGGGAAAGGAAGATATACATGCTGCAAATCAAACATATTCATAAGGAATATAAAACCGGTACACTTGTTCAAAAAGCCTTAGATGATGTAAGCCTACATTTGCGTGATAGTGAATTTGTCGCAATCCTGGGGCCAAGTGGTTCAGGAAAAACGACATTGTTAAATATCATCGGTGGTTTGGATCGCTATGACAGCGGAGATTTGATTATCAATGGCATATCCACAAAAAATTATCGTGATCGGGATTGGGATTCCTACCGTAATCATACGATTGGCTTTGTATTTCAAAGCTATAACCTGATTCCACATCAAACTATCTTATCCAATGTGGAATTAGCTCTTACCATTTCCGGAACTTCCAAAAGTGAACGTAAAAAGCTGGCAATCCATGCCTTGCAGCAGGTAGGTTTAGGTGCACAGCTACACAAGAAGCCAAACCAGCTGTCCGGTGGACAAATGCAGCGTGTCGCAATTGCCAGAGCTTTGGTAAATGATCCGGATATCCTGTTAGCCGATGAGCCGACAGGAGCACTTGACTCGGATACAAGCATTCAGGTCATGGATCTGTTGCAAGAGGTTGCCAAGGATCGCTTGGTTGTCATGGTTACGCACAATCCCGAATTGGCAGAGCAATATGCCAATCGTATCGTAAATTTACGTGATGGAAAGATCATATCCGACAGCAATCCTTTTGTTGTAGAGGAAGAAAAACAAGCCGTTCATCAAAGTATGGGCAAAACCTCTATGTCGTTAATGACCTCCTTATCGCTAAGCTTCAACAACCTGAAAACCAAAAAAGGAAGAACGATCTTAACTGCCTTTGCAGGATCGATTGGAATTATCGGTATCGCAGCTATTTTATCCTTATCCAATGGTGTTAGTACGTATATTAAAGATGTAGAAGAAAACACTTTATCGCAATATCCGCTGCAAATTCAAAGCTCCGGTTTTGATATGACCTCTATGATGGGAGAGGCTATGCAGCAGGAGGAACAAGAGCCACAAGGCGATATTCAAGTCGGCAATATGCTGACAAGTATGTTTTCTACTATCGGATCAAACGATTTAGCAAGCCTCAAGCAATATCTTGAAACAGGAGGATCGGGTATTGAACGCTATACGAATGCAGTGGAATACACCTATCAAATAACTCCGCAAATTTATCGTATGGAGGAAAATGATGTTCGCCAAGTACACCCGGATCAATCCTTTCAAACACTTGGTCTTGGTTCTACTAGCAGCTCTAACAATATGATGTCAAGCATGATGAGCACCAATGTTTTTTATCCGTTACCACAAAATGATGCATTGTATAAGAATCAATATGATGTGAAGGCAGGACATTGGCCAACAAATGCTAACGAGTGTGTGCTTGTTTTAAGTGGGCGAGGAAGTGTTACGGATTTTCTGTTATACACCTTAGGACTTCGTGATGCCAAAGAGCTGGATCAAATGGTGGAGCAGTTTGCTCGCAATGAGGAGGTCATCGTGCCCAAAGCCGATGATGCCTACGATTATGAGGATATTCTAGGAATTACCTTCAAACGTGTAAATGCTGCCGATTATTATGCTTATGATGCAACCTATCATGTATGGAAGGATAAAACCAAGGATCGTGCGTATATGCAAGAGCTTGTACAGAAGGGTGAGGATTTGAAGCTTGTTGGAATCGTTCAACCAAAGGAAGATGCAACCGCAACGATGCTGATGTCAGGTATTTATTATACCGATGCTTTGGTAAAGGACGTAATCAAAGACGCAAGCAGCAGTGCTATCGTTAAGGCACAGCAAAAACAGCCAAATATCAATGTATTTACCGGAAAAGCCTTTGATGCGAAAGGTGATACTGCGAGCCTAGATATGAAATCCTTATTTACGATTGATGAAGCGAAAATGAGAGAGGCTATACAATTCGATACATCGAAGCTCAAGCCTGATATGCAAAATCTTAATGGAATCATGGCAGGAATCGAGCTTCCGCCAATGGATCTAAATGCGATTTTAACACAGCTGGATATATCTATACAGCCACAGCAGCTACAAGCCCTTGTGGAAAAACTGATGAAGGGGTTTGAGGAATATATAAAAACCAATCCATTCGCTGATTACCAAACGCATTTACAAGAGTATTTGAAAAGTCCACAGGTAGCCGGAGTGCTACATCAAACGATACAAGAAGCAATTAAGGAAAATAAAGAAATAAGCATCAGCAAGGAACAGATGGAGAAAAGCTTACGAACGGTTTTAGCAGGATATGATGCTTATGCAAAAGAGCATAATTTAGCAGATATGCAGGATATAGGAAAATACTTCATGGAATATTTGAAAAGTGAGGAAGCACAGGCAATCCTTCACTCATTCTTACAGGAAACAATACAGTCCAATGATCTGCAAGCGCAGCTGCAACAAATCATGCAAACGTATATGCAAGATGTCGAAAGTGTCATGGCACAGGCGATACAGAGTAAATTACAGTCAAGCTTAATGGACTTACAGACTTCCATGAGTGATGCATTTTCCTTTGATGCCAATGCCTTTGCACAAGCTATTACGATGAATATGAATGAGCAGGAGCTTGGCGAACTGATGATTTCCTTGATGTCCAAGGAACGCTATACTTATGAGAATAACTTAAAGCAGCTTGGCTATGCGGATTTCGACAGTCCATCACAAATCAACATATATCCCAAAGATTTTGAAAGTAAAGAGGAAATTTTAAATATCTTAAACAACTATAATGAACGTATGGAGCAGCAGGGTGCTGAAGATAAGGTAATCACATATACGGATATGGTCGGTACGCTGATGTCCTCAGTCAGTGATATCATCAATGTCATTAGCTATGTTCTTATTGCCTTTGTAGCTATTTCACTCATTGTTTCTTCTATCATGATTGGAGTTATTACGTATATCAGCGTGCTGGAGCGAAAGAAAGAAATCGGAATCTTACGTGCCATCGGTGCTAGTAAGCGTAATATTTCCGAGGTCTTTAATGCGGAAACCTTTATTATCGGATTGTTGGCGGGAATCATCGGAATCGTAATTACATTGCTGTTGTTGCTTCCGGCAAATCAAATTATTCATTCGATTGCGGGAAATAATCAAATCAATGCGTCTTTACCACCACTTGCGGCAGTCATTCTGATTGTATTAAGCACCTTATTGACCTTGTTGGGTGGTATCATTCCATCACGTAAGGCAGCTAAAGAGGATCCGGTAACAGCACTTAGAACAGAATAGTTCAAGGCAATAAAGGTGTTGCAATTATTATGTTAAATATTAAATATGATAAATCTAAAAATACTTATACAAATGGAAAATGCTATAATATAGGTGTATTAAAAAGTGGTGATCCCTACCAGTTAAAGAAATGGGAGCGAAAAAAGATTGGGCTAACTACGATGTAGTAGCCCATATTTTATAATTGGAGAATATATAAAACATTGTTACAAAATCAATTACGATGGTTAAATCGTGATGGCGAGAAGCTTAGAAGAAAAATGCAATGAATATAAAAAATGACTTTATCAATCTTTTCAAGCGTCAGAGTATGATGGAATAAGTATGAAGTTTGCTTTTTGATAGTATCCATGAACAAAGACAGCTAGGAAAATGCGTATCCGTATTTTTGACTGTGTTTGTTTTTTCGTAAAGGAAAATGATGGCGAAATCATGGGGATATGATATAATCATAAGGAATTCAATGGGTAAAATAATGATATACGGAGGTAGTGCGATGTATCAGTTTAACATAAGTATTCCTAAGCAGGAGCATGATGCTTTTGTATCACAGCATGCGTTAAGCAATCTTTTGCAATCTGCGGCGTGGGCAAGTGTCAAGGATAATTGGAAGCATGAAATTGTTGGTGTCTATGATGATGAGAAGTTGGTCGCCTCTGCTTCAATTCTTATTAAATCATTGCCTTTGGGCTTTACGATGATGTATATTCCAAGAGGACCGATTATGGATTATCAAGATAAAGATTTGGTGATATATTTTTTTCAAGCTTTGCGTAAATGGGCGAAGAAAAAAAGATGTTTATTTGTAAAGGTCGATCCGGGTATTGTCTATAAGCAGTTTTTCTTAGACGATGAACAGCGAGAAGCTTTAACAAGTGCTAAAACGGCAATAGCGAATTTACAGGCAGCCGGTTGTATTCATAGTGGTTTTTCAACGACAATGGACGCTACTGTGCAGCCGCGCTTTCATGCATCGGTAAAAAAGTGTGAAGATTATATAGAACAGCTTCCTAAGAGAGCGAAGCGCAATATTCATACCGCCAAAAAAAAGAAGCTTCAAATAGAAACCTGTGGTGTTGAAAAAGTAGCGGAATTCGCTCATCTCATGAAGCTGACAGAGGAACGTAAACAAATCAATCTGCGGGATAAAGAATATTTCCGAAAACTGATGGAGATTTATGGTGAACATGCCCTTCTTCAAATGGCGTATATTGATTTAGAACAGGAATACAACGAGGTAATAAAGCGTTATACTGCCTGCTTACATGAATTGGAGATTTGTCCGGAAAATGCCAAGAAGAAACGCTTTACTTTAGAGGAACAGCAGGTTTCTTTAGAGCGTCAAAAAAAGATGTTGAAGGAAGAATTGGACCTACATGGAAAGAAGGTATATATCTGTGGAACATTAAGTGTAATGTTTGGAAATACCGCAGAGGTTTTGTATGCAGGTATGGACGATGCCTTTAAGCGCTACATGGCACCTTATCTTACTTGGTATCATACGATTCAAGCATGTTTCGATAGAGGCTTTGAATGGTGCAACATGGGAGGTATTGAAGGAAGCTTAGATGGTGGTTTAACAAAATTCAAAAGCAACTTCCACCCAACCATTTTAGAATATGTCGGAGAGTTTGACTTTCCGGTAAATAAGCTGTTGTTTAAAGCTAGTCAAATAGCCTTTAAGCTACGTAAAAAAATGCATTGATACTCCTTATCGAAGGAGTATTTTCATAACAGAAGGGAGCAGGTAAAGCATGGAATTTAAGGATTTCGGATTAGAACAGGGGATCATGGAAGCATTGGATATTTTAGGTTATCATAAGCCGTTTGCAGTGCAGGAGGCAGTTATTCCACATTTGCTTGCCAAGCAAGATGTTATCGTACAAGCCAAGACCGGAAGTGGAAAAACCGCAAGTTTTGCGATTCCGATCTTACAGCAGCTTATTTGGAATGAAAAGCTACCACAAGCCTTGATCCTGGCTCCGACACGTGAGCTGGCGATGCAGATACAAACGGAATTTGATCAAATCGGGGCTAAAAAACGCATCAAAAGCCTGGCAATTTACGGTAAGTTTCCTTTTCGTTTTCAAAAGCAGGACTTACAACAGCGAACCCATGTTATATGTGCCACTCCCGGAAGAATCTTAGACCATTTACGTGAGCATACCTTCGATGCCTCAAGCATTCGTTATGTAGTCATTGATGAAGCTGATATTATGTTGGATATGGGCTTTCTCGATGAGGTAGAGGCAGTGCTTGATTATTTGCCGAAAAAGCGAACAACTGCCTTATTCTCCGCTACGATGCCAAAGGAAATCATACAGCTGGCAAATCGCTTTTTGCACGATCCACTAAGCATTGCGATGGAAGCTAAGCAAGATGTGCATCAAAATATCGAGCATTATGTATATAAGCTTAATCAACAGGATAAAGAAACGGCATTGTTACATCTGTTAGGTAAGGAAACAGTTGAAAGTGCGATACTTTTCGTACGTACACAAGAAAGAGTCGAAAACATTTATCAAGTATTAAAGGCGCATCATATCCGTGTAACTAAGCTGCATGGGGGCTTGTTGCAGGAGGAGCGTTTGGCAAATTTAAAAGCTTTTCGAAGTGGGGAAAAGCGTATTTTAGTTGCTAGTGATGTTGCGGCACGTGGTATTGATATTGCCGATATCAGTCATGTTATTAACGTTGATTTTCCCGATAAAAAGGAAACCTATATCCATCGTTTAGGACGAACGGCACGTAAGGATACAAGTGGGAAAGCAATCTCTTTTGTAACTGCAAGAGATCAAGAGAAGCTTATACAATTAGAGGATTATTTAGGATATTCATTGTCCATGCGTGATGCCTCTACAGAACTTTTAACACAAGATTATGATCTAAGCTATTTATCGCAGTCAAGTGAAAGAAAGGAAGATAAGGGGGCTGCTTTGCGTAAAGATGTATTGCGCATCTATATCGGTGCGGGAAAAGCCAAGAAGCTTCGTGCCGGTGATATTGCCGGCGCACTGTGTCAGCTTGAAGGCATTTGTTTTGATGATGTTGGTGTTATTCAGGTGCAGGAGCATCATTCGTATGTCGATATTTTGCATGGCAAGGGAGAAGTGGCTTTAAAATCCTTGAAGCGTATCAAAGGGAAGGAAGTACGTGTGGAGATTGCAAAGTAATAGCCTATAAAAAAAGCAACCATGGTGGACAATGTCATTAAGTTAAGACATTTTTAAGAGAATTCCTATATTTTATAAAATATAGGGATTCTTTTTTTCTAAATATGGTATTGACATAACCTTGATTTCGTGTGGCTAATAATGAATACTTTTTATATTCATTATTAGCCCTTTTTAGTAGGTGTATTTTTTAAGGAGGATCTCATTTATGTCAAATAAAAATACTAAAAATACCTACTATTCCCCAAAGTGGATTTCTTGTTTAATAGGAAAGTTCTCTAAGAGATCCAACACAAAAAAAGTGCCGAAAGCACTATAAAAATAACTATAAGAAAAATAGTCAAAAGAAAAACATTTATTTTTTTGGTAATTGAATTCCTTTTCTATATAGGGTATCTTGATGACATTTAGAACACTGGAAACAAGGTGAATCATCAACACCAATATCTAGTAAATAATCGGCTTCTTCGCCATAAATAAATGATGGCATCTTTTCTTCATGCCCACAGTTAATGCATTTCATTTCAATATAGGAATCTTTGGCAATCAAAGATTCATCATAATCAACACAACAACTCATCTTCATTCTTCCTCCGCCTATCAGGAACCCAATAATCTACATATTCCATATAATGACCGCAATCGCAAAGAAAAGGATCCGTATGAAAAACAGATATCAAGGTCTTTCTATACTTAAATCTATCATTAAATGATTTCTTAGTAAAAGCTTTTTTTAGGATTTCAGAAATTTTTTCTTTATGGACATGATTGGATGTAGCGTATAGACCATAATATCTGATCATTTTGAATTGAGATTCAGGAATATGAACAACAAGTTTTTTCATGAAAGTAATTACGTTTTCTTCTACTTCTATTCGTTCTTCGGTTTTGTGATCTTCGTAGTAGTAACGTATCGTCTTTGTAGCATGGTCATAGCTAAGAATTCTACTGGAAGCCATGACAGGTCTGCCGGTATATCTGATGATATAATTTACAACAGCATCTTTACCATTTTTGCCCTTCATATTAGGAGCGTTGACATAAAAGCCTTCACTATTGTCTTTATATAATTGGTTTATTAAATTCTTTAATTCTTTAGATGTCTTAGGATCATCTGAATAGAAGGATTTTATGTGATCCAGCAATTGTTTCATGAAAGCTTTTCGTAATGTTTCGTAGTTTATATATTTTTTGCGAATATAATTGTGTTCATCATCCATACCGCCTTCTGTACATAGACAGTGGATATGAGGATTCCATTTCAAATCACGACCAAAAGTGTGGAGTGTCAAGATGAAACCGGGTTTAAAGGATTTCTTTTTTCCGTTCATCTTATCAAAAGTATAGAAGAGGGTATCTTTAGCGGCATCAAATAAGAAGTTTAAAAGGTTACGGTCTTTTAGAAAATAGTTTCTTAGTCTTCGATCAATGGTAAAAACGATATGTCTGTGATTAACGTTCAGAGTAGAATTAGAAATATTTTCGGCCCTGATCTTAGCGTATTTCGTACCGCAAGAATTACAGAAGCGACTTTTACAGGTATAACAGATGATGTGATCTTTATGACAATGAGGACATTCATAAATTTCAAAGCCAGCATCCAAGGTGCCGCAGGAGAGCATTCGTTCTACTTCGTTTTTAACAACGGGACGAATTCCGCGACGGATAACCTCGGGATCAACTAGGAAGCTGTCCCAATGATCATGGAAGATACGTTGAATATTTATTTTAGAAGGATCATACATCTTTGAAAAAGATTTGATTGTAGTAGAATGAGATATGGAATTTGCGAGGTTATCACTGATCATTTTGTATATACCTTTATTTATAAAAAGATTCATATAAATTTTATATCTAATTTTCGATTATCCGCATAAACACTATACTTTCAAGTATTTTGAAGTATAGAAAAAACTCATTTTACCACGAATTTACCACGATTGAATGAGCCTTGATATGACCTATAAAATAACACCCAAAAGACATCATTACACCTAAATGGTGTCTTTTTAAAAAGCAGTCAATCCTAAGACTAACTGCTTTGTGTGTATGGATATGAAATTGTCAAACTGGGATTTACTTATATCTATTCCTATAAAAGTGTCAATATATATCCGTCTATCAGAGCAATTAGCAGATACATAATAAAGGCTCTGATAAACGCTTCTATATGCTTTTTCGGATTTTGATACAATTCCTTTTCTGGCATTTTTCTTAAACGAACACGCTTTGTATTCCGCCACCATAAAAGGTCTACAATAAATAAGTCAAAGATATTCAATCCCTGTCCTATAATACTTAAACAAAGAAAATTATGTGTGAAGCCATTTTCTTTGATAAACAACCCTAATATAAATAGTACGAACAGAAATAACAGAAAATTGGATATAAATTTCTTCAAAAAATTTTTTGAGCAGCAAAATGCGCCCGTCCGAAAAGCCCGGACAGGCGCATAGGTATTGTAAGCAGTATTTAGATGATTAGACAGTTCATATATACAAGCGTAATTTTCCCCGGTGGTGGGCGGGCTTTTTTTGATGTGTCAATGACCGTCGGATTTTGTCGATAGGGTATGTGCTTCATGGCGGCTACCTCCTTTAGCCGCCGCTTTTAACAGTGATACCGCGTCATTTCATTAGAAGATAAAAAGAAACGGCGGCTTTGATTTTTCAAAGCTGCTGCGGAAATCAAAGAACGACAAGCAACAGTTCTGATTTTGCTCCAATATGGTTATTAGGGGCACAAATTAAAATCAAAAAAGAGCCGATAACAGCAGTATTTCAAACTGCATATTATCGGCTCTGCGTCTGTGCGTCTGGCTCTTTTAATTAAATTATTTCTGTTGTTTTTTGGCTTTATTATATGTATTAGCTAACTGTCCACAAGCTGCTTTAATCTCTCTACCATGAGAAACTCTCATGGTAACTTCAAGTCCTGTTTGCTCTAATTGATGTTTGAACGCAACCATTTCTTGTTTTTGTGGTGCTCTAATTTTTGAATTACTCGTCGGGTTGTATTGCAGCACGTTAATCATAACATTTTTGCCCTTAAACCATTTTGCAAGTTGCCTTATATCTGAGGAACGGTCATTTATACCTGGTAAAAGCAAATACGCAAATACCACTTTTCGATTATGCCTTTGAGAATAGGACAATGCTTGCTTAACAACATCTTCAATAGCGTACATGTGCATATGAGGAATGATACAGTTTCTCGCAGCCTGTGTTGCTGCATGTAAAGATATTGTCAACTGAATTTTTAGATGTTCTTCGCGCAATTTTTTTAATTGATTAACTGGACCAACTGTTGATACGGTAATGCCGTCGGTTGGAAAGTTAAGTCCATTTCTATCTCGAAGAATATGGATTGCTGCAATCAAGTTGTCGTAATTGAATAAAGGTTCTCCCATTCCCATAAAAACGATACGATTTACTTTTTGACGTATCAATACAACCTGCTGCACAATTTCAGACGGTGTTAGATTACGAACAAAACCATTGCGTCCGGACTCACAAAAAATACAGCCAACAGAACAACCAACTTGCGTACTTACGCAAACAGTCCCACCATCTCGCCGTTTAATAAAAACCGTTTCAATATACCTGTTATCTTTCAATTCATAAACATACTTTTCAGTATCGCTACTTTTATAGACTTTTTTTGTTGATATTGATAGATTTTCTTTGTGAAATGGCTGTTTATACAATTCCGTATATAAGGCTCTTGCTTTATCCTCTCCAATTACTTCCGACATTTCTTTGTAAGTAAATCCGTATGGGTCATTCAATATTTCCGTAGGTGTACTTTTAGGTAAGTGTTTCATTTAAATATCCTTCCTTTTCAAAATTAAAAAGTTTGTTTTTCAGAGTTTTTGATTATGATTTCTAGTTTTTCAACATCAACGATATGCGTTAATTTACTATGTCTATACGTCGTTAGTTTTGTTGTATAGCATACGCAAAATAAGCATGACAAAAAAGCCCATATTGAAAATGGGAAAAATCTTTTTTGATTTCAATGCTTATCGAATACGCATGCTATGTAACATAAACATTCCCCCCCTTTTATATAATATTATATACAAAAGCAGCTTGTTGTCAACATATATATATATGAATTATTTTGGCTAAATGTAACCACTTTATTGCTTTCCTTAAATTTTCCTTGATATTCTGCAATACTCTTTATTCGATTTTGCACTTCATCTGGATAAGATGAATAGCTTTTTAAATTTTTGTTATCTGTACCTGTTCCCCAAAAACATATTAGAAAAAACGCGATACATAAAATTACGGTTTCGATTATTATAATCATTCTGTTTCACTCCAAATTCTAATTTGTCCGTTTCTTCATATCCACATTATATCATTTTCATATCTGCACCACAATAAAATTTTATGCACCGATAATCTTATTGAACAGCTCTAACAAACACCATTTCATCACTCCAATCTGAAATTTAGGTATGAAAAAAGCAGTCAATCCTAAGACTAACTGCTTTGTGTATAGAGATATGAAATTGTGAAATAGAATTTGCCTATTTCAAATCAAAAAGAGAATTTTCATAGTCCTTTACATAGTATCGTATATTTTTACGCCCCTTTTGAATAATGGTATGTCCCTCTGCTTCTAATTTTTCTTTCTGTGCTTCAATACCATTTGGATATTTAGCATTTAATTCTCCGTTTGCTTTTAATGTTCTCCAATAGGGTGTTTCATCTTCGGAACGCTGATAACTCGCCCACGCTACAATAGAAACAAATATACCCGCTGTAATCGGCTCTGTAAAATCTGCACCACTCAATTTTGCAAAGTGTTCTCGTATTTTTCCAACCGTAATCACTTTACCATACGGAACTTTTTTCATTACTTTGTCATAGTCAATCGGGGGAGCAAAATACATTTTGTTTCCACCATATTTCTCAATACTTTTCTGGTCTATGATAATTTGAAATTTTGGCATATCCTTACTATCATGCAACATAGCATTAAAATCTTTTTTATCTTCATTTGCCATTTGTGCCACCTCCTACTTTAAGGATAGTCTGTTTCTTATTTCCATGCAATGAGGCTGTTTGAAAATTATTAACACTTTCAAATTTGTCGCTTTCTTCATATCCATATTATAACAGTTCCATATATCCGCCACAATAAAAATCAGCATACCCTTAGCATTTATGGAACAAAAATGCACACTTTTTCTTTCTTCCTCTTGATTACCCCACAACAGAAAAGAAAAAGCCCTGTCAAGAGCCTTGCCACCATTGGTGGTGCTTTGCACTCTTTACTGGGCTTTTTGTTTGCTGTATCTTCCATGCAAGAGGAAATTAAAGACCTCTGTTCCATTTCGCCTTTAGATAATCTTCATAGTCTGCTTCATTGAAGTCTACTTGTGGAGAAGTGTCGGGAATGTTGTTTCTGTTGTCTATATCCGCAAGCTGACGAAATATCCAATCATCATAAGGGTCATGGTATTTATACTCTTTGGGCTGTTCTCTGTATCGGTCTAACCCTCGCATTTCCTTATGCACTTTTATCATGCGTTCCAGTTTTTGACGCTGTATCAACTGCTTGATTTCCATAAGTTCTTCCAACTCCGTAACCTCATTGGTAATGTAGTTATGGATATACTGTATGAGTTTATATGCCTTGTAAAATGTGCATTCTTTTTCATCATCGAAAAATTCATTTTCAGACAGGTAATCTAAGGAAACATTGAAGTCTTGTTCCCGTTTGATAATATCCATGATATAGGGCTCGGTGTGGTCAATATACTTCCATTCTCCCGACAATAATTCATTGGGCGTTACACCCAGCACGTCCATTATCTTCTCTAACGTATCAAAGGTAGGATAATTCACGCCACGTTCAATCTTGGAAAGGCTCTGCATATTGATACCGATTTTGTCCGCAAGTTCCTGTTGTTTCATTCCTCTGTGTTTTCTTATGGTCTGTATGTTTTCTCCTAAGAAACTGATTTTCTTTTCATAATGCTCCATAACTTAGTATAATCGCTCCTTTCGTTGCTTTTCTTGGTATTTATAAGCATATCATACTTAATCTATATCTAAAAGTCAACAAAAACTTCTTGACAAGTAATTCTAATGGAGTTATTATCGTATTAGACAGAGTGATTAAGCACGCTAGGGTCAATCACACGCTTGAGTAAGCATATAAAATATATATTTTCACTTTGATAGCATGAATAAGCATGGACTATCAGACCGAAAATAAGGTTTCTGACTGGGGCTGTTCCGTTTAGCCACGAGCCTTACAAGGCTCGTGAGCGTTAAGAACGGGGCAGACACAGGAAGAAAGGGAACGCCTTTAGGCGTTCGTAAAGGGCGTATATGTAACACCGCCCTGCGCATACATGTCATAGTACCTAGAAACTGTGATAAATAAAGGACAAAACACAATTTTTACCCCGCAAAAAATGGGGCATACGAAAGGAGCAATGCACTATAACTACACACAAAAATTTATCCGTTAAGATTGATTACATCAGCATTGTATTTGATACTGCAACCGCCGAAGATGTCATCATGCACATTTTAGGTTTACCGACTGACATTTTCAATGTCTATCCGGCAAGCATTAAATACAAAACCTATCAAGCACGCTGGCAGATTGGAGATATTTATGTATCGGGGGACGCAAGAAAAACAGAGGATAACCCACAAGGGTTAGGCTGTTATCTTGTTATGACTGGCAGAGGTTGTGATGATATTTTCCGTATTCTCGACAGTAGGAATTATACCTTTGGGGATATGTTCCGACGTTGTGAGCGAAGATACGGACTGGATAACTTCCATTTCACAAGGCTTGATATTGCCATTGATGATAAAAACGAAAAGCCATTCTTTACCATAGAGCAGATAAAGAAGAAATGCGAAAAAGAGGAATTTATTTCTAATAGTGAGGGCTACCACTTTGACGAAAGCAAGTTTGACGATTTCGACACCGCAAAGACTGTTTATATCGGTGCTGGTAAATCGGGATTGTCCTACCGCTTTTATGACAAGGATAAGGAAGTCTGTTCAAAACATAATAAGACGCTTGATGAAGTCGGCAGTTGGAAACGGACAGAAATGCAACTGCGTGATGATAAGGCTCATGCTTTTGCCATGACATTCAAGGACAGACCGTTGGAACTGGGAGAACTGGCTTTCGGGCTATTGGCAAACAACCTACGCTTTGTCGTACCAAACAGAAATGAAAGTAATAAGAGCAGATGGAAAACATGTCGGTTTTGGGAACGCTTTTTAGGGGCTGTGGAAGTCTTAAAACTGCAAGTACCGAAACTACATAATTCTCTTGAGGAAACACAGCAATGGCTTACAGAGGGTGGCGTGATTTCCGCTGTCAAAAGTTTTTATTTCTTGGAAGAACATGACGCATTAGGTGGACTGGAAAAAGTGGGAACTATGCTTGATAAGGCAAGATACAGCACTTCCCTTTCCAGTAAACTGACCGCCCACTTACAGAGGATAAACCGCACCGACCTTATCCCCTATATCCAGTATGACACGAAACATGGGAAAGGGGGTATCTGATGAATAACAACGATATTCCCGTATGGGAAAAATACACCCTTACCATTGAAGAAGCGTCTAAGTATTTCCGTATCGGAGAAAACAAGTTAAGACGATTGGCAGAGGAAAATAAGGACGCTGGCTGGCTCATTATGAATGGCAACCGCATACAGATTAAACGCCGACAGTTTGAAAAGGTTATTGATAAATTGGACGCAATCTAATGCAAATGAGCCTTGTATGTGTTATGATGAACACAAGTCATATCAAGGCTCTTTCCAACAAGGAAAGGAGCAGACACCATGAAAGAAAAAAGACGGGATAGCAAAGGACGTATCCTGCATACTGGAGAGAGCCAACGAACAGACGGAAAATACTTATATAAATATGTAGACGCATTTGGAAACACAAAATATGTGTATGCTTGGAGATTGACACCCACAGACCCGACACCAAAGGGAAAACGGGAAAAACCCTCACTTCGTGAACTGGAACAGCAGATAAGACGGGATATTGAGGACGGTATCGACAGCACAGGCAAGAAAATGACGCTTTGCCAACTCTACGCCAAACAGAACGCACAGAGGGCAAACGTGAAGAAAAGCACAATAAAACAACGGGAACAACTCATGCGGTTATTGAAAGAGGATAAGTTAGGTGCTAGGAGCATTGATATGATAAAACCCTCTGACGCTAAGGAATGGGCGTTACGCATGAAAGACAAAGGCTTTTCCTACAATACCATTAACAACCATAAACGCTCGTTAAAAGCGTCATTCTATATCGCCATACAAGACGATTGTGTAAGGAAAAATCCCTTTGATTTCAAGTTAAGTGAAGTCCTAGAAAATGATACCAAAGAGAAAGTGGCATTGACAGAGGAGCAAGAACAAGCCCTACTCTCATTCATCAAGACGGACAATGTGTATCACAAGTATTATGATGATGTGCTGATACTGTTAAAGACTGGACTTCGTATCTCGGAACTGTGCGGACTGACAGTAGCCGATATTGATTTCAAGAATGAAGTTGTGATTATCGACCACCAGTTATTAAAGAGCAAGGAACAGGGCTACTATATTGAAACGCCTAAGACAAAGAGCGGAACAAGGCAAGTGCCATTAAGCAAGGAAACGATACAAGCATTTCAACGGGTTATGAAGAAACGCCCAAAGGCAGAACCATTTGTGATAGACGGACGGAGCAACTTTCTATTTGTCAATCATAAGGGCAAGCCCAAAGTTGCGATTGATTACAACGCCTTATTTGTCCGTATGGTAAAGAAATACAACAAGCACCATAAGGATAACCCCTTGCCACATATCACACCGCATACGCTACGTCATACGTTCTGCACAAGGCTGGCAAGCAAGAACATGAACCCGAAAGATTTACAGTATATCATGGGGCATTCAAATATCAGTATCACAATGAACTGGTATGCTCATGCGTCCATAGATACTGCAAAATCAGAGGTTCAGCGTCTAATTGCATAAAAAGTATTTACCACGATTTTAACCACGCTTGATAGCGAAAATATAAGAAGATAGACCTAGATATGTGAGGTTTACCACAAAAGCAAAATGCCCGTAGAGCCGATAAAATAAGGCTTTGCGGACATTTAAGAAGATATAAAAAGATAGTCAAAAAGACATATATAATTTATACGCAAATTTAAGTGTGAAAACAAACACAAAACAAAATGACGAAATTTATTTCGTCACTTTTTTATCGCTTAGACAATGCTATTGATTCTACAGTGGATTCAATCAAATGTTTTTGTGTCGATACGACTTCTAATTTTACCAGAAGTCGTATCCTCACTCCTAAAACCCTTATTAAATTCATTCTTGGGTTGCAGGCTCATTCTTTATCAGGTGAAGTTTCTGATTATTTTACTTCTTCCAATATTGATATTCCATCAATATCTGCTGTTTCTCAACGTCGTGATCTGTTATATCCTGAAATTTTTAAATTTATCAACAGAAGATTTCTTTCTTCTATTGATAATTTGTCTACATTGAATGGTTACTATATCCTTGCACAGGATGGTTCTGATATTAACCTGCCTTTTTGGCATGATGATACTCAAATTTCTTACGGTCAAGATTCTATTGTTTGCCAATATCATCTGAATGCCTTATATGACTGTATCAATCATGTATTTTGGGAATCAAGAATTGATCTTCCAACCAAAAAAAGTGAAAAAAGCGCACTGATTGATTTTATCAATCACCGCAATTATCCTGAGAATTCGATTATTACAGCTGACAGAGGCTATGAAAGTTATAATCTTATAGCTCATTGTATTGAAAATAATCAAAAATTTGTATTTAGAGTTAAGGATATCGATACTAGAAGTGGGATTATGACATCTATATCTCTGCCTGATGAAACGTTTGATATTACTGTTACTCGTACCCTTACAAATCTCCAAACAAATGAAGTCAAGAAAAATGAAAACAATCAATTTGTATTTGTTCCTTCAACTTCTGTTTTTGATTATCTTGATGCCTGTAATCGTTTCTACAATCTCAGTTTTAGAATTGTAAGATTTAAAATAGCTGATGATAAATATGAAACATTGGTTACTAATCTTGATGAAAATGAATTTGGACTAAGTGATTTCAAAGATCTTTACCATCTTAGATGGAATGAAGAAACTGCATTCTATTATCTCAAACATGCAGTTGGTATGCTTTATTTCCATTGTAAAAAAAGACAGCATATACAGCAGGAAATATATGCATCAATTTTATTTTATAACTATGCAAATTTGATCATTCAAAATATAAAAAAGAAGATAAAGCTTAAAAAAACAAAGTATATATACAATATCAATGTAAGATCGGCATTAACCAATATAAGAAACTATTTTCGTAATCAAATAAAAGAATACATCCTGATTAGAAACATAAAAAAATATCTGACCCCATCAAGGCCAGATAGAAACGTTCAACGTTCTATAAAACGACAATCACCAAAAGCGTTAAATAATAGAACAAGTTGACAAAGTTATTCTAACATAATTTTTAGATATCGCAAATTTTTTTCGAGCCTATTTCACAGGTTCTTTTAAAGTGCATCAAAAATAAGATAAAAAGCTAAAATATCTAGGATAAAGCAAAAAGAACAGAACATAGAATCATGTCTGTCCTTAATTTAACATAAATAGAACTATCTTTTGTGCAATGTTACCTTAACTTAATGACATTGCCATGGTGGATTGCTTTTTTTATAATCGTATTCCATATTGTTCACTGATAAAGGATAAATCATTATACAATTCATTGCGAGAATAGCCTGCTTTGGCTAATTCATTTTCCTCATGGGCATTGATAGCATCAAAGCAATAGAGCGCAATCGTAAGATATTCCATACTTCCCTGTTGAAAAGCGTCTTTTAATTCTGCCACTGCTTCCCTATATTGTTGCTCCTCCAGCTTTTTCTTTAGCTGTCTTAAAAGCTTGCGATATTCCTCATCTTGAAGATCTTGTTCCTCGATTTCTTCACTTTCCTTGCGGTGTAAAAAGACATTGCCAAGCAGCTTGGTCATATCTTTGATTTCACGCATCAAAAAATCATTTTCAAAAATACTCATTGCTGATCCACCTCGAAGAAAATACCGGCATCTTTGCGTAGCTTTTCGTAGCATTCCATAACCAAACGGCTGTGAGCTAGCTGCTTTTGACAGCGTTCATGATCTTGTGCTTCGAAGATCTTTTTAAATTCTTTTACTTCATGATATAAGGAAATCGGATTGCTAGGTTGGGTAAGCTCTTGTTTTTCACCCTTGACAACAAGCTTTAAGCTAGAACAGCGACTCGTTTGTGATTCCATCAGTAAATATCCCTTTTCCCCTTGCAGCTGAGAAATATTCTTGCTAGTTGAATCCTTAGCGCAGGAACAGGTGGCAATAAAACCATCATATTCCAAAATAGCAACTCCGCTGGTATCAATACCACAGGCATGCATATTCGGATAATAGCGCATTGCTTTCGGTTTACCGAATAGACCAATTACATAATGCAGATTATAAATGCCGATATCTGCTAAGGCACCGCCGGAAAAAGCCGGATTAAAAACATTGGTAATCTTGCCTTCTAATAAGGCATCATAGCGGCTGGAGTATTGAGAAAAGTTGCATTGTACTAAACGCAAAGGACCAAGCTTTGCTAGGTTTTCTTTGATTAGCGCATAGTTTGGCATATACAGCGTAACGATTGCTTCAAAGAGAAATAAATGATGGTTTGTGGCATAAGAAAGCAAATCGTCAAATTCTGCCAGCGTAGAGGTAAACGGCTTTTCACAAATTACATGTTTACCATAACGTAAGGCTTTTTTTGCTTGTGAATAGTGTAGGCTGTTTGGAGAGGCAATATAAATAAAATCAATATCCTCTCTGGCAAGCATGGCATCTAAATCGGTATAAATGCTTTCAACTTGATACTTTTCAGCTAATGCTTTCGCATGATCCTTTACTCTGGAATACATGGCAAGGCAGGAAATATCGTTTTGTTTGCAGGCTTCTAAAAAGTTTTCCACAATTCCGCCGGTGCCGATGGTTGCGACATTCATAAATACACACCCCTTCTTTGTTTACTTGCTTTTATTATAGCATGTTATATTCTCATTTACATAGTGAATGTGCATGCGTTATAATGGGATTACAGAAAGCACAAGGGTGGATATTATGGAAGTAGTTTGCGGTATCATCGAAGAAAATCAAACCTATTTGATTGCGAAAAGGGGAAAAGGTGTTCATGAAAATATATGGGAATTTCCCGGTGGCAAGATCGAGCACAATGAAACAAGAGAGGAAGCCGTTGTGCGGGAAATCAAAGAAGAATTGCATTTAGATGTCGAAGTGCTGGAGCATGTCTTATCTGTTGTCGATCATCGAGAAGCGATGGATATTCACGTACATGCCTATCGCTGTCGAAAAATCGGTGGAAGCTTAGAGCTGCATGCTCATCATGAGGTACGTTATGTATCCTATCAAGAATTGTACGATTATACTTTTGAGCCAAGCGATTATGCGATCCTTGATGGCTTAGGAAAGCATAAGGCTTCGCTTGCGACGAATAAAGACTTTTCATAATCGAATATCGGAGGTGGTGGCAGTATGTTTAAAAAAACCGATGAAACAAAGGTTATGCGTGATCCGATCCATGGCTATATCCACGTTGATAAGCAAATTGTTTGGGATTGTATCAATGCCAAGGAAATGCAGCGTTTGCGTCGTATTCATCAGCTAGGCGGTGATTTTCAGGTGTATCATACTGCCGAGCATTCACGCTTCTCACATTCGCTTGGAGTATATGAAATCGTTCGCCGTATGGTATATGAGATTGATAGCCTGCGAATGGCACTAAGTGAATATGAAAAAGTGTGTGTCATGCTTGCAGGGCTTTTGCATGATATCGGACATGGACCGTTTTCTCATGCATTTGAGGATATCAGCGTCTTTCCACATGAGGAATATACGGTCAAGATACTTATGGGAGATAGTGAGATTCATCATTTACTAGCAAGCTGTAAGGCTACACTGCCAAACGATGTAGCGAATATCATTGCACATAAACATGAACGCTCTTGTTTGAATCAAATCATCAGCGGGCAGCTTGATGCCGATCGTATGGATTATTTATTACGTGATGCGTATTTTACCGGTACCAGTTATGGTAAGTTTGATTTGGAACGATGCTTGCGAACGATTCGTTTACAGGACGATACGATCGTTGTTAAACAAAGTGGGATTCACAGCATCGAGGATTATATCATGGCACGCTATCACATGTATTGGCAAGTGTATCTTCACCCGGTCGCTAGAAGCTATGAAGCCATGCTGTCGATTTTGTTTAAACGCTTAAAAGACGTGTATCGTACAAATCCAAAAAGTTTGGATAGGGTAGGTATGTTTCATGCGTTTTTAAACGGACAGCCGACCATTGAGGATTTGTTTGTGATGGACGAGGCGGCATGTTTATATGGCTTTACGCTTTTGCAGGATTGTGAAGATGAAATTTTACGAGATTTGAGCTATCGCTTATTAAATCGTCATTTATTTGAATATGTAGAATATCATAGTGAAAAAGATATTGAACGCATACAGGCCAAGGTTAGGGCAATGGGATTTGATCCTATGTATTATGTATATCATGACAGCGTATCTCAGCTACCCTATTCTCCTTATAAAGAAAGTGAAAAGGGTGTCAATATATGGGTGGTTGATGAAGCAGGAGAAATTATTGAATTATCACAGGTAAGTGAGATTGTTGCGGCAATGACACGTGCCGATCTTAAGCAAGATGAAAAAATTTATTATCCCAATGATCAAGTGGCAAGAGCAGGGAGGAAAAAACAATGAAAGAGATGGATATCTTGGAAATTATCACCAAAGCAGGAGAAGCGAAAAACGGTTATTTACAAGCAATTCAAGAAGCAAAGGCAGGGAATTATGAGGCTTGTAATGAATATGTACGCAATGGGAACGAAGCGTATGCAAAGGCACATCGTATCCACATGGAAATGGTTCAGCAGGAAGCCGGTGGGAATAGGGTGGAGCTGAGCATCTTGTTTACCCATGCCCAAGATCAGCTGATGAATGCGGAAATCTTAAAGACCTTATGTGATGAATTTATTGATCTGTATCGCAGATTAGAAGAAATGCAGGCATAGGATTGCGTGTATCCATCGTATAAAATGATGTTGATTGATAAGGCTTAGAAGGGAAAATTGGAGATGGAAGAGGTTATTGTAAAGCTGTATGCTGAGGTTTTATTAGCTGTTTTGTTTACAATCGGCTATCTTGTTTTACTGGTTCAAAAAAGACAATGGATACATTTGGGGAAGGTTGCGCCAAGCAAACGTCAATCGCTTAGAAAAATCGAAAAAAGAGTTGATTGTGTAGTGAAAGTTGTCGGTGGTATATGTGTAATCGTCATGGTTGTATGGCGAGTGATTCCGGGAATCTTGGATTTTCCTAACGCTATGGCAGGAAACTATGAACATACAACCGGTGAGGTTGTTGTTTGGGATTATAGCAGAGAAACCAGAAAACAAGCAAGAAGCATTGAAGTGCTTGATTCACATACCAATGAAAAAGTACATGTGATCGTATATAGTACAGGAGTTCACAAAGAAGAGCATCTGAAGATTACCTATTTGAAAAACAGCCGCTTCGGTATCATAGAGGAACGATGGTAAAACTTACTATATGAGCTGTTAAGGAGGATATCATGGAATTTCTTACGTTTTTGATGTATTTTAAATTTTTTATTGTTGCATTTCTTGTTTGTATCGTTTTGGATCTCTTAACGGCACGCTCATCAAAGAAGAAGTCATCATCATTGGATAGTTTTGTGGTACGTGCTCCGATTGATTTTGCGATCCTCGGTGGTATTGCCATGGCATTTTTCTTAGGTGTCTTTTCGATTTGTGAGGATATTGGGGAAATCGAAACCTATTCCCCGCTCTTTACTTGGATCGTAGGCGGTATGTTTGCTTTGTGTTTGCTGCTGATGGCAGCACCGATACAAGGGGTGTGGGATATCGTGGTAGAAAATGATGATATAACGGTTATCAAAGGCTTTCTATATCGGCGACATTGGAAATTTTCAACGATATGCTATGCCAAAGCAGGACGTGGAGGATTGAAGGTGTATGTTCAAGGCAGAAAGAGAAGGGCCTTTTTCGTAGATACCATGCTGCCGGCAAGTCAAAACTTCATTAAGCGAATGGAGAAAGAGGGAAAGCCGATTGTTTATCAGCATAAAGATCAAGCTGAGCAAATAAAGGAATAGATGTATGGATATGAATGGAGGAATACAAATGTATCTGGCAATGCTTTTGATAGGTGGTTTTATGTTTCTTTCCTTTCCGTTTCTTGTTTTTGAAAAAATCAAAAAAATGAAACAAGAAAATACAAAGGAGGCAAAGAAAAAATTAAATGTATTTCTGATTTGTACAATGCCTGTTCCGATTATTGCGATTGTGCTTATCTTGATCGGATTGAAGGCATTGATGTAGAAAGCGTTTCATCTGGTATATATGGTGAGGTATGCTATGGATAATAAGAAACTTATTCAGCTTTATTTGGAAAATGTAGAGAAAATGTTCGGATATGTCAATATGGAGGCATATATAGACAGACGATTGGAAATATGGAAAAAATATTGTCAGAAGAAAACAAAGAAAGAGAGCATAGAAATTTTTTTAACGCTATTAGGTGAAAACTATGGGAAAAAGACAATCTATTTGGGAGTGTACTTGGCATTAGAAGAAAATGATATGCGATATTTGCATAATGCGTTAAGCTCCGCAGTTGTATGGGGACAGCTTACCATACTGAGCGGTGGTGTTGATCACTCGCTTTATGCTTGGAATATTTTGCCTTATCTCTTTTGTGCCAATCGTTTCCATGATATTAAAAGCATATTTCCTAAAGCAAACGGACTTAGTAAAAATGGTTTAAAGTCAGCTTGCTGTATTACAAATTTAGTGATGTATTTGTATTATCAAGAGCCGGCATGGAAACAATATATTACAGAGGAAGGAAAAAGCTTTTTACAAGCAAAGCGTACAGCGGAAGAAAAAATGGTTGTGCAAGGCTTGCTTGCCCTAGTTGAAAAAAATTGGGAATCGTTTTCTTTGGCATTGAATCATCTTTGTAAAGCTCATCGAAGGGTAAAGGGCTTTGGTGAAAATGCGTTTACAAGGGCAATTTCTTTTTTTGCATTTGGACTGTATAGCTTTGCAAGATATTTGTATAAAGAGGAAATAAGCAATGTTATGCTTCCTAAAAATGAGTTTTTGTTTGAGGATTTTAGAAGCTATCAGGAAAGCAATGATTATCGAATAGGACAGCCGTTTTGTGTTTTTAAGGAGCCATTGCTGCTGTTGAATGATTTTGAAAGGATTGATTTGCCGATCATGCATCTAAGTGAGGATAAAAAAAGAACATTGGATATTAAAGGCTATCAACGAGAAGTGATAGAAAGAATTCAAGCATTGCGAAATTCTGAGTAAGACTTTTACGGTTTTGCAAGCTAAAGAACAGTGAAATAAAAAGATTAGGTAGGATCTTCATGAAGGGTTTGTATTCACGAGGACTAGCTAATCTTTTTTTTATTCGAATCCAAGCTTATTTTATAGATTTCAAAATAATGAAACGGTGTAGTAGTTGTTCTTTATTTTGTTATATTTTGCACATCATTGTGATGTCCAAAATGATTGGCAAATTTAGTACCAAACAAAGATTGAGAAAACATTTTTAGTAAAGTAAAATTAGGTTTGTAAGAAGAATATCAAGCGCTTATATTATTTTTCTTTTAGATAGTTAGGAGGTGCAAATATGGACGCTTCGTTAATTTGCGATGAACTTTGTGAATTAGATTTAGATGTTCAAAGTACAGATGAGTTTTTTGAGAAAATGAGTGTTAAAGCTCAAACATTAGGATATGTAACGGCAAACTTTCTGCAGGCAATAAAAGAAAGGGAATTTAACTATCCAACAGCATTACCGGTAGAGCCCTATCCAGTTGCAATACCTCATTCAGATCCAGTGAATATTATTAAGCAATTTGTCGCTCCTGTGCGTTTGAAGCATGAAATAGATTGGTGCGAAATGGCAAATAACGACAATATCTTGAAAGTTAGAGTAGTATTCCTATTAGGTTTTAAACGTGAAGAGGGACATGTAGAACTATTACAATTACTAATTGAGAATTTCCAAGATAAGGAGATTATGGATCAACTTCTTGCAGCTGAAACAAAAGAAAAATTTCTTGATATTGTAAAACATTTGAAAGGGTTTTGATGAAACGTATTATTGTTGCATGTGGTAATGGAGTTGCGACAAGTCAGGCAGTTGCATTCCGTATCAATCGAATGCTTGAAAAGAATCATTTATACGATGTAAAGGTAGAGGCAGTAAATATTCGAGAACTACATCGTGAACTAAAGGGAGCAGTTGCATATGTTGAAGTTATGAAAACTGATGAAAAATGCGATATTCCTAAAATTGATGGTTTAGTATTTCTTTACGGAAATGCTAATCAAAAAGAAGAAGAATTTCAAAGATTATTGGATATTTTAAAATAAGGAGTGAATCAATATGAAAAAAGTTATTGTTGCATGTGGTAGTGGAGTTGCGACATCTCAAACGGTAGCATCAAAAGTAAATCGACTATTGAAAGAAAAGGGTGTTGATGCAGTAGTAGAAGCTGTAGATCTAAAATCTGTTGATCGTCATTTAGTAGATGCTTGTGCGTATATTACAATTACCAAGGTATCTAAAGAATATGATGTTCCTGTAATTAACGGAATAGCATTCTTAACTGGTATGAATCAAAATAAAGAGCTAGAACGTTTGATTGAAGCAATTAATCAAGCAAAATAATTATTTATATGAAAGAAAGAAGGTAGAAATATATGGAATTATTATCAACTGTTGTACAGTCGTTATTGGATTTAGGGGCAGCGATTTTCGTACCAATAATTATTATTCTTGCAGGATTAATTGTTAAAATGAAGTTAAAAGATGCAATTTCTGCCGGTTTAACACTTGGGGTTGCTTTTACCGGTATGACAATGCTGATAAATTTCATGACCGGCGCAATTACTCCGGCAGCAGAGGCAATGTTGAAAAATGTAGGTATTTCATTACCGATTATTGATGGCGGTTGGACAACGATGTCAACGATTTCGTGGTCTTGGCCATACGCTTTTTTGATGTTTCCATTGATGATTCTAATTAACATTATCATGTTAGTTTTAAAGAAAACAAACACATTTAATGCTGATTTATGGAATGTTTGGGGGAAAATCTTTACTGCAGTAGGTGTAGTTGCAATTACAGGAAGTATTCCACTAGCATTTTTGGTTGCCGCAATTCAAATTATATTTGAATTAAAAACAGCCGATGTTCATCAAAAGCGTATAGAGGAATTATCTGGAATCCCAGGAGTAACATGTACGCATAAAATGGTTTTATTTGGAGCTTTAATGTATCCTGTAGATGTTTTATTAAGAAAAATTCCTGTTTTCAATAAAAAATTTGATGCAGCGGCATTGAAAGACAAAGTAGGTATTTTCGCTGAAAATCATGTGCTAGGCTTTATTTTAGGTATTGTATTTGGGTTAATGGCCGGTTATGATGTTTCCAAAACATTAACATTAGCGATTCAATGTGCGACAGCATTGACATTATTCCCAGTTATTACGAAATATTTTATGCAAGCATTATCACCAATTAGTGAAGCAGTTAGTGATTATATGAACAAACGCTTTGAAGGAAGAACATTGCTTGTAGGTTTAGATTGGCCTTTCTTAGGTGGATCTAATGAGATTTGGTTAGCTGTTATTTGGGCAGTTCCTGTAACATTACTTTGCGCATTGTTCCTACCTGGTAATGAGATCTTGCCATTTGCCGGTATCATCAACCTTGCATTAGCTGTTCCTGCATACTTGGTAACAAAGGGTAATTTGCCAAGAATGTTAATTTTATGTACGCTAGGTGTTCCTGCTTTCTTATGGGTAGGTACGGCATTTGCTCCATTCATTACTGATTTAGCTAATGCGACGGGTGCTGTTGCATTACAAGCAGGAGAAATGATTTCTAATTCATCTATTGATGCTCCGGTATTTACTTATGCTATCTCACAAGTTTTCGATATTATCAATGGAAATTGGATTCCTTTGGTAGTCTTAGTTGTATGGGGAGTATGCTACGTATTCTATTATAGAGAATTGAAAAAAGAGAATCAGCAAGCAGAAGCTGAAACAGTACAGAATAATTTAGGTGAATGATTGTGGAATTTACAAATAAAGATGGAAAGCAAATAGTAGTAGCTATTATTGAAGCAATTCAAAAAAACAAAGATTATCTAAGTGAAGTAGACGGTGCTATTGGTGATGGAGATCATGGGATTAACATGAATAAGGGAGTTACACTTGCTTTAGAGGAAATTAATAACACTGAAAATTTATATGCAAGCTTAGGTGTGTTAGCTAAAGTATTGATGAATAAAATCGGAGGTTCCATGGGTCCTTTATATGGCTCAATTTTTATGGGAATGCAGATGGCATGCAAAGATAAAGAAATAATTGATGGTAGTGTCATTGGAAGTATGTTAACTCAAGCTTATGAAAATATTAAAATGATTTCTAATGCAAAACCTAATGATAAAACCTTAGTTGATGTATTAGATCCAGGTGTTGCTGCTTATCAAAATGTATATGCGCAATCAAAAGATGTTAAGAAAGCGTTACTTGCGTGTAAAAAAGCAGCACATGAAGGAATGCTCGCTACAATACCAATGCAAGCAAAATTAGGAAGAGCATCTCGATTAGGGGAAAAATCTATTGGGCATCAAGATGCAGGAGCTACTTCCTGTGCCATTATGATTGAAACATTGTGCGAAACAGCTATATCATTAATGGCATAAAAGAAAGGATTGACTTTTATGCAAAGATTTATGAATCAAGGGGATATGATTGTTGATGATATGTTAAAGGGTTATGCAAAAGCGCATAAAGATCAAATTCATATCAGTTCAGAGAATAATCATGTGGTTGTAAAGAATACTTTAAAAAAAGGAAAAGTAGGAATTGTCAGTGGTGGCGGAAGTGGGCATGAGCCATGCTTTCTAGGCTATGTTGGCGAAAATATGCTAGATGCAGTTGCGGTTGGAGAAGTCTTTTCTTCTCCGCCTGCAACTACTTTTCATCAAGCATTTTTAGAAGCGGATAGCGGTGCGGGAGTAGCTTGCTTGTTTGGAAATTATGCAGGCGATAATATGAATGTGAAAATGGCTATCCAAATGGCAGCTATGGACGGAGTAGAAGTAAAATATGTTACGGCAAATGATGATTTGGCAAGTGCTCCGAAAACAGAAAAAGAAAAACGACATGGTATTGCCGGAAGTTTATTTATGTGGAAAATTGCTTGCGCAAAGGCAAATCTAGGCGCTAGCTTAGATGAAGTTATTGATATTGCGCAAAGAACGGTTGACCAAACACGTAGTATATGCGTTGGTTTAACTTCTTGTTCCATTCCGGCAGTTGGTCATGCAAATTTTGAAATTAAAGAAGGCACGATGGAGTACGGTATCGGTCATCATGGAGAGCCGGGTATGACTGTTAAAGAATTGAAACCGGCAAATGAAATTGGCAAGGAATTATCAGAATATATTTTAAATGATTTAGAATTAGTAGATGGAGAAGAAATTGCGGTTATCGTTTCAGGATTAGGCGGTACGCCATTGATGGAATTGTATGTGCTGTATGATGCCATCGAGGATTATTTCGCATCTCGTAATATCAAAGTTTATAAGTCTTATGTTGGTGATTATGTAACTTCATTAGAGATGCGAGGAGCTGCGTTAACGGTATTAAGATTAAATGATGAATTTAAACAACTGTTAGAAGTTCCGGTAGATTGTGTTGGTGTTAAACAAAAATAATAGGAGGAGAGCAAAGTATGTCGCTGGATAAAAGAGGGTTTCAAATATTAATGATGCTGGTTAATCATCCTGCGATTAGCGGCGCTCAATTGGAAAAAGAATTAAATCTATCAAGGAAACAGATCAGTTATTCATTGCAGAAAATCAATTACTATTTAAATGAGAATGGATTTGAAGAAATTAAACGCTTAAAAACAGGAAAATTTGTTATTAGTAAAGATATCATCGCAAATTATAAAGTAAGTGAAAATACATATAATGAAAAAGAATATGTATTTGAAGAAAATGAGCGTTTAAAATTTATCATTATGATATTGTTAGCTCATAAAGAGGAATTAAGCATTCAACATTTTACGAATATTTTGAAAATCAGCAAAAATACAGTTATCAATGATATGAAGAAATTGCAAATGAATATTTTGGATTCATACGATTTAAAGCTGTTATATGATCGCAGTAAAGGGTATTATATTGTAGGAAAAGAATATGAGAAGCGCAATTTAATTATTTATTTGGTCCGTTCGATTTTAAAATCGTTAAATGGCAAATCAATGTTAGTTTCAGTATTAGAAATTAATGAAGATGTTTTGAACGGATTTAAATCCGATGTGGAAAAAGTAGAGTCGCTTTTAAAAGTACAATATACAGATGAAAGAATCCGTGAAATTCCATATATTTTGTATTTTCTATATTTACGAATAAAGGCTGGAAAACATTTAGATGTTTTACCGGAGGATTATCAGCATATTGTAGGAACAAAAGAATATGGAATTATTTTGAAGGTTTTTGAAAAATATCGTATAGAAAATGCAATGGATAAAATATTCATTGTTACACAATTTCAAATATCTAGTATAAATTATGCAGATGGTTATGATACTAGCTTCGAATTAGAGCTGTTTGAAGCAGCATCTAAAGTATTATATAATTTTGAAAACTTAGTATGTATTACATTTAAAGATAGAAAATCATTGCTAGATGCGTTAATTCAACATTTAAGACCAGCGATGTATCGTATTCGTTATCATTACCACATAGAGGGCAAAATACTTAATATGATTTTACCACAGCATAGCTATTTGTTTGAACTTACCAGACATGCAATGCAACCATTTGAAGAAATGATAAAAAGTCCTTTTCCGGAAGAAGAATTAGCATATATTACTATTTTATTCGGAGGTTGGATGACAAAAGAAGGAACTCTTGAAATGGTTGAAAAAAAACGCAGAGCTATTGTTGTTTGTACGAATGGTGTTTCAATTTCTAATTTTTTATTTTTAAAATTACAAAAAGCTTTCCCTGAGCTTGAATTTATTTGTACGCTTTCATCACGACAATTTTATGAATTTGAACAAGAATTTGATGCGGTATTTACAACCGTTTTGTTAGATACAGATAAATCACAGTTTTTAGTAAAACCGATTATGAATGAAAACGATGTGGTTACATTAAGAAAAAAAGTATTTAATGAATTATTAAATCGATCGGCGTATGAAGTTAATTCATCAAGCATTATACAGGTGATTGAAAAATATGTGGATATCAAGGATTATCAAGGGTTGAAAAATTCTTTAAAGAACTATTTAGGAGAGGAGAATTATTCTCAAAATGTCGTATCAAATGAAAAGGTAAGCAATGATGTAGGACTAGTGGATTTGCTTACCGAGGATATGATTCGTGTTGAAAACACTATAGAGGATTGGAGAGTAGCCATTCAATTAGCTGCCAAACCGCTTCTTATGCAAGGGGCAATCGAGGAGTCGTATATAGAACAGATGATTCGGACAATAGAGTCAGATAAGCCAATTTGGACAATTGCAGATGGTTTAATCCTTGCACATGCGGGTATTGATGAAGGTGTGAATCATCTAGGTATGTCTTTATTAAAGCTAGATGAAGCGGTGATTATGAATGAATATATGGAAGCAAGCATTATTGTAGTTATTGCAACACCTAATAAAGATGTTCATTTAAAAGCGTTATACGCTTTGATTGAAATAACAGAAGATGATGAAATATTGGCGCAATTGAAAAATGCAGCTACTAAAGAAGAATTATTAGGCATAATTTCGAAAGAGAGGATATAGAAATGTTAGAAAGTTTAAAAAAAGATGTTTGTGAAATCGCAAAAAGAGCACAGAAAGATGGGTTGTGTAAACACAAATCAGGGAATTTTTCGGCAAGAGATAAAGAAACAGGGTATGTAGTAATTACTCCGACAAGTGTGGATCGAGAGATTTTAACGCCAAGAGATATGATTGTTATGGATATGGAAGCAAATGTAATCGAGAATTTATCCGGCTTAAAACCAACCAGTGAATCACTGATGCATCTTATGATTTATAAAACAAGACCTGATGCAAATGCCATTGCCCACACGCATTCAATGTATGGGACAACGTTTGCATTACTAAATAAACCAATTCCTGCTATTGTATATGAGGTTGCAAACTTGGGTTTAACAAAAGCACGTGTGCCAGTTGCTCCTTATGGTCGGCCGGGAACTATGGATTTAGCTAATAGTGTTATTGAAGCATGCAAAGAAGCAGAAAGCTTTTTGATGGAAAGTCATGGTGTTGTAGCGTTTGATTCAAAAGATATTTATGAAGCCTTCTTAAAAGCCGCTTATATCGAAGAGCTTGCTCAACTTTACTATAATGCATTAACAGTTAGTAATGGAGTAGAACCTAAGGCTTTTAAACAAGAGGAACTACAAAAATGGGAGTATCCGAAAGAAATAAAATTTCCAAATAGCAAATAAGGAATGATTTATGCTAAAGCTATATTTTATCAGACATGGAGAAACACTTTCGAATACTTGGCACACGTTGCAGGGGTGGTCAGATACACCCTTGACTGCAAACGGAATCATGCAAGGTAAAGCTTTAGGTAGGGGTTTAGCAGATATTCCGTTTTTAAAAGCTTATACTTCTACAAGTGAAAGAGCCTACGATACAGCCTGCTATGCGTTAGGAAAAAGAAATTTAAAACCTATTATGTGTCGTGGGTTAAAAGAAATGAACTTTGGAACTTTAGAGACAAAACCAAATTCATTTCCTGGCTGTGAAACATATATTGAACGTGTAACATATGATTGGTCATCGGTTGGTGGAGAAACAATAGATGATTTAACTAATCGAATGGCACATACATTACATGAGATTATAACACTGAATAAAGATCAACATGGTAATATTATGTGCGTATCGCACGGATTATCTATATTAGCAGCTATTCGAGTAGTAAATGAATCATTGTATGAAACACTACTTCGAGATGAAACACGTTTTGGAAATTGTTGTGTTACGCTTATTTCCTTTGAAAATGGAAAATTTAAAGTAGAAGATGTTAATAATATGACATATGTAGAAAAGGGGTTAAATAATGAAAAAAATTATAAATGATCCAGAAAACTATTTGTGTGAAATGTTAGAAGGAATTTATGTAGCTCATAAAAATCAAATTACTTATATAAATAATGATAAGCAATGCTTGGTTACAAAAAATAAAAAAGAAGGAAAAGTAGGAATTGCGACTGGTGGAGGAAGTGGACATCTTCCGTTATTTCTTGGTTATGTTGGAGATGGAATGTTAGATGGTTGTTGTGTAGGAGATGTATTTCAGTCTCCGAGTGCTGAACAAATGCATGCGATTACAAAAGAAATTGATTCAGGTGCAGGTGTACTGTATATTTATGGGAATTATAACGGTGATATCTTTAATTTTGATATGGCAGCAGAAATGGCAGATTTTGAAGATGATATTCGAGTAGAAACAGTATTGGGAGCCGATGATGTGGCTAGTCCGGGTCCAAAAACACCAGAGGAAAAATCTACTCGTCGAGGTGTGGCTGGAATATTCTTTGTATATAAATGTGCAGGGGCAGCCGCTGATAAAATGATGGATTTAGATAACGTTAAACGTATTGCCGAAAAGGCAAGTTGGAATACACGTACATTAGGGGTTGCTTTGACGAGCTGTGTTGTTCCACGTGTCGGACATGCAGGATTTGAAATCGGTGATGATGAAATGGAAATCGGTATGGGGATCCATGGCGAAACAGGAATCCGTCGTGGCAAAATTGAACCTGCCGATCAAATTACTTCAGAAATGATGGAGCGTATTTTAGAGGATCTTCCTTTTGAAACTGGAGATGAAGTTGCGGTATTGGTAAATGGATTAGGAGCTACACCACTAGATGAGCAATATATTGTTACAAGAAAGATTAATGCTATTTTAGAAGAAAAAGGAATTTGCGGATATCGTTATTATGTTGGTGAATATGCAACATCACTCGAAATGGCAGGCTTATCAATTTCGTTATTGAAGTTAGATGATGAACTAAAGGAATTGTTAGATTATCCTGCAAATACACCGTTTTTTAAACAGTATTAGGAGGCTATATAATGGATTGCAATTATTTAAAAAGACTATTAGCTTGTATTGCAGAGGTAATGCAAGAAAATCGTGAGAATTTAATTCAATTAGATAGCATAGTTGGAGATGGGGATTTAGGACTGACAATGAGCGATGGCTTTAAAGCAGCAAGTGAATCAATCCAAAATACTGATGAAACTGATATAGGAAAATTGCTGTATATGGCAGGAAAGGCAATGTCTGTTGCAGTTCCTTCAACTATGGGAACGTTGATGGCTTCGGGTTTGATGCAAGCAGGAAAGGTATTAAAAGGAAAGACAGATCTATCATTGATAGAATTATGTAGTTTATTTAAGGCTTATGAAGATGGTGTAATGCATCGTGGAAAAGCAAAGGTTGGAGAGAAAACATTTTTAGATGGCATTGATCCCGCAATCCTATCTTTAGAGAAGAGTGTTGAAGCAAATGAGGATATTCAAGCTGCAGCACAAAAAGCGTATGATGCATCAAAAGCAGGATATGAAAATACTTCAACAATGATAGCAATACATGGGCGTGCGGCAACGCGAGGAGAAGCAAGTCGCTCTTTAAAAGATCCGGGAGCTTGTGTAGCGATGCTAATGATGGAGGCATTTGTTAAATCCTTGTAGATAGAGGATAGGGAAAACAAAACTTTTTAAGTATGATGAATTAATTAAAAAACAAATAAAAAGATTAGGTATGTTCTTCATGAAAGGCTTGTATTCATGAAAGCTATCTAATCTTTTTATATTTGATAATAAGTTTGTAATTATATTAACTGATCTTCCTTTAGTTTTTCCCAATCCTCTTTAAATTTCTCTGCTCCACTTGTTGTTAAGGAATGCTGTAAGGATTTCATGTAAAGGGCATAAGGTATAGCGGCATAATCAACTCCCATAGCAGCTAATTCTTCCAACTGATGCAGGTTTTTGATTGATGCAGCTACTACCTTTGCAGAATAAGCCTTTTGATTGATCATGTGTTGAACATTTTTAACAAAGGACAATCCATCAGCGCCAATCTCATCGTTACGTCCGATAAACGGAAAGATGTAATCCGCACCGGCTTGTAAGGCTGCGCACACTTGAGGTAGGGTAAACAATAATGTCATAGCACAGCGATATCCTTGTTTATGTAACAGACTACAAACCTTTAACCCTTCCTTAGAGAAGTTGATTTTAATTACAATATTGCTATGAATAGCACGGATTTTCTTTGCCTGTTCCAGCATTTCTGTAATACTGCTTCCCATGACCTCCGCACTTAAAAAGGATAAATTTTTTTTAGCATAATGTTCTATAAAAGGATAAAAAGCTTCTTGATTTGTATAATACATCGTAGGATTGGCAGTTACCCCGTCAATGCCCATTTCCAAAACCTCGTCAATCTGTTCTCTGTTTGCTGTATCAATGATATAACGCATACATATACCTCCATTTACTTGTTTTCATTATAGGATAGTTACCTGCTTCTGCATAGAGTACAGGCGTAAGTTTTGTTACCACATCATTACGTGATATTTGTGAATATTGTCGATTTATTACCATAATGATAATGGCTTGTTTATTACGTAGCTGCCCTAGTCAAGAAATGGGGGAATCTACTATACTTATAATAGATATTTATACGAGGAGGAATATGTATGTTTAATTATTATCAGCCAACGAAAATCCATTTCGGAGAGCACCGATTAGAAGAATTAGGAGTAATATGTCAGAAATATGGCAAGCGTGTTTTTTTGGTAACTACTGCTGATGCTCCGTTACAGCCATTGTATGAACGAGTAAAGAATCTATTGGCGGCAGTAGATATACAGGTTGTTCATTTTGATAAGGTAGAACCAAATCCAAGCGTTGAGATGATCGAGGAGGGCTTTGCAATGCTAAAGGAGCACCCTTGTGATGTAGTATTAGCTGTCGGTGGAGGCAGCTCTATCGATACGGCAAAGGCTTTGGCTTTTACAAATGGACAGGACAAAATCGTTTGGGAGGAAATTTTTGCTTATGATTCACCATTCGTTGATTATGCACCATATAGTGATACGGTACTTCCGATTATTACGGTACCGACAACATCTGGTACCGGTTCACAGCTAACACAAGCATCTGTAATCACGAAGGGAACAGAAAAAATTACGTTCTATCATAGCAGCTTGTTCTCAAAGGAATGTATCTTAGACAGCGAATTAACATTAACTTTGCCAAAGCGTATCACAGCAGCAACCGGATTTGATGCTTTTACGCATGCATTTGAAAGCTATATCAATCCAAGGGCATCACTTTACAGTGAAATGGATTCCTTGCAGGCGATGAAGCTGATTATTAAGTATCTTCCTATGGTATTAGAAGAGCCTAATAATATCGAATATCGCAAAATGATGACTTTAGCGGATACTCTGGCAGGACGTGCCCTTGCCAATTCTGGAGCGAGTGCTCCACACCCATTATCTGAGGATATCGGTGGTATCGTACACATGGCACATGGAGAAGCATTAGCTATCGTATTCCCTCCATTTATCAAACATGCCTATGCGGATAATAAAGGAAAAATGGAAACAGTAGCCTCTTTGTTCCATGAAGGCAGTAAGGATCTATACACAGAGATAGTAGCCTTCTTAAAAACGATTGGCTTATATAAAACATTAAAAGAATGTGGAGTAACGCAAGAACAATTTGATGCGATCATTGCTTGGCCGGTACTTGATCATTTGCCATTTGGAAGCAGAGAATTCTTGGAAACGATTTTGAAAGAAGCTTATGAATAAATATCAAGCGGTTTGTTTAGATTTAGATGGTACTCTATTTGGTAAGGATTCCACGATTTCACAAAAGAATAAAGAGGTTTTAAAAGCTTGCTTAGATAAAGGGATACAAGTATATTTTGTAAGTGGAAGACCATATTTTTTCACAAAGTATCAAGCCTCTTTAGTTGATGAGCGGGTACAAGTTATTTCCGGTAATGGAGGTTGTTATGATAAAGGTGATACGATTGTAGAAAAGTGTATCCCACAGAAATGCCTTGCGGAAATCATTGATTGCTTGAAGGAAACGAAAAGTCCGGCTTTCTTTAAAAGTAAGGATACAATTTATGCCCATGAAGCTTATGATGCACGCTTTATGTATGACGAATGGGTGAAGCTGCCACAGTTTCCATATACCAAATCCTATCCGAATTTATCTTGGGAAGAATTAAAAGATAAATCGAAAGATATTGTAAAAATACTTATTTATGATATGGATAAGGAACTTTTGAGAAAATTGCGCGAACGTATAGAGAATATTGATGAGATTGCTGTATCTAGCTATAATGATATCAGCTTTGATGTAAATGCAGCTGATGTAAATAAAGGAAATGCGATAAAAGATGTTATGGAATATCGTAAGATCTCTTTAGCAAATGTGATTGCGATCGGTGATGGTGAGAATGACATGGCGATGTTTGAGGTGGCAGGACATACGATTGCGATGTGCAATGCGAAAGAAAATATTCAAATGCTATGTGATGAGGTTTCGGCTTTATCAAACGAAGATGATGGAGTAGGTGAGGTATTGCAGCGATATTTTTTGTAGCAATGAAGAAAGTACAGTAAGTGAAATAGATGATGGTAGCAAAGTCTGCATATCATCTATTTTTTTACCATTTTTCACTGCTTTTTCTTTTTTCCTTCGTATGAGATATATGTAGGTATATTTCAGTGAAAGGAGAGGATCGATATGCTTACCAATACAACATGCAGTAATGAAGTGAATTACTGCAACGACTTTTTCTTTAAATATGCTCTTGGAAGTGAAGATGAGGATTCGCGTATATCCGTAACACCATCATTGAGCGTGTTACCGGTATTCACCCAAAGGAAAGCATCGTTTTGAATCCCAATCTTGATCCAACACTGCTTGCGCAAAAGCAAAGCATCTTGGATATTCATGTCAAGGACGAGCAAGGTCATGAATATGACTTTGAAATGCAGACTACCTTCTTACAGGCATCGGAATGGAAACGATTTGAATACTATGGTGCAAACATGCTTAGCAAACAGCTCGTAGAGGGAGAGAACTATCGTCAGCTGCAACCGATTTATCAGATCATCTTTGTAAATGCATGTCCGCAAAATGAGAAACGATTGATCAATCGCTATATTATGCGAGATCCATATGGAGAGGCAGAAAGCAAAGAGCCATTATTACATAGAATCTATATTCAACTGATGCTAGAATAAAAACCGTACCAGTTAAATGTGAGAGTTAAAGCATCTTATGGTATACTGTCATAAATTATTAACACAGAAAGAAGAGGAATTTAATTATGGCTAAACCTACATTTACAGATGAATTTAAACAAGGAGTTGTTCAGTATGTACTTGATCATCCTGATGAATCTAAACTTTCTATTGCTAAACGTTTTGACATTGCTGACAGTACTGTTCATAAATGGGTGAAAGATGCTGATAAAAATAATGGTACTATTGTTTCCAGAGGTTCTGGTAATTTCTCTAGTGATGAAGCTAAAGAAATTGCTCGTTTGCGTAAGGAGCTTAAAGATACACAGGATGCGCTTGATGTCTTAAAAAAGGCTATTGGCATACTGGGAAAATAACGAAACAGGAACTTTATTATCAAATCAAAATAAAAAAGCAGAATGATAATAATGCTTCGATTTCCGGTATGCTCGATAAACTTAATGTCAGTAAATCAGGATATTATGATTACGTTAACAGAAAACCTTCTAAACAAAAAGTTAGAAAACAGGAACTCAGTAAAAAAATAAAAGCAATTCATGAAGAATCACATGAAATTTATGGAGCACCGAAAATAACTGTAAAACTGAATCAGTCAGGAATAAAAGTCAGCGAAAAATATGTGGGCAATATTATGCGTGAGATGGGTATTAAAGCCCATTATATCAGACCATGCACAATAACCACTAAGGACAGTGATTTTTCATCAAAACTGAAGAATATTCTAAAACGTAATTTCAATCCTGAAAAGCCGAATTCAGCCTGGTGTACAGATATAACCTATATTTGGACACAGGAAGAAGGATTTGTGTATCTGACAAGTATAATGGATTTATACTCAAGAAAAATAATAGCCTGGAAACTAACAAAAACAATGGAAGTAGAGGAAGTATTAAAATGTCTGGAAGAAGCAAAAAGGAGGAGAAAAACAGATAATCCGGTAGTAATACACAGTGACAGAGGTGTTCAATTCACATCAAAAAAATACTATAATCTAACGGTAGGAATGATCGGCAGTTACTCTAAAAAAGGGAATCCATGGGATAATGCATGCATAGAATCATTTCATGCATTGATAAAAAGAGAATGGCTAAACAGAAAAAAGATAAATGACTATTCAGAAGCCTATCAGATGGTATTTGAATACATAGAAGGATTTTACAATACAGTAAGAATACATTCTCATTGTGATTACCAATCTCCAAACAAATATGAAAAAAACTACTACCAGAATAATTTAAACTAAAAATTGAAAATTCTTATATTTTAGTTGTCCGAAATCTTGACATAGTACCAAACTGCCGATGATTGATGAAATAGCGAAAGAAAAGGGAATGGAAGCAATGAATGATTTTGAACAGGTGTGCTACTTGTTTAAAAACAATGCGAATCATGCTATACTAAAGACAAAGGAAAGGTTGGTGAGGAAGCTAATGGAAAAGCATGAGAAATTCAAAGATGATGAAGGGCTGTGGTCGCTGGTAATGTCAAGGCAGATGGCAGAGTGGAGAGAGAAGAACAATCTGTTGGATAGTTATGATGAAGGCAAGAAAAAAGGTTTAGAGGAAGGTACAAAATTAGGGTTAGAACAGGGCACAAAGCTTGGTTTAGAAAAAGGTACTCAAATCGGAACTACGCTAGGAACCGTAAACCTATTAGCTACACTAATCAAGCAGAAATTCGCTATTGATGCAAAAGAGTGGTTATCCACTTTAAGCCTATCCCAGCTATATGAGCTATCCAATCAGCTTCTTACCTGCAATACTTGGGAAGAACTTAAGCAAGCTATCAAGGACTAATAAGCATACAGAGGTGTTAAGCTCCTCTGTTTTTATTATCCGGTAATAGAATCGATTACTCTATCATATACAGCAATAATAAAAGATACATTATTGTATATGAAAGAGTATATAAAAACAGGCATCAACCTTTTGATAGATACCTGTAAATATTTTTTATAAAATCGATTTTCATTTTTATGATTGTCTAGTGTTGATTACGAGGAGCGGCGATTTTCTTTGTGGTAAAGAAGTTGATGGTCTGTATGATTACCATAAGTGAAAGAAAGCTAAATACCGCAATCAGTGCATTTTGATTGATGATTCCTGAAGCTATAACTACGGAACCATCAAGTACGAATAAAATATGGGGAACCTTTAATACTTTAATGAAATGCTGAATCAATAAAGCAATTAAATCTGTTCCACCGGTAGCACATTCACGATTAAGGGCGATCCCGATGGCGGCTCCTACAAGCAGTCCACCAACCAATGCCGCAATGGCAAGCTCAAGGATCGGATGGATATTTTTTAGCCCTTCGGTAATAGGAATGGAAGGGATCAAACGCATGCATAGCGGAGTAATAAAGGTTATGTAAAGTGTTTTGATACCAAAGCTTTTTCCGATGAAGATAACCCCAAGTACGAGCAGGGGCAAGGAAATGCATAAGGTCATAATATCAACACTAATACCTGTAATGGTAGAAAAAATAATACATAAACCGGTAATTCCGCCGGGAGCCAATCCGGTAAATGAGAAGATTAAATTTACTGCCATGGCGGTTAGTATTGCCGAAATCGTAATCCATAAAAAATCATAGATAAGACTTTTGTTTTTCATGTATCCTCCTTCTTTAAAAAATCCTCCAAAGGAGAGGATTTTTTATAATTATTCTAAATTAAATTTTTTTGCAGCAGCATCAATTGCGGCACGGCATTTTTGAACACCGGCAGTATAACCGTCAGGATCCTTGAAGATAGCGGAAGATAGCACAACAACATCAGGATTGCATTCCAAAAGCGGCTCCATGTTATCTGCGCGTAAACCACCGTCGATTGCTAATTCGCATTTTGGATTTTTTTCATCAATCATTTTACGAGCACGTTTTACTAAATCAATAGCACTCTTTCTCCAACCCCAGTTATCTTTTCCATCTGTTTCATCAACGCCATGCGTAACGATATGTAAACGATCAATATCATAAATAGATTCTTCAACAAAGCAAAGCGGTGTGTAGCAGCCAAGCGTTAATCCGACTTTCATTTTTCGTTCACGACACCAGTTAATGATATAAGCAAGCTGTGCACCGATGAAGTGCTCCGCAGGGATAATCAGCATATCTGCACCGGCCTGATGAATTTGTTCAATGAACATTTCGTCCATACTTACAGTATAAATGTGGCATTCGATTGGTTTATCGGTTTCCGGACGAATCCCGGCAATGATTTGATGTCCACCCATCAGCTTCATATTTTGAAGATCGTGCATATCTGCAGCATCGGAATGTATGTAATCTACTCCAGCTTCGCTTGCTTCCTTGACAACGTCTGCAATTCTTCCATAATTTACGTGTGCTAAACCAGCAGCAATTTTAATATGTTTCATTTGTATGTCCTCCGTTTCTCTTTACATTACCATTTTATGTTTTTCGCTTAAAGAAAGCAATACTTACTAAAATATAAAAATGGCGCATCATTGTGGCAGTTTATCAACATTCAAAGTTATCTTTTACCACAATAAAAGGGAAAGTGTGAACATCATTCAATACTTGATAATTCTGTGTAATCATCGTATCCTAAATATAACGAGAAGCATAAGGAGGAAATAGATATGTTTTTCAAGAAAAAAGAAAAAGAAATGAAAAAGCTGCTTGCACCGGTAAGTGGGAAATTGATAGCGATTGAAAAGGTAAATGACCCTGTTTTCGCACAAAAGATGATGGGTGATGGATTTGCAATCGAACCGACAAGTGAACAGTTTTATGCCTTGGCAGATGGAAAAATCAGTGCAGTATTTCCAAGTAACCATGCGTATGGGATAACACTTGATGACGGCATGGAAATTTTGGTACATATCGGATTAGAAACAGTAAATGAAAATGGTAAAGGCTTTACTTGTCATGTGCAGTTAAATGATGTAGTAAAAGCAGGAGATATGATAATGGAAATCGATAGTGCCTATTTAAAAGAAAAATACGATTTAACAACCATGGTCATCTTTACCAATGCCAATGCCTATGAAGAATTTAAGGTTGAATATGACAGTGAGGTTGTCGGTGGTAAGGATACTGCGGCATCTTATCGTTAAATAGAAAGCAGTGCGAACAGGCTCTGCTTCTTTTCATAAGAAAAGCTTTGGCATTTTGCCAAAGCTAACGAGCTTGCTTTTGTTGAACGGCTTTTAACAGCGGATCGTTTTTCTTTTGGAAATAGCTTGTGATGATTGTTTTTAAATGGGCAATGTCGCAATCATACAATAAAGGATTGATAACGATAAAAGGAATATCGTTGTCTAGATTTAGTTCCATGGTGGAGAGAATGAGGTCAATTTCGTGGAATGGAAAGTCATGGACAGTAAGATAGCTTTGTACTGCTACGATGTCAAGTTCCGGAAACTGCGTCATTAGCTTGCGTTTCAAAAGCTTGGTTGCGCTGCTGCTGTCATGGCAGATAAGTACGGTACGAAGCGGCTTCTTTGCACGTTCCAATGCCATGGCAAGATGCAAGGCGAAATAACCGATTTCTTCATCACTGATAGGTGCTTGATAGCGTTCAGTAAGAATATGTGCAGATGCTTTTGCGATGGAAAAGGTATTTTTATATAAGGTTTTAATTTCATACATCAAGGGATTTTCGATACTGATGCCGTGGCGAAAACGGGTAATGGCAGGACACAGATGCGCATATAAGGCACTTTTCAGTTCTGTATCCTCATGAAAAGAATAGTTAAGGTGCTTTTCCCATTCCGCAATTAAAAGGTCGCTTAACTCTCTTGCTTCCTCTTGCTCGTCCTTTGCGGTATCGCTGCTGCTTTGTAAGGAAATAAGGAATACTTGTAAATAGCGAATTTCCGTTTCGCTAAAGGAAATATGATAGTATTCCTCTAAGGCTTGGATAAGCTTTTTGGTTTCTTCATAAAACGGCTTGCTTTTTAATTCCTCTATAAAGGGATCGGATAGTGAAACATAGTGTCCTTCCCGTACACGAATAAAGCAGATAAACAGGTGCAGCAATACTTGGAAAAGGGAAGGGCATAGAAGTGTATGTAAATATGAATTTTCCGAGTGTTTTAAAACTTGTAAAAACTCTTTGATTTCATCGTCAATGTAGTCAAGTGCCGGAAATACGAAATCACCGGTACAGGGAAAGTCGGGATCTTTGATCATGGCGGTAAATTTCTGATATCCGTTATCATGATTCATCAATTCCAACAGCATTGCACGATAGTTACGTTCTTTTCCCTCCACGCTTAAGCCGTTATTATTTTTGCGATGCAGCGTGATTTTGTAGGTCTCTAACATCGGTGCAAGTGCTAATAAATCCTTGTGAATGGTGGCACGACTGACATAAAGCTCGTTTGCCAACTCATAAATGCGACAGTTTTGCGGACATAAAATAAGACGCATTCCGATATAGATCTTACGAAATTGCGGAGAGTAGTCAATGCTTTGGGCATTTTTTTGCTGCATGAGGTGCATGACATGTACCTTTGCATCTTGCTTACCGAGGATAGTTACACCGACACCGGTTTTTTTCACAAGTGTTAAATCGTTTTCCTTTAACCATTCCTCTACTTGCTTAAGATCGTTGCGAATGGTTTTATTGGAAACCTGCAAACGCTTTGAAATAGCATTGATTGTGATATAATCATCATGTTCTAAAAGAATTTTGATAACATCAAGAAAACGATTATTTACCATAAACAAACCCCTCTCTTATCTCCATAAATGTAAACTGTTATATAAGGAAAGTCAAGAATTAGGAGGAAATAATATGAATGAGCTTGAAAAAAGAATAAAATTTTACCAAGAAGAGCTATTGATGGATCTGCAAAGGCTTGTGCAGATTGCATCGGTACGCGATGTAACTAGTGTGAAAGAAGATGCGCCTTTCGGAGATGGCATTCGTTGTGCGATGGATGCTTTTTTGGATATTGCTAAGCGTTGTGGCTTTACAGTGCATGATGTTGATGGCTATGCGGTGTATGCCAATATTGAGGATCGAGATGATTATATTGGAGTATTGGCACATTTAGATGTGGTTGAGGCAGGTGATCTCAAGCTTTGGGACAGTGATCCTTTTACCTTGGTGCAGAAAGGCGATATGCTTTATGGGCGAGGGGTAAATGATGATAAGGGGCCTTTGCTTGCGGCGTTGTATGCGGCTCGTTTACTGAAAGAGGAAGGAATTTCCTTGAAGCATGATATTCGTATTATTGCCGGAGGTGCAGAGGAAACAACATGGGAGTGTATGGAACATTATTTTGCTAAACACAAGCAACCTATCATGGGATTTTCACCAGATGGGAATTTTCCGATTGTAAATGGGGAAAAAGGAATTTTACAATATGAGCTGATATTTTCTGCACAAAAGGATAAGGAAGAAAATGTGATTACACATATTCATTGTGAAAAACCGATGAATTATGTGTGTGATCATATTGAATTGCATATCCAATATCCACAGGAGGATTTAATGGAGTATGCTAAGCAGGCGGATACTGTTCGCTATGAAGAAGAACTTGCGGTGCTGATTTATCGTGGAAAGACTTCTTTATCCCGTAATCCACAGCGAGGAGAAAATGCTTTGTGGAAGCTGTGTGAGGATTTATGTGATTATCCTTTTGCACAGCATGGTTTTTGTGAGCTTCTGCAATATTTCAAAGCTTATTTATTAGACGATTTTTATGGTGCAAAAAGTGGCTTATATCATGAAGATGAGGAAATGGGAAAAACTTCGATTTGTCCTATGTCTTTTGCTATGGAGGGAGATATATTTCATTTATATATAGATTATCGCTATATTCATGGTGTTGATATCGTAAAAGCGAAAGAACATATTATGGATATTGTCAAGCCGTATCAAGCGGATTTTGCAGTGTTGAAGGAAAAGCGTATGCTGTATGTTCCACAAGCATCACCGCTTATTCAAGCTTTGAAAGCGGCCTATGAACAGGTTATGCATGAGGAGGCAGGAGCCTTTACGAAGGGTGGCGCTTCTTATGCTCGTACACTTGACTGTGGGGTAGCGTTTGGCGCAACTTTTGAGGGTGAGGATCCCAAACCGCACATGCCCAATGAACAAATGCCGCTGTCCTCGCTTTTGAAGGCTTGTGAAATCTATTATTATGCTTTGAAAAAGTTGGCGTGTGATGGCAAATAAGGAATAACGCTCCAAATGAGGTAAGCCTTTTCATTTCTATTGTAAATGTTTAAAAATTACCACAATGTTAAGGGATAAGTGCTAGTTATCCCTTCCTAGCTATTCAAAACTATGTATGGTATTCTAATGATAGAAAAAAGGAGGAAATGTTATGAAAAACATTCAGGCAAAATTGCAAACTTTTGCCGGTGCAATGATGGTTCCCATCATTTTATTGGTTCTTGTTGGTTTCTTCGTAGGTATTGGTAGTGCATTTACGAACTATATCCTTGAAGAAGGTACGCTATTTTACAATTTACTAACGATGATTACCAATTTGGGATTCTATTTCATGAACACATTGCAGCTTTGGTTTGCAGTAGCTATCTCATTTACATTGGCTAAGAAAGAAAAAGGTTGGGCAGCATTTGCCGGCTTGGTTTTATTCCTTACATATATGAGAGGAATTGAAGCTTGGGCAGGCTTTGAAGGCTGGACTGCGGAAACAACAAGTATTGAGGCATTAGTTGCAAATGGTTATTCACAGAATGAGGCCTTGAACTTCAATGCTATTTGGTCTTCTGCATTTGGTATGTTTGGATACAATATGGGGATCTTCTCCGGTTTGATTTCCGGGCTATTAACAGCATGGATTCACAACAAGCTTGTTGATATTCAACTACCGGCAATGTTTGCTTTCTTTGCAGGTACAAAGTTTGTAGTTATGATTTGTGCGATTGCTTCTATTCCATTAGCGATTGCTACTTACTATATTTGGCCTTATATCGCAAGTGGATTACAAGGAATTACCGGTTTCATTACTTCTAGTGGATTGTTTGGTACTTTCCTATTCGGTACACTTGATAAGGCGTTGCTTCCATTTGGTATACATCACTTGATTGCGTTCCCAATCGAATACTCAAGTGTTGGTGGAACGATGGAAATTGATGGTGTTGTTTATGAGGGCGTAAAAAACATTATCAACGGACAGGCAGCAAGTGCTGATGCTACCGGATATATTACACGTAACTTTACGAATGGACGTTTATTGTTCCAGTTAGCAGGACTTCCAGGTGCTGCATTTGCGATGTATAAGTGTGCTCGTAAAGAAAATAGAAAGAAAATTGCAGCGTTATTAGTGCCGGCAGTATTTACCTTAGCGATGGTTGGTATTTCTGAACCGATTGAATATACCTTCTTATTCGTAGCTCCTGCATTGTATTGGTTAGTATATGCTCCACTTTGCGGCTTGTGCTATGTATTAGCAGAGGTATTTGAAATTTCTATCAATGGTACGGCATTGTTCTTCATGATTCCTAACCTATTCCAGCCTCATAAGGTACATGCGATTCATGCATTATGGCTGCTTCCATTAACCTTTGTTGTTTACTACTTTGCTTTCAAATTCTGTATTGAGAAATGGGATTTGCCGACTCCAGGTAGAGGGGAAGCAGAAGTGAAGCTGATGAGCAAGAAGGAATACAATGCCATCAAGGACGGACAGGCTGATGGTGCAAGTACAGGTAGTGAAGAAGATTCATTAGAAGTACGTATTATTGAAGCCCTAGGTGGTGCTGATAATATCGAAACAGTAACTTGTTGCGCTAGTAGATTGCGCGTAACCGTAAAAGATGATACACTTATTGCATCCGATGATGACTTTAAAAATTATTTAGAGGCTATGGGAGTAGTTCGTGCAAAGAATGCAGTTCAGGTAATTTACGGTGTTCGTGTACAAGGTATTACAACGAAAGTAAAAGACATTTTGCACCTTGACTAAGCTTAACATAAAAGAACAGAGCAGGTGTAGAATCCTGCTTTGTTCTTAGAAATGAGGGTCTTATGAAAAAACGTGATGTGATGAAACAAAAAAGAAAACTGAAAAAATACGGTGAATTTAAAATGGCAAAGTTTGCACAATATATGTGCATTGCCATGGTTCTGCTTTTCTTAGTTTATTTCGGATTGTTAGCTACGCAAACAAAGGGTGGCGTGAACGAGTTACTCTCAACGAATTTATTCATTACCACAGGATTTATTGTTTGTGTTGTGAATTTATATGTGTTTTATGCCTTAAAGCGTTTGATTAACAATCTTGAAAATTTTGAATATGTAGAAGCAACACGTATAGAAATGCTGATCATTGCGATTGCGCAGCTGCTTTTATTTAATTATGCTTCGGCAGCGCTGTTGATTTACTGCTTGATAAAATATTTCAAGTGGCAAGGCTTTAGCATAAAGGAAGCATTTAGGGAAATTAAAAAAACAAAGCAGTTAAGCAATGTACTGATTACCGTTAGCTTGTTAGTTTTTATGGGAATACTGGCTTTTGTTATCGGCATCGCAGCCGTTCGTTCGTAAGCCTTGCTTAGTGAGTGTAAAAAGGGATAGATGGGATTAAATAGAATTGGGTAATTAGGGATATCAATACTATTTAATGTTATAAAATAAGCCTCAAATCGTTAGATTTGAGGTTTTTTATAAGAAATACAGAAGTAAGATGTTTCATGTATTTCTTCCTCTAGCAGTTAATAAGGGGAAACAATCAGAAGCTAAAAAAGCATAGTGTAGGGCATATTTGACACTTATTACTGTTATAGTATCCGCTGATTATAAATAAAAAACAGTTTGATAAGGCTTTGCTAAGCTTTATCGACGGTTTGACTATGCTTCATCAATCATAAAGATAACACTTTCGTTGGCTTGGACTTCTCCATGGTCAAGCTCGATGGAAACATCATATTTTTCATTTTTAGGGCTTACCGTAATAACATAATGGCAAAGTCCTTTTTCTTTTATATAAGCAAGGTCAAAGGAAAGTAAGGGCGTACCGGCATAAACATAATCGTTTACTCTGGTTAGAATTTCAAAGCCTTCACCATGCAGCTCTCCGGTATTGATACCGACATGAATTAAGATGTTGCTTCCATTCTCACAGCACATGCCAATGACATGCTCCTGTTCGCTGATATGCGTAATTTCTCCCTCACATGGAGCAAACACTGTTTCATTGATAGGATCGATTGCAATCCCTTCTCCCATCAGACCTTGCGCAATGACCTGATCACGAACGTCCTCAAGGGGAACAGCATCTCCATCAACGGGAGCTAGTATTTCTACTACGTTTCCTTTCTTCTTTTTACTAAAAAACATAGCTATCCTCCTATATATGCTACCCCATAGTACGATACATTTGCGCCTTTGTCAAATATCCTTAAAAAAATCCCTTGCATACCGATGGATTTTCGAGTGAAAAAAGCATAACTCTTGGCTTATTCTACATTGTAAATATGCGGTAAATAAAGTAAAATAAGAGTGTGATTTTAACTTTAAACGTATATATATACGGAAAGGACGTGGGCAAATGAAAGTATTGGTCATTGGGAAAGGTGGCAGAGAGCATGCGCTTGTGCATGCTGTTTCAAGAAGTGGACGTGTAAGAAAGATTTATGCAGCACCGGGGAATCCGGGTATGGCGCAGCTGGCAGAGTGTGTTAATATCTCCGATAGTGATGTTGATGGCTTGCTAGCCTTTGCGAAAGAAAAACATATTGATTTAACGATTGTCGGACCGGAGCATACCTTGTCGCTAGGGGTTGTTGATGCTTTCCAAAAGGAAGGGTTAAAGATCTTCGGTCCTACTAAGGACGCAGCACAGGTAGAAACAAGTAAAGATTTTTCAAAGAAAATCATGGATAAGTACGGTATTCCTACCGCACGCTATCATACCTTTGATACGATGAAGGACGCAATACGTTATGTGGAAAAGCAAGGTGTTCCAATTGTTATCAAGGAAGATGGCTTGAAGGCAGGTAAAGGGGTTACGGTTGCACATGAAATGGACGAGGCGATAGAAGCTATCGAAACAGCATTCTCAATCCCCGGCAATAAGGTCGTAATCGAGGAATGCTTAACAGGCTTTGAATTTTCACTGATTTGCTTTGTAAGCGGAGATATGGTCATTCCATGTGAAATCGCACAGGATCATAAATGTGTAGGAGATGGCGATACCGGTCCGAATACCGGAGGTATGGGTGTGTATTCTCCGGTTCATACGATTACCAAGGAAATCATTGACGAGGCTATGAACAATGTCATGCTTCCTATGGCAAGTGCTATGGTAAAGGAAGGACATAGTTTTACCGGTTTCTTATATGGTGGATTGATGCTAACGGAACATGGTGTAAAAACAATAGAATTTAACGCACGCTTCGGAGATCCGGAAGCTGAGGTTATTCTTCCACGCTTAAAAACCGATATATGCGATATTATCGAAAATATTATGAACCATTCAAAAACCGAAATGGAATGGGATCCGAATACAACGCTTGGTGTGGTTATGGCAAGTGAGGGGTATCCTGCAACTTCTACCAAGGGAGCTTTGATTGAAGGCTTAGAGGACGTTGATTCCATGGTTTATCACATGGGAACAGCGGAAAAAGATGGAAAGCTTTATACCGATGGTGGACGTGTATTGACGATTACCGCAAGTGCTCCGACCTTGAAAGAAGCTTATGCAAAGGCGTATGAGGACGTTCGTAAGGTTCGCTGTGATAAATTGTTCTATCGCAACGATATCGGAAAAAAGGATATGTAGGAGGTTGCTATGTTTAAGACAGATTTAGAAATCGCACAGGAATGTAAATTAGAGCATATTCGTGATGTTGCCGCTAAAATCGGCATTGGTGAAGAAGATTTAGAATACTATGGAAATTATAAGGCTAAGGTTTCCTTGGACTTGTTACGTCGCAATGAAAATAAGGAAGATGGAAAGCTGATCTTGGTAACTGCCATCAATCCAACTAAGGCAGGAGAGGGAAAATCCACAACGACTGTCGGGTTAGGTGATGCCTTAAATAAAATCGGAAAGAAAACGATGATTGCTTTACGTGAGCCAAGCCTTGGTCCGGTTTTCGGATTAAAGGGTGGTGCAGCCGGTGGAGGCTATGCACAGGTTGTACCAATGGAGGATATCAACCTGCATTTTACCGGTGATATGCATGCGATCACGACTGCCAATAATCTTGTGAGTGCCTGCTTGGACAATCATATTCATCAGGGGAATGAATTGGATATTGATATTGAACATGTAGCATGGAAGCGTTGCTTGGATATGAACGATCGTACGTTGCGCTCCATTGAAATCGGACAAGGACCGAAGGCAAACGGGGTAGAGCGTCATGATGGCTTTAATATCACCGTTGCCAGTGAGGTAATGGCGGTACTTTGCCTGTCCACTTCCTTGATGGATCTAAAACGTCGATTGGGCGAAATGCTTGTCGCTTACAATTCCAAATCCGAACCGATCTATGTAAAGGATTTGAAAATCGAGGGTGCTTTGGCAATGGTGCTGAAAGATGCGATCAAGCCGAATATGGTACAAACACTTGAACATAATCCGGTATTGATTCATGGCGGTCCTTTTGCGAATATTGCGCATGGCTGCAACTCTATTCTTGCGACCAAGACGTGCTTGAAGTTAGCGGATTATACGGTTACTGAGGCCGGTTTCGGTGCAGATCTGGGAGCGGAAAAGTTCTTGGATATCAAATGCCGATTTGGAGGACTAAAGCCAAATGCAGTGGTTATTGTCGCAACGATTCGTGCCTTGAAACAGCATGGCGGAGTTGCTTATGAGGATCTAAAGGAAGAAAATGTTGACGCTATGTTAGAGGGTTGTGCGAATTTGGCAAAGCATATTGATACGGTGAAGCATTTTGGATTGCCATATATCATTGCCATCAATGAATTTGCAACAGATACGCCAAGTGAGGTAGAAGCACTGCAAAATTGGTGTAAGGAGCATGGGCATGCAATGTCCTTATCTCAGGTATGGGCAAAAGGTGGAGATGGTGCTATTGATCTAGCAAACCAATTGGTAGAGCTTTGTGATCAGCCAAACAGCTATGCACCGCTATATGATGTAAATGACAGCATTGAGCATAAAATCGAAACGATTGCTAAAGTAGTGTATGGTGCTGACGGTGTGGATTTTACGGAAGAAGCACAGCAACAGATTGCTTTATATAATACACTTGGTTGGGATAAGATGCCGATTTGTATGGCAAAAACACAGATGTCCCTAAGTGATAATGACAAAGCTTATGGTGCACCAACCAATTTCCGTATTACCGTTCGTGAGTTAAGACCATCTTTGGGTGCAGGTTTTATCGTAGCCCTTACCGGAAAGGTATTAACGATGCCGGGCTTACCGAAAGCTCCTGCGGCACTTAATATGGATATCAATGAGGAAGGACATATTGTCGGATTATTCTAAAGATTATAGAGGATTTATCTTCGGATAGATCTTCTTTTTTTATTTGCTCATATAAAAAGCTCCCCTAAGGGAGCAAGTAGCTGAGAGCTAATTATGATACAATTTTTTGGTTTGATATTTATCCTCACAAGTCAGATGAACATGCAGCTTGCGAAAAGTATTGGCATCGACACTGGATAAAATAACAGTGCTATGTGCCTCACAGTTTGCTAATTGATCTAGCATTTGATAAGCGTGGTGGCTTACCGGATTGGTCGTTGCGGAAATCGCTAAGGCAATCAAGACTTCATCGGTATGTAAACGCGGATTGTGATTTCCCAAGGCATTTACCTTTAGCTTTTGAATCGGCTCTATAATATTGGGAGAAATCAGCGGAATATCATCATTGATATGTGCCAATTCCTTTAGGGCATTTAGTAGGGCAGCGGAGCTTGCGCCTAATAAAGAAGTCGTTTTACCGGTAACGATACGTCCATCTGGCAACTCGATTGCGACTGCCGGAGCGCCGGTTTCCTGTGCCTTGGCAATAGCAGGAGCTACAACTCGTCTTTGCTCTAACTGAATATCGGCCTGCGACATGATGATCTGAATTTTATGAATAGTATCCTCGCCGGTATAGCCTTTTACATAATCGACCTTCGCTTTGTAGTAGCGACGTAAGATCTCATCAACGCTTGCTTGCTTGGCACATTCATCATCACAAATGCAATAGCCAACCATATTCACTCCCATATCGGTAGGAGATTTATAAGGACTTTTTCCTAAGATACGCTCAAACATAGCGTTTAAAACCGGAAATATCTCTACATCACGATTGTAATTAACGGTTGTTTCCCCATAAGCCTCCAAATGAAACGGATCGATCATATTGATGTCATTTAAATCGGCAGTTGCGGCTTCATAAGCCAAATTCACCGGGTGCTTCAAAGGAAGGTTCCAAATCGGGAAGGTTTCGAATTTTGCATAACCGGCTTTTACACCACGTTTATGTTCGTGGTAAAGCTGGGACAGGCAGGTTGCCATTTTCCCGGAACCGGGTCCCGGAGCAGTGATGACTACCAACGGGCGTGTGGTTTCGATATATTCGTTTTTTCCAAGTCCTTCATCAGAAACGATCAATGGGATATTGTTTGGATATCCCGGAATAATATAATGTACAAATACACGGATTCCCAAATGCTCCAGCATTGCTTTGAAGCTGTCCGCAGCACTTTGGTTGGCATATTGTGTAATGACAACACTGCCGACATACATGCCGCAATCACGGAAGGCATCAATAAGACGCAAAACCTCCACATCATAAGTGATTCCCATATCACTGCGGATTTTATTTTTTTCAATATCACTGGCACATACAGCGATTACGATTTCTGCCTTATCCTTCAATTCCATCAGCATTTTCAGCTTGCTGTCAGGCCGAAAGCCGGGAAGTACGCGAGATGCGTGATGGTCGTCAAACAGCTTGCCACCGAATTCCAGATATAGCTTATTGTCGAAGCTGCCGATGCGCTCTAAGATATGCTCGGATTGCAGCTTTAAATACTTGGCATTGTCGAAAGCGACGTTTTTCATGTTAACCCTCCATCTATCTCTTTTAAACCTGTTCTATTATATCAAAATTACGGTCTGATTTCTAATGATAATGTAAGAAATCTTAAAAGAAATATTTGCAAGATTTTGGAATTGGCGAAGCGGAAAGAAAAAAGCGAAATTTATAGCTATGTGAGGGAAAATGCTTTATAATATACATGCAAATGTCTTGCCTGTTTTACTGCGCTTTTTTTGTTGGAAAATAGCACAGTGTTATGATAAATTTAATACAATAATGGTGATGAGAGGAGAATCGTAATGGAAGACGTCATTAAAATAGAAGGGAAACATAAATTAAAGGGAACGGTGCGTATCGGTGGTTCTAAGAATGCAACGGTTGCGTTGATTCCGGCAGCAATTTTAGCGAATGGACCGGTAACGATTTGTGATGTCCCTGATATTTCCGATGTAAAGTCTTTATCTGTTTTGTTGGATTTTTTAGGTGTGGCTGTCGATATTCGATCTTCTGATACGATTGTGATTGATCCACAGGATATGGTGAATCGTCCATTAACGCATGATGCTGTCAATAAGCTTCGGGCTTCTTATTATTTTATGGGAGCTTTGTTAGGAAAGTATGGACATGTGGAAATTCTTATGCCGGGAGGCTGTTATTTGGGACCACGTCCGATTGATTTGCATTTAAAGGGTTTTGAAGCCCTTGGAGCAGAGGTAAAGTATGAGCATGGCTCTTATGTTTTAGATGCGAAGGAATTGGTAGGAACGGAGATTTTCTTGGATATTGCCAGTGTCGGTGCAACGATCAACATCATGATGGCTGCGGTTTATGCCAAGGGCAGAACAACGATTGAAAATGCGGCAAAGGAACCGGAAATTATTGATGTAGCAACCCTGTTGAATAAAATGGGTGCCAATATTCGTGGAGCAGGAACCAATGTGATCATTATTGACGGTGTGGAAAAGCTGAGCGGTTGTTTCCATGAAATTATACCGGATCGTATTGAGGCGGCTACCTATATTGTGATGGCAGCTGCGGCTGCTGAAGATGTGGTTGTTGAAAATATTATTCCTCATCATTTAGAGGCTTTATTATCAAAGCTAAAGGAAATCGGTGTGGAAATGGAAGTCGATGTAGATAGTGTTCGCGTAAAAGGGACAAGTAAGCTAATCGGTACGGATATTAAAACCTTGCCTTATCCGGGTTTTGCGACAGATATTCAACAGCCTTTAACGGCACTTTTAACACAGGCACAGGGTCATTCTATGGTAACGGAAACCATTTATATCGAACGTTTTAAGCATTGCTACGAGCTGAATAAAATGGGGGCGAATATCAATGTCATGCAGGCTTCTTCCTTTATTGAAGGGCCAACACCGTTATCGGGAACAGAGGTTTGCGCAACCGATTTGCGTTGTGGAGCTTGCTTGGTAATTGCCGGTTTGCTTGCAGATGGGGTAACAACCATTCATGATATTTATCATATTGAACGTGGGTATGAGCATATTATCGAAAAGCTACAAGCTATCGGTGCTAATATTTGGAAAGAAACAGTTGTCTAATGGCATATACGTATCGGTTTTAAGCTGATACGTTTTTTTTATATGTAGATCTTATTGTCTTAGTGTTATTGATAAATAATTGCTGGAAGTATGAAAGATTAACTATTTGTATATTATGTGGATATAAAATATGCCTGTGATTATGTTCTTTGTTCTTAAACAAGATAAGGAATTTGGATAAGGTAGGAGGACACTTTGTTAAAATTGTGTTTATTTTTGATTTAAGAGGTGAAAATGAATTTGTTGTGAATGAGCGCTAAAATTTGTAAATATCGCTTATACGGAATAAAAACAGTGATTTACAAAGGATATTTTGAATAGTGAAAGAAAAAGAGTCCAAAAAGTGATATTCACTCTTTAACTCTTATGATTTTTCGGCTATCTTGAGTATATGTTGTCCATATCTTTTAGAGGATCGTTTTAGTGAACCCTATCTAAAGGCTATATAAGAATATTACTTATTGTTAGGAAATTGCGTTATACCTTATAAAGAAGATGGAAAGATATATAAAAAAGAGAACAGATGCGTTCTCTTTTGGTTTATCTTAGACGAATGAATACTGGTCCTGAACCTACGTAAGCAGATGCGATGACAGTTTGATTTCCCTGCCAACCACCATGTACAGCTTGACCATTACCGATATAAACAGCGATATGTGCTAAACCGGTACCACCATTTGCATAGTAAATCAAATCACCTGGCTGAGGATCAGAGGTTACTGTACCTAATGAGAAATAAGATGCAGGCCAACCGTGATGGTAAATTCCTTGTGCTGCTAGAGCGTTTGATACAAGACTTGTGCAATCTTGAAAACGACCTAGCTGTGCTAATGCTGCAGCTGCAACACCGCCTTTTGCGTTCGGAATACTTCCGCTTGTAGCTGTATCGAACCCATTGCTTGTTTCTTCTTTTTCTTCAATCTTGCTAGCTACGCCGTCAGAATCGAAAGAATATCCTGCGTATTCTGTATCAGTAGCTGCAAAGCCTTCCTTGTTGAAATAATATTTCTTGCCATCAATTTCTTTCCAACCGTGAATACGATATCCGTAATCATCATAATATGCTTTTTCTTCTCCGACACGTACCCAACCTTTAGATAATGTGCCATCTGTATTGAAGTTATATTTCTTACCGTGAAGTACAATTTCACCGGAAGCAAGCTCTCCGTTATGGAAATAAACAGATTTTCCGTTTACATCTTTCCAACCGTTTTGTAGAGTACCTGCATCACCGAAGTTGTATGTCTTGCCATCAATTACCTGAATACCGGTTAACTTAACACCAAATTCATTGTAATAAGCTGTTTTATCTTCAGACCACTCAAGTGGAAGTACACCATTCTTATCAAAGAAATAACGCTTTCCGCCGATGATCGTTGCTCCGCTAACTTTTTTACCTTCTGCATTGAAGTAATATGTCTTACCGTCAATTACCTTAAATTCACTTGTTACTGGGTGTCCAAGTGCATCAACATAGTAAGTTCCGTCAGATTCGAAAATCCAAGCGTTTACTTTTGCCAACCCGTCTACCTTGTAGATACGATCAGCACCTTTCCCGTGCCACCCTGCAGCATCTTGTGCCGCAAATACTGTTGTTATACCAGAAGCTGCAGTTGCCAAACAGACAAACAGCGCTACTTTTTTTGTGTTTTTTTCAATAAAATTCATCAAATCACCTCGACTCAACGTTCTCATTGTAACAAAGCCCCCGATTTTATGCAACCCTTAAAAATTCAAAACTTTCATTTTCGTAAGTTTTCAAGTCGTTGTCGATTTGCCGCAGAGCTTTTAATTTAGGGGGTTAAACGCACTTTTGGTAAGGAACGAAAAAATTTTTAATTTTTTTGATTTTTTGATGGTTTTAGGATAGCCTTGCACTTTTCAGTGTATGTAGTGGGGATTGCTAAGAGGGTAAAAACCAATATACAGATCCGTTTGAAATTTCTGCTCCGGAAATCGGGTTGATTCGTTTTTCGATGATTCGATTGCTTGGCTCATACCAAACACCCTTTCGCTTCTCATATAGCAGGTTGAAGGTGTTTTGATAGATGCGTTTACTGAGTGAGTAGTATTGTTTATCAAGAGTGCGGTTATCATCGAAACCGCTCCATACACCTACCGTATATTCGGGATTGTAGCCGATGACCAAGGAATCCCAATCGCTTGTACCGGATTTTACTGCTGTTGTTACCTTTGGCTGATAGCCATACATGCTTGGCCAGTTATAGGATTTGTTCGCAAGGTCATAGGTAGCTGTCAGCATTTGATTTAAGACTAGGGTTTCATCACGATCTAATAATCGCTTAGGTGTGATCTTGCGCTCATATTGAATTCCATCAGGACTGCTGATCTTGAAAATCAAGGCAGGCTTGATATATAAGCCTTCACCGGCAAAGGTGTTATAGATACGACTTAACTCCAATAGGGACATATTTACGGTTCCCAATGCTTGGGAAGGAGATGGCTGGGATTGGGTAATGCCAAAATCAAGCAGTGCTTCATGGAGGGTTTGCATACCTAAAAACAAATGCATCTTTTCCGCATAGATGTTATCACTTAAAGCTAAGGCATTGATCATGGTGATTTCATCGTTGGCATAGAGGTTGTCATAATTGGTAGGTGCATATTCTTCCCCATCTTCGCCATGAAAGGTGGTTGGTTGTGATAAAAATGTAGAGGTAGGGGTAAAGCCGTTTTGTAGAGCACAGTAATATAAAAGTGGCTTGATGGTGCTTGCGACTTGTCGTGAGGAATACATAGCACGATTATATTGTGAAAGGGTATAATCTTTTCCACCTGCCATTGCCAATACATTGCCACTAAAGGGCTGCGTGATAATTGCGGCTACCTCGATTTCATCTTCATAAGTAGTATAGGCCTTAATGGATTGATCCAATGCTTGTTGAATGGAAGGATCATAGTATGTATAAACATGAACCTCCTTTTGAAAGTCAATGTCCATTTGGTTTAATGTTTGTAAGACCGCATCGACGTAGTATTGTTCCATGCCGGCAAGCTTGGTGTCAGTTTTGGTGGATAGTCGGATATTCTCGCTTAAGGCGAACTTTTTTTGTTGCGGGGTAATTACATGATTATGCTCCAATACATCAAGAATCAGCGTTTGGCGTTCTTTCGCAAGCTTGGGGTTTAAGAAGGGAGAGTAAAGACTTGGACCGTTTGGGATACCGATGAGCATAGCACTTTGTGCAATGGTAAGTTGATCGAGAGAGGTGTTAAAGAAATAATCGGCCGCTGCTTGTATTCCATAAATGCCATGACCGAAGTAGGCAGTATTTAGATAGCCTTCGAGGATTTCCTGTTTACTATATTGCATTTCCAAACGCATCGCATATAACAGCTCATGCATCTTGCGAACAAGTGTTTGCTCGTTTGTCAAAAATAAGTTTTTAGCATATTGCTGCGTAATGGTGGAGCCGCCTTCGACGATATGGCCATGTGCTATGTTTTGGGCAAGTGCCTTGGTGATGCGGATTGGATCAATTCCGGCATGTGTGTAGAAACGCTTATCCTCAACACTAACAACAGCATCTTGTAAAAATTGTGGAATATCCTCGAGTGGTGTCCAACTCATATTTTTTTTAAAATTGGATTCATATAAGACTTCACCGTTGATATCGTATAGGGTAATGTTTTTACGTTGCTCATCAAGGGATAAATGATGGAAAAGCGCATAGCCATATAGGAGACAGTAAAGGGAAAGAAAGATAAAAATGACAGTTAATAAAACACGCTTCCACAGCTTCATAGACACACCTTCTTTTTCCTTAGTGTGAACCATTCCATTCTTTTTAAACAATTATCAGATGGAATTATGATGCGAATGGAAAAAAAGAGTCTAAATAAAAGCAAAAGATATTATTATAAAAGTAGAATATTATAAAAATATAGATAGTGTAGTAAGCGTATTTTTGATGATTTTCCATCTTTTAAAAAATAGGATAATAGGAAAGTAAAAAATGTATGCTATATATATTATAAGGAAGAGTAGTGTGGAAGGAGATAGAATACAAGAGATGGAAGCTTGCTATATATAATATAAGGAAGAGTTTTTGTTATGAGTGGAGAGAAAGCAGACTTATTTTTGTGAAAGAAGAAGAAAGAGATCAAATGAAATAGAACTGGAAGCATGGTTTTTTGTTATATCAAAACGCTTGAAAATAACGTAGATTTGCGTTTATATTCTACTTTTATAATATTGATAATGCATATTTTTATTATAAAAGTGGAATATAATAGATGCTAAAATGTATGGAATTTATTAAGGAAACGGATGCTAATTGGTATGTTCTTGAAAATATCATGAAATCTTTAAAAAAATATAATCAAAAAGGCTTGAACGCTGTGATAATTCTGTTATAATGCTCATGGTAAATATGTGGTGATGCAAATGAAGGCCTATATGCAGGCGATACAGCATTCTTTAACAACCAAAGAAAAAACGGTGCTGTATCAAGGAATGATCGAAAGAAAACAAAGTGATACAGGTCAAAGCTTTACATATAACGAAAAGGGAACCAACGCTTGTGTGGAGGTGTTGGCGAATGAGACAGATCTTTTTATTAAGCGCAGCAGTGATGTGGAAAGTACACATTGCTTTCGCCCCTTAGAAGAAACTAAGGGAAAGGTTATGTCAGAATTTGGCTTGTTGGAATTTGAATTGTATACGCATAAATATATACAGAGCGAAAATATTATATTTATTGAATATGATGTGATGCAAAATCATGAAATCATCGATCGCATACGGATCGTTTGGGAACTGAAGGAGGATTTTTCATGAATCAAATAGAAAGCGGATTGAAGCAGGCGCTTGCGGCAGCAGCGAAAAAAGCGTTTGATGTAGAGTTAGTTGCAGAAGATATCGTTATTGAAATTCCAAGAGATTTAAGTCATGGCGATTATTCTACGAATATGGCAATGCAGCTAACCAGAATATTAAAGAATAACCCACGTGTTATTGCACAGGGAATTATTGAACATTTAGATCACGATGCGGCAAATATTGAAAGTTGTGAAATTGCCGGCCCGGGATTTATCAACTTTGTCATTCGTAAGACCTCAATGGCTGAAATCATTGCACGTGTATTAGAAGCAGGTGATCACTATGGGGAAAACGAAACCGGTAAAGGACAAAAGGTAAATGTGGAATATGTTTCTGCCAATCCAACCGGAGATTTGCATTTAGGACATGCACGTGGTGCGGCATGGGGAGATAGCATTACAAGACTTATGAAGGCCAGTGGCTATGACGTATGCAGAGAGTACTATGTGAATGATGCAGGAAATCAGATCATTAACCTAGGTTTGTCCTTACAGGCGCGTTATCGGGAATATCTGGGTATGAGCTTTACTCTTCCTGAAGACGGTTATCATGGGGAAGATGTGAAGAAGATTGCCATTGCATTAGCGAAGGAATATGGAGAGGCTTATGCAGAAGAAAACGATGCCAATCTGAAATTTTTTAAGGAAAAGGGAATTGAATTTGAATTAAATAAAATTAAACGGGATTTGGATTATTTCCGTGTACATTTCGATGTATGGAGCAGTGAGCAGGCGATACGTGATGCCGGTAAGGTGGAAACTGCACTAGCACAGCTGCATGAAAAGGGCTTAACCTATGAGGAAGATGGTGCTTTATGGTTTGCGACAACAAAATTCGGTGATGATAAGGATCGTGTATTAAGAAAAAAAGATGGCTCTTATACATATCTAGTTCCGGATATTGCATATCATAAGGATAAGTTGGATCGTGGATTTGATTTGTTGGTGGATTTGCTTGGGGCAGATCATCATGGATATATTCCACGTTTAAAGGCCAGCATTGAAGCATTGGGCAACGATCCGGATAAGCTGCAAGTGGATATTATTCAAATGGTGCGCTTAGTTGAAAACGGAGAAGAAGTAAAAATGAGCAAGCGTTTGGGCAATGCCGTTACGATTCGTGAGCTTTGCGATGAGGTAGGCGTTGATGCTGTTCGTTATTTCTTTGTTCAGCGTGCGGTAGATACACATTTTGACTTTGATTTAGGACTTGCAAGAAAACAGAGCAATGATAATCCGGTGTATTATGCACAATATGCCCATGCGAGAATTTGTTCTATTTTAAGACAAGCTCCGCAATTAGCACCGGCGCAGTCTTATGAGTTATTAACGCATGAAAAAGAAATCGCATTGATGAAGTATATCAATGAATTTAGCGGAGTTGTCAGCGATGCTGCGAAGTATCGTGCACCGCATCGTGTATGCAACTATGTACAGAAGTTAGCACAACACTTCCACAGCTTTTACAATGCCTGCAAGGTTATTGATATGAACAATGAAGCACTGAGTGCACAGCGTATTGCACTGCTTAAGGCAACGAAAATTACGTTGAAGAATGCATTGGCATTTATCGGTGTGGAAGCAACGGAAAAAATGTAGGAGGCAAGGATTGATGAAAAAAGCTATGATAGATGTTGCTTTTGATCAGCTAAACAGCAAGAAAAAAGCATTGGTATTTCTTAAACTATGGGAAGAGGTAAGTCAGGAAATGGGCTTTACCAAAGCACAGGAGGAGGATAATATCGCTCAGTTTTACAGCGATCTTTCCTTAGATGACCGCTTTGTAAACATTGGTGAAAATAAATGGGATTTACGTGAGCGTCATACCTTCAGTGAGGTTGTTGTTGATACCGATGATCTGATGATTGATGAAAATGATGATGAAGGCGATGACTTCGATGAAAGTGATGAAGCTGAGAAGAAGGATAAGGACGAAGAATATTAAGGATATGGTGAGTGTCTGTTAAAAGATGCTCTTTTTTTAAAATAGCAGATAGAAAAAGCAAAATAACCTTTTCAAAAAAGTAAAAATGAAGTAGAATAATAATGTATATGAATATAAGGAGGACTTATTTATATGGCATTAGTATCAGCAAAAGAAATGATTGAAAAAGCTCATGCAGGTCATTATGCAGTCGGAGCATTCAACATCAACAACATGGAATGGACAAAAGCTATTTTACTTGCTGCCGAAGAAGCAAAATCACCGGTTATGTTAGGTGTTTCCGAAGGTGCAGGAAAATACATGTGTGGATTTAAAAACGTTGTAGCTATGGTAAAGGAAATCCATGATTACCTAGGAATTACAGTTCCGGTAGCATTACACCTTGACCATGGTTCATATGAGGGTGCAAAGGCTTGCATCGAAGCAGGATTTACTTCTGTAATGTTCGATGGTTCTCACTATGCATTTGAAGAAAACCTAGAAAAATCAAAAGAAATGATCGAATTGGCTCACTCAAAAGGAATTTCTATTGAATGTGAAGTTGGTGGCATCGGCGGTGAAGAAGACGGTGTTACTTCTATGGGTGAATTGGCAGATCCTGCAGAATGTGCTACAATCGCCAACCTAGGTGTTGATTTCTTAGCAGCAGGTATTGGTAATATCCATGGTAAATATCCTGCAGATTGGGCAGGCTTGAACTTTGATCGTCTTGGAGAAATTCAGGAAAGTACAAACGGTAAGCCACTTGTATTGCACGGTGGTTCAGGTATTCCTGCTGAGCAGGTTGCTAAAGCAATCTCTTTGGGTGTTTCTAAGATCAACGTAAATACGGAACTTCAGTTGGAATTTGCGGCTGCAACTCGTAAATATATCGAAGCAGGCAAAGATTTAGAAGGTAAAGGATACGATCCTCGTAAACTGCTTAAACCAGGTGCAGATGCAATTCAGGCTAAAGTTGTTGCAATGATGGAACAATTCGGTTCTGCTGGTAAAGCTTAATTAAATACAATCAAGGAATAAAAGGTACGGTACAGCCGTACTTTTTATTATCAAAGCTTGTAGTATATATATATTGTTCAAATTGATGATTTCAAAACGATAGGGCTATATGCACAAATTGCTTGCATGATTTCTATATAACAAGCAAGAGCCCGGCATCGAATGATTTATAAGTTTTCCTTATGTATGAAATATGATATACTGATACTATTAGTATTGAGGAGGAATCGTGATGTTTCATTTTAATCTTCAACAGTTTCTTTCGGATTTAATTTATATTTTACCGGCTGTTGTTATATCCTTATCTGTGCATGAGGCAGCCCATGCTTTTGTTTCTTATAAAATGGGAGATATTACCCAAAACTCTGCGGGAAGAATGACTTTAAACCCACTTAAACATTTAGATCCTTTCGGTACGATTTGCTTATTGTTTTTCGGCTTCGGGTGGGCAAAACCGGTGCAGGTAAATCCTTATTTTTATCGCAATAAAAAAGAAGGCATGATGTGGACTGCGCTTGCCGGACCGTTTGCAAATTTTATTTTGGCTTTTTTATCTATCATGGGATATTGTCTGATACTGCGATTTTATCCACAAGGGGTGCTTTCTTCAACCATCATAAACTATATTTTTCAAATGCTTGTTATATTGGCACAGATGAATATCGGTTTAGCGGTTTTTAATCTTATTCCAATTCCGCCATTAGATGGTTCAAAGATTTTAGCGGGTATTTTAAGTGAAGAAAATTACTTTAAGCTAATGCGTTATGAAAACTATTTTATGTATTTGGTATTCTTCTTACTGGCATTAGGTGTTCTTGATGGACCGCTGATTCATGCAAGAGGAATTATTATGGAAGCTTTTACAAGCTTTTGGACAATGCTTTTGGGATTGTAACAAATTTTATAATTCTTGCAAAACGGGGAAGCCTTCTTATTCTGTATGATTGCTATGCAGGATAAGGAGACTTTCCTTTTCTTTTTCTCCGACATAAAAAAGTGCTTAGATATCTTATAAAAGATGGTTCCTAAGGCATGAAATATATTTACAGAAAATTATGTAATAAAAATGGAAAATATGTGAAAACTTTGTGAAAAGGTATTGAAAATAGAAAATGATTTGATTATAATGGATATATCATTTGAAAGTGGAAGGAGAGAATGGTATGGGAAGCTTTAAAAAATTGGTAGCAATGACAGCGGTGTCATGTATGGCGCTTACTACACTAGCCGGTTGTGGTGATGGTGGCTCCGGTGGAGGAGATGAAAATACAATTCGTATTGGTATGAACTTTGAATTGACGGGAAATGTTGCGAATTATGGAACAACAGAGTATAACGGTGCGAAATTAGCAATCAAGCAGGCGAATGAAAACAGTGAGCATAAATTCAAATATGAAATTGTTGAGGGTGATAATAAATCAGCTGCTGAGGAGGCAACGGCATTGGCAACCAAGCTGGCAACAAGTGATGGGGTTGATGGTATGGTAGGTCCGGCAACATCAGGAAATTCCTTAGCAACCTATCAGGTCGCAAATGACAGCAAGGTTTTGGTGGTATCTCCGTCAGCAACAGCGAATGGAGCAACGATGAACAATGGAAAGGTTTATGATTACGTCTATCGTGTTTGCTTTGAAGATAACACACAGGGAGCAGCGATGGGAGTATTCGCCTATGACAATTTAGGTAAACGTAAAGCGGCAATGCTTTCCGATTCAAGCAATGATTATGCAAAAGGAATGGCAAAATCATTTAAGAAGAAGTTTAAGGAAAAAGGCGGAGAGATCGTTACGGAATTAAATTATGCGGAAAAGGATACGGATTTCAATGTTCAATTAACAAAGATTAAGGATATGGATTTCGATGTTCTTTATATTCCCGGATATTACAATGAAGTAGGTTTGATCATTAAACAGGCTCGAAGCCTTGGCATTGATGTTCCAATCATCGGTGGTGATGGCTTTGATTCCAGTGATCTTGTGAAACTTGCAGGTGCTGAAAATCTGAATGATGTTTATTTTACTACTGCTTATACAACGGTCAATGCAAGTGATGAACTAACAGCTTTCATTGAGGCATATAAGGAAGAGTACGGTGAAGAACCTAGTATGTTCTCAGCGCTTGCTTACGATGCAACCAATGTTATGATCGAGGCTTATGAAAAGGCAGGCAAGAAGGATATGGACGCTGCTAAGGAAGCACTTGATTCCATGAAATTTAATGGTGTTACAGGCTCCTTTACCTTCGATAAAACACATACACCAACCAAAGATGTATTGGTTGTAAAATTGGTTGATGGCGTACAAAGCGATGCTGTTAAGGTAGATCCAAATAAATAAAATGAGGGCTAGCAAAATAGGAGGAAACGGCTTCCTCCTATTTTCCATAATTAGAAGATATATCAAACGATGGGGAGTGAGGGTATGACACAATTTTTTCAACAGCTAATCAATGGATTGTCGATTGGCAGCATTTATGCATTGATCGCACTTGGATATACCATGGTATATGGAATCATCAAGCTGATTAACTTTGCACATGGGGATATTTATATGCTGGGAGCGTATGTCGGCTTTCTGGCAATTTCACAATTTCATTTGAATTTCTTTCTTGCACTGCTTGTGGCAATGGCATTTTGTGCGGTTCTCGGTGTGGTCATCGAGCGTATTGCCTATAAGCCGCTGCGTAATGCTACGCGAATTGCGGCATTGATTACCGCAATCGGTGTGAGCTATTTCTTGGAGTATTCTACACAGAAAATTATGGGGCCGGGAGTAAAGACCTATCCGACCACTTTAAGCAATGAAGCTTTTACAATTTTCGGCTTGCATATTCAGCTCCAACAAATTTATATTTTTGCGATTACCATCGTATTGATGTTGATTTTAACCTTTGTTGTTAAAAAAACAAAGGTGGGACGTTCCATGCGTGCGGTTTCCGTTGATGCCGATGCCGCAAAACTAATGGGAATCAATGTTGATGCAACGATTTCCTATACATTTGCGATTGGCTCAGCGCTTGCCGGTGCAGGTGGCGTATTGGTCGGTATGTACTATAATACGATCAATCCTTTGATGGGAATGGTTCCCGGTATCAAAGCGTTTGTGGCAGCGGTATTCGGCGGTATCGGAATTTTACCGGGAGCAATGTTTGGTGGTTTCTTTATCGGAATTGTAGAGTCGCTTGTTACAGCGTATGGAAGCTCTCTATACAAAGATGCGGTTGTATATGCAATTTTGATTTTGATTTTGATTATTAAGCCTGCCGGCTTACTTGGTAAGAATGTGAAAGAGAAGGTGTAGCGTATGAAGAATATGTTTAGTAAAACAAATCTATGTTGGCTGCTAACCATTATCGGCATTTTTGTAATCATGAGCGTTGCGATGCAGACAGGCATCATTAACGCATATTATCAGACAACCATTTATACAATCGGAATTAACATTATATTGGCTGTATCCCTAAATTTGATTATCGGTGTAACCGGACAGTTCTCTTTGGGACATGCCGGCTTTATGTGTATCGGTGCCTATGCGGCAGCCATTGTTACGAAAAGCAATCCAACCTTAATGGGGCTTGCTTTAGGGGCAATCATCGGAGCGGCAATCAGTGCGGTGGTTGCCTTGATCGTAGCTATTCCGACTCTACGTTTAAAGGGAGATTATTTGGCAATTGCAACCTTAGGCTTTTCCGAAATTGTACGTATCGTAGTATTAAACATGACAATTACCAACGGAGCTGCCGGTTTATTTGGAATTCCGAAGTTGACAAGCTGGCCGGTTTTGTTTGGTTGTATCGTGCTTTCCATGATCGTTATTTTAAACTTCGGCTTGAGTGCACCGGGGCGTGCTTGTATCTCGATTCGTGAAGATGAGATTGCAAGTGAAGCTATGGGAATCAACACTACGAAATATAAAACGATTGCTTTTGTGATTGGCGCAATGATTGCGGCATTGGCAGGTGCCCTGTATGCTTGTAACTTCTATGTTGTAAAACCGGATTTATTCACATGGACCAAATCCGTAGATATTTTGATCCTTGTTGTATTCGGGGGTATGGGAAGCTTTACCGGATCGGTATTAGCAGCTATTGTGATTGGCTTTATCAATATGTTCTTACAGCAGTTTGCGGATATTCGTATGATTATTTACGGTGCGGCTTTGGTGTTGATTATGGTATTTCGTCCAAAGGGCATTTTCGGTACCAAGGAATTTACCTTCTCTGCAATCTTGAAAAGGTTTCAGCGAAAAAAGGAGGCGAAGTAGTATGAGCTTGTTGAAGGTTAGCGGTTTAACAAAAAACTTCGGCGGGTTATGCGCCGTTTCCAATGTAAATATGGAAATCAATGAAAAAGAATTGATTGGTTTGATCGGTCCTAACGGAGCAGGAAAAACGACTCTATTTAATTTATTGACCGGTGTTTATGAGCCAAGTGAGGGAAGCATTCAGTTAAATGTAGATGGAGCGATGAAAGAGATCGGTGGTTTAAAGCCATATATTATTACACGCTTGGGGCTAGCCAGAACATTTCAGAATATTCGTCTATTTAAGGAGTTAAGTGTTCTTGATAATGTGAAGATTGCTATGCATAAAAACATTCATTATGGAAGCTTACAGGCAATTTTCAGAACACCTGCCTTTTATCGTGAGGAAGCATTGGTAAAGGAGCGTGCTAAGGATTTATTAAAGGTTGTCAATCTTTATGAAAAACGTAATGAGAAAGCAAAAAATCTGCCTTATGGAGAACAACGACGCTTAGAGATTGCCAGAGCCTTAGCAACAGAACCGAAGATTTTGTTTTTAGATGAACCGGCAGCCGGAATGAATCCACAGGAAACTGCCGATTTAACAAAGCTGATTCATCAAATTAAGGAGCAATACAATCTTACGATCGTGTTAATTGAACATGATATGTCATTGGTTATGACAATATGTGAACGCATTTATGTATTGGATTACGGAAAATGTATCGCAAATGGAATTCCGGAAGTGATTAAGCAGGATAAGCGCGTTATTAAGGCGTATTTAGGGGAGGATATTTAAGATGTTAGAGGTTAAGGATTTAAATGTCCATTATGGTGTTATCCATGCCTTAAAGGACGTATCTATGGAAGTAAAGGAAGGCGAGATTGTCAGTTTGATTGGTGCAAACGGTGCAGGAAAAACGACTCTTTTACACAGTATCAGCGGACTTTTGAAGAAAACAAGTGGGGATATTATGTTTCTTGGGCATTCTTTGCATAAAACAAGTGCTAAAAATATCGTAAAGGAAGGAATTACACAGGTTCCCGAAGGCAGACATATCTTTCCGGGAATGAGCGTATATGAAAATTTGATCATCGGTGCCTATTTACGCAAAGATAAAGAAGGCATTAAAGAGGATTTAAATAATATTTATCAACGATTTCCGATTTTAAAGCAACGCAGCAATCAAGATGCTTCCACGCTTTCCGGTGGAGAACAACAGATGCTTGCGATGGGCAGAGCCTTGATGGCAAGACCGAAGATTTTATTGCTAGATGAGCCAAGCATGGGGTTAGCACCGATTTTGGTTAAAGAGATCTTTCAAATCATCAAGGATATCAATGCCGAAGGAACGACTGTATTATTGGTGGAACAAAATGCAAAGATGGCATTGTCGATTGCCGATCGTGGCTATGTAATGGAAACAGGAAAGATCGTAATGAGTGGGACAGGTGCCGAACTAATTGAAAGTTCAGATATTCAAAAGGCATATTTGGGAGGATAAGAGCATGTATGTAAAAAATCGAATGACAAAAAATCCGGTCTGTATTGATGTCAATAGCAAAATCAGTGAGGTTGTTGATATCATGAATGACAGAGAGCTGCATCGTATTCCGGTTGTCAGCGGTAAAAAGCTGGTAGGCTTAGTAACGGAGAGCATGATCAGTAAGCAAGGAGCAACCAAAGCAACTAGCTTAAGCATTTATGAATTAAATTACTTGCTTTCAAAGACAAGTGTCGATGCCATCATGATTCGTGATGTGATCACGATCCATGAAGACCGTTTTCTTGAAGATGCAGCGCTTGTTATGTTTAAGCATGACATTGGTTGCTTGCCGGTCGTAAACGATGCCAATGAGGTTGTCGGAATCCTGACTAGCAATGATGTTTTAAGCGCCTTTTTGGATATCTTAGGGTATCGTGAAAGCGGTAGTCGTGTATGTGTTGAGGTAAAAGATGAACTAGGAACGATTGGAGATGTTTCCGATATTTTTAAACGCAATAATTGTAATATTACACATTTAGGTGTTTATTCCCAGCACAATGGCTATTCCGATTTGATCATTCGTATCAATACTTTTCAAACCGATGCCTTAGAAAAGGATCTGAATGCAAGCGGATATCGTGTATTGTCGATTACCAAAAATCCAAATTAAGCAAAGCCGGCGGAAAGAGCCGGTTTTTTGATGAAGAAATACATGACGATAGAAGCATTCGATGCTATACTGTTGATAGAAAACGGAAAGGAAAATGAAAGATGATAAAAGATATAATGCGAGATGAATTGTTTTTGCAAATGAAAAGCCTACCGGCGACTAAGGAAGATAAAGGAATCGCTGATGATTTGCTGGATACCTTAAAGGCCAACGCGATGCAATGTGTTGGTATGGCAGCCAATATGATTGGTGTGCAGAAATGTATCATTGCTTTTTTGAATAAGGAAAGCGGACAATATGAGGTGATGTTGAATCCCGTAATTATAAAAACGAGTGGTATTGCTTATCGAGTGATGGAGGGTTGCTTATCACTTGCAGGGGAGCGGGAAGCAAAGCGTTATCCACAGATTAAGGTGCAATATTATGATACCGATATGAAACTGAAAATTAAAAGCTATAAGGGTTTTACAGCACAAATTATTCAGCATGAAATTGATCACTGCAATGGAATTCTTATTTAATATTTCTTGCTTGGTAGTATAATAAAGATAATTAAAGAAGGAGGATAAGAGAATGGAAAATTTTGTTTATTCCGTACCGACAACGGTTTATTTTGGGAAAGGGCAGGTTCGTCATATCGCGAATATTGTTTCTGCCTATGGGAAAAGCGTACTGCTTGTATATGGTGGAGGAAGTATTAAACGCAATGGTATTTACGATGCAGTAACCGATATCTTTCAAGCAAATGGAATTAGCTATCATGAATTATCCGGAGTAGAGCCCAATCCACGTATTACAACTGTTCGCAAAGGGGTAGAGCTTTGTCGTAAGGAGGGTATTGAAGTAGTGCTTCCGATTGGCGGAGGTTCTACAATTGATTGTGCGAAGGTTATTGCCGCAGCGGTAAGCTATGAGGGTGATGCTTGGGATATTGTGTTAGATCCAAGTAAGATTGAAAGTGTATTGCCGATTGTATCCATTCTGACATTAGCGGCAACCGGTTCGGAAATGGATACCTTTGCGGTTATTAGTAATTTAGAAACAAATGATAAAATCGGTACTTCGCATGAGGATATGCGACCAAAGGCAAGTATTCTTGATCCAAGCTATACTTTCAGTGTTTCAGCCTATCAAACAGCAGCAGGAACTGCCGATATCATGTCGCATATTTTAGAATGTTATTTTTCCAATGTGGAAGGCTTTATGCAGGATCGCATGGCAGAGGGACTTTTAAAGACCTGTATTGAATTTGGGGTAAAGGCGATTGAAAATCCTGAAGATTACGAAGCTCGTGCAAATTTGATGTGGGCAAGCAGTTGGGCAATCAATAACTTTATTAAATTAGGAAAGGTCGTGCAATGGAGCGTACACCCGATGGAGCATCAGCTGAGTGCTTATTATGATATTACGCATGGAGTTGGTTTGGCAATATTGACACCGCATTGGATGGAGTATGTATTGAATGATCAAACAGTAGAAAAATTCAAGGCGTATGGAGTGAATGTATGGGGTATTGCTGCAAATCAAGATGCTTATGCTATTGCGAAAGAGGCTATTCAAAAAACAAAGGCATATTTTGAGGCAATGAAGCTTCCTATGGCACTGCGTGAGGTTGGAATTTGTGATGAAACACATTTTGATGTCATGGCAGAAAAAGCAAGTGCTTCCTTATCAAAGGCCTATGTGGCATTAAGTAAGGAAGATGTGAAAGAAATTTATCGTAGAGCGTTATAGTATGAAAATAGCCTTTCGGCTTTTTTGATAGTAGAAAAAGTGCTTATAGATAAGGTTAATGCGATGAAAGAGGTCTTGAATAGTTATAAAAAAGGTGAATTTGCATTGTGATTCACCTTTTTGAGAATATAAGAATATGGTTAATGCATGTGCTGCTGTAGTTCTTCCCAAGTATCGCAGGTAAGAAGCTGATTGGAAAGCTCATATAGTTGAGATAGGCTTAAGGTGGATAACCATTCCTTTGCATCAATAGCGAATTTCTGTTTGATTTGCATGGCCAATAAATTCAAAGTGCCAAGTTCTAACCCCTTCTGTTTGCCTTCATCATAACTATCCAACAGGTTATTCTTCTCTCTCCACTCTGCCATCTGCCTTGACATTGCCAGCGACCACAACCCTTCATCATCTTTGAATTTCTCATGCTTCTCCATTAGCTTTCTCACCAGCCTTTCCTTTGTCTTTAGTATAGCATGATTCGCATTGTTTTTAAATAAGTAGCACACCTGTTCAAAATCATTCATTGCTTCCATTCCCTTTTCCTTCGCTATTTCATCAATCATCGGTAGTTGAATATAGATTCTGTGTAATAATGGCTCTTTGCTTTCTGCTTCCCCATATGGATCTCGCATAATATAGCGATTGATCAATCGTTTCTCATTTTGCGGACATGCATTTACAAAGATGATCTGATAAATCGGTTGCAGTTGACGATAGTTCTCTCCCTCTACGAGCTGTTTGCTAAGCATGTTTGCTCCATAGTATTCAAATCGTTTCCATTCCGATGCCTGTAAGAAGGTAGTCTGCATTTCAAAGTCATATTCATGACCTTGTTCGTCCTTGACATGAATATCCAAGATGCTTTGCTTTTGCGCAAGCAGTGTTGGATCAAGATTGGGATTCAAAACGATGCTTTCTTTTGGGTGAATACCGGTAACACGTTCAATGATGGTGTTACGGATATACGTGGAATCCTCATCTTCACTTCCAAGAGCATATTTAAAGAAAAAGTCATTGCAGTAATTCACTTCATTACTGCATGTTGTATTGGTAAGCATATCAATCCTCTCCTTTCGCTGAAATATACCTACATATATCTCATACGAAGGAAAAAGAAGAATCGGTGGAAAATATGCAATGTTTTCAAAATTTGATTTTAAAGTGAGGTTCAGTGCAGCGTGGGCTAACGATATTTCTCTGTACGAAAGAGAGTGAATATGGTATCATGACTACATTGAATGAAATGAGGTAGCTATATGAAAAAAGTAAGTCGATTCTTTGTTGTATTTTATATATTGGCAGTAGCCATAGCGTATTATATCATTCTTCCGCCAATGAACTGGCATGCACCTGAGTTTTGGGAGTTTGCTGTTTTTACGCTAGGTCCGGCATTGGTAATCTTGATTTTATATTCTTTTGCAAAGCGTAATATTCAATTAAACGGAGATAACTTCGTAAATAATCTGTTTCATCGCAATCGTATGCAGCAAGTGCATCTAACGAAAGAGGATCAGCTTTGGGCAAAGGTTAATAAACTATGCATTGTTGTTTTGGTAGTTATCTTTTTATTTCCATTTGTTAGTTTTGCGCTTTCCTCCAGACTTTTACACGCAAAGGAATATGCACAGCGTATTGATGTAAAAGATGTTGGATTTAATGAAATTCCGGAGGTTGATTTTACCAAAACACCGATTATTGATCGGGATTCCTCTGTTCGTCTTGGTGATAAGGTAATGGGGAATATGACGGAGTGGGTTTCACAATTTGATGTAAGCAATGAATATACGCAGATTTCTTATAAGGATAGCGTGTATCGTGTAACACCGTTAACCTATAATGGTTTTATTAAATATTTTAAAAATCGTAAGGAAGGTATTCCGGCATATATTACAGTAGATAGCACCAACGGAAAGACAAAGCTGGTAAAGCTTAAAGATCTAGGACTTGATGGTATGAAATATGTGCCATCTGCTTATTTCAATAAGAAATTAACACGTCATTTACGTTTCTCCTATCCATTTGAGATTTTCGGTTCTCCATCTTTTGAGATTGATGAAAAGGGACACCCTTGGTATATTTGTACGACCTATACATACAAGGGAGTAGGGAATAAGAAAAAGGTTACAGGAGCTATCTTCCTTGATCCGATTACCGGAAAAAGCAAAAAATATGATGCTGGTAAAATACCGAAATGGGCTGATCGTGTGTATCCGGAAAGTATGATTGTACAAGAGCTTGATGATAATGGAAGTTTAAAAAACGGTTTCTTTAACTCTGTTATCGGACAAGACGGTGTGATTGTTACCAGTGAAGGGTATAACTATTTGGAAAAGGACGGCGATATCTGGTTGTATACCGGCATTACGTCAGCCAACGCAGATGAATCCAATATCGGCTTTGTTTTGGTGAATATGCGAACTCATGAAGCAATGCGTATTAAAACAGCCGGTGCGAATGAAACAAGTGCGATGAAGAGTGCGGAATCGGAAGTGAAAAACTATGGTTATCAATCAACCTTCCCATTGTTAATCAATATTAAAGGCAATCCGGTGTATTTAATGTCTTTAAAGGATAACGGTTTAATTAAAATGTATGCGACGGTTTCCGCAACTGACTATCAAAAGGTCGCAACGGTCTATAGTGATGAGGGCTTAGACGCTTTAGTGAAGAAAACATTGAATGTTTTAGGTACAAGCGATGAAATCAGTGAAGAAAGCTTGAAGAGTGCTACAATTAAAGTGAGCGATGTGCAACGATTGAATGTCGAAGGCAATACACTGTATTATATTTTAGCTGATGATGGAAATGCTTATAAAATAGCCTTCTCAACGAAATATGAAAATCAGTTGGCTTTCTTAAAAGCAGGCGACACCTTGAAAATTCGATATATTGATGCAGACGGTGTGAAAACGATCAAATCAATTGAAGAAGAAAAAAGTGTAAAGTGAATCGGTAAACCTCGATAACAGAGGAATAAAAAAAGAGATTTCAAATATGGTAGAATCAAATGGCCATATAGGGAATCTCTTTTTAATGCTTATTCTAACGAAAGATTACAAAGAAAGCGCTAGGCTTTTAAGAATAGGTTACGTCCTTTTGACGGTGTTCATAAGCAAACCATACAAGATTGGCAATGAATATGATGACTTGAACCAAGAATAACAACATCGGCATATAGGACAAAGTGAGCAAGCCTTCATCTGCAAGATAGCCACCAAGAATCATACAGATGGTGCTTGTGGCAAGTAAAAGAAATTCAAGTAGCAGATTTGCTTTGTTATGGGCAGAAAACATAATAAAGACAGCGATTATAAGCAGTAGTATATTGATCATTAAGAATAAATGGTTAATTGTTAGCATAAAAGCTCCTTTCCTACGCAATTTATAACGTAAAATAAATTATAAGATATGGGATTGTGAGAAGAAATCCATCACGCAAACATAAAAAGAAACCGTCTTTTTTTAGCTTCTTTTGCCACATAGCTTGTCTATGTGTGATGATATATCAAAGAAATTTATAAAGCTTTCCCTCCTTTCACAACTTGTTCTTGCCTATGTATATTTTATCATGTGCAGCATTTACTTATAGGCGAAGAATTCTTAAGATACAGAAAGGAATAGGTACTGTCTGAACTATGTATCAGCTAATGTATGATCTTAGCTGCGTATTGATATATTTATGTGAAAGGATATATGGTATATATTGAATTTATTTCTAATGATTTTTGAGTTGCGTTAGAAAAAACTTTAAAAAATGGCGAAACTCAAATAAAAATGTTGCATTTATGTGCTACGTGTATTAGAATATGAAAGTGCCACTTGATTCGTGGTATTTTCACATGCGTGGGAGAAGGTGCAGCACCTTCATCAACCACTGCATAAGACAACAAATTATAGGAGGTGTGTCTTGTGAGTAAAAAAGTTGCAAAAGTTTGTAAATTACAGTTCCCAGCAGGAGGGGCTAAACCGGGACCAGCACTAGCATCTGCAGGTATTAATATGCCACAGTTCTGTACAGCATTTAATGATGCTACTAAGGATCGTGCAGGAGATATGGTGCCAGTTATCATCACTGCATACGAAGATAAGAGCTTTGACTTCGTATTAAAAACAACACCAGCATCAATTTTAATCAAAAAGGCTGCTGGAGTGAAGAAAGCATCTAGTAATCAGAAAGAAATCTGTGCTACTATTACAGCTGATCAGTGTCGTGAAATCGCTGAGTACAAAATGCCTGACTTAAATGCGAACGATGTTGAGGCTGCTATGCGTATTATCGCAGGTACAGCTAGAAACATGGGCGTAAAAGTAGAAGGTATGGAATAAGAAAGGCGAGGGTATTAAGACATGGCAAAATTCGGAAAGAAATACATGGAAGCCGCTCAAAAGATTGATCGCTCCAAATTGTATCCAGTAGATGAAGCAGTAAAATTAGCGAAAGAAACAAATACAGCAAAATTTGATGCATCTGTTGAAGTTAGCTTCAAATTGAATGTAGATCCACGTCATGCCGATCAGCAGATTCGTGGTGCTATCGTTCTTCCAAACGGTACAGGTAAAACACAGAAGGTTTGTGTTATTGCTCAGGGACCTAAGGAACAGGAAGCAAAAGATGCCGGTGCAGATTTTGTCGGTGGTAAAGAATTGTTGGATCAGATCGCAAAAGGTTGGTTCGATTTCGACGTAATCGTTGCGACTCCAAATATGATGGGTGAACTTGGTAAATTAGGTCGTGTATTAGGACCTAAAGGTTTGATGCCAAACCCTAAGACCGGAACTGTAACAATGGACGTTGCGAAAGCGGTAGAAGATATCAAAAAAGGTAAGGTTGAATACCGTGTAGATAAAGAAGGAAATATCAATGTTATGATTGGTAAGGTAAGCTTTGAAGAAGAAAAGCTTGCGGAAAACTTCAGAACGATCTACAATGCAATTGCTAAGGCTCGTCCGGCTGCAGTAAAGGGTACGTATATTAAGAACCTAGTAATTTCTACAACAATGGGTCCTGGAATCCATGTTGCTGTAGAAAAATAAGCATTGACAAATTGTTAAGAAGCATTTAGAATATTAATGTTATCAATATACCATAGACAGTAACGGCATAAGCTTAATCATGTTACCGAGGTTAGAGATACGAATATAAACGTACTTTACACTCGTATGCTGTCTATTAGTATGCGAGTGTTTTTATACTCTTGAAGGTATATTGTTACATATAAATTTAGGAGGTGTGAAGTTATGAACCAGGCAATCATCGACAGCAAAAAAGCGGTTGTATCTGAAATCGCTGGAAAGATGAAAGAAGCACAATCAACTGTATTGGTTGAATATCGTGGATTGAGTGTTGCGGAAGTAACCGAGCTTCGTCGTAATCTTCGCGCAGAAGGCGTTGAATTTAAAGTGTATAAGAACTCTTTGGCTCAGCGTGCTGCAGAAGAAATCGGTGCTGACGAGCTTGTAAAAGACCTAGTTGGACCTAACGCTATCGCATTCGGTGGAGATGCAGTTGCACCTGCACGCATCTTATCAAAATTCGCTAAGGATCACGATAAGCTAGTATTGAAGAGCGGTATTGTAGAAGGAAAAGTTGTTGGTCTTGACACAATCAAGGAATTAGCTGGATTACCAAACCGCGAAGGTATGTTATCTATGCTGTTAAGCTGCTTACAATCACCAGTGCGTTCATTCGCATGTGTTGTAAAAGCAGTTGCTGATGCAAGAGAAGAAGGTGCACAGGAAGAAGCACCTGCTGCTGAATAATCAGTGGAATTAAATTAAATAGGAGGATTAAGAAAATGGCAAAATTAACTCATGAAGAAATTCTAGCTTACTTAGAAGAAGCTACAATCTTAGAACTTAACGACTTAGTAAAAGCAATCGAAGAAAAATTTGATGTAACTGCTGCTGCACCAGTTGCTGTTGCTGCTGTTGCTGATGATTCAGCTGCTGATGCTGCTAACGCTGAAGTAACTGTAACATTGACTGATGTTGGTGGAACAAAAGTTGCTGTTATCAAGGCAGTACGTGAAATCACTGGTTTAGGTCTAGTTGATGCTAAGGGTCTAGTTGACAAAGTTCCAAGTGTAATCAAGGAAAACGTACCAGCTGCTGAAGCAGAAGAAATCAAGAAGAAATTGATGGACGCTGGTGCTTCTGTTGAAGTTAAGTAATTCACACAAATAAATTTATACAATCAACAAAAAGCCGAAAGGCTTTTTGTTACCATTAAAGGCGGTGTAAAACATGGAACACTATTTTACAGATAATCGTCATTTAAAAGAAAACCGGAAGGAGATAACTTTCCGGTTTTGGTGTTTTGATTATTCTTTTATTACAGATAACGGAGTGTTTTCTAAGGAAGCTATTGACTATGGAACACAAGTACTGTTAAAGACGATTTGCGAAAGAGAAGAGCTTGGTGAAAGAGTTTTGGATTTGGGCTGTGGATATGGACCGGTTGGGGTTGTTTTGAAAAAAATCTATCCGACAAAGGCTTTTGAAATGATAGATGTAAATCCCAGAGCGGTACAGTTGGCGAAGGAAAACATTTGTCGAAATCAGCTTGAGGCTGATGTTCATGTGTCGAATATTTATGAGGATCTACATCAAGAAAGCTACTCTGATATTATTACCAATCCGCCGATTCGTGCCGGAAAGGCGGTTATTTACACAATGTTTGAAGAAGCATATCAGCATTTGGAAGTTGGAGGTAAGCTTTGGGTTGTTATTCGTAAACAACAAGGAGCACCAAGTGCTGTGAAAAAAATTAAAGATGTATTTGGTAACTGCGAAATCATTAAGCGTGATTCCGGTTATTATATTTTGGAGGCTATAAAATAAGTATCCCCCGATAATATGTTTCATTATCGTATAATCATAAAAATATATGTACATCTAAGGGGATATAACATAAGTATGAAAAATCAATATCGATAGAATGCTTGAAGTTTTTTAAAAAAGATTGACAATTTGCTATTTGATTGATATTATAATAAATTGCATAATACTAAACTGTTAAAATGGCATTTTATGCCTCATTTTAGTAAAAAAAATAGAAAGAAAGGATGGCGTACATGGACAAAAAACAGCCTTATCGTATCGTCGCTTCCGGTAAAAAGGCACAGCGAAGAGACTACTCAAAAGTGAGTGGCGACTTGGAGCTTCCTAATCTGGTAGAAATACAGACGGACTCTTTTGCATGGTTCAAGGATTATGGGATTGAAGAGGTTTTTAACGAAATCTATCCGATTCAAAACTATGGTGGAAATATCAAGTTGAAATTCAGCGGATATGAATTCGGAGAACCAAAGTTCAATGCGGAAGAATCTATGTTTCGTGAATGTAACTTTGCGGCTCCGCTAAAAGCGAAAATGGAGTTGGAAATCACGGACAATACGACTGGTGAGGTCATCAATAAATGGGAAGATGTTTTCCTAGGTGATTTTCCGATGATGACGGAAACCGGTACCTTTATTATCAATGGAGCGGAACGAGTTATTGTTTCGCAGATTGTGCGTTCTCCGGGTGCATACTTTTCTACGGGTTATGAAGAAAAGACCGGAAAAATATCTTATGCTTGTGAACTGATCCCAAGCAGAGGTACATGGTTAGAATTTCTAACAGAATTGAAAAAAACGTCTACAGGGCGTGTTTTAAACGTTAGCATCGACCGTAAGCGTAAGATGCTGTCAAGTGTATTGTTTAAGGCAATCGGTATGTCTGTGGATTTGGATCGCAGCGAGGACGCTCATGATACGACACAGATCAAGACCTTCTTACAGGCAATGGGACGTAATTTAGTAGATGATGTTGCGATTGATGATGAAGATCGTGAATTCATGAATCTTTATTTGACATTATATACATCTTTCTTCGGAAAATACGAGGAAATCGAAAATACATTGTTAAGCGATAAGGTCAAAACAACGCAAGAGGCCCTACTATCCATTTATGAAAATCAGCGTTCAGATGAAATTCCTACATTAGATGGTTCCATTACGTTGATGAATGCGAAGTTTTTTGATCCACGCCGTTATGATTTAACAAAGGCTGGACGTTATAAGCTTACAAAGAAGCTGAATGCGATCAATCGTATTGACAGACATCGTCTGGCACAGGATATTATGGCTGCTGATGGCAGTGGTGTATTCATGGAAAGCGGAAAAATGATTAACCGTGATGAACGTAATGTACTTCGCGGAGAGCTGGCAAAGGGTATGTATGTAAATGCTTTCCCTTTCAATCCGTTGTTCAATCACCCGGATAGTGTTAGCGTACCGGTATCCAATCGTTTAGGATTGATCGGACGTGTGCTTGCACAGGACGTGGAAATGGGCGATATAACACTATTCGAAGGAACGATACTTAGCGAACAAGATGTAGAAGCTTTACAGGGTGAGGTTGAACGCATCTATGTTCATGGCGGTATTATTGCGAAGAAGGTTCAGCTTACAGGAACAAATGTCAATGCCGTTTTAAATTACGGACAGCGCTTGTATGCTTTAGGACGTTTAACAGATGCAAATGGTAGCGATCTTGTTGATGAAGATGGTGATTTGTACGTAGAGGGCTATACGCCACGTGTAAAACCAGATGCTTTAAGCTCTGTGGCAATGAGTGAAATCAAAGAAAAGGTACACAACAATGCTGATGTATTTGCATGGCTTGTCGGTGCCGCTGTACAGGAGATCCTTGTACGTGATGAAAATGAAAATGTTGTAAAAATTATGGGGAATGATCCGTATGCCAACAAGCATACCATTACCATTTCCGATATGTATGCATTCTATTCCTATAACCTAAATGTGATGGAGGGAGTAGGAGAAACCGATGATATCGATATGTTGGGAAATCGTCGTATCCGCAGCGTGGGCGAATTGATCCAAAACCAATTCCGCATCGGTTTAAGTCGTATGGAACGTGTTGTTAAAGAGCGTATGTCAATTGCAGAGGTTGCGACTTTAACACCTAAGAAATTGACCAATATCCGTCCGCTTACCGCAGCGATTAAAGAATTCTTCTCAAGCTCTCAGCTATCACAGTTCATGGATCAGCAAAATCCACTTGCAGAGCTTACGAATAAGCGCCGTATTTCAGCTTTAGGACCGGGTGGTTTGACACGTGATCGTGCCGGCTTTGAAGTTCGAGATGTTCACAGCTCTCACTATGGTCGTATTTGTCCGATTGAGACACCGGAAGGTCCAAACATCGGTTTGATTTCCAATTTGACAAGTTATGGAAAAATCAATGAATACGGATTTATTCAAACACCGTATCGTATCGTTGAGCCAGATGGAACGGTAGAAGATAAGACTATTTATCTATCTGCTGACGAAGAAGCGGATTATGTAATCGCACAGGCGAACGAGGTTGTAAACGGACGCTTGATTAACGAGCGTGTCGTAGCACGTAAAGGCGGAGATACTATCATCGCTCATCGTGATGAAGTAGAGCTTGCCGACGTCAGCCCGAAACAGATCGTATCTGTCGCAACAGCCTGCGTACCGTTCTTGGAAAATGACGATGCTTCCCGTGCCCTAATGGGTGCAAACATGCAGCGTCAGGCAGTACCGTTATTGCAACCACATTCACCGTTTGTCGGAACTGGTATCGAGTATAAGATCGCCAAGGATTCCGGTGTCGGTATCGTTGCGAAAGAAGACGGTATAGTACAATATGTAGATTCACAACGCATCGTAGTAAGTGAAGCAGAAGGAAATCGCGAGTATCGCTTACGTAAATTCCAACGCTCTAACAACGGAACGAATATCAACCAAAAGCCAATCGTTGCGAAAGGCGAAAGAATTGAAAAAGGAGATATTCTTGCCGATGGGCCTTCTATGGAAAACGGTGAGCTTGCTCTTGGTCAAAACGTAACGATTGCGTACATGACTTGGTATGGTTATAACTATGAAGATGCTATCATCATGTCCGAACGCTTGGTACGTGATGACGTATACACCTCTGTGCATATTGAAGAATATGACATTGATTGTCGTGAAACAAAGCTTGGCCCTGAAGAAATTACACGTGATATTCCTAATGTCAGTGAAAATGCCTGCCGTAACCTAGATAGCCGTGGTATTATCATGGTCGGTGCTGAGGTTATGGAAGGGGATATCCTTGTAGGTAAGGTAACACCGAAGGGACAAAGTGAGATTTCTCCGGAAGAGAAGCTATTGTTGGCAATCTTCGGTGAGAAATCACGTGAGGTACGTGATAACTCTTTGAAGGTTCCACATGGTGGTGCCGGTATCGTACATTCTATTCGTGTATTCAAACGTAGTGAGGGACACGATCTTCCTCCTGGAGTCAATGAAACCGTAAAAGTATACATCGTTCAGAAACGTAAGATTTCCGAAGGTGATAAGATGGCCGGTCGTCATGGTAATAAGGGTGTCATCTCTAAGATTTTACCGGTAGAGGATATGCCTTATATGCCTGATGGAACACCGGTTGATATCATGCTGAACCCATTTGGTGTGCCTTCTCGTATGAACATCGGACAGGTATTGGAAATCCACTTAGGATATGCCGCAAAGAAATTAGGAGTAAAATTCTCTACTCCGGTATTCGATGGTATCAACAATGCCGAATTAAGCGATATTATGAAGGAAGCAAACATGACCAGTGATGGAAAACAGGTGTTGTATGATGGACGCACCGGTGAACCATTCGATGAGCGTATTTCAGTTGGTGTCATGTATATGATCAAGCTTGCGCACATGGTTGACGATAAGCTGCATGCACGTGCAACTGGACCTTATTCTCTTGTTACACAGCAGCCACTTGGTGGTAAAGCACAAAATGGTGGTCAGCGATTCGGTGAGATGGAGGTTTGGGCACTAGAGGCTTATGGTGCTGCACATACATTACAGGAAATCTTGACTGTAAAATCCGATGATATCGTCGGTCGTACAAAAACATACGAAGCAATCATCAAAGGGAAAGATATACCGGAAGCAGGTATTCCGGAATCCTTCCGTGTATTGAAGCACGAGCTTCAAGCACTTGCAATTGATGTAAAAATGCTAGATGAAAACGGTGAAGAAGTTGATATCAATAAAGATGATTCAACAGAAACCACTGCACTTCCGCCGATTCTTGACACTACCGCGGTAGCTGAAGAAGAACTTAGCGATGTTGTTGTCGAAGAACCAACGGAAATAGTAGAAGATGAAGAAAGCGAGGACTTCGATTCTTTTGATGAAGAAGCAATCGCTCTTGATGATATGAACGAAGAGGAGGCGTAGTCGATGAGTGTTAATAATTTTGCCTCAATTCAGGTAGGTCTGGCTTCTCCAGAAAGAATTCATGAATGGAGTCATGGAGAAGTAAAGAAACCGGAAACAATTAACTACCGCTCACAAAAGCCGGAACGTGATGGTCTGTTTTGTGAAAGAATTTTCGGTCCGAGCAAGGATTGGGAATGCTATTGCGGTAAATATAAAAAGGTACGTTATAAGGGCGTTGTTTGTGATCGCTGTGGTGTAGAGATTACAAAATCAAGTGTTCGTCGTGAACGTATGGGACATATCGAATTAGCAGCACCGGTTGCACACATCTGGTATCTGCGTGGTATTCCAAGCCGTATGGCACTGTTACTAGATGTTACACCAAAGCAGCTAGAGGAAGTAATCTATTTCGTTTCTTGGATCGTTACGGATCCTAAGGATACAAAGTTGGAATATAAGCAGGTATTGTCTGAACGCGAATATCGCGAAAATGTAGCTATTTACGGCCCTGGAAGCTTCACTGCTAAAACGGGTGCTGAAGCAGCCTTGACATTACTTGAGGAAGTGGATCTGGAAGCAGAATTCACTAAAATTCAGGCTGCTTTAGAAGGTGCACAGGGAGAAAAACGCAAGAAGCTGATTAAGCGTTTGGATACCGTAGAAGCCTTCCGTCATTCTGACAATAAACCAGAATGGATGATTATGACTGCTATTCCGGTTATACCACCTGATTTGCGTCCAATGCTTCAGCTAGACGGCGGGCGTTTTGCGACAAGTGATCTAAATGATTTATACCGTCGTGTTATTACTCGTAACAATCGTTTAAAGAAGCTATTGGAGCTAGGAACACCTGCGATTATCGTACAAAACGAAAAACGTATGTTGCAGGAAGCGGTTGATGCATTGATCGACAATGGACGTCGTTCTAAACCAATCACCGGTGCTGGCGGGCGTGCATTAAAATCCCTGTCTCACTCACTTAAGGGTAAGCAAGGACGTTTCCGTCAGAACCTGCTTGGTAAACGTGTGGATTTCTCAGGACGTTCTGTTATCGCGGTCGGACCGGATTTGAAAATGTATCAATGTGGTCTGCCACGTGAGATGGCAATTCAGTTATTTAAGCCATTTGTTATCAATGAAATTGTAAACCGTGAAATTGCCAGCAATCCGAAAACAGCAGAAAAGCTGATCGATCGTCAAGATCCGAGAATTTGGGATATCGTCGAAAGTGTTATTGACGGCTATCCGGTACTAATGAACCGTGCACCGACACTGCACCGTTTAGGTATTCAGGCATTTAAACCGAAATTGGTAGAAGGACGTGCCATGCGTCTGCACCCACTTGTATGTACGGCATTCAACGCCGACTTTGATGGGGACCAGATGGCTGTCCATGTACCATTGAGCGAAGAAGCAAGAGCCGAAGCCCTTGTTATGATGCTTGGTAGTAACAATATCCTAGGTCCAAAGGACGGTAAACCAATCGTTACGCCGGGGCAGGATATGGTTATGGGTAACTTCTATTTGACAATGGAAGAAACCGCAGAGGAATTCCATCAGGAAGCAGATCGCTATATAGCGGTAGATTGTCCGAAGGAAGCCGCAAGTTGGAATCGTTACGGAGATAACGAAGGGCATGTGTATGGTAGTATCAATGAGGTATTGATGGCTTATGAAACTAACCAGATCCACTTGCATTCTCGTGTAGCTATTCCGGCAAGAGCATTGCATAAAACAAGCTTCAGTGAAGCACAACAAAATAAATATTTATTGACAACCGTAGGGAAGATTATCTTCAACAACATGTTCCCAGAAGACTTCCCATTCTTAAATGAGGTCAGCAATGAAAACTTTAGTGCAACTCCGGATAAATATTTCTTAGAGATGGGGAAAGATGTAAAGGAAGCTATTCGTAATCTTCCAATTACTCCAGCCTTTAAAAAGAAGGATTTAGGAAAAATCATCGGTGAAATCTTTAAACGTTACAGCACTGAAAAAACAAGCGAAATCCTAGATGAAATCAAGGATATGGGATTCCGTTATTCAACCGTAGCCGGTGTAACGGTATCTCTAGCCGATATCGAAGTTGCACCTCATAAAGATGAGCATGTGGAATACGGTAAAGAAAAAGCCGAAGAATTGAAACGTTTACGTAATAAAGGTAAGCTTACCATGCAGGAATGGGAGCGCCACTTAAACAAACTTTGGGCAGATGTCAAAGACGATATCGCCGAAGAGCTGTTAGGCAGCCTTCCACGCAAAAATCCAATCAACATGATGGCACGCTCAGGTGCCCGTGGTAATACATCAAACTTTACACAGCTGGCAGGTATGCGTGGATTGATGGCTAAACCAAGTCAGTCCAAATCTGCTAAGGGTGAGTATGTTCCATCTATCATAGAGGTTCCTATTTACTCCTGCTTCCGTGAAGGTCTAAATGTATCCGAGTTCTTTATTTCCACCCATGGTGTGCGTAAAGGTCTAACCGATACCGCATTGAAAACAGCCGAATCTGGTTATTTGACACGTCGTCTTGTCGATGTTGCGCAAGATGTTATCATCAAACAAGATGATTGTGGAACAGATAAAGGCTATTGGGTTGAAGCAATCGTTGATCGCAAAACAAATACGATTATCGAAAGCTTATACGATCGCTTAGTCGGACGTTACAGCAAACAAGAGGTTGTAAATCCGAAAACAGGTGAATTGATCATCGAATCCGATGAATTTATCACAGAAGCAATCGCTAAAAAGATTGAGGATAGCGGTATTGAAGGAATGTATATCCGAAGTGCATTTACATGTAAATCAATTTACGGTATATGTAAAAAATGCTACGGGCGTAATATGGCAACCGGCAAAGATGTTGAAGTCGGAGAAGCTGTCGGTATTATGGCTGCTCAATCTATCGGAGAACCGGGTACTCAGCTAACCATGCGTACTTTCCACACCGGCGGTGTTGCGAGTGCAGATGGTGGAGATATTACTCAAGGTCTTCCTCGTGTCGAGGAGCTATTTGAAGCACGCTGTCCAAAGGGTGTTGCTGTATTAGCGCAGATTTCCGGTGAAATTACTGCTATTGAACAGGTAGAAACAGGATATGAAGTAACTGTATCCAATGATAAAGAAAGTATCGTTCACAAAGTAACATTGGCACAGGCAATTCGTCCATGGATGAAGATCGGAGCTAATGTTGAAGCCGGTGATAAAATTACCGAAGGTCCGGTAGATCCAAAAGAATTATTAAAGGTAGCCGGAGTTCGACAGGTACAGAACTATATCTTAAAGGAAGTTAAAAAGGTATACCAAAGCCAAGGTATCGAAATTTCCGATAAGCATATTGAGGTTATGATTCGTCAAATGCTTCGTAAGGTAGTTGTATTAGAAGGCAATGACACACATTTGAATGCCGGAGTACAGGTATCTTTAACAGAAATCACAAAAATCAACCGTCAGGCATTGTTAAGCGGGAAAACTCCTGCTACCTTTAAGCCTGTATTGCTAGGTATTTCTAAGGCATCTGTTGAAACGGATTCCTTCTTATCCGCTGCTTCCTTCCAGGAAACTACAAAGGTATTAACCGATGCTGCTATCAAGGGCAAGAAGGACTACCTAATTGGTCTGAAGGAAAATGTTATCATCGGTAAGATGATTCCTGCCGGAACCGGTGTTGGAGAAAGTCGTCCGATGAATGCAATCGTTGAAGCAAAAGCAAATGAATTGAAGGCACTTCGTGAAGAAAGAAACCATAAAGAAGAGGATCATGTCTTTATGGGATACGTACCTAGTACAGATCGTATGACTAGTGATATCGTCAAAGAAATTATTGAAAATGATGAACTTGCTGGTGAGGATAACAGCAGTTCAGAAGCTGTAGAATAGCATAGATGAGAGTAGTCATATATTGACTGCTCTTTTCTTTATATGGAAAACGAAATAATTTAAGGAAAAATAGAAGAAAATTTTAAAATGAGCATATAATAAATGATTTGAAAAAGCGAAATAAGTTAATTTTTAACAGTGTATCTTAAGCACTTTATTAAGAAAATAAAAGATATTGATAAAAATTGAATGGTGATATTAAAAATCCCTATTGAGAGTTACAAAAAAATGTAATGAAATATAATAAAAAATCGATCATAATTGGTGTTTTTGTAAAAAAATATGATTTTATAAAGAGAAATTTGTAAAATTTATTCGTATTTAAATGAGAAAAATAAGTTGAAAATAAAGTCAAAAGCGGAAAATAAATTAACAAATAGTCAGAAAACAAGGTAAAATCAGTTGATGTAAGTGTATACATAGAAAAAAAGCAAAAAAGAAGAAAAAAAGAAGAAAAAAAGATTGACATAGAGAAAAGAATGATGTATTATAAACAGGCACTCAACGAGAGATGCAAGAGACATCGGTCTTTGAAAACTGAACAGGAAAATACGTTGATTTCTAAGAGAAAAAAACAACCAAGAAAAAAAGGAAACGTCAAAGAACGTTTTGAGCTAAATCAAATGGAGAGTTTGATCCTGGCTCAGGATGAACGCTGGCGGCATGCCTAATACATGCAAGTCGAACGAAGTTTTTAGGAAAGCTTGCTTTCCAAAAAGACTTAGTGGCGAACGGGTGAGTAACACGTAGATAACCTGCCCATGTGCCCGGGATAACTGCTGGAAACGGTAGCTAAAACCGGATAGGTGGCTTCGAGGCATCTCGGAGACATTAAAATGGCTACGGCCATGAACATGGATGGATCTGCGGCGCATTAGCTAGTTGGTGAGGTAACGGCCCACCAAGGCGACGATGCGTAGCCGACCTGAGAGGGTGAACGGCCACATTGGGACTGAGACACGGCCCAAACTCCTACGGGAGGCAGCAGTAGGGAATTTTCGTCAATGGGGGGAACCCTGAACGAGCAATGCCGCGTGAGTGAAGAAGGTCTTCGGATCGTAAAGCTCTGTTGTAAGAGAAAAACGGATCATGTAGGGAATGACATGATAGTGATGGTATCTTACCAGAAAGCCACGGCTAACTACGTGCCAGCAGCCGCGGTAATACGTAGGTGGCAAGCGTTATCCGGAATGATTGGGCGTAAAGGGTGCGTAGGTGGTACATTAAGTCTGAAGTAAAAGGCAGCAGCTCAACTGCTGTTCGCTTTGGAAACTGGTGAACTAGAGTGCAGGAGAGGGCGATGGAATTCCATGTGTAGCGGTAAAATGCGTAGATATATGGAGGAACACCAGTGGCGAAGGCGGTCGCCTGGCCTGTAACTGACACTGAGGCACGAAAGCGTGGGGAGCAAATAGGATTAGATACCCTAGTAGTCCACGCCGTAAACGATGAGAACTAAGTGTTGGAGAGATTCAGTGCTGCAGTTAACGCAATAAGTTCTCCGCCTGGGGAGTATGCACGCAAGTGTGAAACTCAAAGGAATTGACGGGGGCCCGCACAAGCGGTGGAGTATGTGGTTTAATTCGAAGCAACGCGAAGAACCTTACCAGGCCTTGACATGGATATAAATGTTCTAGAGATAGAAAGATAGCTATATATCACACAGGTGGTGCATGGTTGTCGTCAGCTCGTGTCGTGAGATGTTGGGTTAAGTCCCGCAACGAGCGCAACCCTTGTCGCATGTTACCAATATTAAGTTAGGGACTCATGTGAGACTGCCGGTGACAAACCGGAGGAAGGTGGGGATGACGTCAAATCATCATGCCCCTTATGGCCTGGGCTACACACGTACTACAATGGCGTCTACAAAGAGGAGCGACATGGTGACATGAAGCAAATCTCATAAAGGGCGTCTCAGTTCGGATTGGAGTCTGCAACTCGACTCCATGAAGTCGGAATCGCTAGTAATCGCAGATCAGCATGCTGCGGTGAATACGTTCTCGGGCCTTGTACACACCGCCCGTCAAACCATGGGAGTCAGTAATACCCGAAGCCGGTGGCATAACCTAAGGGAGTGAGCCGTCGAAGGTAGGACCGATGACTGGGGTTAAGTCGTAACAAGGTATCCCTACGGGAACGTGGGGATGGATCACCTCCTTTCTAAGGAGAAAGTACAAAAGAAGAAAAGATTTTCCTGTTTGGTTTTGGAAGGCCGAAGCTTTCCGAGTTCGATCTTTGAAAACTGAATGACATCAAAAACAAAAGATAGAAATATGTAAGGTCTAAGACGCAAGTTGAAGACTAAGATATTCACGAAGAGTAAAAGTTAAACAAACAGACTCAAGCGAAACCAAGAAGTAAGCAGTGATTAAGCGAATAAGGGCGTACGGTGGATGCCTAGGCACTTGAAACTGAAGAAGGACGCGACAAACGGCGAAACGCGACGGGGAGTGGTACGTACACGAAGATCCGTTGATATCCGAATGGGGAAACCCGTCATACGTAATAGTATGGCATCCATGAGTGAATAAATAGCTCATGAGAGAGGTACCCGGAGAACTGAAACATCTAAGTACCCGGAGGAAAAGAAAACAAAAGTGATTCCCAGAGTAGCGGCGAGCGAAAGGGGAGGAGCCCAAACCAACCTTAGGGTTGGGGTTGTAGGACCATGATATGGCAAGAATTTGGCTAATAGAACGATATTGAAAGATCGACCGCAGAGGGTGCAAGTCCCGTATATGAAAGCGAGAGGAAGCCTAATGGTATCCTGAGTACGGCGAGACACGAGAAATCTTGTCGGAAGCAGGCGGGACCATCCGTCAAGGCTAAATATAAACAAGTGACCGATAGTGAACCAGTACCGTGAGGGAAAGGTGAAAAGAACCGCGGGAGCGGAGTGAAATAGAACCTGAAACCGTATGCTTACAAGAAGTCAGAGCTCGTTAAAGAGTGATGGCGTGCCTTTTGTAGAATGAACCGGCGAGTTATGTTATCGTGCGAGGTTAAGTAGAAGATACGGAGCCGAAGCGAAAGCGAGTCTTAATAGGGCGAAAGTACGATGATATAGACCCGAAACCGTGTGATCTAGCCATGACCAGGTTGAAGTTCAGGTGAAACTGAATGGAGGACCGAACCGACCCCCGTTGAAAAGTTGGCGGATGAGTTGTGGCTAGGGGAGAAATTCCAATCGAACACGGATATAGCTGGTTCTCCCCGAAATAGCTTTAGGGCTAGCGTCGAGGTAAAGTTACATGGAGGTAGAGCACTGAATGTACGATGGCCCCATCCCGGGGTACTGAGTATAATCAAACTCCGAATGCCATGATAATATACTCGGCAGTCAGACTGTGGGTGATAAGGTCCATGGTCAAAAGGGAAACAGCCCAGACCGCCAGTTAAGGTCCCAAAATGTATGCTAAGTGGAAAAGGATGTGGGGATGCACAGACAACTAGGAGGTTGGCTCAGAAGCAGCCACCCTTCAAAGAGTGCGTAACAGCTCACTAGTCGAGTGACCCTGCGCCGAAAATGTACCGGGGCTAAGCATACTACCGAAGCTGCGGATTGTAGAGATACATAGTGGTAGGGGAGCGTTGCATGCACGTGCGAAGCCGTACCGTGAGGAGCGGTGGAGAGCATGGAAGTGAGAATGCCGGTGTGAGTAGCGAGATGTAGGTGAGAATCCTACACACCGATAGCCCAAGGATTCCAGGGGAAGGTTCGTCCGCCCTGGGTAAGTCGGGACCTAACGCGAGGCCGAAAGGCGTAGTGGATGGAAAACAGGCAGATATTCCTGTACCCGCGATGGGAAGTGAAGGAATGACGGAGAAGGCTAGCATGACCCACTGAATGGATTGTGGGCGAAGCGGAGCAGCAGGTATGTAGTGAAATGCGCATACGAAATGCAGGACGTGATAGGTAAGTGAACGTTTCGACAAGTAACGAAGCATGTGAGGTCAGCTTCCAAGAAAAGTTTCTAAGCGATTAATCCCATAGCGGCCCGTACCAAAACCGACACAGGTGGGCAAGGAGAGGATCCTGAGGTGAGCGAGAGAACTGTTGCCAAGGAACTCGGCAAAATGACTCCGTAAGTTAGCGAGAAGGAGTGCTTATGTAAAAGTAAGCCGCAGTGAAGAGGCCCAAGCGACTGTTTAACTAAAACACAGCTCTCTGCGAAGTCGCAAGACGAAGTATAGGGGGTGACGCCTGCCCGGTGCTGGAAGGTTAAGAGGATTTGTCAGTCGCAAGACGAAGCATTGAATTGAAGCCCCAGTGAACGGCGGCCGTAACTATAACGGTCCTAAGGTAGCGAAATTCCTTGTCAGGTAAGTTCTGACCCGCACGAAAGGCGTAACGATTTGGGCGCTGTCTCGGCAGCAGACTCGGTGAAATCTTAGTACCTGTGAAAATGCAGGTTACCCGCAACTAGACGGAAAGACCCCATGGAGCTTTACTGTAGCTTGATATTGAGCTTTGATCAGAGATGTACAGGATAGGTGGGAGACGAAGAGACGTGCACGCCAGTGTACGAGGAGTCGACGTTGGGATACCACTCTTGTCTGATTGAAGTTCTAACCTACACCCATGAACTGGGTGAGGGACCGTGTCAGGCAGGCAGTTTGACTGGGGCGGTCGCCTCCTAAAGAGTAACGGAGGCGCCCAAAGGTACGCTCAGATTGGATGGAAATCAATCGACGAGTGCAAATGCAGAAGCGTGCTTGACTGTGAGACAAACAAGTCGAACAGGGACGAAAGTCGGGATTAGTGATCCGGCGGTGCCGAATGGAAGGGCCGTCGCTCAACGGATAAAAGCTACCCTGGGGATAACAGGCTGATCTCGCCCAAGAGTTCACATCGACGGCGAGGTTTGGCACCTCGATGTCGGCTCATCGCATCCTGGAGCTGAATTCGGTTCCAAGGGTTGGGCTGTCCGCCCATTAAAGCGGTACGCGAGCTGGGTTCAGAACGTCGTGAGACAGTTCGGTCCCTATCTGTTGTGGGCGATGGAGATTTGAGGAGAGCTGTCCTTAGTACGAGAGGACCGGGATGGACCTACCGCTGGTGCACCAGTTGTTCCGCCAGGAGCATAGCTGGGTAGCTAAGTAGGGAAGGGATAAGCGCTGAAAGCATCTAAGCGCGAAGCCTACTCCAAGATGAGATCTCCCATGCACAAGATGCAGTAAGACCCCTTGAAGACGACGAGGTAGATAGGTCAGAGATGGAAGCGTAGCGATACGTGGAGTTGACTGATACTAATCGGTCGAGGACTTAATCACAAGATGTCATTCAGTTTTGAGGGAAAGACCTCAAGGATCTGGTGATGATGGCGAAGTGGACACACCTGTTCTCATCCCGAACACAGAAGTTAAGCACTTCAGCGGCGACAATAGCTAAGCTTGCCTTAGTCAAGATAGCACATTGCCAGGTCTTATTGGGACACTTGATAGTGTCCCTCTTTTTTTTATTCCATTTTAATTGGGTAATCCCCCCCCCAAAAAAAAACTAGGGGGTTCTAATTTATAGGGTCTGGATTACCATAAGGTGTAGATAATCCCGCAATAGGTAAAGGTCAAAACGGGAAGTATGGATAGCCATCCTATGGGTAAATACATATTTTTTTTATGTACGCAAAGCATAGCGCATACATCTAGGTGGTGAAAGTCCACTGTGGGGCGTTCATCGCAACCGCCAACCACTAGCCAAAGTCAAGAGTGTCCATTGTGAGGTGGAATCTGAAGGAAGATTGAGGCAAAACTCCGGTCTGAGAAACATGAATCACATCAGGCATATCATAGGGATAAGTGTGCAAAACAACACAAAATCCAAAAGAGTTGCGGATAAGACTATGATATGTAAATGTGGCAGATATATGGAGGGAAAGAGGTATGATCTTATCTTGGGAGGTCTTACAGAGGGAAACCTAGTAACAACGAACTGTAAGAAGTACCCAAGGGCAGGCACTCAGCCGAAGTCGTAGTAGTGAAGAAGTTTCTGTAATGGAAATGGAGCGAAGGACCGAACAAATTTATCAGTTATTGAAATCGAAGTTGAAATTGTATGCGAGATCACGAGGACAGTAAATAAACTAGTACTACTAAGTAAACAGAAACGGATGAAAGGTAGAAGTCAGTATGCAATTAGCGAAGAAATGGAGGTAACGAATATGACAACTGATAGAAGTTTATTAGAAGATATGTTAAGTGATGAAAATCTAAACAAAGCATATTTGCAAGTCGTGAAAAACAAGGAAGCCGAGGGAGTAAATGGTATGAAATATACGGAACTCAAGGACTATCTGAAAGAGCATGGTATCAAAATCAAATAATATAAAATATCTAGGCTTAGGTTTCTTCAAGGATAGAAGTGATGGATTATGGAAAGCAGGATTACACGAGAAGTCTATCATAAAGCTAAAAATCAAGTTTAAAGAACTTACGAAAAGAAGTTGATCATTAGACACGGATTATCGATTAAAAAAATTAAAATAGGTAATTGCAGAGTGGGTTAATTATTATCGAATCGGGTACTTTTAAACAAAAGCAATTCAAATTGATAAAAATATCCAGCTACGATTACGGATATGGATATGGAAACAATGGAAGACTCCACTAGCTAGATACAGAGTACTAAAGAAGGTGGGAATGGGAGAATGGTAATGCAGGACATGGGCAAATACACGAAAGAGTTATGCGAGGTGTCCAACATCATTCCTAACAATTTATTAAAGAAAAGACATCTAGTATCGTTATTAGACCAATACCAGTTAAAGCACATTTAATATAGATTTGAATCACCGTGTGCCAGACATCATACACGGTGGTGTAAGAGGAGAATAAATAAAATGAGAGAATGTAAAATAAACTGTGTAAGTTAAGAAGATGAGCATAACTTAAATTACACGTTTTTTTTTATATATGTGGTAGAATTTGGAGGTAGTAAAGGAAATATGACTATGGAAAGAATTAAAAGAGATCCTAAGAAAGTGACTTTAGCTCAAGCTATATTAGAAGCCAATAAACCAAACTTTGTAGAAGATATTCAAGATGCACTCAAAGATATATTTGACCCAATGTTTGAAGCGATGCTTAAAGTTGAAATGGATAATCATTTTGGATATGATTCCAATGATAAAAGTCAAAAAGAAAATGATAATCGAAGAAATGGTTACGGTAAAGGAACAATAAAGATAATTCAAGATCAAATAGAAATAGAATTTTCTAGAGATAGAGATGACTCATTTAAGTCTACTGTAATACCTAAAAGACAGAAAGATGTATCTTCTACTGAAAATCCTGGCAATGTATGCAAGAGGAATACCTCAACGTGATATTTCTAGAACTATTGAAGATATATGGATTTAGTGTTTCTCACGAAATGATATCAAATATAATTGATGCAATACTCGATGAACTAAATGAATGGCGTAATAGACATCTTAAAATGTGCTATGCCTTCACCTTTGCTAATTGTATGTAACACTGATAAATGATTATGAAGTAAAAGAACGCGCTATATATGTTATTCTTGGATATAACTATCAAGGTCATAAAAGGTAATTTATGGACTGAGAAACTACATTAGGGCAAAGTATTTACATACGATTTTTCCTAATGCTGCAAGTGGATATAGTGTTATAAAGTTTGTAACCTAACAACGAAGAAGATTTTATTGCCACTGCTTATTTTTATGAATTATGAGAAGATGTAGTGGTTGTGGTCTGCGATATGAAAGGCTGTTTGATCAGATGATATAACAAGGAAAGCAATACTATCTTTTGTTTTATATATTTTTTCAGATTTGAGATTAGAATAAAATCAGATACATATTTCTGATATATTCTAGCGGGAAAATGCTTGATAGTGCAAACAATTACTATGTAAAATGAATGCAATTTTTTATATTATTATGATGTGATTATTGTATTTTAGTCAGCGCTTATCTTTTTTATATATTTTATTCGGTAAAGGTCAAAAGGAGTGGATAAGATTGATGCAAGTATTTGATATAGATAAAAAAATCATGTTGTGAGAATATGGAGGTGTGGAAAATGAAAAGGAGACAAATTGAAATTTTAAATATCTTGATAAATAATCAAGTAGTTGATATGGCTAAACTTCTTGATTTATATCAAATTTCGAAAAGGAGCTTATTTTATGACTTAGCTGAAATTAATTATCAAATATCCTTATATGGCAGTATTAAAACTAATAAAAAAAATATTTGTTTAGAATTACAGGGTAATCATTGTAATGAAGAATTGAAGAAATCGATATTGTTGCCCTATTATCAATCGGATGATAGAAAGAAAATGATATTATTGTCGTTGCTTGAAGAGAATACTGTAACAATAGACGATTTTGCCCGTGAATTTGATGTTAGCAGATCTACGATTGTAAATGATATTGATGATATAAAAAATGAATTGGGTACTTTAAAAGTGAAGATGGTATATAAAAACAAAAAATATACATTTTCTGGATCAGAAATAAATATTAGAAATAAATATTTAGAACTTTTAGAAGTAAAGACTTTTGATTTCTCATTAGTTAATAGCGAATTATTAAATGTCAATGCTTTAAAAAAATTCAATTTATCTGATTATTCTCTGTTTTATTTAAGCAATTTACTGCAGTTTATATCAAAGAGATTGGCAAATGGGAATTTTATTGAACAATATATTTCACAACTCGATAATGATTTTATTTCGAAAATGCATTTATTCTTTATAGATGAGCGAATAAAAAACAATCGTTTTGAGAGAAATTATATAAACTCTTATTTGGCTAGTATTTTAAGTTTTGAAGATGCTGAAGCTTCTTTAAAAACAAAGGAGTTTGTAGATAAACTAATTCTCTATTTGAATTCATTTTTGTCAATAAATGTGAATGATGAATATAAATTATATCAAGATTTATTAACGCATCTAAAATTGTCATATCATAGGATAAAATATAATTTTCCTGTATATAATCAGCAGGTCCAATTGATTATTATTAAATACTTCTATTTATTTTCCAACACGAAAAGAATTGTAAAATCGATAGGTTTGCAACCCTTTTCAAAAATGTCAGATGAAGAAATAGCGTATATTGTAATTTATATTGGTGGATATATTTATAATGAAGATTTAAATTTTAAAGAGCTTGGTATTGCATTTGTATGTCCGGAGGGAAGGGCTATTTCACATCATTTGATGATGCAATTCAATAATTATTTTCCAGGTATAAATGTAGTAGGTACTTACTCAATAAGAGAGGCGGAAAAAATATCTAAGAATTTAGATTATTTAATATCAACAGTAGATTTGCCAAATTGTAAAAATACGATTAAAGTTAATCCTATTTTAACTAAGCAAGATGTAATGAATATAAGCAAAATGCTAGATGATACAAAACGAAAAGAGAGTGATACTAACTCAATACTGACAATTATTAAAGAATATGCAGATGTATTCGATGAAAAAGTACTATATCAGAAAATTTATGAATTATTGAGCGAAAAAGGTATAAAGAAAGGATATGAACCTATGTTATATGAATTGATTACAAAAGATAAAATACAAAGAATCGAAAAAGTTAATAATTTCGAAGAGGCTATTAGATTAGCGGCAAAGCCGTTGTTAGATGAAGGTGTAATAGAAGAAATCTATATTGAAAACATGATAGCCAATGTTTATAAGTTTGGACCTTATATAGTATTGGTAGACGGTTTTGCCTTAGCACATGCATCAGGTTTTGAAGGAGTTAACAGAATAGGAATGTCATTGTTAGTTTCAGATAAATCTGTAGATTTTCTAGGGAAACCGGTAAATATTGTAGTAGTAATGGCGTCTACAGATAGTAAGAGCCATCTAAAAGCGCTAACAACGTTAACGAAAATTATTTCGGATGAAGAAAAATTAAAATCCTTACAAGAATTAGATGTAGAAGGAATATGTGAATTAATAAGAGAGGTAGAAAAATGAGAATATTAACAGTGTGTGGAATGGGCTCAGGCTCCAGCTTAATTTTAAAAATAAATGTTGATGAGGTGCTAAAACAGTTAGGATTAAAAGCTACGGTAGAGAATATTGATGCCTCTTCGTATAAAAGTGTTCCAGCGGATATGATATTTTGTACTGTGGATTTGGGATCGGTATTAAAAGATGCAACGGTACCTGTCTATCTTTTGAAAACGGTTCTAGATAAAGAAGGAATTAAAGCAGCTTTACTTAAACATAAAGCAACAGTTGGTTGGAAGTAAGAAGGAGGAAGATACAATGAATAAAATTAAAGACACGATGTTAAATAATATTTATAGCGAATCATATTATTTTAAAAAAATATTGGAACATAAAGATGAAATATTGAATAAATTCATTCCAATTTTTAAGGATAATGACATAAGAAGAATTTATTTGCTAGGACATGGTTCAACACACTATTCAACAATTGCAATTAAATATCTATTTACAAGGTTTTTGGGAATTGATACGAGTCATGATATTGCCACAATATTTAATCATTACGAAGGATTTAATGAAAAATATAGCAAGGATAATATTCTATTGGTTTGTCCAGCTGCAACCGGAAGAACAAAGGGACCTGTTTTAGCTGCACGAAAAGCTAGAAAAAAAGGAATCCTTGTTCTTGGATCAGGAGAATATGACGATAATGTTTTAGCAAAAGAATGTGATGTTTTTATTAATAAATTAACAGGAGATGAAAATGCATATGTAGATACAAAAGGGCATAGTGCTACATTATTTCTATATGCTCTCTGCATAATTAGTACTGCATATGAACTGGGAAGATTATGTAAAGAAGAATATGAAGGATATATGGAGGAACTAGAGCAAATCATTGAAACACATGAAAGCTTATGCGATACATGTATGTCCTGGTATGATGGCCATAAAGATAATTTGATGAACGCCAGAATGATTAGAATTGTTTCATATGGAATAAATTATGCGACATCAATGGAAGCTTCATTGAAAATTTCAGAAAGTACACAAAGGGATGCGATCGGATACGATTTAGAACAGTATTTGCATGGACCTAATATGTCATCTAAGCCAGAGGATGTGATATTTTATGTAAACCCTCAGAATGGAATTGAGCATGATAGATTAAATTTGACTTATAAATTAATGAAAAATGAGGGATTCCATCAATTATATTTAGTCGGAAGCTCAAAAGACGATTTAGTTAAAAATGAAAAAGATAGTTTAAAATTTGAATTTGTTGACAATGAATTTTTAACATATATCCAATTTGTTGTTTTATTTCAAGTAGTTGCTGCAAGAATGGCTATTGATTTAAATTTACCTACAACAAGTCAGGCAGAAGCTTTTGTTAATGTAACATCTGTTTTAGAAACGGCATTTAAGGAATAGGGAGGGTAATTATGATGAATTTTATATTTAGTTTTTTTAACCAGGCACCGATTATTATTGGACTAATCACCATGATTGGTTTAATTGCACTTAAAAAGAGCTTTTCAGAGATATTAAGTGGAACATTAAAAACAATATTGGGATTTATTATTCTTTCAAGCGGTGGAGGAATTATTGCAGGAGCGTTATGCGATTCATTTATTCCTGCATTTGAAAGTGCCTTCCATATGCAGGGTGTAATGCCAACAAATGAAGCCGTCATTGGGGCTGCACAAACAATGTTTGGATCTGAGATGGCGATTATTATGGGAATGGGCTTTTTAATTAATATTTTGCTTGCTAGAATTAGTCGTTTTAAATATATTTTTCTGACTGGTCATATGGTTCTGTTTATGTCTGGTTTAATTGCGGTAATTCTCGGGACATTAGGTTTTAGTGGAACAGAGTTAATTATTATTGGTTCGTTGCTAAATGGAATTATTATGATTCTTTCTCCTGCTTTAGTTCAGCCTGCTATGAAAAAATTAACAGGATCAAATGATATTGCTATGGGACATTATAATGGATTTAATTATATGTTATCAGCTTGGATTTCTAAAATTGTTGGCAATAAAGAAAAGTCTACCGAAGATATTCAAGTTTCTGAAAAATGGAATTTCTTTAGAGAGTCTACTTTAACAATTTCAATTGTAATGGCGTTCATTTTTGTTGTAACTTACATATTCGCGGATCCAGAAGTAGTAAATGAAATTGCTGGCGGCGATAATGTATTTATATATGCGATTATTCAAGGATTAACATTTGGAGCTGGATTTGTAATTGTATTGCAAGGTGTACGCATGATGTTGGGAGAGATTATTCCGGCATTTAAAGGTATTTCAGAGAAAATTGTTCCTAATGCTATTCCGGCCTTTGATGTTCCTATTATTTATCCATACGCTCCAAACGCAGTTTTGATTGGGTTTATTGCTTCTACTATCGGAGCCTTGGTAATGATGTTTTTATGCCCATTATTTGGTTTGCCTGTTATTCTGTTAGGAGATGGTGTTTTCTTTGTAGGAGCCGGTGCAGGAGTATTAGCAAATAAAACTGGAGGATTGAGAGGAACTGTTATTAGCGGATTCGTCAATGGTGTTTTATTGACTCTTTTACCAGCTCTAATGCTGCCGATGATGGCTTCCATTGGTTTTGTAGGAGCTACTTTTGGTGATACTGATTTTGCAATTGTAGGAATTATTCTTGGGTTATTAGGTAAAACATTTGGAAAGCTAGGAATTTATGGACTTATTATTGTCTTATTGTTAATTGTGTTTATTCCTTCATTATTCAAGAAAAAAACTGTAAATGAGGAATAACTTATGGAAACGGTTCATTTTTCAGATTCTATTCGATACTACATAGTAAAAATGTTATATCATCTAGGCTTTGGTCATTTGGGACCGTCTCTGTCAATAGCGGATGCTCTTGCTGTTTTGTTTAATGAGATAATGGATTTCAATTTGGAAAACAAAGATAAAATCAATCATGATTGGTTTGTATTATCAAAAGGACATGCAGGACCAGCTTATTATGCAACCTTAATGTTAAAAGGGTTCTTTCCAAAAGAAGATTTGGATACTTTGAATAGAAATAATTCAAGGTATCCATCTCATCCCAATAGATTATTGACGGATGGCGTAGATGTTTCAACAGGTTCATTAGGGCAAGGTGTTTCTCAGGCAGTAGGATTAGCCAAGGGTTTAAGGCTTAGACAAGACAGTCATAACGTATATTGTTTGATTGGAGATGGTGAATTTAATGAAGGACAAGTGTTTGAAGCATTGACTTTTGCTGTAAGCCAGAAGCTGGATAATTTCTATGTGCTTATAGATAACAATAAAAAGCAACTTGATGGATTTATAAAGGATGTCAGCTTAGAATACAATTTCAATAATATTTTGGAAGCTCTTGGTTATGATTCTTTTGAAGTGAATGGGAATGATACCAAAGATATTTCAAGAGCTTTTAAAGCTTTGAATGTTCAAAATAATAAACCCAAAGCGATTATTTTACATACCATAAAAGGGTGTGGTATTCCTTATTTTGAAGAACTTGTTAATAACCATCATTCTAGGTTTAATGCACATGAATCTAAGATTTTAGAAGATTACATGAAAGATTATGAAGAAAGGTGGGGAAAATAATTATGGAAATGCGTAAAACTTATTCCAATACACTGGACGATATTTTGAAAGAAAATAAAAATGCGATTGTTTTAGAAGCAGACCTAGCGTCTTCCTCAGGTACTAGTGTTTTGTTTGAGAAATATCCTCATCAAACTATTAATTGCGGTATAGCGGAAGCAAATATGGTCGGTGTTGCCGCAGGTTTAAGTTTGTGTGGATATAAGCCATTTCTTCATTCTTTTTCACCATTTGTTACCAGAAGAGTATTAGATCAGATTTATTCTTCATTGGCTTATAGTAAGAATTCGGTGCATATTTATGGATCAGATCCGGGGTATTGGGCATTGCATAATGGCGGAACGCATACGACCTATGAGGATATGGCAATAATGTCAAGCATACCCAACGTAGTCGTTACAGCGCCGTCAGATTCAAATTCGTTTCGTTGGATAATGAATGAGTATTTGAAACAAGATAGAGTATTTTATACTAGGTCAACTCGAAAGGAGCTTTCAAACATCTATGACGATAATTACCAATTCGGTTTTGGAAAAGCAAACGTAATAAAAAAAGGAGAAAAAATTGCTTTATTGGCCATAGGTGAAATGGTTCATGAAGCACTTGTAGCGCATGATAAACTTTTAGAGGAAAATATTAAATGTGAAGTAATAGATATGTTGTTTTTAAAACCAATTGACGAAAAAAAGATTATTGAAGTTATGCGTGATTTTGATTGTATCATGACAATTGAAAATCATAGTAAATTTGGTGGGTTGGCTTCAAATGTATCCATGATCCTTCAAAAAAATGGATATAGAGGATATTTTGATTATGTAGCAGTCAATGATGAATTTGGTGAAGTCGGAAATATGGATTTTTTAAAAAATAAACATGGTCTAACAAGTTCAAATATTATTGATAAAGTAAAAGCTTATTTTGGTAGAAAGGAAGTTTGTTATGAATAATGATGAAATAATTAGATATGTAGATTTAACTGAATTGCGGCCATTTGCTACAAAAGAAGAAATAGATTCTTTGTGTAGGGATGCGATTAAATATAGATGTGCTTCTGTCTGTATTCCTCCAAGTTATGTAAAGTATGTTAAAAGTAAATATGGATCTAAAACAAGTATCTGCACGGTTATAGGCTTCCCTTTAGGATATCAAACAACGGAAACAAAACTATATGAAGTGAAAAATGCTGTCATGGATGGTGCAGATGAATTAGATGTGGTAGTCAATATCGGAAAAGTAAAAGATAAAGATTATACATTTGTTGCCAAAGAATTATCTTTGATAAAAGAGGCGTCAGAAAAACAAGTTTTAAAGGTAATTATTGAAACATGTTATTTGAAAGAAGAGGAAATAATAAATTTATGCAAAATTATTTCTGAGCTAAAAATAGACTATATTAAAACATCTACTGGGTTCGGGACAGCAGGAGCTAATCTAAATGATATAAGAGTCATGAAACATAATTTGTATAATGGAGTTAAGATTAAGGCAGCTGGCGGTATCAAGAATAAAGAACAAATGGAAGAATATATAAATGAAGGTTGCCAGCGACTGGGTTCAAGTTCAGCAGTGAAAGCATTATTTTAATAGCGTAGTTATGAAGAGAAACGTTTAAAAGGAGTGTTTTTGCTTCTTAATTACAGTTGATTGATTTTTCATGCCGTAACTTAAAAAGAGCAGCATTATAGAGATGGAAAGCACATAAAATAGCCCTTCTTCTTTATATAATTGTCATAAAACTTAGGATGAAATTTAGAAACTCTAATAAAAGAGGGTAATCTAAATTGGTGTGTTGCTAATTAAAAAAAGATGGTACTACCATTCGATAGGCCATCTTTTTTGCAAGCATTTTCATGCTTTTCTTTCCACTTAGATACTGTTCACATATAGCTGCTTTTTCTTCTGTTGTTAATTTTGGTTTTCTTCCCATAGAAAAATTCCACCTCCATAGTTACACGTTTGTTTTTTCGCGTGTCTGCTTTAGTGGGATCATATCACATCTTTTAGGGTGTTTTTTTATATTTCCGTAATCTTTTTGTTTCTAAAGGATTACTTTTAACAGAAGCTTAACATCTACTTCATAGAACATTGAAGAACAAGTGATATTATAGTTTCGCGTTAAAGGAGTGATAAAAGGATATGCTTAAATTGCAAGATTTGACAAAATCTTATGATGGCGTCAATGTTTTAAATAACATATCTATTGATATTGAAGATGGAGAAATTATTTCTATATTAGGACCCAGCGGAAGTGGGAAAACAACCCTGTTGAATATGATTTTAGGCTTGGTAAATCCAGATAGCGGACGTATTCTTTATAACAATACAGATATTACCAATATTCCTATGGAAAAACGTGAGTTTAATATTGTGTTTCAGGATTATGCTCTTTTTCCAAATTTAAATGCTTATAAAAATATCGTTTATGGTTTAAGAAATAAACCCTTGATTAGCAGTGAAGAAGAAGTATTTGAAATGATTGATCTGCTTGACTTAAAACCGCATTTAAATAAACGTATTGATCAGTTATCCGGTGGACAAAAGCAACGTGTAGCATTAGCTAGGACACTTGTTATGAAGCCTAGGATATTATTGCTAGATGAACCATTAAGTGCACTTGATGGAGTTATTAAGGAATCCATTAAGCAACGAATTAGAAGAATTGCTGATGAATTAGGTTTGACAATTATTATTGTAACGCATGATCCTGAAGAGGCACTTACCCTAAGCAATCGAGTGTTGATCATTAACGAAGGAAAAGTTGCTCAATATGCATCACCGCAGGAAATCATACACTCACCGAGCTCTGCTTTTGTTGAGGAATTTATCCTTAAACAACTAACGATTAAGCGTCAAAATATTTTAACCCTGTTTGGTAATGATGTAGGTAGCTGTGTATGAAAGCAAGAGAAAAAGAATACAAATTCATTTACACGGTTTTGCTTATCATCTTTCTATCGTTTTTGGCCTATCCGATCGTTTCACTTTTAGCGAAATCATTTCAAGGCATCGATGGCTTTACTTTACATAATTATAGTGAGGTTTTAAAAAACGAAGGATTCGTTATTGCATTGAAAAACAGTATCGTTGTTTCATTGAGCGCAGCCGCTTGTTCTCTGGGCTTAGGATTTCTATTAGCGTACACTTTAAACTTCACGAATGTTTGGCCGTGGCTGAAAAAAACAATCTCCATGATTGCCTCCATGCCAATGCTATTACCGACAATAACCTATGGCTTTGCGATTATTTATTCATTTGGTAAGCAAGGCTTATTAACCAAACTCGCCGGCTTTCAATTTTTTAATGTATATGGATTTGGTGGGATATTGATGGGTTACATTATTTATACACTGCCGACCTCGTTTCTTTTATTGAACAATGCTATGAAGCAAATTGATAAAAAATATTTGCTTGTCTCTCGATTGATGCAGGATCATGCCCTACGAAGCTTTTTCATGACGATTCTGCGACCGTTGCTTGCTACACTAGCAACCTGTCTGATTCAATGTTTCTTTTTATCCTTTACCGATTTCGGTATCCCTGCTTCCGTAGGAGGAAGATATCATGTGATTGCTTCCCTACTTTACTCTTATATGCTTGGAAGCATTCCGGACTTTGTACGTGGTGCTGTAGTTGCTATGATGATGCTGCTTCCTTCTATTTTAAGCATTATCATCATGCAGTATTTGCAACGCTACCAAATCCGTTATCATCAGGTAAGTGAAACGATTTTAAAACGAAATCGCCTACGTGATAGTTTACTTGGTATTCTCTCAAGTGGTGTTTGTTTCAGTCTTATAAGTGTATTTGCAGTTATTTTTATTCTTCCATTCATTCGTCAATGGCCTTATCAAATAAGCTTCTCAATGGAACATATCTATGCGGTATTTAAGGATCCTCAACTTTTACACGTATTAAAAAATACCTTGTTAATGGCTTTTGCTAGTGCGATGTTTGGAACCCTATTTACTTATGCGGCTGCATTGGTAAGTGAACGAAGTCATATAGGGAAATACAAATGTAAAAGTTTAGATGCCTTATCATTAATCACTAACACGATCCCCGGCATGGTCATCGGTATTGCCTATTTGTTTATCTTTAGCGGTACACCTTTACAAAATACAATGCCACTATTGATCGTGTGTAATGTTATACACTTCTTCTCTACACCATATCTTATGCTGAAGGAATCACTAGGCAAAATGAATGCTTCTTTTGAAACTACGGCTAAGCTAATGGGGGATTCCTGCCTACAAACGATTGTGCGAATCATAACGCCGAATGCTCGCTATTCGCTTATTGAGGTATTCTCTTATTATTTTATCAACTCCGCGGTAACCGTAAGCGCCATTATTTTCATAGCTGGTGCACATACCATGGTAATTACAACGAAAATCAAGGAGTTACAGTATTTAGCTAAATTCAATGAAGTTTTTGTCTTATCGTTTGTGTTATTTGCGGTTAATCTTACCGTCAAATATATATGTGCTAGATTAGCAAGGAAAGGAAAACAGTATGAATAAAAAATGGAAAAGCTTAATAGCAGCTATGCTGCTAACCGTAGGGGTTGGCTTAGTTGGCTGCAGCAATCAAGGAAGTGAGGAAAAGGTTATTATTTATTCGAATGCCGATGATGAAGCCATTACAGCTATGAAAAATGCCCTAGATAAAGGTGGCTACAAAGATCAATATGTCTTTCAGACCTTCGGTACAAGTGAGCTAGGAGGAAAGCTGATGGCAGAAGGAAATGCGATCGAAGCAGATATCGTTACGATGAGCTCCTTTTATTTAGACAGTGCACAAGAAACCAACAGTATGTTTAAAGCACTGGAATTTGACTTGCCTGCTTTAAGTGAATATCCGGATTTTTACTATCCGATTACAGCACAGGAGGGTGCAATTCTTGTAAATACACAAGTATTAAAAGAAAATAATCTTCCGATGCCTTCCTCCATTAAAGATTTAGCAGATAAGAAATACAAGGATATGATTTCGGTAACGGATATCAAAAGTTCTTCAACGGCTTGGCTTTTGCTTCAGGCAATTATCAGTGAATATGGAGAAGATGGAGCGAAAGATGTATTACGTGGTATTTATGATAACGCCGGAGATCATATCGAGGAAAGCGGCTCTGCCCCATTGAAAAAGGTACGTGCCGGAGAGGTAGCGATCGGTTTTGGTCTACGTCATCAGGCAGTAGCAGATAAGGAAAGTGGCTTACCGATTGATTATGTAGATCCAAGTGAAGGAACCTTTACTTTAACGGAAAGCGTAGCAGTTGTGGATAAGAAGGAAGAAATCAATTCGAAAGCCATGGATATGGCAAGAGTGATGGTTGAGGGAGCACGTGCAGAGCTGCTAAAGACTTATCCACTTGTACTTTATGAGGGAGAGAAGCAGGATAGCAGCAATCAATCTGCTAACGAAAAAACATTTAAAGATCCATTAACCCTAGAACTATTAGAAAAGCATCAGAAGCTAAGCGAGGAGTGTAAGTAAGAATGAAGGAATATAAGCTATTAACGCCGGGACCGCTAACAACAACACAGGAAGTAAAAGCGGCAATGCAATTCGATCATTGCACATGGGACGACGAGTATAAACAAATTACACAGACGATTCGCAAGAATTTATTAAAATTGGCACATGTCTGTGAAAAGGAATATACAGCAGTATTGATGCAGGGCAGTGGTTCCTTTGGTGTCGAAAGTGTGCTAAACAGCAGTATAGGTTATAATGACTGTGTGCTGATCTTAAGCAATGGAGCCTATGGAAATCGCATGGTGGATATGGTAAAGCGAGCACGCCTAAGCTTTATAGAATGTGCTTTTGCTTATGATGAAATTCCCAGTGCCGCAAGAGTAGAACAGCTTTTAAAAGAAAATCCCAATATTACACACATTGCTATGGTACATAGTGAAACAACTAGCGGAATTTTTAATGATATTGCGGCGATTGGAGAATTAGCGAATGCATATAAGAAAATTTTTATCGTAGACGCAATGAGCAGCTTTGGCGGTGTTGATATAGACATGAAGCAGCTGCATATAGATTTTTTGATAAGCAGTGCCAATAAATGTATTCAAGGTGTACCGGGCTTCTCGTTTATATTGGCTCGTTTACATGCGCTTAAGCGATGTGATGGAATCGCACGTACATTATCACTAGATTTATATGATCAATGGAAAACAATGGATATTGATGGGAAATGGCGCTTTACTTCTCCGACACATACGGTATTGGCATTTTCTGAGGCAATGAAGGAGCTAGAACAGGAAGGCGGAGTAAAGGCACGTTGTGCACGTTATCAACGTGTGCATGCGCGATTGATAAAGAATATGGCAAAGCTTGGAATCGAACCTTATTTAAAAGCACACCAGGGCTGGGTCATTACCACCTTTTATTATCCGAAGGGCCATACCTTTTCATTTGAAAAAATGTATACTTATATAAAAGAGCGAGGCTATGCCATTTATCCTGGTAAGCTTACCAGTGCGGATACGTTTCGCATCGGGAATATCGGAGAGATTTATGAAGCGGATATGGACGCCTTGTATCAGATTATGAAGGAATTTTTAGAAGGAGAAAAACAATGATAGAAGCAGTTATTTTAGATTGGGCAGGGACTACAGTCGATTTTGGCAGCATGGCGCCGGTAGAAGCTTTTAGGGAAAGTTTTGCACAATATGGTATCGAAGTAACCAATGAAGAAATACGTAAACCGATGGGTATGTTGAAAATTGATCATATACGTACGATGCTGAATATGCCACGTATATACGATGCTTTTTGTGAAGTATATGGCAGAGCCTTTGAAGAGGCTGATGTGCAAGCAATCTATGCTTCCTTTCATGGGCATTTGATGCAGGCGATTTCTGCACACACCAAGGTAAAGCCGTATGTTTTAGATGCCGTTAAAGAGCTTCGTGATATGGGCGTACGTATCGGATCTACGACCGGATATACCGACGAGATGATGACAGTTGTGGTGGAAGCAGCGAAAAGGCAAGGCTATGCTCCGGATTTTTGGATTTCACCCGATGGTGTAGGCGGCAGCGGACGTCCCAAACCGTATATGATTTTTGCGAATATGCAGGTGTTGGGAATTGATCATGTGCATAAGGTTATGAAAATAGGAGATACCTTATCGGATATTGCAGAAGGAAAACATGCCGGTGTTTATACGGTAGGTGTATTAGAAGGAAGCTCCTTAGTAGGTGTGAGCGAAACGGAATATAAGGAGCTGAGTGATGAAAAACGCTGTGCGCTTTTGGAAACAGCGAGAGAAGCGTACTTCGCACATGGAGCAGATGCGGTAATCATGAATTTTAAGGAGCTGCCGACATTGGTTAAGCATTTATCAAAATAGAGAAAGAAAGCTGTCGTTTTAAAACGATGGCTTTATGCTGTTTTCTTTGATAAATGAAGAAAAAGTAATAAAAAATCAAAAGAAAGCAAAAAAGCTATTGACAAAGCAAACAGTGCTGGCTTATCATAGATAGGCAAGTGGATTTTAAAGGATTCCCGTGAGGGAATTTAATTTACACTTCAAAATGACACACCCGGAAATGTGTGTTAGCGAAAGGAGGACATTATGCCAACAATTAACCAGTTAATTCGTAAAGGTCGTGAACAGAGCGAAAACGTATCAAAATCACCTGCTCTGAATAGAGGATATAACTCCATTAAAAAACGTCCTACAAATTTGAGCGCACCTCAGAAACGCGGTGTTTGTACACGTGTCGGAACAATGACACCTAAGAAACCGAACTCTGCGCTTCGTAAATATGCGCGTGTGCGCTTAAGCAACGGTATGGAAGTTACAGCTTACATTCCAGGAATCGGTCATAACTTGCAGGAACACAGTGTTGTTATGATTCGTGGAGGACGTGTTAAGGACCTTCCAGGTGTTCGTTACCATATCATTCGTGGTACACTGGACTGTGCCGGAGTGGCTAACCGTAATCAGAGCCGTTCTCTGTACGGTGCGAAGAAGCCGAAAGCAGCTAAGAAGTAGTCGATCGTGAAAGGAGGAAATTAAGATGCCTAGAAAAGGACATATAGCAAAGCGTGATGTACTAGTAGATCCTATTTACAACTCCAAATTGGTTACACGTTTGATCAATAAAATCATGATTGACGGTAAAAGAGGGGTTGCACAGAAAATCCTATACAACGCATTCGATATCATCGAAGTAAAAACAAATGAAAAACCAATGGAAGTTTTCGAAAAGGCTTTAGAAAACGTTATGCCATTGTTGGAACTTAAGGTTCGCCGTGTTGGTGGTGCTAACTACCAAGTACCAGTAGAAGTATCTGCTGAAAGACGTTTAACACTTGGTTTGCGTTGGATCGTAAACTATGCACGTCTTAGAAATGAAAAAACGATGGAGCAAAGACTTGCTGCTGAAATCATGGACGCAGCAAATGGAAGCGGTGCATCTGTGAAGAAACGTGAAGACACTCACAAGATGGCAGAAGCTAATAAGGCATTTGCTCACTATCGTTGGTAAGAAAGGAGTCATAAGCGATGGCACGTCAGTATTCATTAGAGAAAACTCGTAACATTGGTATCATGGCTCATATCGATGCCGGAAAAACTACAACTACGGAACGTATCCTATACTATACAGGTGTAAATCACAAGATTGGAGAAACACATGACGGTGCTTCTACAATGGACTGGATGGAACAGGAGCAGGAACGTGGTATTACCATCACTTCCGCAGCAACAACCGCTGCTTGGAAGGGACATCGTATCAACATTATCGATACACCGGGACACGTTGACTTTACAGTAGAGGTTGAACGTTCTTTGCGTGTACTTGATGGTGCGGTTACGGTATTGGACGCAAAAGCCGGAGTTGAACCTCAGACAGAAACTGTTTGGCGTCAGGCAACGACTTATGGTGTTCCAAGAATCGTATTCTGTAACAAAATGGACGCAACAGGTGCTGACTTCTTAATGTCATGTGGTACAATCGTTGATCGTCTAGGAGCTAAGTCTTGTCCGATTCAGTTACCAATCGGTGCTGAATCAACATTCACAGGTATTGTTGATATCATCGAGCGTAAAGCTGAAATCTATACCAATGACTTAGGTACAGATATTAAAGAAGAAGAAGTTCCTGAAGATCTAAAAGATTTATGTGAAGAATATCGTTCAAAACTGTTAGATTATCTTGCAGATTACGATGAGGACTTCATGATGCAGATTCTTGAAGGTGAAGAACCAAGTGTTGAAGAAATTAAGCGTGTACTTCGTATAGCAGTATGTAGCGGTGATTTCTTCCCGGTACTTTGCGGTTCTGCATATAAGAACAAGGGTGTTCAGATGGTATTGGACGCTGTTGTTGATTACTTGCCATCACCACTAGATATCCCAGCTATTAAGGGTACACTAGAAGATGGAAGCGAAGTAGAACGTCATGCAAGCGATGATGAACCATTCTCTGCATTGGCATTCAAGATTGCAACAGACCCATTTGTTGGTAAGTTATCATTCTTCCGTGTTTATTCAGGTACTGCTGATGCCGGAAGTTATGTATTAAACTCTACAAAGGGTAAAAAAGAACGTTTCGGTCGTATCGTTCAGATGCACGCAAACGCTCGTAAAGAAATTGATAAGGTATATGCCGGAGATATCGCAGCAGCAGTTGGTCTTAAGGTAACTACTACCGGAGATACATTGTGTGCTGAAAATGCTCCAATCGTGCTTGAATCTATGGAATTCCCAGAACCAGTTATCGAGTTATCTTTGGAACCAAAAACTAAAGCCGACCAGGATAAAATGGGGCTTGCGCTTGCAAAACTTGCGGAAGAAGATCCAACCTTCAAGACATATACCGATCAGGAAACAGGACAGACAATCATCGCCGGTGTTGGTGAACTTCACCTAGACATCATCGTTGATCGTTTGAAACGTGAATTTAAGGTAGAAGCAAATGTTGGTCAGCCAATGGTTGCTTATCGTGAAACGATCCGTACAACCGCTGAGTGTGAAGGTAAATATATCAAGCAGTCCGGTGGTCGTGGACAGTATGGACACGTATGGATTAAGTTTGAGCCACAGGAAGAAGGAAAAGGTTTCGAGTTCGTTGATGCTACCGTAGGTGGAAGTGTTCCTCGTGAATACATTAAGCCGACTGCAGAAGGACTTGAAGATGCACTTCAGAATGGTATCATTGCTGGTTATCCGGTAATCGATATCAAGGCTACTTTGTTTGACGGTTCTTACCACGATGTCGATTCAAGTGAAATGGCATATAAGATTGCTGCTTCTATGGCTTTAAAGGCTGCTGCTAAGAAATGTGATCCAGTCATTCTTGAACCGATCATGATGGTAGAAGTAACTGCACCAAACGAATACTTAGGATCTGTAATGGGTGATGTTAGCTCACGTCGTGGTTCTATCGTTAATCAGGACGAGCGTGGAAATGCTATCATCGTTCAGGCACATATTCCATTATCAGAAATGTTTGGATATGTAACAGATTTACGTAGCTTTACTCAGGGGCGTGGAAATTACTCTATGAAGTTTGACCACTATGCCGAAGTACCTAAGAGTATTGCTGAGAAAATCATTAAAAACAATAGTTCTGACAATTAACTGTTGCTTTTATAAAACGTTTGAATTAGAATATATTTGAACTTGAAAATTTAGGAGGACATTAAAAAATGGCTAAAGAAAAATTTGACCGTTCCAAGACTCACGTTAACATTGGAACTATCGGACATGTTGACCACGGTAAAACTACATTGACTGCGGCAATCACTAACGTACTTGCAAAAACAGGTATGGCTGAAGCAAAAGCTTACGATGCAATCGATGGTGCTCCAGAAGAAAAAGAACGTGGTATCACAATCAACACTGCACACGTTGAATATCAGACAGCTACTCGTCACTATGCACACGTAGACTGCCCAGGTCATGCTGACTACGTTAAGAACATGATCACTGGTGCTGCTCAGATGGACGGTGCGATCCTAGTAGTTGCTGCATCTGACGGACCTATGCCTCAGACTCGTGAGCACATCTTGCTTGCTCGTCAGGTAGGTGTTCCTTACATCGTTGTATTCTTGAACAAATGCGACATGGTTGATGATGAAGAACTTATCGACCTTGTTGAAATGGAAGTTCGTGAATTGTTAAGCGAATACGGATTCGACGGAGACAACGCTCCAGTTATCCGCGGTTCTGCTCTTAAAGCACTTGAAGGTGATGAAAAATACGTTGGTGCTATCAATGATTTGATGGCAGCTGTTGATGAATTCGTACCAGATCCAGTACGTGAAACTGACAAACCATTCTTGATGTCAGTAGAAGACGTTATGACTATCACAGGACGTGGTACAGTTGCTACCGGACGTGTTGAACGTGGTGAAGTTAAACTTAGTGAAGAAGTTGAAATCGTTGGTATTCACGAAACTCGCAAGACAGTTATTACTGGTCTTGAAATGTTCCGTAAGCAGTTGGATCTTGCACAGGCAGGAGATAACATCGGTGCATTGCTTCGTGGTGTAAACCGTGATGAAATTCAGCGTGGACAGGTTCTTGCTAAACCTGGATCAGTAAACCCACACACAAAATTTAAAGCTCAGGTTTACGTTCTAACAAAAGAAGAAGGTGGACGTCATACTCCATTCGTATCTAACTACCGTCCTCAGTTCTACTTCCGTACAACTGACGTAACTGGTGTTATTACTCTTCCAGAAGGAACTGAAATGGTTATGCCTGGGGATAACGTAGAAATGACTGTTGAATTGATTGCTCCAATCGCTATCGAAAACAACACAAAATTCTCTATCCGTGAAGGTGGACGTACTGTAGGTTCAGGAAACGTAACTGAAATCTTAGGTTAATTTTACAAAGAAAGAGCGCTTTATGTGCTCTTTTTCTTTACATATCAATGAGATGATGTATAATGGTATTAGTCATGACAGGGGCGCTGAAAGGCTGAGATTTGCGTGAAAACGCAAGGTCCCTTATGACCTGATCTAGTTAATGCTAGCGTAGGGAGTCAGATCTAATCGAATAAACGATTTTTTTAGATTTGTTTGCTTACGCCTCATGGAGGTGTTTTTTTATGAATCAGAAAACTAGAAAACTTGTATTTGTTGCATTTTATGCAGCGCTTGGTATCGTGTTGAACTATTGCACAGAATTTCTGCCATCTATGCCAAATGGAGGGACGATTGAAATTACGGTTATTGCCTATTTTGTGGCAAGCTTTCATCTCGGGTGGCAATATGGACTTGCAACAGCTGTGCTGGGGTGGTTAGTAGGCTGCTTGTTTGGCTTAAGCAATTATATTGTATCGCCTATGCAAACAGCACTAGATTACATTGTACCGGTGGCAGCGTGTGGTTTGGCGGCCTTGTACCCTAAAATTAAATTTGGGAAATGGAGCATAAGCAATGTTTACTCCGGTATGGTTATCGGAATGTTCTTGAAGTATGCTTCCCATGTGCTGGCAGGTGTTTATTTTTGGTTTCCGGAAGGAAGTGCTGCCGGAAGCCTAGCTGCTTGGATCTATTCAGCTTGGACTTATAATTTGGCATACAATTTAGCGACCTTGGTTGTATGCTTGCTGATTGTACCGGTGTTGATCAAAGCACTGCAGCATGCTAGTAAGGATAAATTTGCAGGTATTAAATAGTGAATGGGAAAGTCAGAGTGGTGATACACTTTGGCTTTTTTTATAATTTAGGGGGATTTTCAAGGAAGGGAAAGAGAAAAAACATGTGGGTTGAAGAGCATGTTAAGGTGCAATGGTATGAAAGAAATGGTGTTGTATATGCGCAAAGCTCGGTAGTTGATATATTATGAAAAAAGATAAAAAAGACTGCATTTATCGGGATTTAAGCGATTTGTAAAGAAATCTAAAAAGTTTAAAAAAGTGCTTGCAAAGACATATTGCTTTTTGTTATAATGGTTGCATGACCGCGAGGACATGCGAGGTTGCCGACCCACTGAAAGGCGTTGTCATGAAGACAGTGCTTCGGGGAATTCGCATCGAGCGAGTCTATAGTCGATATAGACGAAAGGAGAATATTCATGGCAAAAAATAGCGTAAGAATTCGCTTAAAGGCTTATGAGCACAGAATTTTGGACGCATCTGCAGAAAAGATCGTTCAGGCTGCTAATGCTCACGGAGCTAAAAAAATTGTTGGACCCGTACCTCTTCCAACAGAAAAGCAGGTAGTAACTGTCCTGCGTGCGGTACACAAGTACAAGGATTCTCGTGAACAATTCGAGATCAGAACTCACAAGCGTTTAATTGAGATTGTTGGACCTACAGCAGAAACAATCGACTCATTGAGCCGTTTGGAATTGCCTAGTGGTGTTGACATCGAAATTAAGCTGTAATGGAGGTGGACAACATGAAAGGAATTTTAGGACGTAAACTTGGGATGACACAGGTTTTCACTGAAGATGGAACATTGATTCCGGTTACAGTGGTTGAAGCTTGCCCTAATATCGTATTACAGAAGAAAACTGTTGAAAACGATGGCTATAATGCTGTGCAGATTGGATTTGAGGATATCAAAGAAAAACGCACAACAAAAGCTAACGTTGGTCACGCTAAGAAAGCAAACACTACTGCAAAGCGTTTTGCTAGAGAAGTTCGCGATGCAGACTTCGCTGATTTGGATCTTGGCGCTGAAGTAAAGGTTGATATCTTTGCTGCTGGAGAAACCGTTGATGTTATCGGTACTTCAAAGGGAAAAGGTTACAACGGTACAATCGTTCGTAACAATGCTCATCAAGGACCTAAGACACACGGTGGTTCTAAGAACATTCGTCATATCGGTTCTTTGGCAACCAACGGTATTACTTCCCGTCAGGGTAAGATCCTGAAAGGGACAATCATGGCTGGTCAGGAAGGTGGATATAGAACTACAAACCAGAACCTGACAGTTATCAAGGTAGATGTTGAAAACAACTACTTGTTAATCAAAGGAAACGTGCCTGGGCCTAAACGTGGTCTTGTCATGGTTAGATCTGCGAAATGTTCAAAAGGTAACAGCGAGCCTGTAACATTGGTAGATTACACGAAAGAGGAGGAATAAAAGATGCCTAAGATGGTCGTACTTAGCCAGAATGGTAAAGAGCTAAAAGAAATCACTCTTGCAGATTCTGTATTTGGCATCGAGCCAAATCAGCAATGTATCTTTGATGCCATTGTTATGCAGCGCGCAAGCGTTCGTCAGGGTACTCACGATACAAAAAACCGCACGGAAGTAAGCGGTGGTGGACGTAAGCCTTGGCGTCAAAAGGGTACTGGTCGTGCTCGTCAGGGTAGTATCCGTGCTACACAGTGGAGAGGTGGAGGAATCGTATTCGGACCAACACCAAGAAGCTACAGCTACAAATTAAACAAAAAAGTTCGTCGTCTTGCACTGAAATCAGTGTTATCTGAAAAAGTGTTGGAAAATGCTATGAGTGTTGTTGACAAGTTTGAATTGGCTGAACCAAAAACAAAAGCATTCAATCAAATTATTGCAGATATCAACGCACCTAAGAAAACATTGTTCGTAGTAAGCGAAAACGAAGACTTTGAAAATGCATTCCTAAGCATGCGCAACATTCCGACAATGATGATGCTGACTGCTGATGGTATCAATGTTTATGACATTGTAAATGCTAACAAGATCGTGTTCACAGAAGCTGCTGTGAAAGATGTTGAGGAGGCACTTGCATAATGAATAACTATAAAGATATTATTATTCGTCCGATCATCACAGAAAAAACGATGAAATATATGGACGCTGATAACAAGGTAACATTCGAGGTTGCGAAGGGTGCTAACAAGGTGTTGGTTGCTCAGGCAGTAGAAAGCATCTTCGGTGTTGATGTTGAAAAAGTAAACATCGTAAACGTTAAACCTAAAACAAAAAGAATGGGACGTTACGTTGGAAAAACAAAAGCTATCCGTAAAGCTTATGTAAAAATCAAAGCTGGTCAGGATATCAACTTATTCGGCGAAGAAGCTGAATAAAATCAGGAAGAAGCACGCTATTTCCTGAATAAATATTGCGTAAGGAGGAAATTTAGATGCCAATTAGAAAGTATAAGCCGACCACTCCAGGTCGTCGTGGCATGACAAGTTTGACGTATGAAGAAATTACGACAAACAAGCCAGAAAAATCATTGTTAGCACCTTTGAAAAGCAAGGGTGGACGTAATAACAATGGTCGTATCACTACTCGTCATCAGGGTGGTGGACACAAAAGAGCATATCGTATCATCGACTTCAAGAGAAACAAAGATGCGATTCCAGCTCGTGTAGCAACGATTGAATATGATCCAAACCGTTCTGCAAATATCGCGTTGTTGAATTATGCAGATGGTGAAAAACGTTATATTATCGCTCCGAAAGGTTTAACTGTCGGAATGGAAGTTGTTTCCGGAAGTGAAGCGGATATCAAGGTTGGTAACTGCTTGCGTCTAAGAGATATTCCAGAAGGTACATTCGTACACAACATTGAATTGAAGCCGGGGAAAGGCGGACAGCTGGCACGTTCTGCCGGTACATCTGCACAGATCCTTGGTATTGAAGAAAAATATGCTATTATTCGTTTAGCATCAGGTGAAGTTCGTAAGATCCTTGCTGATTGCCGCGCTACTATCGGTCAGGTTGGAAATGAAGATCACAGCCTTGTAAACTATGGTAAAGCGGGACGTAACCGTTGGAAGGGAATCCGCCCTACTGTTCGTGGTTCTGTAATGAACCCTAACGATCACCCTCATGGTGGTGGTGAAGGACGTACACCAGTTGGACGTAAATCACCAATGACTCCTTGGGGCAAGAAAGCTATGGGTGTGAAAACTCGTAAGAACAAAAAAGCTTCAACGAAATTAATCGTTCGTCGTCGCAACGGTAAATAGGCAAAGGAGGAAATGAAAAATGAGTCGTAGTCTTAAAAAAGGCCCATTCTGTGATGATCACTTGATGAAAAAAGTGGAAGCACTGAATGCTGCCGGTAAAAAACAGGTTATTAAAACATGGTCACGTCGTTCAACTATATTCCCTCAGTTCGTGGAACACACATTTGCTGTTTACAATGGTAAAGAACACCTGCCTGTATATGTTACAGAAGATATGGTAGGACACAAACTTGGTGAATTCGTGCCAACTCGCAAATATGGTGGGCATGGCGATGATGACAAGAAAGCTAAGAGATAAGGAGGAACGTGAACAATGGAAGTTAAAGCAACCGCAAAAACATTACGTATCCCACCTAGAAAAGCTCGTATTGTTATCGATTTAATTCGTGGGAAAGATGCTGCAGAAGCTGCTGCAATCTTAAAATTTACACCAAACGTTGCTGCCGAAGCAATTGGCAAAGTTTTGAAATCAGCTGTTGCCAATGCAGTGCACAACAACGAAATGAATGAAGAAAAATTATACGTGAAAGCATGTTATGCTAACGAGGGAGTTACTCTTAAACGCTTCATGCCACGTGCAAAGGGATCAGCAAGTGCGATCCACAAACGTACCAGCCACATTACAGTAGTGGTTGCAGAGCGTGATTAAGGAGGTAGCCCATGGGACAGAAAGTTAGTCCGATCGGATTACGTGTCGGTGTCATTCGCGACTGGGAGTCAAGATGGTATGCTGACAAAGAATATGCCGATTTATTATTAGAAGATGTTAAAATTCGTGAATTTATTTTCAAAGAGCTGAAAGCTGCATCTGTTTCTCGCGTAGAAATCGAGCGCTCTAAAAATCGTGTTGAAATTATGATTCGTACAGCTCGCCCTGGTGTTATCATCGGAACAAACGGTGAAAGCATTGAATTGTTGAAAAAGAAGATTGAAAAGCTAACTGGTGGTAAAAATATCTACCTAAAGGTTTTGGAAATTGCTAACCCTGATTTAGATGCTAAGCTAGTAGCTCGTAGCATTGCCGATCAGTTGGAACAGCGTGCAAGTTTCCGTACAGCTCAAAAAAGAGCTATTCAAAGAACTATGCGTGCTGGTGCAAAGGGTATCAAAACAGCTGTATCCGGCCGTCTAGGTGGCGCAGATATGGCACGTACGGAAGGTTATTCTGAAGGAAATGTTCCTTTGCATACACTTCGTGCTGATATCGATTATGCTTGGGAAGAAGCACACACTACTTATGGACGTTTAGGTGTTAAGGTTTGGATCTGTCGTGGAGAAGTATTGCCAGGTCAGATGGTAACAGAACCTGAAGCCCCTAAAAACCCAATGAATGATCGTCGTCGTCGCAATAACCGCGGAGGAAGAAACGATCGTCGTAACAACAGAAATAATGCAAAAGCAGCTCCTGCAAAGGAAGCAAATGCTGAGCAGGCTCCTAAAGCTGAGGAAGGAGGAAACTAAATTATGTTAATGCCTAAGAGAACAAAATATAGAAGACCTCATCGCCTAAGCTATGAAGGGCGTGCAAAAGCCGGACGCGATGTTGCGTTTGGTGAATATGGTCTTGTTGCGGATACTGGTGCTTACATCAGCAACCGTCAGATCGAAGCGGCTCGTATCGCTATGACACGTTACATGAAACGTGGTGGTAAGGTTTGGATTCGTATCTTCCCTCACATGGCAAGAACGAAAAAACCATTGGAAGTACGTATGGGTTCTGGTAAGGGTGCACCTGAAGGTTGGGTAGCAGTCGTTAAAGCAGGACGCGTAATGTTTGAAATCGCCGGTGTAAGTGAAGAAGTGGCTCGTGAAGCGTTCCGTCTTGCATCTCACAAATTACCGGTGAAAACAAAATTCGTTGTTAGAAAAGGAGATAAGTAATCATGACAGTGAAAGAGATCAGAGAAAAAAGCAATACTGAATTATTACAAGAGATCGAAACGCTTAAAGATGAACTTTTTAATCTTCGTTTCCAACAGGCTACTGGACAATTAACAAATACTGCTCGTATTAAGACAGTAAAGAAAACGATTGCCCGTATTAAAACAGTGATGACTGAGCGTGAGCTTAGTGGTCAGGATTAAGGAGGATCATTAAGTTATGGAAAGATCTAACCGTAAAGTTTACCGCGGTACTGTTGTATCTGACAAAATGGATAAGACAATTACCGTATTGGTATCAACTAAGAAAACACACCCATTATATGGTAAACGTGTTAACTATTCTAAGAAATTCAAAGCTCATGACGAAAACAATGAGGCTAAGATCGGTGATGTAGTAACGATTATGGAAACACGTCCATTGTCAGCTACAAAGCGTTTCCGTCTTGTTGAAATCGTTGAAAAGGCTGTTCAGCTATAAGCGCTAGGAGGTAAGATACTCATGATTCAAAACGAAAGTAGATTGCGCGTCGCTGACAACACGGGTGCTAAGGAAGTTTTGGTAATCCGTTGTTTAGGCGGAAGTGTTCGCAAGTTTTCAAACATCGGGGATATCGTTGTCTGTTCAGTAAAACAGGCTGCTCCTGGTGGAAGTGTTAAAAAAGGTGATGTTGTAAAAGGTGTAATCGTACGTACAAAACGTGGAATTCGCCGCGACAATGGAACATACATCAAATTTGATGACAATGCTGTTGTTCTTATTAAAGATGACAATACGCCACGTGGAACTCGTATTTTTGGACCAGTGGCAAGAGAATTGCGTGACAAAGACTTTATGAAAATCGTGTCTTTGGCACCGGAAGTACTATAAGGAGGTGTCTTTGTGAAAATCAAAAAAGGTGATAAAGTTCAGGTTATTACAGGTGCTTACAAGGGCACTATCGCTGAAGTAATTAAAGTTTTCCCTAAGGACGATAAAGTAATCGTTGAGGGTGTTAACATGGTTAAGAAACACTTGAAACCAACACAGGCAAACCCAGATGGTGGCATCATTGAAAAAGAAGCTCCTATCCACGTTTCCAATGTTATGGCATACGATGCAAAAGCTAAGAAAGCAAGTCGTATCGGTTATGAAATCAAGGAAGATAAAAAAGGCAACAAAGAAAAAGTACGCGTCTATAAAGCAAGCGGCGCTGCTGTGAAGTAGGAGGGGTTAAAAGATGAACCGCCTAAATGAGAAATATACACAGGTTGTTGTACCAAATATGATGAAAAAATTTGGTTACAAATCCGTAATGGAAGTACCTGCTGTTGAAAAAATTGTAATCAATATGGGAATTGGTGAAGCTATTCAGAATCCAAAATTATTGGAAGAAGCAGTAGCTGAACTAGCTCAGATTACTGGACAGGCTCCAGTAATTACAAAGGCAAAAAAATCCATTGCGAACTTTAAGCTTCGTGAAGGTATGCCTATCGGATGTAAGGTTACGCTTCGTAAGGAAAAAATGTATGATTTCCTTGATAAGCTAATGAACATCTCATTGCCACGTGTTCGTGACTTCCGTGGAGTAAGCGATACTTCATTCGATGGTCGCGGAAACTATACTTTGGGTATCAAAGAACAGTTAATCTTCCCAGAAATTAACTTTGATAAGGTAAACAAAGTACGTGGTATGGACATTGTAATTGTTACAAGTGCAAAAACAAATGAAGAAGCTAAGGCATTACTTACAGAAATGGGTATGCCTTTCAAGAAGTAGGAGGACTTATACATGGCTAAAAAATCAATGATCAACAAACAGAAACGTCCTCAAAAGTTCAAAGTGCGTGAGTACACACGTTGCGAACGTTGTGGTCGTCCTCACTCAGTTTTACGTAAATACAAACTATGCCGTATTTGCTTCCGTGAATTGGCTTACAAAGGTCAGATTCCCGGAGTAAAGAAGGCTAGTTGGTAGTCAGATAGGAGGAATAAAGTCATGATTATGACAGATCCGATTGCAGATATGCTTACAAGAATCCGTAACGGGGTACAGGCTCGTCACGAAAGCGTAGAAATTCCTGCAAACAAAGAAAAAATTGAAATCGCTAAGATTTTGAAAAACGAAGGTTTCATTACAGACTATAGTGTTGAAGGTGATGTTAAGAAAACAATTAAGATCACTTTGAAATATGGTCCTAACAATGAAAAAGTTATCAATGGATTAAAGAGAATTTCAAAACCAGGTCTTCGTGCTTATGCAAAAGTGGATTCTATTCCACGTGTATTGAACGGACTAGGTATTGCGATTATCTCTACATCTCATGGTTTAATGACAGATAAAGAAGCAAAAGCAAAACATGTAGGTGGCGAAGTTATCGCCTACGTATGGTAATTTGCATAAGCTAACGGAGGTAAGAAGATGTCACGTATCGGTAATAAAGCGATTACCATTCCTGCCGGCGTTGAAGTAAGCATCGCCGCAGGCAATGAGGTGACTGTTAAAGGACCTAAGGGAACTTTAACTCGTCAGTTTAACCCTGCTTTAGGAATTAAAGTAGAAGAAAATGTTTTAACTGTAACAAGACCAAACGATGAAAAACACATTAAACAGCTACATGGTACTACACGTGCTTTGTTGGCAAATATGGTTGAAGGTGTTAGCAATGGATTCGTTAAGGAACTAGAAATCATCGGTATTGGTTATCGTTCTGCTGTTAGTGGAAAGAAATTAACATTGAACGTAGGTTATTCTCATCCAATCGAATTTGCGATTGAAGATGGTTTAACGGTAGAATGTACATCTGCAACCGAAATTAAAATTTCAGGTATTGATAAACAGCGTGTTGGTGAATTCGCTGCAAATGTACGTGCTGTAAGAAAACCAGAACCTTACAAGGGCAAGGGTATCCGCTATAAGGGTGAATTTGTTCGTCGTAAGGAAGGTAAAACAGCAGGTAAGAAATAGTGGGAAAGGAGAAATTGAACAATGCTTAAGAAGGTATCTAGAAATGATGAGCGTTTACGCCGTCACGTGCGTGTTCGTACCAAAATCAGTGGTACTCCTGAATGTCCCCGCCTGAACGTTTTCCGTTCAAACAGCAACATTCACGCGCAGATTATTGATGATGTTAATGGAAAAACTTTAGTTTCTGCAAGCTCTGTAGAACTAAAGCTTGAAAATGGTGGAAATGTAGAAGCTGCAAAAACAGTTGGTACTGAAGTTGCAAAACGTGCTTTAGCTGCAAATATTGAAAATGTAGTATTTGACCGTGGAGGTTACATTTACACTGGACGTGTTAAGGCGCTAGCTGATGCAGCTAGAGAAGCCGGATTGAAATTTTAGGAGGTTATGCGAATGGAACGTAAACCAAGAAGAAATGAACGCGAAAAAGAATTTGAAGAACGCGTTGTTACCATTAACCGTGTAACAAAAGTAGTTAAGGGTGGACGTCGTTTCCGCTTCGCTGCTCTTGTGGTTATCGGAGATAAAAAAGGACGTGTTGGTTTCGGTACAGGTAAAGCCAACGAGGTTCCTGATGCTATTAAGAAAGCAATCGAAGATGCTAAGAAAAACGTATTCCGTGTACCAGTTATCGGTACAACGATTCCTCATGAAATCGTTGGTACGTATGGTGCAGGTGAGGTATTCCTTCGTCCGGCTTCTGAAGGTACCGGAGTTATCGCCGGTGGTGCAGTACGTGATGTACTAGAGCTAGCAGGTATCAACGATGTACTTTCTAAATGTATCGGATCTCGTACGCCAATCAACATGGTACACGCGACAGTAGAAGCTCTTCAGAACTTGAAAACAGTAGAAGAAGTTGCTCGTCTTCGTGGTAAAAAACCAGAAGAAATTCGTGGTTAACAGGAGGACTAAGAAATGAAATTACATGAAATGAAATATACTGAAGGTGCACGTCGCGATTCATTCCGTGTAGGACGCGGACACGCTTCAGGAAATGGAAAAACGGCTGGTAAAGGACACAAGGGTCAAAAAGCTAGATCCGGTGGAGGAGTACGCCTTGGTTTCGAAGGTGGACAGACACCACTTGCTCGTCGTTTGCCAAAACGTGGATTTACTAACTTCAACCGTAAAGAATTTGCAATTGTTAATGTTGCATCTTTAAATAACTTTGCTGACGGTACAGAAGTTACTCCAGAATTGTTAATTGAATGTGGTCTAGTAAAGAAAGAACTAGATGGCATTAAAATCTTAGGAGAAGGTGCTTTAGAAAAGAAGCTTACTGTTAAAGCAAACAAATTCTCTAAGTCAGCTTTAAGTGCTATTGAACAAGCAGGCGGAAAAGCAGAGGTTATCTAATCATGTTTAGGACCTTTGTTGACATGTTCAAGAATAAAGATATTCGTAATCGAATTTTCTTTACTCTTGCCATGCTGTTTATCTTTCGCTTTGGTTCTGCAATTACGGTACCAGGTGTAGATGTTACAGAGCTCACAAAAGGTATTGAAAATAACTCACTATTCAACATGATCAATTTGCTAGGTGGTGGAGCCTTGGAACAATTATCCATTTTTGCAATGGGTGTTGGTCCTTATATTACGGCTTCCATCATCATTCAGCTGCTATCAATGGACGTTGTTCCTGCCCTTACAGAACTTGCTAAGGGTGGTGCTTCAGGGAAGAAACAGATCGACCGCTATACTCGTTATTTAGCGGTTGTTCTTGCATTCTTTCAAGCAACTGTGCTTGTATATGGATTCTCTCAGCAATATACAACATTGCTTATTGGCGGACAGTCATGGGCTTCCATTTTATATGTTGTAACATTATTGACTGCAGGTTCTATGTTTACTTTGTGGATCGGTGATCGCATTTCAATGAAGGGGATCGGAAATGGTATCTCTATGTTGATTGCTGCAGGTATCATTGCCAGACTTCCACATCAGTTCACAAGTGCCTGGCAGACAATGGTAGGAGAAAGTGCAACGGCAGCCGGTATCGGAAGCTTTGCAATTTATCTTATTTGTTATCTATTGATTATCGTATTTGTTGTTTGGATGCAAACAGCAGAGCGTAAGATACCGATTCAATATACAAGCAGTACAGTAACAACGAGAAAGCAGGATAATACATACTTGCCATTAAAGATTAATTCCGCGAGTGTAATTCCGGTTATCTTTGCTTCGGCTATTATGGTAGCACCATTACAGATTTGTCAGATGATCTGGCCAGATGCAAGCTGGATCTCAACAATGGCTCGCTTTATGGGAATGCAGACTGTTGAAAGTTTAGTAATTTACGTAATTCTGATTATCTTATTTACCTTCTTCTATGCTAAATTGCAGGTCGATCCTGAAAAAATCGCAGAGAATTTAGGTAAATCCGGAACGTATATTCCAAATATTCGTCCAGGTGCGGAAACAAAGGATTATGTAAATAAAGTATTAAGCAGAATTACGGTATTAGGATCAATCGGACTAGCTTTCATTGCTGTTCTTCCACATGCCCTTCCATTGATTAAAAGTATCAACCTTCCTGCAAATATGGGAATAGGTGGTACCGGAATTATCATTGTTGTCGGTGTAGCAATGGAAACAGTGAAGCAGATCAAAGGACGATTGACACAAAAATCATACCAAGGATTTATGCAGAAATAGAAGGTGAAAGCAATGAACATATTGATTATGGGAGGACCCGGTGCCGGTAAAGGTACGATGTCCGCTAGAATCGTTGAAGCTTTTGATGTAAACCATATTTCAACCGGAGATATTTTCCGTAGTGAAATCGGGAAACAAACAGAGCTTGGAATGATGGCAAAAAGCTATATGGATCAAGGTCTATTGGTTCCTGATGAAGTTGTTAATAATATGGTAAAAAGCTATTTGGAAAACTTAGAGGACAAGAAAAACGGTTTCTTGTTAGACGGATATCCAAGAACACTTGATCAGGCAAAAGCCTTCGATGAATTATCAAAGGGTAGCGATTTGGAAATTAACAAAGTTATCTTATTGAATATTGAACTTGAAGAATTAACAAATCGTATTACCGGTCGCCGCCTTTGTAAGGATTGTGGCGAAATCTATCACATGACATCAAAACGCCCGGCTGTTGAAGGTGTTTGTGATAAATGTGGTGGAGAATTGTATCAGCGTAAAGATGATACAGTGGAAAGCCTGCAGGTTCGATTGGACGAATATAATCGTTTGACTGCCCCTGTCATGAATTATTATGCAGATAAAGGTTTAGTTTATACGATTGAAGCAAATCAGCCAATGGAAAATGTTTGGGCAGACGTAAAGAAAGCTCTGGAGAAGTAAATGGTGAGAGCCAAATCAAATCAAGAGTTGACATTTATGAGAAAAGCAGGTATAATTGTTGCGCTTGCACATCGTGCTGCAAGCGCAGCGATGCGTGCTGGAATTACAACAAAAGAAGTTAATGACATTGTCGAAGATGTCATAAGAAAAAACGGCGGAGAGCCGTCTTTTAAGGGTTTGTATGGATTTCCGGCAGCTACCTGCATTTCTATAAATTCCGTTGTTGTACATGGTATCCCAGATGATACAAAATTACAAAACGGAGACATTGTTTCAGTAGATATCGGTGCCAGTTATCATGGATACCATGGAGACTCTGCGTGGACATATACCGTAGGCGAAATCAGCAATAATGCACGAGAATTGCTGATGATAGGAGAAAATGCTCTTTTCGAGGGTTTGAAAATGGTAAAAGCAGGGAATCATCTTACTGATATATCTCACGCAATCGGAGAGTATGTGTATGCACATAACTGTTCTGTGCCGCGTGAATTTTCAGGACATGGCATTGGAACTTCCGTTCACGAAGATCCAAGCGTTCCGAATTTTGGCTCTGCAGGACATGGGATTATTTTAGAAGAAGGCATGACGCTTGCCATTGAACCAATTGTTCTAGCAGGCAAACCAAAGATAAAAGTGATGAACGATGGTTGGACGGTTAGGACAAAAGATAAAAGTCTTGCGGTTCACTTCGAGCACACGATTGTCGTTACAAAAGACGGGTATGAGATACTGACCGCATGGAATAAGGAGGAACTTCCAGATAATGGGTAAACAAGATGTTATTGAAATTGACGGAGTTGTTGAAGATACTCTGCCAAATGCAATGTTTAAGGTGAAGCTAGCGAACGGACACGAAATTCTGGCTCACGTTTCTGGTAAAATCCGTATGCATTACATCCGCATTTTACCAGGGGATCGTGTAACTGTTGAGATTTCACCCTATGATTTAACACGTGGGCGTATTACATTCCGACATAAATAGTCGTGAATAAGGAGGAAAACGCATGAAAGTAAGACCATCTGTCAAACCAATATGCGATAAGTGCCGCATTATTAAACGTAAAGGCCGCGTTATGGTTATTTGCGAAAATCCAAAACACAAACAAAGACAAGGAAACTAATGGAGGTGTAATGTAAAATGGCTCGTATTGCAGGTGTAGACTTACCACGCGATAAGCGCGTAGTAGTGTCATTGACGTACATTTACGGTATCGGTCGTCCAACAGCAGAAGAAATTTTGGCTAAGGTTGGAATCAGTGAAGATATCCGTGTAAAAGATTTAAGCGAAGAGCAGGTAAATGCAATTCGTAAAGAAGTTGACACCATTAAAGTAGAAGGTGATTTGCGCCGTGATGTTCAGTTGAACATTAAGCGTTTAATGGAAATCGGATGCTATCGTGGCATTCGTCATAGAAGAGGATTGCCAGTACGCGGTCAGCGTACTAAGACAAACGCACGTACTCGTAAGGGGCCTGTGCGTACAGTGGCAAATAAGAAGAAATAGGACGATAGGAGGAAATTAAATAATGGCAAAGAATGTAAAAGCGGGCGCACGTAAACGTAAAGCACGCAAGAATATTGCTCGTGGATGTGCACACATTCACTCAACTTTTAACAATACCATCGTTACTATTACTGATGAAAGCGGAAATGCCGTAGCATGGTCTAGTGCCGGAGCACTTGGGTTTAAAGGTTCTCGTAAATCTACTCCATTTGCTGCACAGATGGCCGGTGAGGCTGCAGGTAAGGCTGCGATGGAAAATGGAATGAAAACTGTATCAGTAAACGTTAAAGGACCTGGTCCTGGACGTGAAGCTGCTGTTAGAGCATTGCAGGTAGCTGGATTAGAAATTACAATGATTAACGATGTAACGCCTATTCCACACAACGGATGTCGTCCACCAAAACGACCACGTGGTTAATCGCAAACCTAAATGAGGAGGTAACGTATGCAAAAATTCGAACGTGCACACTTTGAAGTAAAAGAATACAATGAAGCAGACAATTATGGTAAGTTTGTATTTGAACCTTTAGAAAGAGGTTTTGGAACAACGATTGGAAATGCACTTAGACGTGTTTTGCTCTCCTCTTTACCAGGAGCTGCTGTATTTTCCATTAAAGTAGACGGAGTATATCATGAATTTACATCAATTCCGGGAATTGTGGAAGATGTAAGTGCAATGATCTTGAATATCAAAACATTGGTTATGAAAATTCAAGATGATGAGATTTATACTCTGCGTATTTCTAAACAAGGTCCGGGCGAAGTAACCGGTGCGGATATTATTTGTCCGGAAGGTGTTGAAGTCTTATCGAAGGATCTTCACATTTGTACTTTGGAAGAAGGCGGTATGCTGGAAATGGAACTGCAGGCACGCAATGGACGTGGCTATGTTAGTGCAGACACAAACAAGCAGTTATATCAGACACCTAATCAACCGTTAGGTATCATTTATACAGATTCAATTTATACGCCAATCGAAAGAGTGGCATATAATGCGGAACCAACTCGTGTTGGGCAAAATGCACACTATGATAAGGTAACCTTGGAAATCTGGACAGATTCTTCAATCTCTCCGGCAGAATCCGTTGCGCTTGCTGCAAAGATTTTGATTGATCACTTAGAGCTACTAACGAATGTTCACGAAGCTGTAAACGATATGGAATCTTTGATGAAAGAAGCACAGGGTGAGGTTCAAAATAAAGGACTTGTCATGATGATTGAAGATCTAGACTTATCCGTTCGTTCCTATAACTGTTTAAAACGTGCAGGTATTCAAACTGTTGAAGAACTTACACAGAGAACAGAAGATGAAATGATGCGTGTAAGAAACTTAGGTAAGAAATCATTAAAAGAAGTTAAAGATAAGATCTATGATCTGGGGCTTAGCTTCAAATCATACGAATAGACTCGTAAGGGAGGTTAATGACCAATGTGGAATCGTAAATTAGGACGCAGTGCTGATCACCGTAAAGCAATGTTACGTAACATGGCTACTTCTGTTATTGCTCATGGACAAATCGAAACAACGGAGATGAAAGCAAAAGAACTTCGTAGCGTTGTTGATGAATTGATCACATTAGCAAAACGTGGGGATTTACATGCACGCCGTCAGGCAGCTGCTTATGTACGCGATATTGTTGTGAACGAAGAAACTGGACAGACTGCTGTTCAGAAATTGTTCGATGAAATCGGACCTGCTTATAAGGATCGCAACGGTGGATATACTCGTGTTATTAAAACAAGAGTACGTCGTGGTGATGCTGCTCCAATGGCTATCATTGAGTTAGTAAAATAATCTATAAAGCACTGTGTTGATCATAGTGCTTTTCTTTTATTTGAAATTCTTAGTGAAGAAAGGTATGATATAGATGAGTAAAAATAAATTACTTTGATTATATTGGAGGAAGCTATGAAAAAGAAAACAATACTAGGGATTGTTGTTGCAAGTATTCTTGTTCTATGTATTATTATGGTATGTATTATATGGAAATCAAAAGCAGATGCGATTGTATTTGTGGAAGATAATGTAATTGAATACGGTTCAAAAATAACAAGCAAAGAGTTGGTAAAACAGTCTAAAGGTGAAATTTTGGAATATCCAAAACTGAATACGAAAAAGCTAGGGAAGCAAAAATTAACTTATAAAGCAAAATATTCATTTGGAAGCAAAGCTATTACTCATGAGGTAATAATTAAAGATACACAAAAACCGATTATTGATTTAAAGCAAGAGAAAATTACAATACTGCAAGGAGATTCTTTTGATCCCGAAGAAAATATAAATGGAGTTAAAGATGTGGTAGATGGTGCTTTAAACAAAGCAAAAGAAACAGTACCCGGTTCTTACACTGTATCATCGAAGGTTGATATTGATACGATCGGAACCTATGAAGTAGAGATAGTAGCGCACGATATTCATAATAATCGAAGTACGAAAAAATATAAGGTAATCGTGGAGGAGAAAAGTTCAAATCCAACAGAATATGGAAATGAAAATGAAGCGAAGCCATATTATGTTAATGGAATTTTGCTTGTTAATAAAAAACATGCCCTTCCAAGAACCTTTGGTGGATATAACGAAGAAGCGAATCAAGCGCTTGCTAAGCTACAAACTGCTGCTAGTCTTGAAGGATATGATCTTCCGACATTATCAGCATATCGTTCCTATGATTACCAAGCAGGGCTATATAACGATTATGTAGCGAGAGATGGAAAAGAGGCAGCAGATCGCTATTCAGCGCAACCGGGAAAATCAGAACATCAGACAGGATTAGCTTTTGACATCGGGCAATTAGATGATAGTTTCGGTGAAACACCGGCAGGAAAATGGTTAGCACAGCACGCTCATGAGTATGGATTCATCATTCGCTATCCAAAAGGAAAAGAACATATTACCGGATATATGTATGAACCTTGGCATGTACGCTATCTTGGCATTGATACAGCAACCTCTGTTTATCAAAGTGGGCTAACCCTTGAGGAGTATTTGAATGATTATTAAATAATTATTACCTAGGAAATATTACAATACAATGATTATAGGAGGATTTATAATGCTTATTCAAGAAATGGAACAATATGCAAAAGAATATAAGGTTCCTATTATGCAGGAAGAAGGGCTAAGCTTTATGCTCGACTTTATAAAAGAACATAATATAAAAAGAATTTTAGAAATTGGCAGTGCAATAGGATACTCGGCAATCCGTATGGCTATGCTTGATGATGACATTCATGTAACAACTATCGAACGTGATGATGAAAGGTATCAGAAAGCATGTGAAAATTTAGCAAAATCATCTTGTCAAAAACAAATTCAAATATACCATGCTGATGCTTTAGAGGCGGTGATTGATGGCGAATATGATTTGCTGTTTATTGATGCCGCAAAAGCGCAATATCAACGTTTTTTCGAGCGTTATGAAAGCAATTTGAAACAAGGCGGATACATTATCAGCGATAATTTATCTTTCCATGGCTATGTGGAACACCCGGAAAGAGAAATGTCGCGAAGTCTACGGCAGCTTGTTCGTAAAATTAAAAATTTTCGATTATATTTAGAATCCCGCGATGATTATGAAACAAAATATTATGAATTGGGAGATGGCATAGCTGTATCAAGAAAAAAATAGTTTTTCTGTATGCTTTCCTATATTTGTGATACAATAGCTATAGAAGCTAAGAAAAAGAAAGTGGTGATTATTTATGAAAAAAGCATTACCGGTATTAGCAGCATTAGGAGCAGTTGCGGCTTTTGCAATCTATAAAATCAAAAAAGAAGAACAAAAGAAAATCGTCGATTTAGATGAAGGACTGCTTTATGATGATGAAAGTGATGCCGTAGAGGATTTCACAAATAATGTAAAAGAAAACTGTGAAGCAGTAAAGGAGGAAGCGCTCGTAGCTGCCAATGATATAAAAGCGCATGCTGAAACTGCTATAAAAGAATTCAGTCAAGATTTTCCGGAGCTTTTAAAGGAAGAGGTCGAAGATTTAAAAGAAACGATTAAATCCGCAATCTGCGATTTGCAGGAAGCAGGAACTGTAATTGAAAAAGAACGACCAATTCAACATCTTGTTACATTTACAAATGCTGAGGATCTTGAAGCATTTAAGAATGCAATCATCAATCGTGGATATGTAGTAAGTGTTGGTGATGAAGAAAATACACTGAATGTTCTTCATATCTGTCCACTGGATATTGATAAGTTAGCAGCAAATGTTTTATATATCGCAAATGAAGCTCGCAAGCATCATGGTTGTTATTCCGGTTGGTTTAGTAAGTAATATATTAAAAGAAAACACTTTAAGCTTTGTAAAGATACATGGCAAAAGTGTTTTTTTTGCTGCATCGTCAGAAAAAATAGCTTAGAATTGTCAGAATAAGGTATTCGTTGTATAATGTATAAGCTTTGAGGAGTGAAAAGTATGGATAAAATAAAGGTAGAACAGCTAACCTTTTCTTATGATGGTGAACATAATGCAGTTGAAAATGTTTCCTTTCAAATTGAGGCAGGTAGCTATACAACAATTGTCGGACATAACGGTAGTGGAAAAAGTACAATTGCTAAACTGCTAATTGGATTGTTGGAAAAAGGAAATGGTGCTATTTATATTGATCAAATAGAATTAACGATTGATAGTGTGTATGATATACGCAATAAGGTAGGAATTGTTTTTCAAAATCCGGATAATCAATTTATCGGAGCAACGGTTGCTGATGATATCGCTTTTGGCTTGGAAAACCATCAGGTTCCAACAGAAAAAATGCAGGATATTATTGAACGATATGCCGAAAAAGTCAATATGCGTAAGTATCTGAATAGTGAGCCAACCCGACTTTCCGGTGGACAAAAGCAACGTGTAGCAATTGCCGGAGTCTTGGCTATGCAGCCGGAAATTTTAATTTTCGATGAATCCACAAGTATGCTTGATCCCCAAGGAAAAGCAGAAATCAATGCACTGATTCAAGAAATCCATCAAGAATCCAATATTACGATTATATCCATTACTCATGATATTGAAGAGGTCGCAACAGCCGATCATGTGATCGTGATGGATCGTGGACATGTTGTTATGGACGGAAAGCCTGATGATATCCTCTTACATGAACAAAAGCTATTAGATTTACAGCTGGATATACCATTCGCCCTGAAATTTCGTAACGCATTAAAAAAACAGCAGGTTGAAATCTCTGCCTGCACAACCATAGATAAGGTGGTGGAAGAACTATGCCAATTACGTTCAAACAAGTAGCACATACCTATAATCCGGATTCACCGCTTTCTTATGCTGCTTTAAAAAATGTTAATTTAGATATTGCAGAAGGTAAGGTAACGGCTATTATCGGTGAAACGGGAAGTGGAAAATCAACCTTGGTTCAGCATTTGAATGCGTTATTATTACCAAGTGAAGGAAAAATCGAAATTATAGATAAAATCATCTATGCACAGGAAAAACCGAAAAATTTAAAAGATTTAAGAAAACAAGTAGGGCTTGTTTTTCAGTTTCCGGAATATCAGTTATTTGAGGAAACGATTGAAAAGGATATTAGCTTCGGACCCAAAAATTTCGGCGTAAGCGAAGAAGAAGCAAAACAAAAAGCGAAGCAGATGCTATCAATCGTCGGACTTGACGAGAGCTATTTAGAAAGATCACCCTTTGATCTATCCGGAGGACAAAAGCGTAGAATTGCAATTGCCGGTATTTTGGCTATGGATCCTCAAGTGCTTGTTTTAGACGAGCCTACCGCCGGATTGGATCCTCAAGGGGCAAAAGATATGATGCAGTTGTTTGTACGCATGAACAAAGAGTTTCATAAAACCGTACTGATTGTAACACATGATATGGAACATGTACTGCAATATTGTGATGAGGTTGTCGTCATGCAAAATGGTGAAGTTGCGCAAACCTGTGATGTGCGCTCCTTTTTCGAACAAATAGCATTATTGGAACAGCTACATATCAATCCTCCGGCAGTTATTCGTTTACGTGAAGAATTGCGTCGAAAAGGATTTACGATTGATAAAACGATCCTGGATATTGATGAGTTGGCACGTGTAGTCGCAAGTGAGGTGAAAATGCATGAATAATATTGCCTTAGGCAGCTATCTGCCTTTAAATTCAATCATTCATCGTCTAGATCCACGTGCGAAAATTTGTGCGATGCTATTGATGATGATTGCTATTTTTTTACCGGCAGGTTATCTAGGTTATGTAGTGCTCGGCATTTGCATTATTTGTGTAAGTATGTTAGCCAAGCTAAAATTGAGTTTTTTATGGCGGGCAATGAAGCCGATGCTTTTTATGCTTACCTTCTTATTGATTATCAATTTGCTTGTCGTGCGTGAAGGAAGCATATTGTTTACGATTGGAAGCTTTGCGATTTACAGCGGTGCGGTTTCACAAACTTTGTATATCGTTGTACGTTTGGCATTGATGATCATGATCACAACCATTTTAACCGCAACGACAAAACCTTTGGAACTGACGTTAGCGATTGAGGATCTCTTGAAACCATTTCAGGTTATTCATGTACCGGCTCATGAAATTGCGATGATGATTTCGATTGCTTTGCGCTTTATTCCGACATTGATTGAAGAAACACAGCGCATCATGAAAGCACAGGCATCACGTGGAGTAGACATGGAAAATGGAAAGCTAATGGAAAAGGTAAGAGCGATTCTTTCCTTGATCGTTCCTTTGTTTGTATCGGCATTTCAGCGTGCTGAGGATTTAGCTTATGCCATGGAGGCAAGAGGCTATATTCCCAATCGTCCGCGTTCACGTTATAAGCAGTTGAAAATGAGTGGAAAGGATTATCTATTGTTAGCAGGAACGATGCTTATTCTTGCGGCAACTGTTGTGCTCGTTATTTATGGATAGATATAAAGTAACTGTTTGTTATGATGGCACAAATTATGCAGGCTGGCAAAAACAAGATAATGCACGTTCTATCCAGGAAGAAATTGAATATGCTTTAGCAAAAATCAATGAAGAAGCAGTCGAAATAGTAGCAAGTGGAAGAACAGATGCACATGTGCATGCACTTGCACAGGTATTTCATTTTGATGCCAAAAAAGCATTATCCGATGAACAATGGGTACGTGCCTGCAATTCCTTGCTTCCTAAGGATATTCGCATTCTTAAGGTAGAAAAAGTATCGGATAGCTTTCATGCTCGATTTGATGCAGTACGTAAACGATATGATTACTATATTACCAACGATGTTTTAAATCCGTTTTTAGAAAACTATATGGGAAAGGATCGTAAAAGCCTTGATGTAGCATATATGCAGGAATGTGCGAATGTATTTATAGGTACGCATGATTTTACAAGCTTCACAAGCAGTAAAATAGATGAACGCAAATCCCGTATAAAAACGATTTATCGCCTAGAGGTTCAACAGGAAGCCAATGCTGTTCATATCATTTTTGAAGGCAATGCTTTTTTACGTTATATGGTGCGAATGCTTGCGCAAGTATTGATTGAAGCTGGAAAGCATCGTTTAACAAAGGAAGCGATAAGTCAGATGTTAGAGGCGAAGGATAAGCATGCTTGTCGCTATAAAGCCAGTGCAAACGGCTTGTATTTGGTAAGAGTCGATTATCAAGATAACAGCTCCCCAATGGGTTAAACTCCAAAGGGGAATTTATGTATATGTTAGGAGGTAGATTATGCGGAAAACAAATTATCATACACATACATATCGGTGTATGCATGCCGGTGGAAGCGATGAGGAGTATGTCTTGGCAGCGATAAAAGGCGGTTATGAGGAAATCGGTTTTTCCGATCATTCACCATGGAGATATGATAGTGATTTTGTTGCCCACATGCGAATGTCTTTATCACAGTTCGATGATTACTATTCTTCTATCATGACATTAAAGGAAAAATATAAGGATCAGATTTCGATTAAAATCGGTTTGGAATGTGAATATTTCCCTAAATATATGAAATGGCTTAAACAATTTGTAAAAGAAAAGCAGCTGGATTATATTATTTTCGGAAATCATTATCGTGAAAGCGACGAGCTTCGTATTTATTATGGGAATGCTTGTATTGATGATGATGAACTACGAAATTATGTAGATGATGCAATTGAGGGAATGAAAACCGGTTTGTATGCTTATCTTTGCCACCCGGATTTATTTATGCGTAGCGGACGTAAGTTTGATGATACTACAAGAGAGCAATGCTATCGTCTATGTGAAGCTGCTAAAAAATACCAAATTCCTTTAGAGTATAATGGGGCAGGGTTAGAATTCAATATGCTTCATCGGGTGGAGGAGTATCCGTATCATGAATTTTGGAAGATTGCGAAAGAGGTTGGAAATACTGCAATTATCGGGATTGATGCACATACCCCAAGAGCATTGGCGAATCCTACATATTACGAACAAGCACTGCATAATTTGGAAACGATCGGAATTTCATTGACAGACAGTATTCGTTTTTTTGAACATTGATATAGTAGAGAAAAAGTTGAAATCTTACAAGCTGAAGTTTGATAACGAGTTGTTAGATTTTAGCGTACGATGTATCTCTTTATCTATTGATGTCTTGTTTACGGTTTAGTTTTGAGCTTATAACATGCATAAAAGAAGGGATTGCGTATCTTCTTCATTAAAGGATACGCTTTTTTTGTACTCAGAATTATCTGTCAAAGGTTTGTAAATATGCCATAAGCAGTAAGAATTTGATAGGTAATCTGCTGATAGGAACGAAGCTTTTGTGATATCAAAAGGATATAGAAAAACGAATGGATTGTTAAATTGCGGAGCTATGAAAAGTATAGATTTTATAATCAAATATTTATATCATATATACATTTTTGAACACAAAACTGATAATCTATTCACAAAATTATTTCAAAACTGTAATATTTATATCATTTTCGTTCATTTTGTGTTATCATTTTACATAAAGTGAACAAAGGTGATATATCTATGAAGAAACTATTTGTATTTTTAATTATGGTTGCGGCTATTTTAACTTATGATGTTGTTCAATCGGAACAAGGAAGCATCATTGTTTATTCATCAATGGAACAATATCGAACAGAGGAGCTTCAAAAACAGTTGAATGAGCAATTCCCCGATAAAAACATTTTAGTTATGTATGTATCTACTGCAAAATCAGCTGCTAAAATTAAAGTCGAGCAGGAAAACTCCGATGCGGATATCGTAGTAGGATTAGAAACCTCTTATTTGGAAAAGGTAAAGGATTCTTTGCAAGATTTATCGGGATATCAAACGCATGAATATGTAGATGGACTTACCTTAGCAGATAATGACAATAAATATATCACATGGGAAAGGCAAGCCGGAGCATTTATTATCAACAAAGAAGTATTGAAGAAGCATCATTTGCCAGTTCCGCAAACCTATGAGGATTTACTAGATTCACAATATCGAAATTTAATTGCCATGCCGGATCCTAAAACAAGTGGTACAGGCTATTTCTTTTATAAAAGTATCATGAATACCAAAGGCGATCAAGAAGGGTTAGCTTACTTTGATGCCTTAGAGAAGAATATCAAAACATTTACCGAATCCGGTTCCGGACCGGTCAAGCTATTGATTCAAGGGGAAGTTGCAATCGGGCTAGGTCTTACGTTCCAAGCAATTGATGAAATCAATTCCGGTTCTCCTTTTGAAATTGTATATCCACCGCAAGGATCGCCATACAGTTTAACTGGAACGGCGATGATCAAAGGAAAGAACAGCAAGGAAGTTCAAGAGGTTTTTGATTATATTGCCAATGATTTCTTTCTATATGATAAAGAGAACTTTTCGCCGGAACAGGTATTAAAGAAACAAAAAAATAAAATAAAGGGCTATCCGCAAAATATACCGTATGCGGATATGCATGGGATTTCAGAAATTAAAGAAAAAGAAAGGCTGTTGGAATTATGGAAATATTAAAGCAGGATATTAAATTATCGGTAAGGAAGCTGTATAAGAATTTTGATGGTAAAGATGTATTAAAGTATCTTTCCTTCGATGTTAAAGAAGGAGAGTTTTTGAGTGTTCTAGGGCCAAGTGGCTGTGGTAAAACAACACTTTTACGTATTTTGATTGGTTTGGAAAGCCAAAACAGTGGAGAAATCTTACTAGATGGTAAAGATATTTCCAACTTAAGGCCTAATGAACGAGGTATGGGAATCATTTTCCAAAATTATGCTTTGTTTCCTAATATGACCGTCTTTGAAAATGTCGAGTATGCCTTGAAATTAAATCCGGAAGTAAAGCCACGCAGCAAAGAAATCGCAACTGCAACGTTGGAACAAATTGGAATGATGGAGCACTGTGATAAAAAGCCAAGTCAGCTTTCCGGTGGACAACAGCAGCGAGTAGCGATTGCCAGAACGCTTGCTTTAAATCCCAAGGTCATTTTACTAGATGAACCAATCTCCGCCCTAGATGTAACCAATCGTGAAATTATGAAACGTGAGCTAAAGGAAATTCAACGTAAATTTAACTCAACGATGATTTTTATTACGCATGAACAAGAAGAAGCATTTTACTTATCCGATCGTATTATGGTCATGAGTGAAGGGAATATCGAGCAGTTGGATACTCCAAGAAATATCTATGAGCACCCTGCCAATCAATATATCAAAGATTTTGTCATTGCTCACTTGGATCAAAAGCTAGCCTCACTTGAAAAATGCACAGGACGTGGTAGCCATGAAAAATAGAACATTTCGTGCCGGTAAGCTGCTAGTCATTGTCTTTTTATTGATTAGTGTGGTATTTCCGCTTGCATCGCTTGTCTTAAATATCCAAATGGAAGATGTTTCGAAGGTTATCTCTGCACCGCAGTTTATACCCATGTTGTTTAATTCCTTATTAGCAACCAGTATCGCAACTGCACTATCCGTAGTTATTGCATTTGGACTTGCATGGTGTGTCAATCGTACCAATATACGCTATAAGCAGGTGTTTTCGATATTATTCACGATCCCGATGCTCATTCCTTCCATTTCGCATGGTATGGGCTTGGTGCTTTTGTTCGGTGATAATGGACTGATTACCAATTTCCTACACATCAATATCGGTCTTTACGGCTACTTGGGAATTATCATCGGTTCGATTCTGTACTCTTTTCCGGTTGCTTTTTTAATGCTAACGGATATCTTTAAATACGAGGATTATACGACCTACGAGGCAGCGCAGGTACTTGGCTTATCCAAGAAACAACAATTCTTTACGATTACGTTACCAAATATGAAGGGTACTTTGATTTCTGTTATCTTTGCGACCTTTACTATGATCTTTACCGATTATGGTGTACCGCTTGTTGTCGGTGGTAAGATTATGACACTGCCGGTATATATGTATCGGGAGGTTATCGGTTTATTGGATTTTTCAAAGGGAGCGATTATCGGTGTTATCTTGCTGATTCCCGCCTTTATTGCCTTTTTCATGGATTTGAAAAATGAAAGTAGTGGAAATAGCAGTACCATAACACGTAGCTTTCAAATTCAAAAAAATAAAAAGCGTGATATCATCAGCTATTTCATCTGTATTTTGACTGTATTTTTAGTTTCCTTGCCAATTCTGGCATTTGTCATTTTATCTTTTGTAAAGCAATATCCGATCGACATGAGCTTTTCACTTGCCAATATAAAGGAAGCCTTCCAACTAGGTGTGGGTATGTACTTGAAAAACTCTTTAGCTATTGCGCTAGTAACGTCTTTGGTAGGGATTTGCGTTATCTATTTTACTGCCTATATCACTGCTCGAGCGAAGCGCAGCTTTACGAATGCAGCCCTGCATCTGATTGCAATGGTATCTTTGGCAATACCGGGAGTGGTGCTTGGTTTATGCTATGTTATCTTTTTTGAGGGAAGCCTTCTATATGGAACAATTGCCATCTTAATTCTGGTTAATACGATTCATTTCTTTGCATCACCATATTTGATGGCTTACAACTCCTTAAAGAAATTTAATGAAAACTTAGAAGATATTTCTGCTTGTATGGGGATTAGTAAGCTTAAAATGCTATTTGATGTATATATCCCATGCACGCGTGCGACCATTATTGAAATGTTTTCTTATTTATTTGTAAATTGCATGGTTACGATATCCGCAGTATCTTTCCTAGCAAATTTCCGCAATATGCCATTGGCCTTGTTAATACCGCAATTTGATTCCCAATCGCTGATTGAAGCGACTGCATTTATTTCGGTTATCATTTTGTTGGTAAATAGTATTTTGAAGCTTGCTGTATATGCTGTGAAGCGTTATGCACAAACACTTAGATGAAAAGGAGAAGTTATGAATTTAACACAAACACAATTTGAAATTTTAACAACGATTGAACGTCATCAGGATCAAAAGCACTCGCAGCGTTCTTTGGCAACTACTTTGGAAATATCCGTAGGAGCAGTCAATAAGGCGATTGGAGAGCTATGTGATTTGGAACTGATGAAAAGCCTTGGAAACAGTCATTACGATGTAACTCTAAAGGGATATGAATGGTTGGAGCCTTATCGTGTAAAAAAGGCAATCTTTATGGCTGCCGGTTTTGGAAGCCGTATGGTTCCGGTAACCTTAAATACTCCTAAGCCGCTAATTTTAGTTCATGGAAAGCGCATTATCGAAACGCTGTTAGATGCGGTTGTTGCGGCAGGGATTCAAGATATTACCATTATTCGCGGATATTTAGGAGAACAGTTTGATGTATTGTTAAAGAAGTATCCGATGATTAAATTTATCGAAAATCCACTGTATAATGAATCAAACAATATTTCCAGTGCGTATGTGGCAAGAGATATGTTGGAAAACGCTTATGTGTTGGAGTCGGATTTGGTTTTATACAATCCGGATTTGATTCGTAAATATGAATATACAACCAATTATCTTGGTATGAAGGTAGATGTAACAGATGATTGGTGCTTCGAAACGAAAAAAGGTATCATTACTAAAGTAAAGGTTGGTGGAAGAGATGTTCACCACATGTTCGGTATTTCGTATTGGTCAAAGGAAGATGGACAAAAAATGGCTGCGGATATTGATGAAGTATATCATATGCCTGGTGGAAAAGAAAAATATTGGGACGAAGTTGCTTTAACGGTATGCAAGGAAAACTATGAGGTAGCTGTGCGTCCGGTGCAGAAAGGCGATGTTATCGAAATTGATACGTATAATGAATTAAAACAGATTGATTCGATTTATAATGTTTAAAAATGAATAAGAATGATAGCGAAGTGTACTAGTAGACTTCGTCTTTTTACCGTTTTATGTGAATTATGGGAAAATAAAAATTTGATTCATAAGACTCATATTTTTTTGAGTAAAAGTGTTGCCTTTTTATCTCAAATTAAATATAATCTTACCGATAAGAAATTAGCAAACCAGTTGGAACAAAGTATACAACACTGAAGGCTTTCTTTAATGGAATAAGATTCCTGTTAAATCAGTGATTCTTACTTGCTTACTTGTTTCAAAAGGAGAGCTTTTTTTTAGGTATGGAAGGAGAAACAAAATGCGTAAATTTATAGTAAGTCTGCTTGCGGTATGTTTACTGATGAGCAGTTGCATACAACCTGCAGGGAATATGCTTCATGCACAGGAAGTAACTAAAGAAGTACAGGAAGATACTATTTCTGCAAGTGGAAAAATAAAAGTAGGAATAACTTCTGTAAAAGCATTAGTAGAAGAAGAAAATTTCGAACTTCAATTAAGTAAGAACGGTTATGAAAAAAAAGAGGTTATTTCATTAGAAGTGAATGGAGATGATAACCTGAATAGTTATGGAAGTGTAGAATTTTCTGATTTAGAAGATGGTAATTATACATTGACAATTACTTCGACAACGAATAAATATCAGGAATATAAACAAGATTTTGTCGTAGAGGGATTGGAGTATGCTATTCAGCTATATGCCGGAGAAATGGAAGTTGATACACAGCAAAATGCTCATCTAGGAGTACTTCAATATCGTATGTATGGTGAACAAGAATTGAAAGAAATTCTTGATGAAATTGAAAAAAGAACAGATACATTGGATTATGATTTGAATAGTGATAATGTTGTAAATTTACTTGATTTGCAGCTGTTTTCAGCATATTATTCCACAAATCCAAAAGAAAATATTTTATCAACAATAGAGACAAGTGTTCCTTCTTCTATTGTTCAAAGTAACCTTGGAGAAAATGTAGAAATTAAGAGTGGTAGTTTAGAACAGGTACTTGATCAAGAAACACAGGAAAGTGTGCAGCTTGCGACAAAAGAAGCAATCAGCGAAGAAAATCCATTAGAAGTTTCTTTCATTTTAGGTAAAGCAGATACAGCAGTTCCTTTAGAAGGAATTTCTATTCAGTCCGGTGCTGTTGAAAATCAAATTAGTGGTGGTAGTATTCTTATAGAAACGCAAGATGGTGTAAAAGAAGAATATACAATTACCCGCGAGGTAGGTAGAGGAATTTTAGCAAGTGAAACAAAGACTGCTGTCCTTCACGATGATGGTTCTATTAGCATTGATTTCGGTGGACAGATTGCAGTTAAAAAAGTTACGATTAAAGTAACTGCTACGGCAACCAAAAACGGTAATCTTGTAGAAATTTCTAAAGTTGAATTTGTAAATGATATGGAAAATAAAATTCCGGCACCGGAATTGAATATTCCCAGCAATTTGCAGGCGAAAGCCGGTAATAAAGAATTTACGTTGAACTGGTTGAAAGGTAATAATATTACCGGATATGAAGTAAGTGTACGCACGGAAAACGGAAAAGAAGAAGTATATTCTACTTCGAAAAATACGATTACCATTGCGCAATATAATAAGGATAAATTGAAAAATAAAATCACTTATTTTGTAAAAGTGCGCTCTGTTAATGGAGCGTGGAAAAGTCCTTTTAGCGAAGAGATAAGCGTAATTCCTCGTACAGATGAAAAACCGAAAGCTCCGGATAACCTTGTTGTTAAGGGAAGCTATAAAACATTAGATTTATCTTGGAAACAAATGGAAGATACCGATACTTATAATGTTTATTACAAGAAAGATAGTGAAACATCATTTATTAAAATCAGCGGAATAAGCACAAATTCATATCAGCTGACAAATCTTGAAGATCAAACAAAATATCAGGTCTATGTAACAGGAGTGAATGAGCTTGGCGAAGGTGCGAAGTCATTAACTGCAAGTGCTAAAACAACAAGCAATGAACCTGTAAAAATGCCTCTGTATCATTTGATCAATCTACCGAATGCAAGTGGAGAGTTATCGCAGCATATCAAAAGTGCTTCTGCAGGTTCCGGTCAAATGGTTAATAGTGCGTTAGATACACAAGGAAACAGTGCACTCGGTTTATTTGATAATGATTTCAATTCTTATTTAGAAACCAGTACATGGGATATTGGTGGTTGGAACAATAATGCTAATGCAGGTATTCATGTTACATTTGATAATGTTTATCAGATTGATGAAATCGTAATAGCAGAACCGAGAGAAATTGCAGATTATCCATACGTTCGTATTCACTATAAAGATGAGCAAGGAAAAATGCAATCGACTAAGAGAATGGAATTTGAAACACAGAATATAACGCAGGAAAATGGCAGACGTTATTATCGTATTAAACTTCCTTCACCGATTCGTACATCAGAAGTGATTGTTGGATTAGGTCGTTACGTAGCAGGCTCGCCATCGATAACGATTGCGGAAATGCGTTTTTATTCATATGATTCTTTGGAAGATGATATAAGTAATCTATATGAAGATGATTTGCATGTGCAGCTTAAAAACAGCGTTGATGAAAAACAACTTGAAGATTTGCAAAATCGTTTAGATACTACCGATAACGGAGAGTATCATCTGGATAGAAACTTGTTACAAAAAGAATTGGATACAGCAAAATCGCTGTTTGAAGATTCTGAAAAACTATATGATGTTACAAAAGTAAATACCAATATTACTGCGAAGAAAGATGGACATCTTGGATTCAGTGGATTAAATGCTTGGCAGCCATTGGGAGTCAGTGCTTCTGCAAATGAAAAAATAGTTGTTTATGTAGGTGGAAAAGGAAAGAAAACCGGACAAAATGTAAACTTGCAGTTAGTGGCTACACAGCAACATGCAGAAAGCAGCAATTTATCAAAAGTTGTCGCAACATTGAAAACTGGAAGAAATGAGATTACGATTCCGGAACTTACATCAACAGATGTAGAACGCGGTGGGGCATTGTATGTACAGTATACGGGGAATGATTCAAAAGAAGAATTAGCGGTTCGTGTAATGAATGGTACAAAAATTCCCGTATTAAATTTATATGGAGTTACTGACGAAAAAGAACGTCAAAACAAAATCAATGCATATATGGAAGAAGTAAAAGCACATACGAAGCAATTAAAGACGTTACATCGTAAACAAAAAGGCTTTTCTTTATTCTCGTTATTCCAAGGATATGATGAAAAAACTTCAATTGTAAACACAACAGATATTATGTTAGATCAAATGATGATTTCGATACCTGCTTCTCAGGTTGTTGCCGGTACAAATGGAGATGCCGATACGCTTGCTTCTTCATTACAAGCAATGGACGAAATGATGATATTGTTTTATCAACAAAAAGGATTAACAAATTCATTTAGCGAAAAAGATTTGAGTAATAAATTGAATGTAAAAAATTCTTTGCCGTCTCAGCATTTAAATATTCGTTATATGAAAATGTTTGCCGGTGCGTTTATGTATGCAGCAGGAAATCATATTGGTATTGAATGGAATGAAACAATTGGCATGGTAAATACAACTTCTGTACAAGCTGATAAAGATGGAAGATGGTTGAGTGGACAATATTTCGGTTGGGGAATTGCACATGAAATCGGACATAACATAAATCAAGGAAAATATGCAATTGCAGAAGTAACAAACAACTATTTTTCGTTAATTGCGCAAGCAAAAGATACCAATGACAGTGTGCGATTTGATTATGAAAAGGTCTATGATCGTGTAACATCAAATGTGAAAAGCAGAAGTGAAGATGTCTTTACACAATTAGCAATGTATTGGCAGTTACATTTAGCGTATGATCGCTACTATAACTATAAATTATTTGATAATTATGAAGATATTTACAACCATGTGTTCTTTGCGAGAATAGATAGCTTTGTCAGAGATACTTCCAAAGCACCTTCCCCAAATGAAATCGCCTTAACCTTGGGAAATGACAAAGATCAGAATTTTATGCGTTTGGCAAGTGCGGCAGCAGAAAAAGATTTAAGTGAATTCTTTATGCGTTGGGGATTGATTCCAGATGATACGACCAAAGCATATATAGAACAGTTTGAAAAAGAAATGCGAGCAATTTATTATGTAAATGATGAAGCCAGAGTTTACGAGAAGGAACATGAAAATGCGGATAACTTCTTGAATAAGAATATTGTATATGCGGATATAAAAGAACAAAACCGCAATAAAGTAAGTCTTGAATTAGGTGTCGATAATGCGGATAAGAATACTTTATTAGGGTATGAAATTACAAGGATCTTAACAGAAAACGGAGAAAGCAAAGAAGAAGTCGTTGGTTTTACTACTCAAGATATATACGAAGATACGATTAACTCAATTAGCAATCGAAGTGTTTCTTATAAAGTAGTGGCAATTGATAAAAAATTAAATCGTTCTGCTCCTATTATGACGAAAACAATTAAAGTAGAAGGCGATGGAAGCTATACGAAGGAAAATTGGAATATTGAAACGAATTTGATTTCAGAACTTGATTTAGAAAATCCGGCAGATAGCAATGACCCATGTGCTCCTGAAAAAATTCCGGCATCTTATATGATGATCGATGATAAAAAAGATACTGTATATATTGGAAAAACAAAGGAAACCCCCTATATCACAATTGACCTTGGTAAAGTCGAAACTATAAATGCGCTTCGCTTTATCAATGGACAAAGCGTTGATGATATTGCTGCATATAAAATCGAAGTTAGTAAGGATAATAAGACATATACAACGCTTAATAACAAAAAACTTAAAGATGAAAAAGGTGTTGTAACGATGTATTTCAATAATGGCGAAGATCCATGGGTTACAAGTTATGATGCTTCCTATATTCGAATTACTTTGAATGGATATAAGAATAAAGAAGTTAGCCTTGGTGAGATTGATGTGTTGGGACCTACAGGAGACAATATAGAGTTTCACACAGTAGATGGGACAACGGCGATTGGTATTTTAAGTAAAGATTTTATATATCAAGAAAAAGACGAAACACAGGAAGAAATGAAAATACCTGCGGGTTCTATTGTCTTTACCGGTGAATATAAAGGAAATCCGGCATATAATGTGGTTCTTTTATATGACGAGAACGCTCAGATCATCGGGGGAAGTGATACAGAAGGAAATCTTAATGCTGAACAGATTATTTTAGCACCAAATCCGGGGAATGGATTGCTTGGTGAAACGGAAAGCGGAAAATGGATATATTGGATTGATCGTCAATATGCTGCAAAATTACCAAATAAAGTACGTGCTGAATTGTATCGAGTAGATAATGCATTAACGAATGAGGGACAGCGCTTGGTAAGTGATACTTTATTTGTGGAAATTCCGGAGAAACTGCCTGAAATTTCATTGACAAAATAGAGGAGTGAATTTATGATAAAAAAACGAATTATGGCTATTGTTCTATGTGCTGCTTTTCTATGTTTTCCACAAACAATTGCAGCACAAGAACAAAGAAACATTTTTTTAGATGTGAATAATAACAAGGTTGATGTATATATAGATATGCGTGATTTATCTTCTATTACATCTTTACAGCTTAGTTTGAAAGTAACCTCGGAAAAAGAAACTTTGGATTTAGAAAACTTTGCCTTTGAATTTAATGAAAATATTGAAAATAAAATACAAAAATGGACGTATCAACCCGAAACAGGAGTTTTAAATATTTATTTAGCGGATCAAGAAGTAACAACACTTACTGCACAGTCAAAACTTTATTTGGGTACATTGAGTGTTCGAGCATCAAATCTTGAAAATGTTAAAATTACCGTCGATGAAAATGCTTTACAATATGTAAATAAAGAGAACTTATTAACTCAAGATGAGAAAACCGTATCTTCAACAGTAACGCTTGGAAAAAAAGATGATTCACAAGAAAATGGAGATAATGCAAATGGTAATCATGGAGGAGATACAGATGAAGATTCTTTAGATTCACAAGGAGATGATCATCTGAATGATGCCGATAAGGGTGATGGTGAAGATACTAAGAAACCTGTTAAAGAAGATATTCAAACAGGACGAGTAGTTCCTATTGCTCTATATACTGCCACAGTTTTAGCTACATTAATAGCAGGTGCTATTTTAATCGTTTTGAAGAAAAAAGAAGAATTAACAAGGCGTTAAAGGAAAAAACATTCCCTTAAAATGAAGAGGGAATGTTTTTTTATATACGCTAAAAAAAGAGAGACACGTTGCTAGGATATCGCAGTAAAAGTGTTTCTGTAATGAGAGTGGAGAAGCAAACAAGCTTATCAGTTATTAGAATCAAACTAATGAATAGGTTAGACGAGCAGACAAAGAACAAGCGATGGAACGAATTATGTATGGAATCGGCTTTGTTACATAAAAAAGATTTACATTCAGTAAAAAGATTGTGCGGATATCTGATGAGAAGGTGTGTAAGAAACGGCTATAATATTGAGAAAAGATATCATGAGTAGATAAAATTGTTATAAACAACGTATCAAAGCAGCATGATAACATAAAAGATAAAGCATCAAAGAAAAGACTTTTTACATAAACCGTTAAGGAAGATAACCAATTCATATGATTATGTATATAGAAAATCTTAATGTGCAAAAAATATTGAAGTTAAAAACTTTGACAAATCAATTATTGATAATGGTTGGCGAATGTTCATAAATTGAAATTGATTCCTTTGTTACATAGATTTACTAATTTACAATCCGTGGTTGTAATCTCTTTCATTTTATACTACAATGGAATGTGGGAAGAAAGAGGTATTTGACATGAATGCAATCATATTAGCAGCCGGTGCCGGTTTGCGAATAAAAGAGATGGCTACACAGGGACATAAAGCGTTTCTGCCTATCGGGGGAGTTCCAATCATTGAGCGAATCATTCGCTATCTGCATGAAGCAGAAATTACGGATATTACCATTGTAACTGGTTATAAGCATGATCAGTTTCTTTTTTTAAAAGAACACTATGGAGTTAAATTACTTTATAATAAACGCTATGCAACGCATAACAATCTTGAATCCTTAGAGCTGGTATTGGATCGAATCGGAGATACCTTTATCATACATGGTGATATTGCACTTTTTAAAAATATTTTCAAAATGGAAAATCGAGGCTGTTCGTTCTTTTACACGATGCTAAAGGAATCAAAGGGAGTTCCACTTACACGAATCCACTGTAATCGAAACCGTATTATTACCGATTATGAAGGCTATGCCGGAAGAGAAACGGTTGTAACCAATTTGGGAATTTCTTATTGGACAAGAAATGATGCTAGTGATTTCAAACGCTTTTTTCATCAACGAGTCGATGAGAAAATGAAAAAACGTTTTGGTTTAAGTTGGGAAGATATTTTTCTTGCACTTAGCTGTGAAAAGGCGCTCGAAGCACATCAGCTGGATCGAAAATACGGCTGTGATATCAATATACTCATGGACTATCTAAATGCGTGCAGTATCTATGATCGTCTTTGGAAAAACTGTGATTCAATCAAAAAATGAGCAAATACGAAAGACTTTTAAAGTTTTTCGTATTTTTTTACGTATGACATATAATGGAGGTGATCGTATGCGCTGTTTACGCTGTGGGAATACCCAACAAAAATATTTTTATCAAGATGGCAGTGTTTGGTATTGTCGTAAATGTATTGCCTTTGGGCGAATGAATGTCGGAGAACTGCCAAGAGCAAAAAAGTATCGGCAGCAACGGCACGCTTGTGATTATGTTCTTAAATATCCACTAACCCCCAAACAACAAAAAGCATCTGCGGAAATTGTATGGCATGCCAAACACCAACAGTCGCAGCTGGTGTATGCGGTATGCGGTGCGGGAAAAACCGAACTGGTCATGGAAGTAATCAAGCAATTTTTAAATGCGGGGAAAAAGGTTGGCTTTGCGATTTCGAGAAGGCAGGTCGTTTTGGAAATTGCCACACGTATGAAAGAAGCATTTCCCATGATTGAGGTGATTGCAGTATGTGAAGGTTACAGCGATATATGCGATGGGGATTTGATTGTTTGTACAATGCATCAGCTGTATCGCTATTATCAAACATTTGATTTGTTAATTATGGACGAGGTCGATGCTTTCCCCTATCGCGGCAACGAGGTTTTGCAGGCGATTGCGCAGCATGCTTGCCGTGGAGTTATGGTATATTTGACCGCTACACCGGACGAATCCATGTTGAAAGATGTTGAAGATGGAAAGTTGGCATTGGTTGAGCTGTTTGAGCGACCACATGGGTATCCGTTGATTGAACCGGAAATTCGTACTTGTGCGAATCGTATGCAGCTTTTTTACCTGATTGCTTTTCTTTATCAACAGCGTAAGGCAGGTATTCAAACCTTGGTTTTTGTTCCTACCATTCGCATGGCAAATGAGCTGCATAAAAAGCTGTGTCTGTTATTTCGCTGTAAGGCGTTTACTTCTCAAAGTGAGGATAAAGAAAAAATCGTTGATGATTTCCACAAGAAAAAGTATGAATGTTTGATTACGACAACGATTTTAGAGCGTGGAATTACGATTAAAGGAATCTATATCATCATTTTACAAGCAGATCATGTAGTATTTAACGAAGCCAGCTTAACACAGATTATCGGGCGAGTGGGAAGAAGTATTGAAATGCCGAGTGGCAAAGGGATTTTTCTTTGTGAGCGTGTAACAAGAGATATCGAACGCTGTAAGCATGCGATACAGCATATGAATAAGGAGAGCTTTTCATGAAAGAGGAGTATTGTCGCTTGTGTATGGAGGATATTACAAGAAATATGCGTGTGAAGGATTTTCTTACACAGGATCAACTGCTTTGTGCCGATTGTCTTGCGAAACTAAAGCGCATTGATCGTCATGTTGTTTGGGAAGGGATTTCGATGCATATTTTGTATGAGTACAATGATTTTTTAGAATCTATGATATTTCAATTTAAGGAGGGGCATGATGTTGCGCTTGCAGATGTGTTTTTTTATTCGGATATCAAAAAATTAAATGACAAATATCGACACTGTGCCTTTGTACTTTTGCCATCTAGTGAAGAAAAGCTAAAAGAACGCGGATTTTTGCCAATGAGAGAAATGCTGAGACGTGCGCATGTGGAGATTGTGGAGCCCTTCTATAAGACAAGCAACTATAAGCAATCTTTGCAAAGCTTTAAAAACAGGGGAGAAATACGCCATGTGATGCGTCGAAAAGATAATGTTATCTTGCCGAAGAAACGCTTGGTAATCGTAGATGATGTATGTACGAGCGGCTCCAGCATTGCATGGGCATATCAATTATTGTCCTCGCATACATATAAAATAGAGGTCTTGGTCTTAAGTGCTACCCATTTGTTTGTCGAAAATTGCGATAAAAAAGGTTTGAAAAAGCAGATGATGTTTTCTATACTTGGACATGTAAGACGTAAAGGAAAGGTGAAGTAAAATGACAGGTAATGTAAAGTGGTTTAATGCGGAAAAAGGGTTTGGTTTCATTCGGACAGAGGAGGAAAAAGATATTTTCGTACATTATTCGCAGATCGTGCAAGATGGATATAAAAGTTTGAATGAAGGGGAAGCGGTGCGCTTTGAAATTTTTGAATCGGAAAAAGGGTTGCAGGCGAAAAACGTAGAAAGAGCTTAGCATGTTAAGCTTTTGTTAAATATGGAAAAAACGATTGTTTATAGATCACAGCTTCTTTATAATTAAAGATATATTAGGAAAGGTAGAGTATAAGAATGCAAGGAAAAGTAAAGATGTTTAATCAGGAAAAAGGCTATGGATTTATTACCCGTGAGGGTGGAAAGGATATTTTCTTTCATTATTCGCAGTTGGTTATGGAAGGATATAAAACCATTGATCCGGAAGCAAGCGTGGAATTTGAGCTTGTGGAAACCGAGCGTGGTCCGCAGGCACAGCATATCGTTCGTTTGTAGAAGTATGTAATAGGTCATGCAGCAATGCATGGCTTTTTTTGGTAAGGGGGAAAAAAGTGGTACGTTTAAAATGTAAGAGGTTGCAAAGGAGTAAACTATTTTCCTATTTCTTATAGTGTTCATGATATTTTTGTGTTACAATAAATAGGTCTATACGAGTATAAAATAAGGTATATTTAAAATACATGGAGGTTCTTATGGCGAATTTTTTAGAACGCTGGATAAGCGGAGAGGGAAAAGCATTAAAACGCTTGGAAAGTAAAGCAGATGCAGTGCTTGCCCTTGCTGATGAAATGGCAGCATTGAGCGATGATGCGTTAAAGGCAAAAACAGATGAATTTAAGGAACGCTACGCAAAGGGAGAAACATTAGACGAATTGTTGGTAGAGGCCTTTGCGACTGCAAGAGAGGCAGCCCGTCGTACGATTGGTGAATATCCATATCGTGTTCAGATCATGGGTGCTGTGGCAATGCATGACGGTGATATTGCCGAAATGCGTACCGGTGAAGGAAAAACCCTGACTTCAACAATGTGTATCTATTTGAATGCATTAGCCGGAAAAGGTGTGCATGTTGTTACTGTCAATGATTATTTGGCAGGTCGTGATGCAGAGTGGATGGGACAAATCTATCGCTTCTTGGGAATGAGTGTTGGTGTCAATTCACGTCCATTATCTCCTGCGGAAAAGCGTGCGGCTTTTGCATGTGATATTACATATACGACCAATTCCGAATTGGGATTTGACTATTTGCGTGATAACATGGTTACCGATATTAAGGATCGTGTATTGCGTGGCTTGCATGTGGCAATTGTCGATGAGGTCGATTCGATTTTGATTGATGAATCCAGAACACCGCTGATTATTTCCGGAGGGGCAAAAAAGACAGCGAATCTTTATTTGCAGGCAGATGCATTCGCAAAACGCTTGCAGGAAGATGATTATGAAATTGATGAAAAAACCAAGCAGATCATGCTTACAGAAAAAGGTGTTAACAATGCCGAAGCTTATTTTAAGGTAGATAATCTATATGATGTAAACCACACGCAGTTGGTACATCATATTACGCAAGCCTTAAAAGCTAACTATATCATGAAAAACGAAGTGGAATATGTGGTGCAGGACGATGAGGTTGTTATCGTCGATCAGTTTACCGGACGTACTATGCCGGGACGTGCTTATTCCGATGGTTTACATCAGGCGATTGAAGCAAAGGAAGGTGTTTCTATTAAGGAAGAAACTTCTACCTTGGCAACGATCACATATCAGAATTTCTTCCGTTTATATGATAAGCTTGCCGGTATGACCGGTACGGCAAAAACCGAAGAGGAAGAATTCTTGGATATCTATAACATGCGAGTTGTGGAAATTCCAACCAATCGTCCGATTTTGCGTGTGGATTATCCTGATGCGATTTTCGCAAGTCCGGAGCTGAAATATGCGGCATTGGTAAATGAAGTAAAAGAGTTGTATGCAAAAGGTCAGCCGGTGTTGGTTGGTACGATTTCGGTGGAAAGCAGTGAATTGGTTGATAAGCTGTTAAATAAAGAAGGTATTCCGCATGAAGTGTTAAATGCGAAAAACCATGCACGAGAAGCAGAAATTATTGCTAAAGCAGGACGTCCGAAGTCTGTAACCATTGCAACCAATATGGCAGGGCGTGGTACCGATATTAAGCTTACAGAGGAATCTAAAGCACTTGGCGGCTTGGTTGTGTTAGGTAGTGAACGTCATGAATCAAGACGTATTGATAATCAGCTGCGTGGACGTAGTGGTCGTCAAGGAGATCCGGGTTATTCTCGCTTCTATGTATCCTTACGTGATGAGCTGATGATTCGTTTTGGCGGCGATAAATTCCAAAAGCTATTTGATACCTTAGGTGATGCGCAGATTGAATCTAAAATGGTAACGAAATCCATTACGCAGGCACAGAAGCGTGTTGAAGGCTATAACTACGATATTCGTAAACAGTTGATTGATTATGATGATGTATTGCGTAAGCAGCGTGAAATCATGTATGCACAGCGTGATTATGTGTTGGAAAATGAAGATGTACATGGTATTGTTAAAGATATGGTAGATCGCGTTATTCGTGATGTTGTCATGGCAAATGTTGATGCGAACCACAAAAATGTAAACTATGAATCTGTTGTTCAAGGCTTGGAAATGCTTGGCATGGAAGCTAAGGATAATGTAACAGTAGAGGAAATCCAAGGTAAGAATGCAGATGAGGTTGCGCAGTATTGCAGCGATCGAATCTTTACACAGTATGATGAGAAGATCAAAGATGTACGTGATCAATTCACACAGTTTGAAAAGACCATCGTACTTCGTAATATGGATCGTAACTGGATTGAGCATATTGATATGATGGATAAGTTGAGAAATGGTATTCATTTGCGTTCCTATGCACAAAATAATCCGCTCCAGGCATATATTGAAGAAGGTTATCAGATGTTTGAGGAAATGCAGGGAAGAATCGCTCGTGAGGTTGTATTCTTTGCATTGAAGATTCAAATCGAAAGAAAGGCTGCTTAGCTATGGAGCTATATGAAATAAGACAAGGAGTGGCTACTCATCAAGCGCGTTTACACGAGCTTGGTGAGTCGCTTTGACTTAGCAGAAAAAAAGCATAAGATTGAAGAGCTGACAGCACGTACGATGGAAGAAAGCTTTTGGAGCGATCCGCAGCATGCACAAACACTTATTCAGCAACTAAATGGTCTGAAAGATGTTGTGGAAAGCTATGAACAGCTGGATCATGCTTTAGCGGGAATGGAAGAAACCCTAACGCTTTTAAAAGATGATTTTGATACGGAAATTTTTGAACTATTGGAAATGGAATATCATGAGATGGAGGAGCGTTTTGAACAATTTGAATTAAAGATGCTGCTATCACATGAATATGATCATTCCAATGCGATTTTAGAGCTTCACCCCGGAGCCGGAGGAACGGAGTCTTGTGATTGGGCGGATATGTTGTATCGCATGTATTCACGTTGGGCAGAGAAAAAAGGCTACAAAGTCAGTGTGCTTGACTATTTGGCAGGCGATGAAGCCGGTATTAAATCCATTACCTTTCTTGTCGAAGGGGATATGGCTTATGGCTATTTAAAAGCTGAAAAGGGTGTACATCGTTTAGTGCGTATTTCACCTTTTGATTCCGGAGGCAGAAGACATACCTCTTTTGCATCTTTAGATGTAATGCCGCAATTTAACGATGAAATCGAAATCGAAATTCGTCCGGAGGATTTGATTGTTGAAACAAAGCGTGCCAGTGGTGCCGGTGGTCAGCATATCAACAAAACCGATTCGGCAATCCGCATGGTGCATAAGCCAACCGGTTTGGTGGCAACCTGTCAAAACGGACGTTCTCAGCATGAAAACCGTGAAGAGGCCTTGCGTATCTTGAAAAGTCGTATTTATCAAAAAATGATTGAAGAACAAGAAGCAAAGATAGCGGAAATCAAGGGAGAACAAAAGGCAAATGAATGGGGTTCGCAAATTCGCTCTTATGTGTTCCACCCATATTCGATGGTTAAGGATCATCGAACCGGTTATGAAACAAGTGATACACAATCGGTTATGGACGGAAACCTAGATGCTTTTATCTTTGCTTATTTAAAAACATTGATTCATTAAAGGATAGCTTGCTATCCTTTTTCCTTGAATATATAGAATGTCATGAAAAACAGGAGGTATGCTATGAAAATCAGTGTCATTATTCCCGCCTATAATAGTGAAGCGGTTTTGATGGACGCCGTACAATCGGTATGCAATCAAACCTATCTTTCATATATTTGTGAAATTGTGATTGTCAATGATGGCAGCAAAGATCAAACGCCTAAGGTTATGCAGCAAATTGCAAAGCAGGTAACGCAAGTTCCGATTACGTTAATCAACAAGGAAAACGGCGGAGCCAGCAGTGCTCGCAATGCCGGTATCAAGGCGGCAAGTGGAGATTGGATTGCTTTACTAGATGCTGATGATGAGTGGCTTGCGAATAAATTAGAGCGGCAGGTTCAAACTTTGCAAGAGCACCCGGAAATTGATTTTCTAGGGTGTGGAAGTGATGATCGCACATTACGTATTTTATTCCATAAGGTAACTAAGCTTTATCATGCAAGTGTGCGTGATTTATGCATCAAAAGTTTTCCGGTAACGCCATCTATTCTTTTTCGAAAAAAGATCGTAGATACGATCGGATATTTCGATGAACATAAAAAATATATGGAAGATGCCGATTTCTGTTTACGTGTTGCAGAGAAATTTCAATATTATTACTTGCCGGAAAGCTTGGTTCGTACAGGACATGGGAAGAAAGCAATGGGAGCTAGTGGGCTAAGTGCAAATGTAAAGGGAATGTATCTTGGAATGGTACAAAATCTTAAAGACGCACACCAACGGGGCAGTATCTCTATCGGCTTTTATGGAATGCTTAGAATTTTTTCTTATATGAAATATATTCGCCGTTGCATTTTAACAAAATTAGGAAAGTAAATCATGCTGTAGTATGTGTCGGCAAATATCGTCATATACTACAGCTTTTATATGTTGAAAACTTAGAAGTATATAAGCATAATTGATAAAATATCGATACTTGGTAAGGTAGATTTTACAAATCAAACACATATAAAAGGGATAGGATTGTAGCATTTTTCAATCGAAAACAAGATGGCTTTGTGCTATAATCATACACGGTGATAAGAGAATGCATATAACAAAAGAAAAGGTTATGGAAATGGGAATGATTGTTCTTGGAAATTTGGCAATTGCGATTGGTGTATCTTTTTTTATTTTGCCATCGAATATTTTATCCGGTGGAGTTGCCGGGATTGCGGTTGCATTAGAACCGGTATTTCATATTGAACCACGCCTTGTTATTAACGGTTTGACTATTGGTTTATATATCTTAGGAGCGGTGTTGCTAGGAAAACAGTTTGCCTTGAAAACCTTTGTTTCAACGATCGTATATCCATTGTTTATAACCGTATTGGGAATTTGGTTTGCCGATGTACGAATTACATCAAATCCGTTGTTGGCATCGATTTACGGCGGCATCTTTGTCGGAACCGGAATCGGCTTGGTTTATCGCGTTGGGGGCAGTACCGGTGGTATGGATATTCCTCCATTGATTATCAATAAATATACACATATTCCACTATCTAGCTTGGTTATGATGATTGATGGCTTAACGGTGCTTTTAGGCGCAATCGTATATGGCATTGAGGCCTCTATGATCGGTTTGGTTTCCGTTTGGGTATGTGGTCAGGTTATCAATAAGCTTATTACCTTAGGTGCAAGAGAGGCAAAAAATGTTTTGATCATCTCTGAGAAGCATGATGAAGTTATCCAACAAATTTATCAACAAATTGATCGCGGAGTTACGATTCTACATGCGACCGGTGCCTATACACAACAGGAAAAACCGGTAATCATGGTTGTTTTATATAAAAAACAGTTTATTGAATTAAACCGCGTGATTGCCGCAGTAGATCCGGAAGCCTTTGTAATTGTAAGTGATGTGAATGAGGTACAGGGAAGAGGTTTTACGTATTCGAAAATGCTGTAATCCTTCACACAAAATTGTAAGAAATTACTAGCCCAATTCTATGAGAATTGGCTTTTTTTATGTTATAATGGAAATTGTTGAAAAGAAGAAATCACCTAAGAGCAGGTGAAACGATAAAAACGCAGAAAGGGGTAAGCTTTCGCATGAAAAACTTTTTAAAAAGCTTGCCGAAGCATTTTACAACAGCTGTTAAAAATCTTGTGCGCCATACGGCAATGAGCTTCTCTAGTGCATCGGCTGTAACGGTAACCTTGATTATGATGGCTTGTTTTATGCTTTTGGCAGGAAATATATCCGGTTTTACAAGCAATGTAGAAACCGATTTGAAAATTCGTGTTGAAATTGACAATATCGTAACGGAGGAAGGAATTGCGGCTATGCAACAGCAAATAGAGGCAATCCCCGGTGTAAAAAGCTTGACCTTTTCCAGTAAGGAAGCGGAAATGGATATTTTGATCGAAGAAAACGGATCGGTTTTTCAACGCTATAAAAATAACAATCCATTGCCTAATGTATTCATTGTAGAAACGCAAACGGCAAAGCAGATGAAGGCTGTAACCAAACAGCTGCGCTCACTTGATGGGGTAGCAAATGCGGAGTATGGCGGTGAGGAAATCGAAAGCATGGTAGAAGCGTTTGAATGGGTGCGTATCGGTGGCGGAATTTTCTTGCTTGCCTTAGCCTTTGTTGCTGTTTTCCTAATTTCCAATACGATTAAGATGACGATTTATACACGTATGACGGAAATTAAGATCATGCGGAATGTCGGCGCAACCAATTGGTATATTAAGATGCCGTTTATGTTTGAGGGAATGCTGATTGGAATGATCGGAGCGATTTTGCCGATGATTTTAACAGCAGCCGGTTATAATTTTATATATCATGGCTTAAATGGTACCTTTATTTCTTCAATGTTTGTGATGCAGTCTCCACACCCCTTTGCGACATGGATTTGTTTGATTTTATTGGCAAGTGGTGCACTTGTCGGAATTTTAGGAAGCTTACATGCGGTAAATAAATATTTGAGGTGGAATCGATGAAAAAAGTAAAATATATAGCTTTGGCAGTAGTTATGACGGTCTTTACATTATTTCCTTACGAAGCAATCGGTGCAGTTGATTTTTCCAGTGATGAGCAGGGGTGGCTGAATCGCTGTCGTGTTCCGCAAAGCAGTCAAGCAGATGTCGAGCTTTGTCGCCAATTTCGTGCATATTATGAAAAGAAGCAAGCAGCTTTAACCGATGATTTAAATGCTATGCGAGATCGCGTCAATGAATTGAAAAACGATATTTCCAAGGCATCTAGCTATTCGAAAGAGCTAAAGGAAAAAATGGCATATTATGATGGCTTGATTGCAACAAACAATGAAAGCATTGCAGTTATTCAGAAGGAAATCAATCGTTTGTCCACTGCAATCGAAGAAAAACAGAAAAATATTGATGCTCGTTATGATTTGATTAAACAGCGCATGCTAGATGAACAGGCAACACTGGGAACCAATATGGAATTGGAAATTATCATGGGAGCGAACGATTTGGTAGATATGCTCCGTAAAATTGACGGTTTAGCTAAAATAACCGAAAGTGATAAGAAGGAAATCGAAATTATCAAGGAAGAACAGGCGAAGCTGAAGCTTGATAAAAGTGAACAAGATCGTTTAAAAGAAGAAGCGGAAACGGTTAAGAGAGAAAATGAGCAGAATCGCAGAAACATTGAGGTATTGAAGGAAGCACAAGATGCTGCGATTGCTTATTATCAACAGCAGGAAGCAGATTTGGCTGCGCAAATGCGTTCAACGCAGGCTGATATCAGTGCAATTGGTAATAATATCATTCATATTGATGTTTCCGATGTTGTAATCGGCGGAAATACCGGCTTTATTTCTCCGGTTGCCGGAGGGTATGTTTCTGCCGGAACTTGGTTTTATCCGGGTGGTGGAGCTCATTTAGGTATGGATATCAGCACTGCAATCGGTACTCCGTTAAGAGCGCCGGCAGACGGTATTGTTTTGTATGCAGCTAATCCGGTTGGCTCAAATAGCGGATATCTTGGAAATTGGAGTGGATATCCGGCAGGAGGCGGCAATACGATTCACTTTTTAACGCAAGTAAACGGAATTACGTATGCGATGAGCTTTTTCCATTTATCACAAAACGGATTTGCGGTAAGTGCAGGTTCTCAGGTTTCTGCCGGACAAACGATGGCACTTACGGGAAACAGTGGAAACACCTCAGGTCCACACTGTCATATTGAGGTTATCAATCTTGGCAGCATGAGTGTTAGTGAGGCTGTTTCAAGATTCCAAAGTACGGCTGATTTTTCATGGGGAAATGGTTGGGGCAGTTCAGCTGTCAATAACAATTGCAGCGTAAAGGCAGCACCATGCCGTATTCGTCCGGAAACAATATTTTAAATAGATTCTTACAGTGAAATGTAAGGTTAGGAGTTGAGATTATGATCCTTTTGGAAAATGTATCAAAGGAATATAAAAATGGCGTACATGCGCTACGTGATATCAATTTATCAATTGAAGATGGTGAGTTTGTTTATATTATCGGTCCGACAGGATCAGGGAAATCAACCTTAATTAAGCTTTTAGACGGAGAGGAAATTCCCAATAGCGGTACTGTTATGGTAGAAAATATCAATGTTGGAAAATTAAAGCATTCCAAGGTTCCGGTCTATCGTCGTAACATTGGAGTGGTGTTTCAGGATTTCCGCTTATTGCCGCGATTGACTATTTTTGAGAATATTGCCTTCGCCTTAGAGGTTATTGGTATGGACAAGGTGGAAATTCGCCGTCGTGTTCGAGAGGTTTTAGAGCTTGTATCACTAGAGGATAAGGCAAAATCCTTTCCTAATGAGCTATCCGGTGGACAGCAACAGCGTGCAACGATCGGACGTGCGATTGCTAATCACCCAAAGGTGCTGATTGCAGATGAACCGACTGGAAATTTAGATCCGGAGAAATCTGCGGAGATTATGGAATTGTTAGAGAAAATCAATCAGGTAGAGGGTACGACAATTTTAATGGTTACGCATGATTCTAATATTGTAGATCAATTTAAAAAACGTACGATTTGTTTACAGGAAGGCTACATTGTTGCGGATATCATGAAGGGTGGTTATTTAAAGCATGATTAGTTTCTTGAAAGCATTTCCCCGTCATGTAAAAACAGCCTTTCTTAGCATCTTTCGTCATTTGGCAATGTCGCTATCCGCTGCCAGTGCGGTAACGATCACATTGGTGCTTTTGGCGGTATTCTTAGTATTAGCCGGAAATATCAGCTTATTTACAAGCTCGATTGAAGAAGATTTGAGCATTCATGCTGTTTTATCAACAGACATAAAAGAAGAAGCGGATATTCAATCCATTGAGAAAGAAATACAATCCATTGATGGTGTAAAACAGGTTCGCTATTCCACGCCTGAGGAAGAATTGGAGTTATATATCGAGGAGCAGGGAGAAGAATTTGCTATGTTTCGCGGTGAAGAAAATCCTTTGACCGGAGCTTTCTTCATTACAGTGAAAAAAGCAGATCAGATTGCATCAATCACGAAGCAAGTTCAACAGGTAGCAGGAATTCGTCAAGCGGTTTATGGCGGTACTTCGGTTTCCGATATGATCAATATGTTGAATACTGTTCGCTTTGGTGGTATGATCTTTATTGTTTTATTGGCTCTTTTAGCATTGTTCCTTATTAGTAATTCGATTAAGATGACCATTTATGCTCGTAATCGAGAAATTAGCATCATGCGTAATGTCGGTGCTACCAATGGTTATATCAAGGTTCCATTTATGCTGGAAGGAATGATTATCGGCTTTATCGGTTCTCTAATTCCATGCTTGATCACCTATTTCGGTTATCGCTATTTATTCGATGTAATGGGTGGGCAGATTTTCAGCAATATGTTTAGCTTGCAGCCGGTTATGCCATTTACCTTGGAAATCTGTGTAATCTTAATTGTTGCGGGAATGCTTGTCGGTCTGTTTGGAAGCTTTTTCTCAACAACCAAATATTTGCATTGGAAACGATAAATCAGAAGAAAACAGAGAAAGAACAATTTACGCTATGCGCAGTTGTTCTTTTTTTGTGAAATGCAGATTTACTTTATAGACAATATTACATATAGAAAGCGTTGTTTATTACATAAGGAAATGCTTCTTGCAAGGGTATTATAAATATGAAAAATATGGTATGATAATAAATATTATTTATAAACTGAGGTGAGGTTTTCATGGCAGAAAAGAAAGTTGTAAGATATAAATTAGTAAAGCATAAATGGCCAGATGAGATTAAGGCAGAGCGTGATCGTCGCAAGAAGCGCTTTGCGGTTGTGGCAGCTTGTATATGCTGTTTCGTAGCCGGTTACTTTGTACATACAGTCGTAGGAAGCAGCAGTGTGCAAAATGATGAGGACTTTGAAAAGCTTGCAAGTATTTATGAAATTATGAAAAATGACTTTTATTTCGGAAAAGATATCGAAAATTTAGATGAAACGTTGTTGAACGGAGCTGTTTTCGGTATGGTAGAATCCGGTGGTGATCGTCATACAGCCTATATGCTTCCTGCTGAGGCAAAGGAATTTACCAGCTCGATGGAAGGCAGCTTTGTCGGTATCGGTGTACGTTATTATAGTATTGACGAAAATACCTTTATTGTCGATAAGGTGCTAAAAAATTCTCCTGCCGAGGAAGCCGGAGTGCAAGCAAAGGATCAGATTTATGCTGTTAATGGTACGGTATGCCAAAATATGAAGCTTGATGATATTGAAAAGCTGATCAAAGGAAAAGAAGGCAGTGATGTGGAAATCGAGCTTATTCGTGATGGAAAGCATATAACCAAAACGATGGCACGACGTGCGGTTTCCGGGACAGTATTCAGTGAAATTCGTGGAAATACCGGTTTAATTACCTTGGATTCCTTCGCTGATACAAGCAGTGATGAATTTCATGCACATTTAGAAGATTTGAAGGCTTGTAAGCAGCTTGTGCTTGATTTACGTAATAATGGCGGAGGCTATTTGAATGCGGCACAGGAAATTGCCAGCTATTTGATTCCAAGTGATGATGTGATTTTCAAAGAAAAAACAAAAAGTGAAGATCCGGTGGTATATTATGCATTGGATTATCCAAAATATACCTTTGAACAGATTGTAGTAATCGTAAACGAGGATACTGCCAGTGCAGCCGAGGTGTTGGCAGCTGCTCTTGCGGAAAATAAGCATCTCAATGTTACCCTTGTCGGTACACAAACCTATGGAAAGGGAACGGTGCAGGTGCCTTTGACGTTTAAAGACGGAAGCTATTTGAAATACACCGTAGCACAATGGCTGACTCCAAGTGATACATGTATTGATGGAGTAGGAATTACTCCGGACGTAGAGGTAAAGCTCGATGAAGCAATTACGATTGGTGCTCCGGATATCGAAGATGAGGTCTTTGAAGCAGATACGGTAAATGTTGCGGCAAAAAGCGTACAGTTATATTTGAAATTCTTAGGCTATCCGGTAGATCGTAGCGATGAATATTTTTCTCTACAATCCTCAAAAGCCTTAGCCATGTTTCAAAAAGCGGAGGGCTTAACGGCAGATGGAAAGATTCATGCGGAAACAATCGAGAAGCTGATTTCTTGTGTTGTGAAGCAATGGCGTTTACATGAGGTTTACGATACACAGCTTACGAAAGCGTTGGAGATAGCAAATGGAAGATAAATTATTTGATCTGGTATCAGAATATAAGCCACAGGGCGATCAGCCCAAAGCAATCAAGGCGTTGGTAGAAGGTGTAAAGGAAGGTAAGAAACAGCAGGTATTACTAGGAGCAACGGGAACCGGAAAAACTTTCACGATTTCCAATGTGATTGCACAGGTAAATAAGCCTACTTTAATTTTTGTGCATAACAAAACTTTGGCAGGGCAGTTGTATAGTGAATTTAAAGAATTTTTCCCTCACAATCGAGTCGAATATTTTGTCTCAAATTTCGATTATTATCAGCCGGAGGCATATATTCCAAGCTCGGATACTTATATTGATAAAAATGCAACAACCAATATGGAATTGGATATGCTGCGTATGGCAGCGGTTAATTCTGTATTGGAACGCAGAGATACGATTATTGTTGCCTCGGTAGCATGTATTTACGGTGCCAGTAATCCGGAGCAATATCGGGATATGTTTTTTTCCATACGTGTCGGTGATGTGATTGATCGTAAGGAACTAATGAGCAAACTGGTAGCTCGCCAATATACTAGGAATGATATGGAGTTAGGACGTGGCTGCTTTCGCGTACGTGGTGATGTGATTGAGGTAGCTCCAGGACATAGCGATGCGTATATTTTACGAATTGAAATGTTCGATGATGAAATCGAGCGTATTTGTGAGGTTGATCCATTAACCGGAAAGGTATTGAATGCCTATACTGTTTATGTCGTATATCCGGCGAGCGGTTATGCAACGAAGCAGGAAATTATCAATCGTGCCGCCGATACCATTGGTGAAGAACTTGAGGAGCGTCTTGTCGTACTAGAACAAGAAGGCAAGTTGTTGGAAAAGCAGCGTTTGGAACAACGTACACGCTACGATATGGAAGCATTGCGAGAATTTGGGGTATGTCCCGGTATCGAAAACTATTCACGACATATTGACGGACGAAAACCGGGCGAGCGTCCATACACCTTATTTGATTATTTTCCCGATGATTTCTTGTTGGTTGTAGATGAATCGCATGTATCCTTGCCACAGATTCGAGGAATGTATAACGGCGATCGAGCACGTAAGGAAACACTGGTAAACTATGGGTTTCGTTTACCAAGTGCATTGGATAATCGACCGATGCGCTTTGAAGAATTTGAAGATATGATTCATCAGGCAATCTTTGTATCTGCCACACCGGGGGATTATGAGTTAGAAAAGACACATGGAGAAATTGTCGAACAGATCATTCGTCCGACCGGCTTATTGGACCCATTGGTCAGTGTACGTCCGACACAGGGACAAATTGATGATCTAACTGATGAAATTCGTAAGCGTATTGAAAAAAACGAACGTGTTTTAATCACGACACTAACCGTACGTATGGCTGAGGATTTAACAAGCTATCTTAAGGGTATGGATTTTAAGGTGGCATGGCTGCATCATGAGGTCAAAACGATTGAACGAACGGAAATCATTCGAGATTTGCGTAAGGGAAAATACGATGTATTGATTGGTATTAACCTTTTACGAGAGGGCTTAGATATTCCGGAGGTGTCATTGATAGCGATTCTTGATGCGGATAAGGAAGGCTTCCTTAGAAGCGAGCGCTCCTTGATTCAGATCATTGGGCGTGCTGCACGTAATGCGCATGGTGAGGTTATCATGTATGGAGATCATATTACCGATTCTATGCATAAGGCGTTGGAAGAAACATCACGTCGTCGAGCAATTCAAACCGCCTATAATAAGGAGCATCATATCACACCGCAGACCATTATTAAACCGATTCATGAAGTGGTACGTAGTAAAGAAACGCAGGAAATGACTGCGAAATATATCCATAAGAAAGCTGCTGTTAATAAAAAGGATAAGGATAAGCTCATTGCTAATTTACAAAAAGAAATGAAGGAAGCAGCTAAGGTTTTAGATTTCGAACGTGCGGCACAGCTGCGAGATATTTTATTTGAATTACAAAGCACGTAAGTAGTAAGGAGAGGAATTATGCGAGAAACAGATAAAAAGTTAAATCGTTTGACGATGAAAAATATCCTGTTTATCATCACTTTTACCATTGCATTAGTTTGGGTGATCCTGCATTTCAATGAATGCATTGAGGCAGCTTTGATGATTCTTGGACTATGCAAACCATTTATTTACGGTATCATGATTGCATTTGTCTTTCACCTTCCTTTATCGTATTTTCAAAGAAAGCTGCCGAAATCTATAAAGGGGAAAACACGAAATATCGTTGCGGCGATATTAGCTTTGTTGGTCATTATCGGTTTACTGACATTTATTTTTTGGATCGTTGTACCACAGGTTGTAGATAGTGTTCGTTCTTTGATTGTAACCTTACCGGGTTATGTTGAAGATGTCATGGGAATGCTGGAACAGGCACTCAACGGTAAAAAGATACCTAGTGAATTGGTGGAACAAATCAATGAATTCGGTGATGGTTTTGTAGAAGCAGCAAGTAATTTTGTGAAAGAAAAACTACCACAGCTGTTGTCCATGGCAAGCGGCTTTGCGAATGGAATTGCGAATACCTTTATGGCAGTGGTCATTGCTGTATATTTAACGGTATCAAAAGATCGTTTGATTCGCCAGTTGAAACGAGCTTTGTTTGCTTTTTGCAGTGAGAAAAAATATCATTATCTCTTGCATGTAGGAGAGCTTGTAAATAAAACCTTTTCCAGCTTTTTAACCGGTCAGTTGACCGAAGCTATCATTATCGGTGTACTGTGTTATATCGGTTGTTTAGTGTTCAGATTCCCATACGCACCAATCTTATCGGTTATTATCGGCTGTACGAATATCATTCCTATTTTCGGTGCTATCTTCGGTGTAGCAGTCAGTGCTTTGTTGGTAGCATTTGTAAATCCATTGCAGGGCGTGTTCTTTGTCATCTTTGGAATTGTATTGCAGCAGTTCGAAAGCAATTTGATTTATCCTAAGGTAGTTGGAGGAAGTGTTGGTCTTTCCGGGCTGTGGGTATTGTTCGCAATCACCATCGGCGGTGGATTGTTTGGGTTTGTCGGTATGTTGCTGGGACTTCCGACCTTCTCGGTTATCTATTTCTTGTTGCGCGAAGAAATCAATCGTAGAGTAGCTTTAAAAACAGCCGGAAAGCCGAAAAGTGTTTAAGTGAAAAAAGTAAGTGATATGAATATCATTTGCTTTTTATTCTCGTAAATAGCTTGAGATGTTTAATTATGTATTTTATCTATATATGAAAAACAAATGCATTTTGACAAAATAATTGTCTTGCATTTGTTTTTCTTTTGATCCTGTGTTGATATTTATAGATCTATGTTATAGAGTGGCGCAAACTTATGCTTAAGATATTCGATATAGTAAGTAACATCAAAAGCTTCACCGGTGGTATTTTTCATAATTTCATCAGCGGTTTTATATGCCCCATGGGTGTGAATGTTTTTCTTTAACCATTCATAAATCGGTGTAAGCTCTCCACGATTTAACAACTCATCTACCGCAAGCTCTTTTTCCATTGCGGACATGAACTGCGCCGCATAAGCACTTCCTAGAGCATAGGTTGGAAAGTAACCGAAATTGCTGGCACCCCAATGCATATCTTGCAGGATTCCCTCACTTGCATTGCTTGGGCGAATGCCTAGGTATTCCTCATATTTATCATTCCATGCTTCATCGAGGTGTGCTATGTCGGCAGTTCCATCAAAGATAGCTTTTTCTAACTCGTAGCGAATGAGGATATGGATTGGATAGGTTAATTCATCAGCTTCGGTGCGAATGAAACTTGCGTAAGAAACGTTGATCATTTTCATAAAATCTTCAAAGCTAACCTCTTTGAATTCTTCGAAGCATTCTTGGAAGGAAGGATATAACGGTTCCCAAAATGCAGGGCGGCGGGCGATGTTATTTTCCATTAAACGAGATTGTGATTCATGCATAGCAAAGCCGATGTTGTTCTTTAAGGTTGTACCATTGTAAGCAGGATCGACATGTAAGCCGTAATTGGCATGACCGAATTCATGAATCGTAGAGAAAATAGCAGACATTACATTTTCCTTATAGTAGTGTGTGGTAATGCGTGATTCATCGGTAGAATAGAAATCGGTAAAGGGGTGTTCACTCGTTGTTAAATAGATTTTATTGCGATTTGCTTGCAGATGTTTCATTAAAATATCCATAAAGCGTTCTTGCTTCTGCTGATCAACATGTGTAAACATGATACGATCATCAATCGGTGTACCTTCCTTTTGTAGTTTTTGAATGAATGGCAAAAGCTCCGATTTGATCTTTGCGAAAAATTCATCATAAATCTTACTGTTAAGTCCTTCTTGATAACTGTCTAACAAAAAGTCATAATCATCGCAATTCTTATCCACATAGCTAAGCACCTTTTTCTGCATTTCGATTACTTTTTTTAAATGTGGTTGAAAAAGTGCATAATTATCGGTTTGCTTCGCTTCCTGCCAAGCATTTTGACTGTCCGCAATTACTTTTTCATTAGCAATGAAAACATCTTTTGGTAAAACTCGGATCTTTTCTAAATCGCGCATGAGCAGATCCACTTCACGACGTGTGGTTGCATCTAACTCACATTTTGATAATTCCTCTAGCATAGCCAAATGCTTAGGGTCTGTTTCATGGGCAAAGCCTTCACCGGAAAGAATGGAAAGCATTTCATTACGATAAGGCTTGCCGTCTTTTGGTGCTACGGTTTGTAAATCGAAATAAACGGTTGAAATGGCTAGTGAGTACGCATTGCTTTTGTTTTTATAGTCCTGAAATTGTTTTAATAATTGTTCCTTCATAATAGGTCCTCCTGTTTTTTATATTTTAGCATAAAACGCTGAAGGAAGAAAATGATATAGTTTTTGTCCTAAGTATGATATAATCAATAAAAAGGAGGTTTTTTTATGAACCGATTTTGGAAGAAAACAAGTCTGTTAGCATTGTCATCGACTTTGGCATTATCGCTTATCGGCTGTTCAAAGCCAGATGCCAAAGAGGAACAAAAAGCATTTGCGAGCTTTATGAAAGATGAATTTGTTGATACGATGGAAAGTGAGTATCTTTTGATCAATACATACTTAGAAGATCCGAAAGCTTATGGTATTGATATGAGCAAGGTAAAAGTAAATTTAGGCTCACGTTTTGATGCTAAAACAGCAAAGAGCGATTATAAGGAAATGCAAAAGGCTTATGAGGAGTTTGAGGGATTTGATCGTGATTTATTAACAAAAGAACAGCAAGATGAATACGATGCCTATGAATTTCAACAGTCTTTAGCTTTGGAAATGGGTGAACAGGAGTATGACTATTATGCACAGTTATTTTCCAGCATGTCCGGTTTGCAGTTTCAGCTTCCGACACTGTTTGCGGATTGGCAGTTAGACAGTGAGGAAGAGGTTGTGCAAATGCTTACTTGCTTGAGTGATGTCAGAGCTTATGTAAAAAGCGCCTTAGATTATACCAAGAAACAAAGCGAAAAGAATTTATTGATGACGGATATCGATGCGGTTATTGAATATTGTGATAGAATTGTCGCAAGTGGCGAAAACAGTTCGGTCTTGACTTCTATTAAGGAAAACATTGATAAATCAGGCATGAAGGGTGAGCAAGCGAATATTTATAAGGAACAAGCACGTGCTGTATTTACCGAATCCTTCATTCCTGCATATCAGGATATCAGTGCGACTATGAAGGAAATTAAAAAAGCCGGAAAAAACAATAGCGAGGGATATGCCAAATTTGAAAACGGCAAAGAATACTATGAACTTTTGGTTCAGCAAAACATCGGTAGTGATAAGTCTGTTGAAGATGTTAAGAAAATGATGGAAGATGCTTATGATGAATATTTGCGTGAAATGACCGCAGTTGTTATGGAAAATCCTGAAGAAGTAGAGCCGATTGTTTCTCAACAGCTTCCTAGCACCGGTTATAAGAGCTATACGGAAATTCTTGATGATATGAAATCTAAGATCACAAAGGAATATCCAAAGGTTAAAAACCTAGAATATAACATTAAAAATATGAATACAGAGGTTGCTTCTGATGGAATTGCAGCTTACTTTGTAATTCCTAAAATGGACGGTAATCCCGTAAAGCAGTTAAGAGTAAATCCGAATGGTGCCGATCCAAGCAGCATTTCAACCTTCAGCACTGTATCACATGAGGGCTTCCCGGGGCACATGTATCAATATGCGTATATGAGTGAAAATGTCGATAGCAATTTTATTAAAGCATTGTCAAACAATTTAGCCTATACAGAGGGCTATGCTGTGTATGCGCAGATGAATTCTTTGAAGTATTTGGAAGATAAGGAAATCAATTCTGCTTTATTAGATGCTTATCGTTTGAATGAGCTTACAACGTATTGCGTTATCGTTTTAGCGGACATCGGTATTCATTATGAAGGCTGGAAATTAGATGAATTTGTAACTTTCTTCCAAGATAAAGGTTTATATTTACCAGATGATCAAGCATTGGAAATGTATAATCAGCTACAAGCAAATCCTGCCGCATTTATGCCATATTATGTAGGGTATGCGGAATTTAAGGAGTTACGTGAAAATGCGGAAACAGCTTTAGGAGAAAGATTTGATGTAAAAGAATTTAATCAGGCAATCTTGGAATCCGGAACAGTACCTTTTGAGGTTGTAGAGCGTCATGTAGATGCATATATAGAAGCAAAATAAAAGTATTAAATATATACAGTTTTACAAAGCGGTTATCTCTTATAATGGGGTAGCTGCTTTTTTAGTATTTAGAAAGTTGTCTTGGTAGCTATAAAACAGATAGTTTAACTTTATTTGATTGGTTAAAAATTTTTTATGGCTTAGATGACCTTGTTGAATGGAAGAATAGGAGAGGCAGTATGTTTGATAGGAGGTGCTATAAAGACACATTTTTACTTTTTCCTCTACAGGAAATATGCTATACTATATAAGTGCTGAATGAAGCTATGTTTATAAGAGATTCTTATATAATTGAATACTTGCCCTCGTACCTCATCAGGATAGAGGAATCGCCTCCTAAGCGATCTGTGGTTGGTTCGAGTCCAATCGAGGGCGCCATTTTTGTTGATAAATAGGGTTTTTCTTAACTATTAAGCTATTTTTATATGGTAATTTAGATATTGATTTTATTAATATAAATTCATATCTATTTACAAAGCAATCGGTTTAACTACTGATTGTTTTTTTATGCAATTCGAACTTTTTTGCCCTATTTTTGCTAATGAAAATGGGCGTTTTGCTAATTTGGAAATTAGCAAGTTTTTTAAATTATAAAACTAAATTTTAAAGTATACTTTAAGTATTATTTTACCATTTGTTCCTTCTCTTTCTATACGATTATTAATTTGCAGTCTATCAAATATTCTTTTTTTCGTTGCAATAGAAATATTCAAGAGTTCAGCTTTTTTTCGTAAAATTCGTATGAATATTCATGTGTTCCAAAAAATTGTCCTTAATACTTTGATTTGAATTGGTATCAAGAATAGTATCAATGGTATCAGAAATGTATCTTGGTTGATACCATTTAGTTTAATTGGATCTCTATAAATATTTATTTTGAAATCAATATCTGTACTAATTTGTATTTTTATTTACTGCGACAACAAGAATTCTATTAATTGTTTCATTCCATTTATTTAACAATTTATTTAGTAAAACGAATTATATTTACTTGTAATAGTGTAGATATAAAACCTTCTAGATAAGTTATGTTTCTTATACAAAGGAAGTAAATTTATTTTCAGATTCATTTGGGTCATCTGGGTCATTTTTTTGGGTCATTTGGGTCATTTTTTTGGGTCATTTGGGTCAATAATAAGATCATTAAGGTCATGATTAAGGTCATCGAGGTCAAATTCTAATCAATCAGTTAATTAAAATGTAAAATCTAGCTAGAGTAATTAAATCATTTTATATCATATTAGATATATCAATAGAAAATTGAAAAAAGTAAATACTTGTTTTGCTATTTTCTTATTATTTATATTTGAAGAATTGTGCTTTAATTAGACAAAATAAAAGGAACTCTAACATTGAAGTTCCTTTGTAATGTGTGCCAGGCATGGCATGAATTCAGTTGGAGATAAACCAACCACAGGTATCTATCGCCAAGTGTAGTGAACCACAAGCTATTGACAGTGATGTCAAGGGTGGAGGAAGTGGTGTAGCAATTCTTTTGAGCGTACGAACAGAAACTTGATATAAGGCTAAATGGTGGGTAAGGTTGCATTGCAAACCGAAGCCCAAACGATAGACGTAAAACCAAGACAGTAAATCAAGACGTTGTGAAAGAAATAGGATTCATGAATTACCCTGGGAGGTCTTGTGGACGATGAAATCCAATAAACTTTAAAAACAGTGATGGTACCATCGGTCGAAAAAGGTTAATCACAAGAAGTCAGCTGAAGTCATAGTAGGTATTTTGCACCGAATACTGAAGGACTTAATGTTTATATGGAGCAACTCGCCAAAGCGCAATGCTTGGATAATTCGAAATCGAAGATAGTTTTATAAATAGAGAACGTAACTCTATGGAATGAAGATAGAGGGAATAATTCCAAGTACATTTACAAAGGGAAAGGAGAGCAACAGCATGAGATTAATAGATGAAATACTGAGAGAAGAAAATCTTAAGGAAGCAATCAAGAGGGTCAAAATAAATAAAGGTGCCCCAGGCATTGATAAAATGACAGTGGAGGAAATTGACGAATATTTCAACTTGTATAAGGAAGAAATAAAGCAAAGTATATTTGAAAAGAAATATAAACCTCAGCCAGTCAAAAGAGTGTATATACCTAAGGCAAACGGTAAGAAAAGACCGTTGGGAATATCGACGGTAAAAGATAGAGTTATACAACAAGCAATCGCACAGAAATTATCACATATATATGATAATCAATTCAGTGAAAACAGCTATGGCTATCGACCAAAGCGAAGTGCGCAAGATGCTATCACGAAAACATTACAATATCTAAATGAGGGATATGAGTGGGTAATAGACTTAGATATAAAAGCATATTTTGACACAGTAAATCATGATAAATTAATATCAATCCTTAGAGAAGATGTGAATGACTCGACAACATTACATTTAATCAGAAAATTCCTCAGAGCAGGAGTTATGGAAAATGGATTAGCGAAAGCTAATACCATAGGAATGCCACAAGGCGGTCCTTTAAGTCCAATCTTATCTAATGTTTATTTAGATAAATTTGATAAAGAATTGGAAAACAGAGGATTGCGATTTGTACGCTACGCAGATGATAGTAATATCTTTGTAAAGAGTGAAATGGCAGCCAATAGAGTAATGAAGTCAGTAACGTCATGGCTAGAAAGAAAACTGTTTTTAAAAGTCAGTGCAACTAAAACAAAAGTTGTAAGACCAACGGACAGTAACTTTCTGGGATTTACATATTACAAGAATTCCACAGAGTGGAAATGTAGACCAACACAGAGAAGTAAGAAAAACTTATATGACAAATGTCGGAAAGAGTTAATCCGAAAGAAATGTGTGGCAAGACCAAACGCAATCACCTTTAAAAAGATAAATCAAATCATGAGAGGGTGGATAAATTATTACCGAATAGGTAGCATGAAAATGTTCATAACGAAGTTTGGAGAATGGGTAAGACACAAAATAAGGGTAATTATACTCAAACAATGGAAGAAACCCGAAACAATATATGTAAATTTACAGAAATTGAATAGAAAGTTACCATATAAATTCAGTGATGAGAAGATATATGCAGTAGCGAATACAAGATTAGGTTTATATAAACAAGCTAATGGAAATGTAGTCAACTTTTTATTGAATGATAAAATATTAGCCATGAAAAAAGAGGAAAGACCGGGATTGGTCAATCCTCTAACATATTACCTAGGATAAGCTGTAGTAACATGTAAATGTAGCGCCGTATACGAGAACCGTACGTACGGTGCAATGAGAGGGGCGAAAATAATTTATTTTCCCTCTACTCTATTACATTCATTTGATTACATTTTTAGATAAACGGAACCATATAAATAGGAAGATATTTTATTCCATTTTCAAATTTATAGTCTTTTGTATGAACGACGTATTTTTCCTTAATTCTACTACTGAACTTAGTGCAAAATAAATCTAATGATTTATGAGATCTATAATTTCCAGATTTAACTTCTATTGGACATACTTTGTTCCCTATTGAAAATAAAAAATCAATTTCATATAATCGGTTTGAACTATCACTATCCATTGTGTAGTAAAATAAATTATTACCTTTTGCTAATAACATTTGAGCCACAACATTTTCATATATATACCCTAGATTTGTATCAAGTTTATTTGATAATAGTTTATTATAGATAACATTATCAGTAAAATCTTTGTCTTTAAATGCAAGTGTTATAAACAATCCCACATCAGAAAGAAAGAGTTTATAACGACTAGTATCTTTCTCTAAAGCAAATCCAACATTAGGATTGTTTGCATGATACGCAATATTTACAGTAAATGAGCTAAGCATATCAGGAATTAATTCACGTACTCTATTTGTTCTTATTCCTTCTCTAGCGGTTGATAAAACATATCTTGATGCATTACTGGTTAAATTAGCTGGTATTGCATCGTATATATCTCCTGCAAGCCCTGTACCATCAATTTTAACAAAATCTTCTTCATATAAATCAATTATTTCTCTTTTTACTTCGTCTACTATCTGTAAATTATTATTTTCTAGATATGATTCTATAGCTTGGGGCATTCCACCTATAAGCATATAGAGTCTGAAAGTTCGCATGAGATTTCTATGCAAAGAATTACCAGCAGGTTTCTTACTTTTTATTAGTAATTTTATTGTATCTGCTGTCATATCATCGCCAATTGCCCATAAAAATTCTTCAAAATCCATAGGATACATAGATATCTTGTGTTCTTCGCTAGGAATCAAAATATCTTTAGTGTTTTTCTTAATTGATAATAGTGATCCTGTTTCAATGTATTTATATCTTCCATCAGCTACAAGATATTTTATTGCTTGTCTAGCTTTAGGTAGAAGTTGAACTTCATCAAAAATAATAACGGATTCTTTTTCATGCAACCTAGTACCTGTAAACTGTTGAAGTTGTAAAAAGAAAAAGTCTAGATTATACATATCATTAAAAAGTTCTATGATTTCTTTACTTGTATGTGCGAAATCGATTAAAATATATGATTTAAATTCATTTTTTGCAAACTCTTCAGCAATTGTACTTTTACCAATACGTCTTGCTCCTTTGATTAGTAATGCATACTTATCACTTCGATTTTCTTTCCATTCAAGTATCTCATTATATATTTTTCTTTTAAAAACTGGTTTTTCCACAGAACATCACCTCACATTACCTATTATATCTTGAATCTCCGTTCAAGTAAACACTAAAAATACGCAAATCCCCATTCATGAAATTGCAAAATATACGCAAATCCCCATTTAAATGTTTGATAAACTTATAATTTTATTAAATCTGGATATTAGTCTATTATTACCGTTCTTAATATAAATATACATATATTTTATCTTTCAAAACTTTTTTCTTTTGGTTTCGTTTTATTTTTTTCAAAAGAAAGATGATTTTCTAACATATCATGACAACGTTCTTCATAATTTTTGAAAGCATTTTTCTGACAATACGATAGATATTTTTGAAGTCCATTGGTATGTTCTAATTCATCACGCCATTCATCTATACTACACCATGTATTATAATGACATTCTAAAGACATATAATCAATTGTATATCCTTGTTCAAGTTCAGATAAAAGATATCCATCTACATTAAAATCCCAATCTGGAATAGAATAGACTTCTGACATACTCTTATCTTTGAATTTGACATAAACCATTTCATCATTATTTTCTTTTGATGTTGCGTAACCAATAAAATGATGATCATTAGATTTGTTCATTTGAAGAATATAATCAATTTCGTAATTTTTGTAGTGATGATTCTTTAATATCTTTAAATATTCTTTGTATGATTCAATAGGATTCATTCTACTTCCTCATTTCTTTCTTTTAAAAATTCAATCTGTTCCTGAATTAAATCATTTATTAATTTTTCACATGCTTTTTGTTCTTTGATTTTTAAATCATAAAAACGATTGTTAAAATCATTTATGGAAGCATTTAATTTAGAATGAACTTTCTTTTCAAGAATTACTTTTTTCATAAACAATAGAAAAACAAGCTGTGCGAACTGATAATATCGCATGACATGAGGAACATATTCAGAATCACCATAACTGCTCTAACCATGTTTTATTGTTTGTTCTTCATGCAGGTAAGAAAAAACGAAAAGCTTTAGTGCTTTTCAACTTAGCAAAAAAGTGTTACGATATTACCAATTGCGGAGGAATATGTATGCAGTTTAAAAAAGCACATATACGAAAACTAAAATGGAATGGTTTTTTTCAATCTATTTTATGGATTTTAAGCGGCGTTATATTTTGGGTTATGGACAATGATAATAAACTGGTAGTAGCTAAACTAGCCGGCACGCTTTTGGTGGTGCAGGGAGTCGGACAGCTACTGTTGTTTATTCAAGAAGATGAGCATTTTCGTTTTTCCATAGTCAGCCTTATACATAGCGTATGTGCAAGCTTTACCGGCATTTGGCTCATGGTACGAAGCTATGAAGCAGTAAACTATATTCACTTGGCATTTGCCTTTATTATGGTACTGCACATGGTTGAAAACCTATTGTTAGGCTATCGTCTGCGGCTTCTACGCTCTCAGGTAGGTTGGATCAGTTACTTATTAGCTTTCAGCTCGATCATTTGTGCTATACTTATCGTATGCTTAAGAGAGGTAGATATCGTTTATATGGCGATAGGCTCTATTCTTGTTGTCAATGGGATAATCGGACTATGGGTATGGCGACATTATGAAAACAAATCAATCGCAGAAATGGGGATTTAGCATGAAAGAATTAACACTAGAAGAATTTGATGCAATGTTTCAAATCATGCAGGAAAGCTTTCCGATAACGGAAATGCGTACATATAAGGAACAAAAGCGTTTGTTTGAACGAGAGGATTATCATGTGTACGGTTTTTACGAACAGAATCAGCTGATTGGCTTTTTAGCAATCTACGAAGAAAAGAACTTTACCTTTATCGAACATTTTGCACTTACTTCGGCAGTACGTGGAAAGGGCTATGGAAGCAGGATCTTACAACAGTTTATTTCCACATTAAAAAAGCCAAGTATCTTTGAAGTAGAGTATCCGACAACGGAAATAGCTAAGCGCAGGATTCGATTGTATCAGCGATTAGGAGCAAAACTATTTGATGAAATAGACTATGCAATGCCGCCATTACATCAAGAGCATGAACCATTGCCTTTGTATTTGATGACATTCAATAAACAGCTACAAGAGGTTGATGTGGTGGATATGATACCGGATATTTATAAATATGTATATCGTGTAGAATTTACATGGAAAGGAAACAAATAAAAAGGGTGTAAGGAAATGGAACGTAAAGAACTAGCAATTCAACTGTATAAAAAAGGATATAGCTGCGCACAGGCAGTTGCTTGCGCTTATCATGACAGCTTGTTATTGAGTGAGGACGCTGCCTATCGAATCAGTGAAGGATTTGGCGGTGGTATGGGGCATTATGGGCATACCTGTGGAGCATGCAGTGCCATGGTCATGGTTGCCGGCAGCCAAATTAGTAAGGGTATAGAAGATATGAGCAGTAAACAACAAACGTATCCGATTGTGAAAGAAATGGTAGAACAATTTGTGGAAGCAAATGGATATTTGAACTGTTTTGATATTTTACGTAATGGAAGTCAGGATATGGAAGATAATAAACGTGTATGCTGTATTCACTGTATCCATAGTGCTTGTGATATTTTAGATCACATGCTTAAGAAATAAACAGAACAATAGGAGGTGCTATATGAAAAAAATAGTATGTATATTTGCATGTATCATGACACTGGCGTTAGGCGGGTGCTCATCATCTTATGAACGTGATAGTACACCGGGCGAGGTTGTTCGTGTAACAGTAGATGAGATGCAGTCTATGATTGATAAAAAGGAATCTTTCGCAATCGTTTTTACGCAAACACAATGCTCTCATTGTATTGTATTCCATGAAATGCTTGATGAATATCTTTTATATCACAATATCACCTTATATGAAGTAGTATTAGATGAAGCACCGAAGGAAGAACGCTCTGAGAATTTAAAGAAAATACGTAAAACCTTTAAAGAATTGGATAGTACTCCGACACTTTATTATGTAAAAGACGGAAAAATAGAGGAAGAAATTTTAGGTCTTACCGAGGAAGATGACTTTGATGATTTTGTAAAGGAATATAAATTAGATGAGAAGAAATAATCCAAATACTTGGGTTATTTTTTTCGTATGAATACATTTTGATGGTAAAATCAAGTATGTTTTAACAATTCAAATACTGCTATATTGGATTAGGATACTTGAAGTATCTGTTGTTTGACATGAAATAGCTTGTTAAATAAGAAAAGGCAAAAAATCAAGATTGGGATTCATTGACTTTTCCATATAGCAAATCTATAATGAAAAGCAAATAACAGAACAAAAAGAGGTGTTAAGTATGAAAAAGCTATGTGCAATAGGAGAAGCTTTGATTGACTTTATTCCTTCTCAAAAGGGAGTATGCTTAAAAGATGTTGTATCCTTTCAAAGAACAGCCGGAGGAGCACCTGCCAATGTTGCGGCGGCAGTGGCTAGATTGGGTGGCAGTAGTAAGGTTATTACGCAACTCGGTAAAGATGCATTCGGTGATTTTTTAGTAGCCACGATGCAAAGCTATGGGATTGATACGAGTGATATTCAACGCAGTGAAGAAGGAGATACGGCACTTGCTTTTGTTTCGTTAGCTGAAGATGGTAATCGAGATTTTCAATTTTATCGTAAAACAAGTGCGGATTTATTGTTAGAACCTGTACAAATACAGGAATCAATGCTTGATGATTGTGGCATTTTACATTTTTGCAGTGTAGATTTGGTGGAAAGTCCTATGCGCTATGCACATAAAAAGCTGATTGAGCTAGCTCTTGCGAAACAACTTACGGTAAGCTTTGATCCGAATTTGCGTTTTCCTTTATGGAAAGATAAAGAAAAGCTTAGACAGACGGTTTTAGAATTTTTGCCTTATGCACATATTTTAAAGCTTTCCGATGAAGAACTGGAGTTTATTAGCGGAAAACAAACAATAAAAGCTGCACTTCCTGACTTGTTTGTCGGAAACGTTTCGTGTGTGATTTATACAATGGGGAAAAACGGAGCTAGAGCATATCATAAAAGCGGGTTTTGGGTAGAAACAGCAGGTTATTTTGTTGATGCAAAGGATACGACCGGAGCCGGAGATGCTTTTATTGGAGCCTTTTTATATAAGCTGTTAATGCTTGGAAAGGATATTTCTATTTGCACTGAAGAAGAAACTTTAGAGATGTTGAGATTTGCCAATGCTTATGGTGCGCATACTACAACCAAGCAGGGAGCAATGTCGGCTATGGCATCACGATCAGAGTTAAAACAGTTTTTAAACCAAATGAAATGATAAAGAAACGCCGCTCTTTAAAGATAGAGTGCTAAAGGAAATGTTTGTATTTTCGATTTATCGGATAGAATAAAAGATAAAATATAAGCGTTGTATCTGTGTTTTGTAAGTAGCTGTATTCGTTTGTCAAACGAGAGGAAGCGGCTTTTCTTTATACTTTTTACAGCTTTATGGATTGCTTTCGGTAAGTAGAAAATTAAGGCAGGTTTTTCATAATTCAATGCTGTTGTCCCTTGTTGATTGATAGAGGCTATTTTCTATTCATTAAATATGGTGTGCTATCTCAGAAAAAGATGCAATATATATTAAGGGAGGGAAGAGGTACCTCTCTTTATTGTTTTTTAAAGAGAAATGCGCTATATTAAAGGAGTTAAAGTAAGAATAAGGAGGGTGTGGAATGATTGATGGACATGTGCATTTAGAAAATGGACCGCTTACTAAGGAGTATGTTATGCAGTTTGTGGAAGCGGCGCAAAAGGCTGGTATTGATTGCTTGCATATTTTGGATCATACACACCGATTTTGTGAATTTGCCCCTCTTTATGAAGATTTGAGAAAAGATAATCAAAGCCAACGGGATTGGTTTGCTAAGAAGTTAAAAGAGCCTCTTGCCAACTATCATCGTTTGATTGCGGAAATGAAGCAGACAGAGCTTCCTATTGAGGTAAAATTTGGCTTAGAGGTATGCTATGTACCTAAGCAGGAAGCTTTTTTGAAGAATATCCTTTGCCAATATCCGTATGATTTTTTGATCGGTAGTATTCATTCCATTGATGGAAAGCTTTATGATATGCCGAGCTTTTCAAAAGAAATTCTTTGGGATATTCTTGATACAGATGCGATTTATCAGCGCTATTATGAAATTATGGAAGATATGATCGAAAGCGATTTATTTACACAAATCGCCCACCCCGATCAGCTAAAGCTTTTTCATTATGAACCACGCTATGATCTGAAACCTACCTATCGACGTATTGCATTGCTGGCTTACAAACATCATGTTTCCATGGAAAGTAATACCGGTATTCATTATCGTTATCAGCATGAGGATTTAGGAACCAACCTCACTTTTTTAACGATCCTAAAGCAAGCCGGTGTAAATATTATCACTGCCAGTGATGCGCATCAGCCTGCACATGTAGGAAGCTATATAAAAGAAATGATGAAAGTATTGGAGGAGTTAGTATGAGCATTTATTTTGTACGACATGGAGAAACCGATTGGAATGTGGCACATCGCTGGCAGGGAAGTGCCGATATTCCATTGAATGAAAATGGGATTCATCAAGCGATGATTGCACGTGATAAGCTTGCGAATGTACGTATGGATCGCATCTATTGTTCCCCTTTGCAAAGAGCAAAGAAAACAGCGGAAATTATCAACGAAAATTGGAAACTTCCGATTACGGTAGATGAGCGTTTGGCAGAGCGCTGCTTCGGTGTTCATGAGGGAGTATGTGATGAACATATTGATTTTCAAAAGATTTGGTCATGCAGTGATGAGATTATTTGGGAAGGAAGTGAAAGTGCCAATCGGTTTTACAGACGTGTCGAAAGCTTTCTTGATGAACTTATAAAGCTTGCTGAGGATCAAAATATTTTGCTGGTTGCTCATGGGGGAGTAAGTATTCCTTTCTATTGTCATTTTCATGGCTATGATTTTGAAGATTTGCATAGTGTGATGATTGGAAACTGTGAAATCAGAATTGCCGAGCATGGAGAGGCAAAACGCATTCTATGAGGTGAAAATCCTCTTTTTTTTACGCATTTTTTGTAAGTAATGAGGGCTTGTAAACATTGACATAAAGAAAGAAAAGAATTACAATAAAAAGGCGGAGCGTCTTTTTGTGAATATTTTTACAAATATCAAAAAACGACGGATTCGTCAGACGTAATGTTCGTATATAACATTGCGAAATCGCAAGCTGCTTTCAAAAGTGGCACGTTTATAATCATGGATATAGCGGAAAGGAGAAATGACATGATTTATTCAAAAGAAGTTGAAAACATGTGCACAGTAAAATGTGGTGCAAGCCATGGTTGTGCACCTATTCCTGAAGAAGGAAAATGGGTGTACTCAAGAGAAATCAAAGATATCTCTGGTTTGACTCACGGTATCGGTTGGTGTGCTCCTCAGCAGGGTGCATGTAAGCTGACATTAAATGTTAAGGAAGGTATTATCGAAGAAGCATTGATCGAAACATTAGGCTGCTCCGGTATGACTCACTCTGCGGCAATGGCTAGTGAAGCAATCGTTGGTAAGACTTTGCTGGAAGCTGTTAATACAGACCTTGTTTGTGATGCAATCAACACAGCAATGCGTGAATTGTTCTTACAGATCATTTACGGTCGTACACAGTCTGCATTCTCTGAAAACGGACTTCCTGTCGGTGCAGGTCTAGAGGATTTAGGTAAGGGTACTCGCTCTCAGGTTGGTACTGTTTATTCTACAAAGGTAAAAGGTCCTCGTTACCTAGAGCTTGCAGAAGGATATATCCTACGTATGGGTCTTGACGCAAACGATGAAATCATCGGTTACGAATATGTAAATATGGGTGTATTCATGGACGCTGTTAAGAAGGGTGTTAATCCTGAGGAAGCATTAAACAACGCTAAGAAAACTTACGGTCGATTTGCAGATGCTGTTAAGTACATCGACCCACGTCACGAATAGGAGGAAAAATCATGGCATTATTTGAAGGATACGAAAGACGTATAGATAAAATCAATGAAGTATTAAATTCATATGGTATTTCTTCCATTGAAGAAGCAAAAAAACTATGTGATGATTTAGGTGTCGATGTTTATGACATCGTTAAAGGTATTCAGCCAATCTGTTTTGAAAATGCTTGCTGGGCATACATCACAGGTGCTGCGATTGCCATCAAAAAAGGAGATAAAACAGCTTACGATGTAGCAAAATCACTTGGTGAAGGTTTACAGGCATTCTGTATTCCGGGAAGTGTTGCAGATGATCGTAAGGTAGGTTTAGGTCATGGTAACCTAGCTGCTATGTTGTTGAGCGATGAAACAAAATGTTTCGCATTCTTGGCAGGACACGAAAGCTTTGCTGCGGCAGAAGGAGCTATCGGTATCGCTCGTAACGCTAACAAGGCTCGTAAAGAACCACTACGCGTTATCCTTAACGGTTTGGGAAAAGATGCTGCTAAGATCATTTCTCGTATCAACGGATTCACACATGTTGAAACTAAGTTTGATTACTTCACAGGAGAATTGAAGGAAGTATCAAGAACAGCTTACTCTGATGGAGAAAGAGCTGCAGTAAACTGCTATGGTGCAGATGATGTTCGTGAAGGTGTTGCAATTATGCATCACGAAGGTGTAGACGTTTCTATTACCGGTAACTCTACAAACCCTACACGTTTCCAGCACCCAGTTGCAGGTACTTATAAAAAAGAATGCAACGAACAAGGTAAAAAGTATTTCTCAGTAGCAAGTGGTGGTGGTACAGGACGTACGCTTCACCCAGATAACATGGCTGCTGGTCCGGCTTCTTATGGTATGACAGATACAATGGGACGTATGCACTCTGATGCTCAGTTTGCAGGTTCTTCTTCTGTTCCTGCTCACGTAGAAATGATGGGTCTAATCGGTATGGGTAACAACCCTATGGTTGGAGCTTCTGTTGCGGTTGCAGTTGCGATTTCTGAAGCAATGAATAAATAATAAATAGAGAGAGATCGGTGTATGCCGGTCTTTTTTTAACTGTATTGAGTATCTATTGAGGAATAGGTACTTTTTTATAGGATTGTAAGAACTTCGATGTATCAAAGTATATTCTTGTAATTGTAAAAAGGAGGGGTGTGCTATACTTATTTTAAAGATATCTTTTATAGAAAGAAGGGTTTTATAATGAAAGATGTATATCAAAATTGTCCGGTATTTGAAAATGAATTTTACTATTTAAGACAAGTAAAAAAGCAAGATCGTGATGATTTGTTGAAGGTATATTCTGATCGTAAAGCTGTTTGTTTTTTTAACAGTGATAATTGCGGAGGCGATGATTTCTATTATACGAGCGAGCAACGAATGCAAGAAGCAATCGAGTATTGGGATTTTGAATATCAGCGAAGTGGATTTGTACGTTGGACAATCCTATCAAAAGCCTCAAAGGAAGCTATCGGAACGATTGAGCTATTTCACAGAGATGCAACAGATTATTTTACCAACTGCGGTTTGTTAAGATTGGATCTGCGAAGTGATTATGAGAAAGCAGATGAGATTGTCAAAATACTTGATTTGATTTTGAAACCGACGTATTCGTTATTTCATTGTGATAAAATCGCTACAAAAGCTATTCATGAGGCTACGGAGCGTATCAAAGCTTTAAAAGCATTAGGTTTTCATTACACAGATGAAAAGCTGATAGGTCATGATGGAACGGAATATGATTTCTATTTTGTTCTTTCCTCATGATTATACTTTTTATGTATGTTTAGAATATGATGTGATTTGATACATAAGCTTTATGATTGATAGTTTTATCAGAAAAATTATTTCTGAATAAATAGAATGAAAAGTTTGATTATTCACATCATTAGGAGATCATAAGCAAATCGGCATTTCATATTTTCAAATGGAATGTCTTTTTTAGTGATAATTCTGTATTGATATTCTTTTTAGAGCATAATCGGTTAGAAGCTGTTATGTAATAACGTTTATATTCTTAATAATCCATTGAGTAAAAAAGATAGCTAAAAAATAATGACTGTATGATTTTCTATGCTATACTAAACAGTAATAAATCAATGTGCAATTGATGGAGGTTTTATACATTGGAATATATTAAGGTTACAAGTGAAAATATAGAAAAAGAACATATTTGCTGTGCGCTTTCTAACACTAGTGATATTCAAGTGGCTTCAAAAAAAGCGTGGCTGTCAAGGCAGTTTAAAGAAGGCTTAGTTTTTTTGAAAAGTATCGAAAGAGGCAAGTGCTTTATTGAGTATATCCCTGCTGAAAATGCTTGGAATCCGATTTTGGCTGAGGGCTATATGTATATTAACTGTTTATGGGTTGCAGGTTCGTTGAAAGGGCATGGCTATTCATCAGATTTATTAAATGCTTGTATCGAGGATAGTAAAAATAAAGGGAAAAAGGGATTGTGTATTTTGTCGGCGGCAAAGAAAAAACCTTTCTTAGCAGATCCTAAATTTTTAAAATATAAAGGATTTCGAGTATGTGATGAAGCCACTAATGGTATTCAATTATGGTATTTGCCATTTGATAAAAATGTTCATTTACCTAGGTTTAAGGAATGTGCGAAAAATCCTCATATTGATGAAAAGGGATATGTTCTGTACTATACCGATCAATGTCCGTTCAATGCACGCTATGTACCTATGATCGAAGCAATCGCCAAAGAAAAATCCATACCATTTAAAGCAGTTCATTTGCAAAGCAAAGAACAGGCTCAAAATGTAGTAACAGCGGTTACAACGTATGCATTGTTTTTTGATGGTAATTTTATTGCCAATGAGCTTCTGAATGACAAGAAATTTTTGAAGCTATTGGAGAAGTAAAGCTTGATTTTAATAATGGTATCGAATGTATTGCATATTAGAAGCTGTATTTAGTATTGCAGTAAAGGTAGAAAAGTTTTTTTATGCAAATTTTTCATGACTGACACTAGGTGTAAACAAAAGTATCATGTTTATAGAATAAGTGAAAAGATATAGGTAAATGCTTAATTCTCCGTTTCGTAGATTGCGTATTTCAAAGAATGATTTTACAATAGTGGCAGAGGTGGTGGATAAATGGAATCACTAGATCATGAAAAAATCGGACACTTTATCAGTGAAATGCGGAAGGCGAAAAATATGACACAGAAGGAATTGGGCGATCAGCTGTTTGTGAGTGATAAAACGATCAGTAAGTGGGAGAATGGAGTTTCCCAAACAAAAGGATATTAAGGAATAACCTGTGTTTACCTGCTTGCAGAATACTGGTGTATAAGAGAATGGCACTTGAAATATAGTGTCTTTTTCTATATCTAATAAATTTTCATTAGATAACTGAAAAAGAATGACTGTTCATTTCTAGCGTGATATAATTTATATTATAGAGAACGATAAATTAGAATTTGACGGGGAGGTCTCATGAGGACAGAATATAAACACAATCCGCCCATTCCATATAGTCTGCATGATATGCGAGTCAAAAAGATTATAATTCAAGATCAAACAATAGCACTTGAATTTGAGGACGGATATGAAAAACTTACAGAACCTTTTGAACAGGTCGAGGGAAACATCACAATCGAAGGTGTGGATTTTGATTGTACCTGCGTGATGTTGCAGAGCAAATGGGGAAACTATGGAAAATTCAACGGTGAGAAATTAGAACTGGAACACTTTATAAAGAGATACAAAAACTATAGCTTTGAAATTGTAGATGAATTATATGGGTATAATCAAGTATTGTATTCTGGTTATTTATCTATCTTAGAAACAGAAGATTTAGTTCAAATGGACATTTCAATTTACTTTACGGGCAAAATTATTTACGATACAAAAGAGTAACAAATTCCAGCTTGTAGAACTAAAAATGTGAATTTGTTTGATGTTAGTAATACAAGAATTTGAAGTTTCAGAGGTAAAGATAATTTATATCTTCATATAAAGGGAAATGTAATTGTTAAAATAGCAAAATCAAAAGAAGTTAAAATTAATTTAAAAAGGATGGATGAGAAATGATGTATGGTATTATCGCTGTTGCACTGATATTTATACTTGCTAATTTACCTCAATATATTAGAAAACAGCTAACAGAAAAAATCGCTGATGAAAGCAGTAAAGCTAAAGAAAATTTACAAACTTCACAATTAAATTTTTTAACAAAGATAGAATGGCTTAGATTCTTTCCATTGAAAAAAATTTTACTAGGAGTAATTTGGCTTTTTTGCCTATTTTATGCTGTAAGAGGAGTCTTTATGACTATTAACGATCCTCGTGGTATATTTATATTCCTCACAGTTTTATTTTGGCTCATCACTATTTTTACAGCACGCAAGATATGGCGATATATTAAATTATCTTATCACTGCGTACCTGTATTAAATCATATCAAAACAAAAGAGGAATTAAAGGAATCTCTACAAGGTGAATGTTTTGAAAAAGTATTGTTTGAGCACAATATATTACGAAAATATTTCCCTGTCCTTATTAGTGAAAACTGGGTAGTTATGAACGGTCGTCTTTTTCCAAGACACGGAGTTGAAAAAATATATTATTTACACGAAAGCCCTGTTTGGAATTATGAACAAATTAGGTTTATATATTTTAATGGTGAAGAATATCTATCTCCTAGTGACAAACAAACTGCTGATGAACTTCGTCAAACAGAAATATCAAATTTGCTACATAAAATATGCCCAGTAGTTATTGAAAAAGCAGAGCAAAAAACAAATACATCAAATAAAAAAGATAAATCTATTATTTACTGGAATATGAATTATAAAGGTAAATTTAGAAGAACATTATGGATGATACCTTTTGTCATTATCTTATGCATTTTACTGCCACTATGCTTAGGAAGTTCTTGGATTATATACGATATAATTATGGTTGTAATTTTAATATGGCAGCTTTGGTATACCTATAACAAAATGAAGTTTGAAGAAAAAAACTTAAATGAGATAGATGAAAACAATAATAAAAAATATACGATAGCTATGAAAAATGTTCATATGTACGATTATCTTCTTGCAATAAAAGATGAAACGCATATCTACAAAGCCATCATTGAAGCAGTACCTGATGAAAATGATAGCATGATGATTTGGCTAGATGATTTTAATTTTCCACAAGCAGAGATTGAGGACATAAAAAAAGAAATAGAACTATACTTTAAAGCAAGAAATATTACTTGCATATTCAAAGCCGGTAAAAGAGCATAGACGGAGTGATCCAGACACGGCGGTGGGAAAATCTCTTAGATTTTTCCGCCGTTTTTAGTGGCTGGTTCACTTCGGCAGTTGAGCGAGCTTGCGAGCGAACATCAAGCCCCCGTTATCTAACAGGGGGGTACTATTACAAAAGACAAGAGCAAAAACAAATACAAAACTGCTGATATGCAACGATTTATAAAGTTATAAGAACTTATTTCACTTCACACCCTATTCTTTTTACCCGACAGGTCTAAAACAGCATATCAATAGAAAATAAATATAAGATACAAGGTGTATGCTCCTATGAGTATATGCCTTTTTTGATTGGAGGAATAAAGCATGAATGATATAAAATTTATTGAAACATTAAAACAAAAGAGAAATGCCTGTGATTATTCGCAATCACGACTGGCACTGGAACTACAAATCAGCAGGCAGAACTTAAATGAAATTGAAAACGGAAAAACAAAAGCCAGTAAAGAAATGAAACATATACTTCTACATTATCTTGATTATTGTAATTGTACACAGCCTTTCACTTTAACGATTGACTATCTGCGTGTTCGTTTTCCTACCACAGACGCATTGGAGATTATAAAAAATGTACTGGCAATGAAAAGCGAATATTTTATACATGAAGATTATGGAATGTTTGGTTATGAAGAACAGTATATCTATGGGGATATTAGTGTAAATGCTTCTAAAGATAGTTCTATGGGTGTTTTATTGGAATTAAGAGGTATGGGGTGTCGGAACTTGGAATATGTTTTACAGGCAAGAGGGATAGACTGGTATTCCTTTTTAAGCTGTTGTATAGATTATCAAGGCGTTTTTAAACGTATAGATTTAGCAATCAATGATATGGGCGGATTGCTGGATATAGAAATTCTAAGGGAACGCTATTATGCCAACAAGGTATGGAAACGTTCAAGAACCCATGAAGCAGTAGACAGCGGAAAATTATCGGGTACAAATGGAGATACTGCAAAAACTTTTTATATTGGTTCAAAGAGTAGTTCTATTTACTTTTGCTTGTATGAAAAAGAAAAGGAACAAAAAAGCAAGGGCATAAAAACAGACATTAAGAACCGCTTTGAAATTCGTTTGAAAAATGGAAAAGCAGAACAAACGATAGAACAACTTGTTTTTTCAAGAAATCCCGAACAGACCATAGCAAATCTTATCCTCACACAAATAGATTTTCCCGATTATATTTTATGGGATATATTTTTAGATAATGTAACGACTTCACTTCCATTTATTATGACACCTGTTGCTGTCAATATGGATAAAACAAAACGCTGGTTAGAAAGACAGGTCATGCCCTCTTTATTGATGATAAAAGAGATTGAAAAGAAAACAGGAGCAAAGTATCTGGAAGAAATCGACAGGCATACAAGACTAACAGAAAAGCAGGAATTAAAAATCAAACAAATGACAACAGATATAGCAGATATGATTGAGAAAGATACCGCTGTTCCACAAAGGAATGACGGTATTTTTTAATTTCTTCAAAAAATCTGCAACAAAACGGCTACTTGTGTACAGATATGGTGCGAGGAAAGGAAATCTAACTTTTTAAATAGGTCATAAAATCTTCCTTTGGTGTACAGATACGGAATGTAAGAAGATTTTTTTGAAAAACTGCCAAAATAAGATTCATTCCTTTATGGTGCGAGGAAAGAAAATCGACTTTTTTTGAAAACAGGTCATCAAATCGGTGGTTGCGTCCTTATATGGTGTGAAAGAAGAAACTATTTTCATTTTCAACTTAACAATCCGTAGTTTCCGTTCCCTATATGGAGCAAAGAAAATCTTTCATTCCATAGTTGGCAGTAACGGTAGTTGCATGGGTAGTTAGGGTGTGAAAAGAAAAACAATCTTTTTCATCATCAACTTAGCAAACGATATTGCTATCCCTATATGGTGCAGAAAAGAGTTAAAATTTTTCATTTCAACTTACAAATAGTTTGCTGTACAGATAGAGTGAAAAGAAAAAAGTTTTGAATATTGGTTACGCTTCTGCTCTTTTCCAACGCGGTATATAGGAAAGACGATTTTCTTCTTTCATGTTCTTTGACAACTGAATAAAGCAATTCAATACCTTGACAGACAGCGAGCCGTTGAAACAGATACGCCATGACCTTTCCCCTGCAAAAGCGAGCGACAACCTATCTGTGTTCTTGTAAAAGACTTGTCCTCTTTTATCGCCATGACCTGTGCTGTCAGATAATGATACTCCCGTACAGCCACAGCTTGAGCGTTCAGAGCGTCGCACGCAATGGGTACGGCTACATAAGAACTATGCAGAGGTGGAACTCCTGTGGGCTATGACAAAAGCCGTTGAATTGCTTAGAAAACGATTTTTACAGAAAGGGGGTATGTGTTATTGATAATGCTGTAAAAACAATTCAAAAGAAAAATAACAAGTGTGGCATTGGCAACAGAGGAAAGACAAAGATTGTTGTAAAAGAGCATTTTTCCGAAAAGGGAAAGACAATGGAAGAACTTCTGACTGATGTTATGCTGGAAAAAGCAAAGCAGACAATCGCATAAAATCGGTGCAGTTGTAAGAAATAGATTGAATGCAAAAAGTACCCGTGTTATACTTTACTTGCAAGCAGGTATTGTAAACACGGGTTAGTTATAAAGGAGGATAACTGACAATGAAACAACAGATTTACAATACTGCACTTTATCTTAGGTTAAGCCGAGATGATGAATTACAAGGCGAAAGTTCCAGCATTACCACACAAAGAAGTATGTTGCGTCTATATGCAAAAGAACATCATTTGAATGTGATTGATGAATATATTGATGACGGCTGGTCGGGAACAAATTTTGAAAGACCGAGTTTCAGAGAATGATTGAGGATATAGAGGCAGGAAAAATCAACTGTGTTGTAACAAAAGACTTATCACGACTTGGCAGAAATTATATTATGACAGGGCAATATACAGAATTGTATTTTCCCAGCCATAATGTCCGTTACATAGCGATTGACGACGGTGTAGACAGCGAAAAGGGCGAAAGTGAGATTGCACCATTTAAGAACATTATCAATGAATGGGTGGCAAGAGATACGAGCCGTAAAGTGAAATCAGCCTTTAAGACAAAATTTGCAGAGGGTGCGTATTATGGGGCTTATGCTCCGTTAGGATATAAGAAACACCCCGACATCAAAGGGAAACTGCTGGTTGATGAGGAAACAAAATGGATTATTGAAAAAATCTTCTCCCTAGCCTATCAAGGTTACGGTAGTGCAAAAATCACAAAAATACTGCGAGAAGAAAAAGTCCCGACAGCGTCTTGGCTGAATTTTACAAGGTATGGTACTTTTGCTCATATCTTTGAGGGAAAGCCCGAAAGCAAGCGTTATGAGTGGACGATTGCTCATGTCAAGGCAATCTTAAAAGTGAAGTCTATATCGGGAACAGCGTTCATAATCGACAGTCAACCAGTTTCTTTCAAGAGCAAGAAGAAAGTACGAAAACCCGAAAGCGAATGGTTTCGAGTAGAAAACACCCACGAGCCGATTATTGACAAGGAAGTGTTCTATCGTGTGCAGGAGCAGATAAAATCAAGGCGTAGACAGACAAAGGAAAAGGCAACGCCGATATTTGCAGGGCTTGTCAAGTGTGCGGATTGTGGCTGGTCTATGAGGTTTGCGACAGATAAGGCGAATAAAACACCGTATAGTTATTATGCTTGCAGTTACTACGGGCAGTTTGGCAAAGGTAATTGTTCTATGCACTACATTCGTTATGACGTGCTGTACCAAGCTCGTATTGGAACGATTGCAGTATTGGGCTAAGGCAGTACAGCAGGACGAAGAAAAGGTATTGCATAAGATACAGAAAGTCGGCAATGCAGAGCGAATACGGGAAAAGAAGAAAAAGGCAAGTGCCTTGAGGAAAGCCGAGAACCGACAAAATGAGATTGACCGTTTATTTGCGAAAATGTATGAAGATAGAGCCTGTGAGAAGATAACGGAACGAAACTTCATCATGCTGTCGGGGAAATATCAAAAGGAGCAGATAGAACTGGAACAGCAGATAACCAACCTAAGAGAAGAATTAAGTAAAATGGAACAGGATATGATAGGTGCTGAAAAGTGGATTGAGTTAATCAAGGAGTATTCCGTACCAAAGGAACTGACAGCACCGTTATTAAATGCAATGATAGAAAAAATCCTCATTCACGAGGCGACAACGAATGAGGAGAACGAAAGAATACAGGAAATAGAGATATACTACCGATTTATTGGAAAAGTAGATTGATAAAGAGGGTTCATATCTTTAACTAAGGGAAAGCGGCATCAGTATGCCCAATATCGTTTTGCTCGCTCCATTGACAGAGTTATTGGATATCAGTGTGAATGAGCTGTTAAAGGGAGAAAAGCTAACACAAGAGAGTGTGGCGAAAACAAGGGAAGAAGCGTTGGTGAATTGCTCTGTTGATATAGCTATGGAAGGTACATTACGTGGGCATAAACGAAATCGAAGATATGCATTTTTCATCGTTGCTGTTGTATTTGGATTGGAAGCTTTTTGGCTTTGGGGCTTGGATATAAGGGATACCTATGTGAAAGATACGCTGTATCTTAGTGTGCTCATGTTGCTCTTTGCTTTTTGGTTTTGTTTCTTCGCGAAAGATTTTCTGCCTTCCTATTATGACAATAATAAAATCAATTATGTTTCACAAGGAATATTTAAGATCCATATCGTTGGTTTATCTCTTAATAATCATAATTGGAGATATATTTGCATTGTATGCAGAGTGTTTACTCTTAGCTTTGCGGTACTCTATCCTTTGCTTTGTATAGGAATATGTTGGTATAGTGAGGTATTATGGAGAGAGTTTTGGCTTCCTGTTGTGATTGTAGGATTAAGTATCTTTATGATTGTGCTTTATACGGTAGGAAAAAGGTATGAAGTGTAATTGACGATGAAAAATGTGAAGTTATGGGAAAGGGTTGGAAGCATTGACCTTTTAAACTGATTTTGATAAACTAAAAATGTATAAGGGAGTAGTCGGCACACCGGTGCGATGCTGTCAACATCATGGATTTTTAATCCTGGCAACATCTGAAATGACAAGACTTATCGTCCGGTAATGGAGTAAGTCTTGTTTTTTTTATTAAATACCGGACATCATATCATTGATGAAGGAGGAATGATGATGAACCCGTACTTTGATTCAAAAGAAGAAGTATTAACAGCTTTAGAAAGTGATGAAGCACAAGGCTTAAGAAGTGAACAGGTAAAAAGCAAGCAGGCGCAATTCGGGCGCAATCAGTTGGTGGAAAAAAAGAAGAAAACCAATTGGCAGCGTTTTGTAGATCAATTCAAGGACACGATGATTATTATTCTATTGATTGCGGCTGCGGTTTCGTTTGGTATCGCAATGGTAGAAGGCGATGTTGCGGAGTTCTTTGAACCGGCTTTGATTTTATTGATTGTTATTTTGAATGCTATTATGGGTGTTTTACAGGAAAGTAAGGCAGAGAAAGCTTTAGATGCTTTGAAAAGCTTATCGGCACCACATGCTCGCGTTTTGCGTGATGGAGTGGAGAGTGTCATCGATGCCGCAGAGCTTGTTCCTGGTGATATCATTAAGCTGGAGGCAGGGGATTTTGTTCCTGCTGATGCACGCTTGTTGAAAAGTGCCAGTTTGAAAAGTGAGGAATCGGCTCTAACCGGTGAATCGGTATCTGCGGAAAAAGATGCTTTAGCTCAAATTGAAGAAAATGCCCCATTAGGAGATCGCTCCAATATGGTGTTTTCCGGGTGCAGCATTACCTATGGAACCGCAACTGCAGTTGTCAGTGCAACGGGAATGCAGACGGAAATGGGAAAGATTGCTGATTTGTTGAATAATGAGAACGATACGCAAACACCTTTGCAAAAAAAGTTGGCACAGCTTGGAACTTATTTAGGTATTTTGGCACTAGCTGCCTGTGCGATTATTTTTGTCGTAGGCTTGTTTAATGGCATACCGGTATTGGAAATCTTTATGACCTCTGTTTCCTTAGCAGTTTCCGCAATACCGGAGGGATTACCGGCAATCGTAACGATTGTGCTTTCTATTGGGGTTCAGCGTATGGTTAAGAAAAACGCAATCATTCGTCGTTTACCGGCAGTGGAAACATTGGGAAGTGCTTCGGTTATTTGCTCAGATAAAACCGGAACCTTAACTCAAAATCGCATGACCTTAGTGAATGCTTATGTAGATCAAAGTGATGAATTAGAAAAAATCAGCGAGCATAACAGTGAAGCTGTACGTAAACTTTTGATGTATGCGACATTGTGCTGCGATGGCTCTTATGTAGTAGAGGCAAGCGGCGAAAAGCATATCGGTGATCCAACCGAAACTTCCATCTTAAAAGCAAGCTATCTAAATGGTATGCCAAAGGAAGAACTTTTGAAGCGCTATGAGCGTTTGGGAGAAATTCCATTTGACTCCGATCGTAAGCTGATGACAACGATCAATCGCATAGATGGAAAATATATGGTTATTGTTAAGGGTGCTTTTGATATTATGGAAAAGCGCTGTGTGCGTGGCGATTTGAAAAAGGCACGCAACATGAATGATGACATGAGTAAACAGGCTTTGCGTGTATTGGCTATCGGATATAAAGAAATTGAAGCGTTACCGCAAAATTTGGTTGCGGAAGAAATGGAAAACGGATTAACGCTGATGGGACTTGTCGGAATGATCGATCCACCACGTGAAGAAGCTAAGAAAGCAGTTGAAGTTTGTTGTCATGCAGGTATTCGTCCGGTAATGATTACCGGTGATCATGTCGTAACAGCCAGTGCGATTGCCAAAGAACTTGGTATCTTACATGAAGGTGAAAAAGCGATTACCGGCTTAGAGCTAGATGCGATGAGTGATGAACAATTGGCAAATGAAGTAGAACATATCTCAGTATATGCACGTGTTTCACCGGAAAATAAAATACGTATTGTAAAGGCTTGGCAGAATAAAGGGCAGATTGTTTCCATGACCGGAGATGGCGTCAATGATGCTCCGGCATTAAAGGCTGCGGATATCGGTTGTGCCATGGGAATTACCGGTACCGATGTGGCGAAGAATGCTGCTGATATGACATTGACCGATGATAATTTTGCGACGATCGTAGAAGCTGTCAAAGAGGGACGTGGTATTTATGCAAATATTAAAAAGGTAGTCGGTTTCTTATTGGGAACAAATATCGGAGAAGTTATTTTGGTATTTGTTGTCATGTTGCTATGGCATAAGGCACCGCTTCTTTCCATGCAGCTGTTATGGATTAATTTGGTTACCGATAGCCTTCCTGCTATTGCCTTGGGTATGGAAAAGGTTGAAGCGGATATCATGGATAAAAAACCACGACCAAAAGATGAAAGTATCTTTGCTCATGGCTTTGGTATTCGCATTGCTTTGCAAGGAGTTATGTTTGCGACATTGGCAATCATTGCCTTCCTACTAGGTGAAAATATAACCGGAGAATTGGCAGGAGGACAAACGATGGCATTTATCGTATTGTCTTTATCCCAAGTGATTCAGGCATACAATATGCGTTCTGATCACTCCTTGTTTAAGATTGGTGTCTTTACCAATAAGAAGTTAAATATGGCTTGTCTTGTATCTATCGTATTGGTATTGCTTGTTGTATTTACACCGCTTAAAGTATTGTTTGGACTTATTGATTTACCGATAGAGCTTCATTTGATTGCTTTAGGTTTAATTGCTGTACCGGTATTGGTCATGGAATTATCAAAAGCATTCGGCTTGATTCGTCATCAATAAAATAGGCTGTATAAATAGTGGCTTTGTTCTCTTAAGGGACAAGGTCGCTTTTTTGATAGAAGAAAGTGGAATTGATGCAATTTTGTGAAAAAACTACAAAAGTGATTGATTTCGTGGTATATTTAAGGCGTTGAAATACATTACATGAATTAGAAAATGGAGGCGTAGCGTATGGTTAGAAAAATAGGTATTGATTTAGGAACGACCAACTTGTTGATTTGCCTTGACAATAAAGGGGTTATCGTAAATGAACCATCGGTTATAACGGTAGATGCAACATCGAAAAAATGTATTGCGGCCGGTATAGATGCAAGAGATATGCTGGGAAGAACACCGAAGAATATGATTTGTATTCGTCCGTTAAAAGATGGTGTGGTTGCGGATTTTGAAGCAACCGATATGATGCTGAACTACTTTTTGAAAAAGTGTGAGCTAAAAGGAATGTTCAAGAAAAATGTAATTTTGATTTGCCATCCGACCAAGATTACCTCAGTAGAAAAGAATGCTATTCGTGATTGTGCATATCGTGCCGGTGCTAAGAAGGTGTATTTGGAAGAAGAACCGAAGGTAGCGGCAATAGGTGCCGGTTTAGATATTGGAAAGCCTAGTGGACACATGGTTTTGGATATGGGTGGAGGAACAAGTGATATTGCGGTACTATCCTTAGGCGATATCGTATGCTCTACATCAATTAAGGTAGCCGGAAACAAGCTGACCAATGATATTATCGAGGGTATTCGTGTAAATAAAAAAATGTATATCGGTGAGCAAAGCGCCGATGAAATTAAAATTACGGTAGGAAACGCACTGCATTCCAACCGTCCGGAAAAAATGACGATCAGCGGACGTGATGTGGAAACCGGTCTGCCGCATTCGATTGAGATTAACAGCAATGAGGTAGAGTCCTATATTCGCAATAGCTTGCAGGAAATTGTCCATGCAACACGTACCATTTTGGAGGTAACACCGCCGGAGCTTGCTGCTGATATTGTTCAGCACGGTTTGGTGCTAACCGGTGGAGGTGCATTGCTGAAAAATTTGGATCAGCTGTTGAAAGACGAATTAAAAATTCCGGTATATGTTGCGGAAAATGCATTGAACTGTGTGGTTGATGGCTGTAACATCATGTTAAAGAGCTTGTAGGAAATGAAATGATGAGGTTTTTTATTCGCAAGGAAACGAATAAGAAGCCTTTTTTATCATCACTTTTCGTCAGCTTATTGAACCAAGTGGTTTTCAAGGGTGTTGTACGTGTATCGAAATGAGAAAATATGCTATAATACCTGCATGAATATACAACATGATAAAGAACAGCTTACAAAACAATTATTAGATTGGTACAAACAAAATGCACGTGTGTTGCCTTGGCGAGAAAAAGCAACACCTTATCGTGTATGGGTTAGTGAAATCATGCTTCAACAAACACGTGTGGAGGCTGTAAAGCCTTATTTTGAACGTTTTATTGCGACGATACCGGATATTCCAACACTTGCAAATACAGAAGATGAGGTGTTGGCAAAGCTGTGGGAAGGACTTGGCTATTATCGACGTGTCTATAATATGAAGAAATGTGCACAGGTATGTGTGGAAAAACATGGTGGAAAGCTTCCCAATACGTATGCAGAACTGTTAGAGCTGCCGGGAATCGGTGCATATACGGCAGGTGCGATTGCATCAATTGCATTTGGAGAATGTGTGGCAGCAGTTGATGGGAATGTTTTACGTGTATTTTCACGTGTACTTGTTTTGGAAGAGGATATCCTAAAGGAAAGTGTCAAGCGACAATATGCGAAAATTGTTCAGATGTACATACCGAAGCATGAAAGTTCTGCTTTTAACCAAGCATTGATGGAATTGGGCGCAACTATCTGTGTTCCGAATGCCGCACCACGCTGTAATATTTGTCCGATTGCAGATAACTGCAAGGGGTATCAATGTGGAAAGGCACATTATTTACCCAATAAAGCAGCTAAGAAAACACGTCGCATAGAAAAAAAGACGATTTGTGTATTACGTTATAAGGATAAGTTCCATGTTCGTCAGCGTGCTTCTCAAGGGTTGTTAGCAGGATTGTATGAATTTGATTGGCTAGAAGGATATCAAAGCAAGAAAGCAGTCAGTGAATATTATAAAATGTATGTAGTTAAGAATATCCGCAAGCTACCTGATGCGAAGCATGTTTTTTCACATATCGAATGGCACATGAAGGGGTATCTTGTTGAAGTGGAAATGCCATGTGAGGAAGGAGTCTGGTGCACGTTGGAGGAATTAAAAGCAAGTTATGCTATTCCAACGGCATATAAGGCTTATAAAGATGCCTTGGAAAAGGAGTAAACGAACACTATGGAAGTATATGAACAGATACAGCGATATGAGCCTTTTGATGAGCAGGAAAGTAGAGATCGCAAGCAAATATTGGACTATATGCGAAGGTATTCAAATATTTACGAGAGAACAAATGAAATTGCGCATATGACCTCATCGGCATGGATCATCAATCCATCTGCTACGCATGTACTGATGGTCTATCACAATATTTATGATTCTTGGAGCTGGTGTGGAGGTCATAGCGATGGAGAAAAGGATTTATTAAAAAATGCTTTGAAGGAAGGAAAGGAAGAAACCGGAGTAAAAAAGCTGAGTCCACTGCTAAAGGATATTTTTTCCATTGAGGTGTTATCCGTTGCGGAGCATATAAAAAACGGAAAGCGTATCAAAGCCCATAAGCATTTAAATGTTACCTACTTATGTGTAGGCGATGAAGAGAAACTTTTACGGTGTAAGCCCGATGAAAACAGTGGAGTGAAATGGATTGCCATTGATGAATTGGAGGCTTATGTAAAGGAGGAACACATGCTTCCTATCTATCGCAAGTTGATTGCAAAGCAGCGTCTGTTGTCAAAAAAACATATAATCTAGGCTCCTTTCCTATGGTATGCGTGCTTATTTGCATATCCTATAAGGAATGCGAGGTAAGATATCATGGATATAAAGGTGATGAAGTTTGGCGGAACCTCTTTGAAAAATGAAAAAACAAGAGCCTATGTTTATCGTCATATCGTAAAAAATCTTATATCTCACAAGGTCGTGGTTGTGGTTTCTGCCATGGGACGTTATCCGGATACCTACGCTACGGATACACTGCTTTCCTTAGGCAGTCCTCGTCTTAGCAAAGAGGAAAAGGCTCGTTTGGTTTCGATGGGGGAGCAGCTTTCGGCCTTGAAGGTATGTAGTGAATTATTGGAGATGGGGATACGTGCCTGTGCACTTTCTTTTTTTCAAGCCGGCATTTTTACTGATGATAATTATGAATATGCCAGTGTGTTAAAAATGGATAGTCGTGGAATTAAGAAAAAACTGCAGCATTACGATGTGGTAGTAGTTGGTGGTTTTGTGGCAGTATCTACGCATGGAAGAATTACGACTTTGGGTAGAGGCGGCAGCGATTATAGTGCTGCATTGTTTGCGGATATGCTGGGTTTAAAAGAAGTTGAGATTTATACCGATGTTGATGGAGTGTATGATCGTGATCCACGCCTTGACAATATGGCTGTGAAGTATGATGTGCTGACTTATGATGAGATGCTGAATATGAAGTCGCGTGTTTTGCATGATCGCTGTGTGAACTATGCAAAAAAGCATAAGCTCATCATTCATTTGCGAGGAAGCTTTTCTTCTTCATCGGGAACGCGGATTCAACCGAGATATTAAGGAAATGACCGTTTTATACGGAATGATTTGTGATATAATAGCACTGAGGTGAATACCATTATGAGAAATGTAATATTGGTGCGCAATTTAAACAATCAAGAAGATGCAAAAAGAATTGAACAAGCTTTATCACAGACACGTACGGATTATGAAGTGAATTTAGAAAAGCAGTGTGTTGTGATTGAGGGAAATACGGATATGGTTGCCGTTGCCAGAAAGGTAATCAATGATTTGGGCTTTCGTATTTTGTAATGCTTGCTAATTGAAAGATGTTAAAAAACCTATGTTGATCTAAAATGGATCGCATAGGTTTTTATTTGTCGTTATTTTGAAGTAAGGTGAGATTGATAAAGGCACACGTACCAATGAAAAATGCATAGGTATGTTCAATCCATGGCTTACTATGAAGGAAAGAATAACAAATGTCAAAATGGAACAATATATAAATGGCATAGTTGATGCCGAAGAATATGGAAAAAATAAGAGCCCACTTTTGCAGCTTGTTCATATAGCTATCACCATTTCTATCTTATGATATGCTTATGAACTTATGAATGAAAAGGTGATTGTCTGCATAAAGTATGTTGAGAGTGAAGGGAGAATCTTATGAAAACAAAAGTGATAGCCGCAGCAGGTATCCTGGTGTTAATGATCGCCTTATTGTTTGCGATACGTCCGAAGTCGTTTGATAAACAGCTTGCGAATACGATGGCTGAAATGGACTCCTATGTTTTGATTGGTGATATGGAAATTACAAAGGGGGAGGATATTAAAAGCTATGCGTTAGAGGTGGGATACAAAAAACAAGAGAAGGATTTGTTTCGTGTATCGATTGTAGATAAGGAATTAAATCAGGAGCAAATTATTTTACGGAATGATGCAGGTGTTTTTGTGGTAACACCAAGCTTGAATCAGATTTTTAAATTTGAAGGAAATTGGCCTTTGAATTCTCCAAAGCCATACCTTCTGCAATCCATTGTGGAAATTGCACAGAAGAAAGAAGCAAAAGTTGAAAAAGAGGACGATGGTTATTTGGTATCAAGCAGGGTACATTATCCGAATAATAAGAACTTCTATCGTGAAGAAATCATGTTTGATAAGGAAGCAAAAGTGAAGTGGCTTCAAATTTATAATAAAGATGATGTTGCGGAGTTGAAAATTGCATTTAAGAAAGTGAAGTACGATGCTCCAATAAAGGATACTTATTTTGATGTTCCGCAAACGCTTGACAAAAAAGCAAGTGTTTCGGCGATTCAAGAGGAGGATTTACCGCTATATCCGATGATGCTTCATGGTGCACAATTAACGAATACCAGTCGTATGAATATCAATGGAAAGGTGAAGCATGTTTTGGAGTATAGCGGTGATGCGAATTTTACGGTTGTGCAGATGAAAAAGGATAGTGTGGAAAAGACGCAAACCGTTATTATGCCGGGACAAATGATTGATGTGCTTGATATGGTTGGTTTCTATGATGGAAATCATGTAAGTGCGATTTATGATAATGTTGAGTTCACCGTATTCTCGGAGGATTTAAGCCCTGATGAAATGATGAGTGTGATTACCAGTATGCAGGTGGCAGTGATGAAATAATGATCAAACGCGGAGATGTTTATTATGCTGACCTTTCTCCTGTGGTTGGAAGTGAACAGGGAGGGGTGCGTCCGGTTGTCGTGATTCAAAATGATAAAGGCAATCGTTATTCCAAGACTATTATCATTGCACCGATTTCGAAAAAGCTATCGAAGCCACCGATTCCAACTCATGTCATATTTAGTAATCATGCATTAAGCTATGTTTCTATGATTCTTTGTGAGCAACTGCGTACGATTGATAAGACACGCTTGGGGCAATGGATATGCACATTAGATAAAGAAACCATTAAAAAAATCGATCATGCAATTTGCATCAGTTTGGATATTCAGGGAGTGTGATTTTCATACTTCCTGTTTTATTTATAATTTAACTTTTATAGATTACTGCACGCTGTTAATAAATGCTATAAAATGCAATATTTTATTCTTTTTTTTCTTCTTCTTCACTAACATAAGCAATGATATCTGATATATTGCAGTCTAATACAAAACACAATGTGTCAAGAGTAGTTGTAGTAATTGGTTTTCCTTTTTTCATTCTATATAGATTATTAGCAGATATATCTTGATGAAAAATAAGGTTGTATGTAGTCTTTTCTTCCTTGTTTAAATAAAGTTTGATAAAAAGGAGCATAAGAAATCATAAATTTATCTCTCTTATAGAGAAAACCCATCTCTGTAATTCGCTTTTTTATATAATTTTTTCATTTTAATAAACCAGAGCTTTCTTAAATACCTTTAATAAAAAATATTTCCATTGGTTGTTCATACTGGGAAATATCTATAATAAAACCTCCACAATCCTTATACCCTAATTTTCTATAAAAATGCTGTGCTTTTTCATCAACTCGAGTAGATGTCAGTAGCATACCATATCCTTGTACTTTCATATCCTTTTCCCAATGCTCCATAAGCTTTTTTCCATAACCTTTTCTGTGATAATTGCGATTTATAAATAACAAAGTACAAAATGGCGTATTGTCCCAAAAAAGATTATGTCTTAATAATCCAATTGCTTTATTATCATCTAATAAAACATAGCCTCTTTTGTGTTCACCTTATCAATAAATTCTTGTTCTGATAAGTGTTTATCAAGACTGTACCAAAATTCTTTATCTTCAAGTTTTACATATCTAATTTCTATCATTACTTTTACCTCATGAAATATGAATTTTCAGTTTTACAAACGCGACTTTTGCATTTACCATGTTGATATAACATCATATAGTTCTGACTTTAATTTCATATATTTGATTACATCAAAATTATCATTATCAAATAATTTTATATCAATAATTGGCATATCTATTATGTTTTGCAACCACGAAAAATCTAATAATAACGTCTCCAATTTTTTATGGATTTTTATCTTCTGTTCCTTTAATTCATTAATTTCTTTTTCATACGCTACTCTATATTTATTATTCCTGGTATGTGCATAACTTGATTTTTTGATAGCTAAAGTCCTTTCTATTGATTCCAGTGAATAAATTACTTTTTTTATTTCTCCATATTCATTTTTATGCCATATATAATCTATATTATTCCCCCAATTACGCTCAATATATTTTTCAATATCATAATATTTCCAAATATTACCGTTTGTATATAAAATTCTACCACAGGATAATAACTGTCCTTTTATTTGTTCTTCAAAATCATACATGTTTATATCTATTCCCTTTATCTCCACGTATGATATTATATTGTTTTTATGTTCCTCAGAAAATCTAAATTCATCAGATACAATTACCAAATCAGATATTCCTGTAGGGGTTACAAATTGTGTTTTCTTTCCCATTCGGTCAATTACTAGTAATTGATAGTTGGTATCTTTTATTATTTCAAACAAAAACATATACACTAGCGTTTGAACACCGCTCTCAAGCGGTGCTTTCTCTTTTATATTCTGATATAATTTCTGATATTCCTTTGACTTCATTCATGTGTTCTCCTTCAAATCATAATTTATCGTTCTCTTCTACAAAAATTATATCACGCTAGAAGTAGCGATACACTTATATTTTTAATTGGAAATTTGTTTTATGTTTAAAATAGAAAAAACGACTGGTTTTCACCAATCGCTTACACTTTTTAATGGCGCCTGAAACAAGACTCGAACTTGTGACCTGCCGGTTAACAGCCGGATGCTCTACCGACTGAGCTATTCAGGCATTTCCTTAAGTGCTTAGATATAATATCATAATAATTCTAAGTTGGCAACCCTAAATTAAAAAAAAAGTGAATTTTTTTATGATACGGTTAAATTTCTTTGAAACTCCTGTTTTTGTATACTTCTAAAGTAAGAACTGTTTTTTATGATAAAGGGTATTAGTACAAGAGCTTAAAGAAAAAGAAGTGTATATTATCTGTTATCGAAAAAAAGAAGTAAAACAGTTGTCTAGACTCTCTATAAGTGAATTGCGGATAGAACCAAAAGGAAGGATTCAAATATCAAGCTCGATAATCAAACACATTAAGATTCATTTTTATTTTTCACTATTGGACATACCCTATGAATTATTTTATAATAAAGGCAGAAAAGAGGGATAAGATGAGAGAAAAAGAATGTATTATAAAGCTGTCCAATGCTTTTGGACCAAGTGGCTTTGAAGATGATGTTATTGAATATGCGAAAACACAGGTTCGTGATGTATGCACTTTGAAGGAAGATCACATGCGTAATCTATACATGGAACTACCGGCAGAGGAAAAAGAAACTACGGTTTTGTTAGATGCCCATAGTGATGAGGTTGGATTTATTGTTCAAGCCGTTAAGCCTAATGGCACTTTACGTTTTCTTCCGTTAGGTGGTTGGGATCCGAAAAATATCATCGGTAATAAGGTATGGATTAAAAATAAGGACAATGAACTGATTAGCGGCATTGTTTGTAGTAAGCCACCTCATTTTATGAAAGATGGGGAAAAAGGAAAGAGCATAGACTTTGATGATTTGTTAGTAGATGTCGGTGCGACAAGTGCTCAAGAACTTATGGAGGTTTATCGCATCGGAATCGGATCACCGGTAGTTCCATCTGTAGAATGTGAATACAATGAAAAGCAAAAGACCTTCATGGGAAAAGGCTTTGATTGTCGTATTGGCTGTGCTGCCTTATTGGAAACAATGCAGGAGCTGGATAGTAAAAAACTGCATACGAAGGTAGTAGCAACATTGACCTCGCAAGAGGAGGTGGGAGAGCGTGGTATGGCTTGTGCAATCCATAATGTGAAACCCGATATCGTCATTTGTTTTGAGGGCTGTCCTGCTGATGATACATTTGAAGAACCATATATGATTCAAAGCGGAATGAAAAAGGGGGTTATGCTGCGCCATTTTGATCGCAGTATGATAACTAATCCGAGATTTCAACGCTTTGCTTTGGAGATTGCGGAAAAATATGGTATTCATGTGCAAGAAAGTGTACGCAAAGGCGGTGGCACCAATGGTGGTATTACGCATACAGCGTATGAGGGAATCCCGACGATTGTCATTGGCGTACCGGTACGCTATGCGCATTCATGCTATGGAATATGCGCTTATGATGATTATCGTGAAGCAGTAGAATTGGCAAAGCATATTATTGAAGATATAAGCAGTCAGGATATTCTAAGTTTTTAAAGTCCATAACGGACTTTTTTTAATAAGTGTAATAAACGTATTGCTCACAGTCTTTTGTAAAGCCGGTTGCCAGTAAGTTGTTTCGTATCGTAGCATTCTTTTTATCAATATCGGCAATCAGTATATCAAGCTTATTTTGATAAGCAATCGTAATTGCGATTTGTAAGAGGATACTGCTGTATTGATGCGATTGGAATTGTCTGCGGACACCGATATAGCCGATTCCGCCGATTTCCTTGCTTAGACGTTGGACACAAACAAAGCCAAGGATTTGTTCTTGATGCCATAGAATGCGAAACATACTTCGCTTTTCCTTGCTATCGGTTAATTCATTTAGGAATTGTTTGGCGTAAGCATGGCTTCCTTCTTGACGGATACTGTTTTGAATACTTGTATCAAGGGTGCTTTCATTCGCATCTTTTATAAGTGAAAGGAGCTGTGTATCACTGATTGCTGTGCAGTCGGTATGCTTATATTTTGAAGTATCTATTGGATAGGTTGAAATGGTATAGCTTTCACGCTCTATACATATCGCAAAGCATTGATGAAGTGCCTGTTGGATAATGGGGAAATGCTTTTTATCGGAGTATACATCACAAAACCAGTTTTGCTTTGGGTTTAACTCTTTTTGTATTTCTTGTAAGAAGGTTTGCAGTTCCTTTGTTGTGATAGCTTCTATGGTAAGATAGCCGATATAGGAAATGTCCTTCATAATTACAGCACGCGCTTTTACTTCATCATGTTCTAATAAGAGGTAGCAATCAGTAAGTACGATTTCACCGCATGCGATACTATCGGCAAGTGCTTGGTTTTGTGCCAAGCTGCTAGAAGGCATTGAAGTCATTTTGGTAAGATAAGTGTTGTTGCAGACTATGATATTCATAAAATTCTTCCTTTCTGTTGTATAGATAGAAAGAAAAAAAGTATCGCAAGGATACTTCGACAGGCTGTTATATGGATATAGGCAGGCATGTCGTTTTCTTTCCTTGAAGTGAGTAGATAAATTTCATAACGACCACCTGCCTTTCGTAGTTATAGTATAGCATAGCAATATGAAAAAGTCAGTGTTTTTACAGAAGATGAGCGGTAATGATGGTATAGCTATGTGCATTGATGGTCCATATTGCTCCATCACTTTCACAATACCAGTTTTTTCCTTGTTTATAAATGACAGCATGCTTTTGTAGAATACTATCCTTGCAGTAAGCAACAACATCATCACAGCATATTGGCAGATTTCTTTTTATGCGCTGAACACCTAATGGTGTTGTGTGTAAGCTTTCGATATTGGTAATAAGTGGGTGTTGATTCATGCTTATCTCCTTTTGTCTTTCTTGTTTATAAATACCATGAATGCTTTTATAGAAGTATATAAGAGGGACGATATGTGTTTATTATATTTGGTTGATCCATGTTTTAGACCAAGTAAATAGGGTGTTTGACATTGCTTGAAAAGCAACCTCTCCGCCTTTCTTCAATTCTAAAAAAGTTTTTATAATCTGTTGTTCCGCAGGCTCTACCATATATAACAAATCACTTTGATGACGAATATAGGTTCCGCTTTGTTGGAAATAAATAGCTTGGATAACAAAGGAAGCAGATTTGTATAAGTCTTTTAAGATAGCATCGTTTTTTTCATAAAGCATGTTATGAACACAGCTATGATAGATATTGCATGCGCTGCTTTTTATTGCTTTACAAACGGCAGTCTTATCAATTTGTACCAGCAATTCATCAAGAATTACGACAATATCAATATCGCTTGCTTCTGTTGCTTCCCCACGTGCATAGCTTCCTTGTAAACCAACGAACCAAACACGATTTGGAAAGGTTTCTTCTAATGCTGATAAAAAAGTATGGAGCCATGTGGATAGATTCACCATGCAGATCACCTCGTTTTTTTGCTAAGGAGATAGTAGCTTATCGGCAGAAATAATGCAAGGAAAAGGAATAGAATATTTTTGTAGTGGCAGGGATATTTTTAGGATTATGCTAGACGAATGTGGGAAAAAGGTGTATGATATATGCACATAAAAAATGCAGAAGTGGTGGAACGGCAGACACGCTGTCTTCAGGCGGCAGTGCGAGCAATCGCGTGAGAGTTCAAATCTCTTCTTCTGCACCATTTTGTTAAAATGCCTTATGTAAAGGCTTTTTTTATACTCATTTTTCAGTTTGGTGTAAATCTATACTTCACTTATATGTTATCTAATTTATTACCATTTTCCATTTGACAAAAACGGTTTATCTTATAAAAAGCTATGTAGATTACTCTAATATGAGCTCTTGTGCAACAATATCTTTTGTGCAGTCAATGTTGTCGATTCGATAGCTTTGTTTTGCTGTTTCTAAACGCAGAGATAAACGAAGCGGAGAAAAATCGAGGCTATGTAAGATATTAACGATATTTTGGGTATATGCTTGGATATTTTCAATATCCGTTTCTGTTGCATGAAGTGTTAGCATAATATTTATTGGCAGGATCGAATCAATACTTTTGTCATATTCTTGATTAAGTTTTAAATGCTCAGCTAGATTTTTATCGAAATAATCGCTTGTACATGCAAGAGAGGCAGATGCATCAAGTAAAGCAAAATCCGCTTGTCGAAGGAATGCTTTTTTTACATCTTCACCATAGGCATTTATTAAACGATCATGTGTATTCCATTTTTGATTGATTTGATGCTCATAGGAATCCTTAATGGAAAATATAAAACCATCTGTATAAACTTGAAAAGCAATGTCCTTTTCTTGCTTATTTTTTGATTGAAAGCTAGCAGTATAATAACCATTGTCTATCCCAAAGCCCCTCACTTGGGGGTCATCATAAGAAAATGAAGTCATTTCCAAATCATATTGTGCATAATGTCTAGTTACATAGCTTAAAAATCACAGTTTCATCAATTCGCTGGTAATCCTTGTCTCAAACAATAAAAAAATCATAAGGAAAGCAAGGCATAAAAGAAACAGTTTTTTCTGATAGCCTTTGATTATTTTTTTAAAGGGTTTCTTTTCATCAATCGTAGGAAGATCCATTGTTTCGATTTCTTGATAGGCTTCTATTTCTTGCCGACATGCTGCACATTCTTGGATATGTGCTTCAACAAGAATCTTCGTTTCTTCACTGCAAACACCCTCACAATATGTAGGAATTAAATCTTGTATAATCTCACATTTCATTTTTCATTAGCTCCTCCCTAAGCATTTTTTTGGCTCGTAGAAACGCAACTTTCGCAAAGCTTTCGGATTTGTTGTATTTCTTCGAGATTTCTTTAAGCGAATAGCCATCAAAAACATGAAGCTGTATAATCTCTCGATAAGGACTTTTTAAAGTAGATAGTGCTTCGTACAATGGGGAAACATCAATATCGCTTGTAACCTGTTCTATATCTTCTAACTTCATATCGTATGTATATTTAGCATTTTTCGTATAATATGCTTTTCATCGGTTTTTTACGATTGTACATAGCCATGTATAGATAGAACATTTACCTTGGAAAGACTTGATATTTTTAAAGGCTTGATAAAAGGTTTCTTGTGTGATTTCTTCGCTTATATCTTTATCATGTGTTAATACGAGCAAATAGCGATAAATGCTATTGGAATATGTTTCGTATAGCTCATGAAAGCACTTCTGCAAATCAATCCCTCCTTTTCATAAGTTAATACAATTTATTGATGGAAAGGTTACAAAGATATTTTTATTTTATCATTTTGTTATCTTTTTTTACAAATAGGCTAAAATTATTTGTGTAAATATGTTTTTGAATATATTTTCCACAAGCGAAGAACAACAAATTGAAAACATGCTATAATAGCTAATATAGAAAAAGGAGAAAAACATGATTAAACTGATTGCTTGTGATTTAGATGAAACATTGTTGAATGATGATAAAAAGATATGTGAACGTAATCTGAAGGCTATCCGCAAGGCACGTGAGGAATATGGAGTGAAGTTTGTAATTGCTAGTGGAAGATCCTGCACACGAATTGAACCTATTTTGGAAACATTGGGCATGCTGCATCAGCCTAATGAATATATCATCGGCTTTAATGGTGGAATGGTTTGTGAATGTAAGGACTATAAGCGTTTAGCGTTTCATGCTCTGCCTTTTGCAAAAGCCAAGGAGTTAGTTGCATACGGAAAAAGCATTGGAATATGCGTAGAAGTATTTACGGAACATCACGTCTATTCCTTTAATATGAATGATGATGAAAGAGAAAACTTAAAGAAATATGATTTTATTGCCGATGAGTGCGAAGGAGATATTGATTTTTTAAAGGATACAGCAATTATCAAGGTGTTGTTTGTAAAGCCGGATATGGACTATCTGAAACAGGTGGCAGATGGTATGAAAGAGTTGACACAGGGTGTTTACGTATCCTTTTCCAGTGGGCGCTATTTAGAGTTTAATCGAGAAGGTGTTAATAAAGGACTTGGACTTTCGGATTTAGCAGGAAGCTTAGGAATTGCCATGGAGGAGACAATGGCAATCGGAGATAATTACAATGATGTCGGTATGCTGAAGGTGGCAGGAACTTCAGTTGCTATGGTAAATGCACATGATGATATCAAAGCGGTAAGCAGCTATGTTACGCAAGCCAATCATAATGATGGAGGAGTAGCGGAGGCTATTGAACGCTTTGTGTTTACGGAAAGGAAGGCTGTATGAAGTCTGGTGATCGAAAAGCAAAGGTGTTGGAATTGATCCAACAAAGCAAACGTCCTTTATCTGCAAGCGCATTGGCTGCACAGCTGCATGTTTCCAGACAAATTATCGTAGGTGATGTGGCTTTGTTAAGAGCGAGCGGTATTCAAATCATTGCGACACCCCGAGGCTATGTTATGGAACCAAAGGAGCAAGGGGTATTGTGTACGGTTGCGGTTATGCATGATTACTCTCGTTTGGCACAGGAGCTTTATACGATTGTGGATCAAGGAGCGATAGTTCTTGATGTTATCGTGGAGCATGCTGTATATGGTCAGCTATCGGGAAAACTGCATATTGCTTCACGCTATGATGTTGAGCAGTTCATGGAGCGTATTCAAGGAGATGAAGCAAAGCCTCTTTCTTCTTTAACCAGTGGCTTGCATTTACATACCATTCAATGTAAAGATGAGGAAATGGTGCAGCGAGTTTTGAATGCTTTAAAGGAAGAAGGCTTCCTTTATGAAAAAGGCTAGCGATGCATAAAGAAAAAGTTTTTTTGACTTTTATAAAAAAGAAGTTCGACGAATATTGCATAAATATGCAGTGGAGCCGAACTTTTTTCATTGACATTTTTATAAAATAAAATATATAATAGTCCTAACATGTGTCTTGACACATGTTAGCTTATGATAAGCTTGGGAGGAATGGCAATGAATAAAAATGTTTCACGCATGGTGCTTTCTGCCATGTTGATTGCGGTTGGTATTTTGATACCGGTGATAGCGCCGATTAAAATTTTGATCGAACCGATGTCGTTTACGTTGGCATCTCATGTAGCAATCATGGTGGCGATGTTTGTATCGCCTAGTGTTGCGGTTGCGGTTGCATTGGGAACAACGCTTGGATTTGTTTTTATAGCGTTTCCGCTTCCGGTCGTATTACGTGCCTTAAGTCATGTTGTATGGGCATACGCCGGTGCCTATTATTTGAAGAAGCATAACGATGCTTTAAATTCTTTTGCACACACTGCATTGTTTGTGTTGGCAATCGGCTTGTTGCATGCGGTATGTGAGGTCATTATTGTATTGCCGATCTATGTAGGTACAACAAGTGTGAATGATTTTCTGTATATGGTATTTGGACTTGTCGGTATCGGTACAGTTGTTCACAGTACGGTTGATTTCATTATCAGTATTGTGGTTTGGAAGGTTATTTGCCATAGTCGAGAAGTTTCAAGCATTTCTAATGTTAAGGAAGTCAAGCTTGCTCTTCATACGAAATAAGCGTCGAAAGACGTTTTTTTCTTAGCGTGGCAAAGAAATCTTTTCTTGCTTGGCAGCATCATGTATAATAGTTTCAAAGCAAATGAGGTAGGGTATGGAATATTTGGAAAATCGTTTTTCACAAGGAATCAGAGATAGTGTTCCGATTGGGTTAGGGTATCTTTCGGTATCCTTTACCTTTGGTATGGCAGCAGTTAGCGGTGGGCTTCCTTTAGGGGCTGCGGTTATCATGTCATTAACCAATTTGACAAGTGCAGGACAGTTTTCGGCATTGACCCTTATCATTGAACAAGCCGGTTTGTTTGAATTGGCTTTGTCGCAGCTTGTTATCAATTTGCGCTATGCTTTAATGTCGTTATCACTTTCGCAAAAAGTAGATCAAAAGATGAAGGCTTACGAGCGAGCGATGATAGCTTTTGGGATTACTGATGAAATTTTTGCATTATCCAGCAGCCGCTATGAACGGATAGGAAAATGGTATATGCTGGGACTTATGACATTTCCGATTGCTTGTTGGACATTTGGAACTTTTTTAGGCGGAGCGGCGAGCGAAATATTACCTTTGGCGATTCGTGATGCACTTGGAATCGCAATTTACGGTATGTTTTTGGCTATCATCATTCCACCGGCACAAAAAATAAAAGCTATACGAGTGGTACTCTTGCTTTCGATTTCTTTGAGCTGTTTGTTTGCTTTTCTTCAACATTGGGTTGCAATCAGCTCGGGTTTTGTGATTATCGTATGTACGGTGCTTGCTTCGGCAATATGTGCTTGGTTATTTCCGGTGGAGGAGAATGGACATGTTTAAATATCTTCCTTATATATTGGTAATGGCACTTGTAACATATTTGATCCGTATGCTGCCGCTCGTTTTTTGTCAACAGGAAATAAAAAGTGTGTTTGTGAAATCGTTTCTTTTTTATGTTCCTTATGCGGTACTCGGTGCAATGACATTTCCGGCTATTTTTACAGCAGTAGGAACAGAACCTAAGCAGGTAGCAGCCGCTACGCTTGGTTGCTTGATCGCAATCTATTTGGCTTATTGTAAAAAGAGCTTATTAACGGTTGCTATTGCGGCTTGTGTGATGGTTTATCTTGCTAATTTGTTTTTATAGAGGCTTTTGCCTCTTTTTGATTGGTTTGTACGAAATAGCGTAGGATCACGAGAATGACCTTCTTTTGTTCGTATTTCAGCATTTTATAATACTCCTTATTGCATCGATCGAGATCGAGCTGTTCGATGATATTGGGTGGGAATAAGGAATCCTGCAGGCCTAATAAATCGACAAGGTCAATAAAGCATTGTAGGCTTGGAGAGCGGCGGTTATTTACATAAGCGCTGAGTGTTTGTGGGGAAACGTGAATACGATCTGCAACTTCACGTTGGGTTAAGTTTTGTTCGATTATGGCTTGCTTGATAAGTTCGCCAAAGTTTTCCATAAATACACTTCCTTTTTCTTATTTATTATAAGAAAGAATGTGGTCTTTGTGTAGGAAAGTAAACAAAACGTGGATTTTTATAATAGAATTATCGCATTTCATTGAAGCTAAAAAGAATACTAACGAATCGAACAGCCACCATCGACAGGAAGGCAGGCTCCACACATATAATTGCTTTGATCACTTGCCAACAGCAGCAAAGCTCCTTCCATATCACTTGCGGTTCCTAAACGTCTTGCCGGAATTGCTTTGAGAATTTCTTTATTTTCATAAAGTGAACTTCCCTCCTGCATATAGCCAAAGCGAATGGCGTTGATCTGAATGTTATCTTTCGCAAATGCAGATGCTAGATATTGAGTCATGGCCTCCATACCGCCCTTTCCGACAACATAGGCGGCATAGCTATCGGCTTCAAGAGGTAAAATACCACTGGCATTGATGATTTTTCCACCCTGCTTTTGTTTTAGAAACTGTTTGATTACTTCTTGAGAAAGGAAAAAAGCAGCCGTCAAGTTAATATCCAATGCCTGTTTCCAAGCTATGCGGGAAAGGGAAAGCGTGTCCTCTTTTTTTAGAACATGTGCAAAATTTAAAAGAATGTCGATATGTTGATAAGCTGCCAGTACCTCTTTTACCACTTGATGAATAATATCCGGTGTTGATAAATCGGCAGTCATGGAGTGATACGATCTTCCCATAGCTTCGATTTCTTTTTTTAACTGTTCATCATCACCGATGCTGATACCGAAAATATCAGCACCATGCGCAGCTAATATTTTTGCGGCTTCATAGCCTAAGCCCTGTGAGCAGCCACTGATAAGGGCTACCTTTCCATGTAAACAATGATTCATATTCTTACCTCCGTTTACCATTAGTATGTGAACAGCACCACCAGTCATACATTTTTTTTGATATGACGTTAAAATACGCAGCTTATTGTGATGAAATGGTATCTATGCTACCATATAGATACTATATTGCATAGAAATATATGGAAGAAGGAGGGAAAAGAAGATGGAGGATAAGGTGATTCGTCTTAGTAAGTTTACCAAGGTACTTGGTATTATTACAGTTGTGATATTTATGATACCTACGGGCTTCTTATTGTTTACGGGAAATATTATCGCGGCACTTTGTTTTTTTCCTTTTGTTTTGCTTGGCGCAGCATTGCTTCTGGCATATCGAAAGCAGGTTATTATTCTCGATGATCAAGAACTGACTTTTCACTATTTGTTGAAAAATACGCAGCATATTCCTTATGCGGATATTCATTGCTTATTATTTATTCCACTGAACAATCAGATGCACATGGCACTTATATCTAAAACGTATGAGCGTTTGATTTCTTTGGACAATATGCTTGTTAATCTCGATCCTCTGTTTGAAATATTGCAGCAGAAAAATATTCAGTTGATTGATTTTGCAGAGTTGGCTGAAGATGAAAAACAGGCAGCACTTTATGGGAATACTTTGACGATGATCGAGCGAAATTATTACAAATCTATTGATAGTGAAAACAAGACCGTGGATTCTATGACGAAGAAAAAACCGCACTTTCATTATAAAAAGACAAAAAAGAGATTGAAAATACTAGGCTGGATTTTATTTCTTACTGATGTAGTAGCTTATATCATCGGTGGTAAGACAATGCTTGTTCTTTCACTTGCGGTTATTTTTATTACTTATAGTATATATATTATCTACTATCCGTATATTTATGTTGATACGATTAGCAAAAAAGGACAAAAACAATCTTTGCAGCTACCGTTCTTTGCTGCGGCGATTGCCATGCTCATCAATCTTTCGCTTACTCAGCTTTATAATTATAACTTCAATGCTTCGTTGCAAATTACAGCTGTCACCATGCTAGTGCTTATAGGGGTATTTATGATTAAATCTATAAGAAACCCTATACCGCAAAGATTGACACGTAAGCTGTCCGTTATTTGTGCAATCTTTATCATGGCTTTTAGCAGTACCTTTACAATCAATTTTTTGTTAACCTTTGAACCGGCAAGGCATGAAACCATACGTGTTAGCGATAAAAGCATTAGTAGCGGAAAGACAAGGGATTATTATCTTTATGGACAGTGGAATGGGAAAGAAGAACAGTTCAGTGTTCCAAGAAGTGTGTATCAGGAAAGTGAAATAGGAGATCAAAAAAAAGTGTGTATTAGAAGAAGCATGTTTGGCTTAGAATACTATACGGTTCATGAATAAGACAAGAAGCTTTTTCTTTGGTAATACTTTGAAGATTATATTTTTTAAATATAGGATCTATGTGAAAAAAAGCCGATCAGGAGTGATCAGCTTTTTTACTGCTTATTTTAGAAATCTATTTTTCATGCTCTTGACAGCTCATATCCAACCAATACGTGCCATAAGCACATAAAAAGAGTGCTATACTGCTATAAAGGAAAGGACGTAGAAATTCAGTGAATTTGATGGTAGCACTGAAGCAAGAAAAGGCGGCTTCAGAGTTTGCAAGCAAGGTAATGCTATAACGTGAGGATAAAATAGTAAATGCAAAGGGGATAAGGAAGCATACACAAATTGACATTAAAATATTGCCGATGCCCAGTGCAGTTGGATTATTTGCTTGAGAGTGTATTTTCTTTCTTGAAAAGTAGAAGCATAGCAAATAGATGATGCCGGTTATTATCAATTCAGCGATTTGATAAAAGTTTTGCACCGCTTCTTTTATCAAGGTATCCCCAAATACAAGCGGTAAGAAGGTTTGTGGAAGTAAGCTGATAAGAGAAGTCAAGATGGCATAGATAAGCCAAAGCAGCAAAGAAGCATAGAGCAGGGTTGAAAGTCGTTTTTGTTTTTTCGCATTCATGAAGTGTTCCTCCTTATGATCGTTCCTATATAATGCTATCGGATAATTCTATTATACTTCCCCCATATTTTCGCCAGTAAAAGTATACTTTTTTGGGATTGCTTTAAAAGCTTACGATTACAAATCATAATTAGGAATTGTAATTTCTCTCTTAGCTATGCTTGCGTAAAATTTTTATTTCGTTTATCATTATACATTGATAAAAGGAGGGGAATTTATGCGTTTTATTTGGCATTATTTAAAAAAATACAAGAAGCTGGGAATCATCAATGTGATTTCCGTTTTCGGCTTTGCTCTTGTCGAACTTGGGATACCGACGATTGTGGCATTGATGATCGATAACGGAGTAATGAACAATGATGCCGGCTATATTTACAAGATGGGAGCGGTAATGATTACGATATCCATCATCGGAGTGTGCGGAACAATTTTACTAGGGTATTGCTGCGCAAAAATCTCCACTTGTATTACACGTGATATTCGTAATGATATTTTTGAAAAGGTGCAAAGCTTTACGGCTTATGAGTTTAACCGCTTCGGTGTATCCAGTATGATTACTCGTACGGCAAATGATGCCTATCAAATTCAGATTTTTGTGAATGTGTTGTTACGTACTGCTTTGATGACACCGGTAATGTTTGTGGCAAGTGCTTTTATGACTGCGAAAGCAAGCATACCGCTTTCCATGGTTATTTTAGCAACCATTCCGATCATTATTTTAGGGGTTGTTTATGTAGCTAAGAAAAGTAAGCCGCTTTCAACCAATCAACAAAACTCGCTTGATAGTTTAAATCGTATTTCACGGGAAAACATTAGCGGTATTCGCGTCATTCGTGCTTTCCACAACGATGCGCATGAACAGGACCGCTTTGAAGCTACTAATGAGCAGTTCACCGGGTATTCTAAGAAGCTCTTTAAGCTGATGTCTTTAACAAGTCCGATCTTTTTTTTGTTGATGAATCTTGCGGTATTGGCAATTTTTTGGGTAGCGGCAATTTTGATTGAACAAGGAAGTCTTCCGGTAGGACAACTGGTTGCTTTTATGGACTATTTATTCCATGCGATGTTTTCCGTAATGCTGTTTTGTACCGTATTTATGCAATATCCACGTGCAGAGGTCAGTGCAAAACGTATCGAAGAGGTGCTAAATACCAAGCCGTTAGTTGAAAACCCTAAAAATGGTGTTAAAGAAGGAAACCATGAAGGAACGCTTGAATTTGATCATGTAACCTTTGTATATCCTGATGGCGAGGAAGCAATTTTAAAGGATATCAGCTTCCGTGCCAAAAAAGGCGAAACGATTGCTTTTATCGGCAGTACCGGTTCCGGAAAAAGTACCTTGGTAAATTTGATTCCACGCTTTTATGATGTAAGCGAGGGGCATATTTATATTGATGGTGTGGATTTACGCGACTATGATTTGCAGGCACTGCGCAGCAAGCTTGGAATTATTCCGCAAAAGGCGGTATTGTTTAGCGGAACGATTGAGGATAATATTCGCTTTGGGAAAGAGCATGCCAGTGAAGAAGAAATTGTGGAAGCGGCTAAGATTGCACAGGGCTATGATTTTATTATGGATAAGGAGCAGCAATTTAAGGAAGAAATTACTGAAGGAGCTACCAATGTATCCGGAGGACAAAAGCAGCGTTTATCCATTGCACGTGCGTTGGTACGTAAGGCAGAAATTTATATTTTCGATGATTCCTTCTCGGCGCTTGACTTTAAGACCGATGCGAATTTGCGTAAGGCACTTAAGCGTGTAACGAAGGACAGTATTGTAATGGTAGTTGCACAGCGTATCGCAAGTATCATGGACGCAGATCAGATTATCGTGCTGAATGAAGGCAAGATGATCGGGCATGGGACACATAAGGAGCTGTTAAAGAATTGTCAAATTTATCGTGAAATCGCTCTTTCACAGTTTCGTGAGGAGGAATTAGCCAATGAATAAGAATAAGAAAATCAATGTGAAGCGCAGCATTCAAGGCTTCGTATCTTTCTTAGCACCTTATAAATGGGGCTTTATCGGTGCTATTCTCATGGGGGTTGTGGCAGTTTTTACGATGACGATGGCACCTACCTTCGAGGGCAGGATTACAACCTCAATTGCCAATGATGTTGTAAATAGTCCAAAGGGTAACATTGTTATTGATTTTGAAAATATCCTGCGCTTGATTGTTATTTTGCTAGGCATCTATCTTATTAAAACGATTTCGCAAATGTTTGCGACAATATGGCTTACCAATGCCATTCAGCATGCAATGCGTGATTTGCGTAATGCGGTGTTAAGAAAAATACGTCGTTTGCCGGTGCGCTATTTTGATTCCCATCATGTCGGTGATATTTTAAGTCGAATTACCAATGATATTGATACGGTATCCATTGCGATGCAGCAAAGCTTTATCAATGTGGTAACCGGAGTATTGACTCTGCTTTTTGCGATTGTTATGATGTTTGGTATTCATGCGGTTATGGCTTGTATTGCCTTTATGATCATACCGTTGTCTTTGTTGGTAACTCAAACGATCGTTCGCTATTCACAGAAACGATTTAAAGCACAGCAGGAGGCACTTGGTAATCTTAATGGCGCAATTACCGAAATGTATGGCGGATATCATGAAATTCTATTGTATAACAAGCAACAGGAAAGCATTGAAAAATTTAAAGAGCTTAATGATACATTACGAGAAAATGGCTTTAAAGCACAGTTTATTTCTTCCATCATCGGTCCTTTAAATGCTTTGGTAACTTATCTAACTATTTGCGTGTTGGCAATTTACGGAACCTTAAAGGTATTGCAGGGGGGGTTACAAATCGGTGATTTACAGGCATTTATTCGTTATGTTTGGCAGGTCAATGATCCACTTTCTCAAATTTCGGCATTATCCTCACAGATTCAGGCAGCTGCAGCGGCAATGACACGAATCATGGAGGTTCTTGATGAAGAGGAAGAGCCTGCGGAAAAGAGCTTACCGCTAAAGGTGGAAAATGTAGAAGAAGGTGTACGCTTTGAGCATGTTGCTTTTGGATATGGAGAAGAAAACTTTATCCATGATTTCAATGTAGATGTAAAGCGTGGACAGATGGTCGCAATCGTCGGTCCGACCGGAGCAGGAAAAACAACCCTTATCAATCTGCTTTTACGCTTCTATGATGTAAATAAAGGAAGAATAACGATTGATGGCGTAGATATTCGAGATATGAAGCGTGGAGATTTGCGCGACTTGTTTGGTATGGTGCTTCAGGATACTTGGCTGTTTTCGGGAACGATTTATGATAATATTCGCTATGGTCGCTTAGATGCCCGTAAAGATGAGGTTATTGAAGCAGCACGTATGGCAAATGTGCATCATTTTATCAAAACGATGCCAAATGGCTATGATTCCTATATCAATGAGGAAGCCAATAATATTTCACAAGGAGAAAAACAGCTTTTAACGATTGCACGTGCAATCTTGAAAAATCCGGAAATTCTGATTTTAGATGAAGCAACCTCTAGTGTTGATACACGCTTGGAAAAAATGCTTCAAGAAGCAATGAAGAATGTCATGAAAAACCGTACCAGCTTCGTTATTGCCCATCGTTTATCGACAATTCGCAGTGCGGATTTGATTCTTGTTATTCAAAACGGTGATATTGTGGAACAGGGTACACATGATGAGCTGATGGAGCGCAAGGGAGCATACGAAAAGCTATACAATTCACAGTTTGCGAATGCAAGTGAATAGAATTTTTATAAAATAGAAAGCTGTTTAAGATAAAGATATGTTGAAGGACAAAGATTTCTATCTTATGGTTTCAACGTTTCTTATTTAACAAGCAGTAAAGAGAGCCTATTGTCATGTTGATGATAGGCTTTTATCTATTAATCAATATGTTTAGAAGTATATGTGGAATAAGGCTTTCCTTATTTTTATGAGCAAGCATAAAGCATCATTGTTTTTTTAATGTTTAATAGGTAGATAAGCGGCTTAAAGAATTTTTCGGATACTTATAGGATCGTTTAGGTTTGTCTTTTCTATGAGCATTTTTTTGATAACATATTTTTTCATAGTAGGAAACTAGGAATATATTAGGAATTTCCTAGGAAATATACGCTTTTTTCATAAGAATGAAAACATCTTGGCAAACAGTACCTGTTAATGCTTTTATGTAGCGTTGTTTTAAGGTATAATAAACATATTGTTTGGAGGCGAATCAAATGGATAAGCAAAGATTAGAACGATATACAAAGGAGTATGGCTGTCGCTATACAAGAAGGCAGAAAAATAAGTTTTTAGAGGTTTTGCATAAAGAAATGGCAGAGTGTGGCTATGAGTCGACAGATATTCAGGGAAAGCGTTTGTTTTCTCGTGCTAATAATGTATTGTATGGAAATGTAAAGCAGATGAAGCAGGTTATTGTTGTGCCATACGATACACCGGAGAAACGCTTTTGGCCAACGGTGCGATATTATCCGTTAAACGGATCGAAAACAATTAGCAAATCTATGGTTCCACTATATGTTCCTGCGATTGTGCTGTTTGTTGTTTTATTTGTTGGGGTATATTTAGTACAGCCGAAGATTAGCGATGCAATGGCAGGCTTATTGGTAAGCAGCTCCATGTTCCTGATTGCGATTTTATTGATTTATAATTTGCTGCATGGATTCTCAAATCGTAAAAATTATAACCGTAACTCTGCGGCAATTGCTTGTGCTGTGGAGGTTGCACATTCTTTATCCAAGGAGGAGCGTGCCAAAACCGGCTTCTTATTTACGGATAAAAATAAACAGTATTTTTTAGGTGCAGAAGCAAGTGCAAATTATTTCCACGAACAGCATAAACAGCCGGAGCTGATCGTACTTGATTGTATCGGTAAGGGAAGCTGTATGCAAATTGGCTTTAATCCACAAAATCGTAAGCTGGCGGCAGAACTTGCCAAGCATGATCCAAGTAAGACAACCATTGAATGTGTCAAACTGAATGAAACAATGCGTTCTCAGCACATGATGGCATATTTCAAAAAAGCGGTCATGGTTGCCTGCGGTGAGTTGGAGGGCGAAGATCTGTGCGTGCTTGGAACGCATACCGGTAAGGATACGGAGCTTGATGAAGGCTTGCTTGATCGTGTGAAAAAGATGCTTTTAGGCTATTTGAAGCATCAAAGTTAGACTTGAAATAGGAAGGAGGAGATTTCATGCTGCGCAAGTTATTCAATCTGTTATCAAAAAAAATTGTTATTATCAGTGGTCTGATTCTCCTTCAGCTTTTCATATTTTTAGGATTGATCCTTGTATTAAGTGAATATTTTGTACCGATTTATTTTATTCTTGTAATATTGAGTATTGCGATGAGTATTTATATCATCAATAAAAATGATAATCCCAGTTTCAAAATTATATGGATTTTATTCATCTTAGCAGTACCGGTATTCGGTGGGCTGATCTATTTGTTGTTTGGCGGTCAAAAGGTACCGAAAGCATTGCGTAAGCGTGATTTGGAAAGCTATGGCTTGTATCATGACGAAGCAGGACAAAATATGGAAATTATGGAGCTTTTGGAACAAGAGGACAGCGTTGCACATAAGCAAGCAAGATACTTGTGGAAGAATGCCTTTTATCCGATTTATCAACATACGGAAACAACCTACTTTCCGATTGGTGAAAAGAAATTCGAAGCCATGATTGAAGAATTAAAAAAAGCCGAACGCTTTATTTTCTTGGAGTATTTTATTATTGCACCGGGAGTTATGTGGAATACCATCTTGGAAATCTTGATTGAAAAGGTAAAGCAGGGCGTTGAAGTGCGTGTTATGTACGATGATTTCGGTTGTATTACCTACCTTCCAAACGATTATTATTTAATTCTGCGTAAGCTTGGAATCAAAGCTAAGGTATTCAATCCGATGAAACCGCGTTTGGCGATTCAAATGAACAACCGCGATCACCGTAAAATTTTGGTCATTGATGGGAAGGTGGCAATGACCGGTGGAATCAACCTAGCAGATGAATACATCAATGAGAAGGAACGCTTTGGTCATTGGAAAGACACTAGTGTTATGATCAAGGGAGAAGCGGTTTGGAATTTTACTTTGATGTTTTTGCAGTTTTGGAATTATGATGAAGAAGTAAGGGATAATGTGTATGATTATAAGGCGAGTGAAGAGGAGCTTTGCGATATTCAACAAGATGGGTATGTACAGCCGTTCAGTGATTCGCCAACCGATGAGGAAAATGTTGGGGAAAATACACATTTGAATATGATCAACGGAGCGAATAAGTATGTCTATATGACAACACCGTATCTTGTGATCGATCAAGAGATGAAAACAGCACTTTTATTAGCTGCAAAAAACGGAGTCGATGTGCGTATCTTAACACCGCATATTCCGGATAAATGGTATGTTTTTGAGGTAACACGTGCGAATTATCGTGATTTGATTGCCGGAGGTGTAAAGATTTACGAATATACACCGGGGTTTGTGCATGCGAAAAGCTTTGTTGCCGATGATAAGATGGCAGTTGTAGGAACAGTCAATATGGATTATCGCTCTTATTATTTACATTATGAGTGTGGGATATGGTTTTATCGCTCCAGTGTAGTTATGGACGTGAAAAAGGACTTTTTGGCAACCTTAGAAAAAAGTCATCAGGTAACCTTAGAGGAATGTACAGAGGTTTCGATTTTTGTGCGTATATTAAGAGCAATTCTTTATCTGTTCTCGCCAATGCTTTAGGAAGCGTGTTTTGTAAATAAAAGAACTCTTTACGCAGGCATGCGGAAAGAGTATAATAAGACGTTGAGGTGTAAAAGTATGAAAAAAAAGATTGGATTGATTTGTGAAGGAGGCGGCACAAAGGCTGCTTATACATGTGGTGTCTTGCAGTGCTTTCTTGATGAAAATATCAATTTTCCATATACAGTTGGAATCAGTGCAGGGGCGGAAGTGTTGGTTGCATTTGTATCCAAACAAAGAGAACGCTTGAAGGTAGCCGGTGTTGATGCTGCTAGTAATCCTAAGGCGATCGGTTTATATCCACTGTTGAAGGAAAGAGGAGTATTTGGTATCCAATATGTTTGTAAGTTTATTGAAGAACTGGCTCCTTTAGATTATCAAACCTTTATGGAAAATGAAACGGAATTGGATATCGGTTTATATAATATGGATAATGATGAGGTCGAGTATTATGGTAAAGAATATTTAGATCCGCAGGAACAAATTTTGGTACAGGCAAGCTGTGCACTATTCCTATTAACACGTCCGTATAAATGGAACGGACATACATATATGGACGCCGGATTGGTGGATATGATTCCGATTGAACAAAGTATTCGTAAAGGAATGGATAAGCATATATTTATTTCTACTAAGGAAGAAAATTATGTACGCAAACCGGCACCATCTTGGCAGTTGAGATTATCTTCTTTGTTTTACCCCGGGAAAAAGAAGGTAAAGGAAAATCTGCGTATTCGCCATGAGAATTATAATCGCCAATGGGGAATTGTAAAAAAGCTGGAGGAAGAAGGGAAAGCGTTGGTGCTTCGACCAAGTGCCGATTACAATGTTACTCGCTATACACATGATAAGGATTTGTTATCGCGTTGGATGCAGCTTGGTTATGATGATACCAAAGCACGTATTGAAGAAATACGTAAATTTATGGAAGAATAGAAAATATAGTGGTTAAATGAGATAAACTTATTGCTTATATTAAAACTATAACTAGTATAGTTTATAAAATTAGAAAATAAAAATTATGTTAGAGAGATAAGAAAATGACTCAAATTGGGTCATTTTTTTTGCATTTTGAAAAAGTGCAAAAAACCATAAAAATGTTAGATTGTACGAATATGATACCAATATAATCTATAAATAGGTTAGTGTGATTGCACGAATAATTGGTGCAATGTTTCTATGACTTTATTGCACTCGTCTTGAGTGCAATTTTTTATATGTGAATGAAGCTTTTTAATACATAAAATAGAGACAGAAAGAAAGGAGAAGAAAGCTATGTATCAAAAAGTATTTGAAGAAGGCTATGCAGTCGTGAAAAAAATTCAGGAAACACAGGAAGATGCGATCAAGCAATGCGCAAGACTTATTGCCGATGCGTATATAAGCAATCACACATTCTTTGTAAGTGGCAGTGGGCATTCTCATACCGTAAGTGAAGAGTTTTACGGACGTGCAGGAGGCTTAGCATTTACCGTGCCGATTTTAACAAGTGAATTGACGATGACCGAACACCCTACGAAAAGCTCTTATATTGAAAAGCTATCGGGATATGCAGAAATTTTATGTGAGCTTTATCATATTCAGGAAGGAGATGTAGTGTTAATTGCATCAAATTCGGGACGCAATGCATATCCGGTGGAATTAGCGCAATGTGCTAAGGAAAAAGGAGCAAAGGTAGTAGCAATTACAAGTGTGGCACATTCAAGTGCAACGACATCACGAGCAAAAAGTAAACAGAAACTAATGGATATAGCCGATGTGGTAATTGATAACTGTGGAGTATTAGGAGATGCGTGTTTAAAAATGGAGGGCATGGATACATGGATGATGCCAACATCTTCCATAGCCAATGCATTCATTGTACAAGCAGTTAGTGTACTAAGTGCACAATATATCATGGAGGCAGGAAAAGAGGCACCGGTATTTGTAAGCTTAAATGGGCATGCGGATCAAAGTGTAAATGATGAATTATATCGAAAGTACACACGGCTATATTAGCGAATGAGATGTTAATACAAAAATTGCACGAATATAGTGCAAATGTTTACATATCACTTTAAATGAATTTATCCTAAAATAGAAGAATAGAAACAAAACTTGAGGAGGCATGTACATGATTAAAGTATTACGTATCGATGATCGTTTATTACATGGACAGGTTGCTCAGAGTTGGACTTCTTTCTACCACATTGATAAGATTTTTATTATCAATGATGGGGTAATGAATGATGAATTTACTAAGCTAACCTTAAATCTTGCAAAACCTAAAAATGTTGAATTATTGTTTTATGAAATGCACGAATGCCGAGGAGTATTATTAGATGCTTTAGAATGCAATGATCGTATTATGGTAATTGTGGAAAATTTTGCAGATATGTGGCAAATTCACGAGATTTTACCATCGATTCACTCTATTAATATTGGTGGATTACGTAATAAAGTGGATAATAACTCTTTGATTTTAAATCGCTTTGTTATATTAAATAAACATGATATAGACATATGTAAGCGATTACTAAATAGAGGGGTAAAGCTGGAGATACGCCAAATTCCTGCTGAAAAAGAACAGTTGATTGATTTAGGAGAATTGGATCATGTCAAATGAGATTCAGATTTTGGTAATGACGCATGGTAATTTAGGGCGCGAACTGATTAAAACTGCGGCAATGTTTGTACCTCAAACAGAAACGATAGGATTTATCGGATTGTATGAAGAAGATTCTATCGTCGTTTATCAAGAAAAACTGAGTAAATTACTTGATCATTCGAAGGATTTATTGATTTTAACAGATATGCTAACAGCAACTACAACACGTATAGCAATTCAAACATTAAAACGAGGAAGAGTGGAAATTATAAGCGGTATCAATCTTATTATGTTGATAACAGCCCATAGAGAAAAGAATATGTACAATATCGATGAGCTGTGTGAACTTGTGCATAATATTGCTAAGCAAGATATTGTAAATATAAGAAAACATATATATGAAGTGGAATAGAGAGGAGAGAGATGCTTGTACGAAATATTAGTGATAACACATGGTGCTTTAGCTCAAGGATATTATAATACAATGAAAATGATTCTAGGCGAAAAACCGGAGTTTTCCTATTGTTCGTTAGAGGATGGGGATTCAAGTGAAAAGTTAGAAAAGAAAATCAAAGAAAGTGTGAATTGGAAAAGCGAATCGGAGCTTTTGGTTCTTGTTGATATTTACAGTGGTTCCCCATGTAGAAGTGCAATTACACAATTATTATCTAGTGAAAAGAAAAGCTATTTAATAGCAGGAATTAGTTTGCCATTGGTTATGGAAGCATATGCACAACGTAATCAAGATCTTTCTGATATTGTAAATACACTTGTATCAGTCGCTAAAGAAAGTGTGATTAATGTAAATGAAGAGTTAATAAGAAGTAAATGTAATGTAGAAGATGAGTAAAGGAGAATTTTATGGAAAGTATTAGTTTTGTACAAATCCTATTGTTATCGGCATATGCCTTTGTAGCAATAAATGATTTGGTTCATATGGATTTCGGATTAAACAGACCTTTGATTGCCGGTTGTTTTGCCGGATTGGTAATGGGTGATTTGAGCTTTGGATTAACAGTTGGTGCTACGTTGCAGTTGATGGTACTTGGAGTATCCAATTTTGGTGGTTCTTCATTACCGGATTTTATGTCAGCTGCTTTAATCGGAACGGCGCTTGGAACAATTTCCGGTAAAGGTGTTGAATTTGGTATTGGTTTAGCAGTTCCGGTAGGAATGTTGCTTGTACAATTAGATGTATTTGCTCGTTTTGCAAACACATTCTTTCAACATCGCGCAGATCGCTATATCGAAACATGTAATACAAAAGGCATTGAATTGATGAATGTCTTAGGTATCTTCTGTTGGGGCTTGTCCAGAGCGATACCGGTATTCTTGTGTTTACTACTTGGTAGCGAGTTGGTCGAAAGCTTTGTAGCATATTTCCCTGATTGGTTGGGTTCCGGATTAAAGGTTGCCGGTGGCTTGTTACCGGTTGTAGGTATTGCTATCTTATTGAAATATTTACCAACCAAAAAATATATTGCATACTTGATGATTGGTTTTGTTCTATCTGCATATATTGGTGTACCGATGTTAGGTGTTGCACTTGTAGGTGCAGCATTGGCATTGATGGCATATCGTCGAAGCGGGGAAAAAGAACTAAGTGTTGTAGGTGAAGGAGTGGACGAAGATGAGTAGTATTACAAAAAAAGATATTAGTAAGGTTAGATATCGTTGGTTATTGCTTGGAGAAGCTGCATGGAATTATGAAAAAATGCAAGGACTTGGATATTGTTTCTCTATGCTTCCTATTTTGCGTAAATTGTATCCTGATCCTGATGATTTGAAAAAAGCATTAAATACACACATGCAATTCTTTAATACTCATCAAGAATTTGCTGAAATTATTCTTGGAATTGACATTGCGATGGAAGAAAAAGAAGGAATCAATTCATTGGAGGCAGTTTCTGCAATTAAAACAGGTTTAATGGGTCCATTAGCTGGTATAGGGGATACATTGTTTGGAGTTATTGCAAATACGATCTTATTCTCTATTGGTTCATATATGGCATTGGAAGGAAATCCTGCCGGAATCATAATGTATTTGATTTGGGGCTGTATTCGAGTAGCAATGCGTGGAGCGTTTATCCATATAGGATATCGTGAAGGGACAAAAATAATTTCTAATCTTGGAGATAAGATGAATCGTATTACGGAGGCTGCTAGTATTTTAGGTCTTACAGTAGTTGGTGCGCTTATTCCAAGTGTTATAAATGCAAATGTTCCGTTTGTATTTAAAAGCGGAGATGTAACATTAGAGCTCCAAAGTATTTTAGATCAAATTATGCCTGCGTTAATTCCAGTATTGCTAGTGGGATTGGTATATGCATTATTAAATCGAAAAGGAATGTCAAGCTTTAAAGCAATTATCTTTGTAATGCTATTAGGCATAGTTTGTAGTGTAGTTGGTATTTTAGGTTAATAGGGGGAAAAGTATATGACAAAGGGTTTAGTTCATATTCGGATTGATGATCGATTAATACATGGTCAAGTAGCAGTTTATTGGTGTAATGCTGTAAATGCAACACGTATTATGGTAGCGAATGATGCTATGTATGATAATGATGTACAAAAGGCGGCCTTGCGTTTGGTAGTTCCTGCCGGCTTAAAATCATCTTTGCTAAATGTAGAAACTGCTACAAAAAATTTAGTGAGTGGAAAATATGAAGGGCAACGGGTTATTTTAGTGGTTCGCCGACCTAGTGATGTTTTACGTATGATGGACGGTGGAGTAGAAATAAAGGAACTTAATGTAGGAAATCTTCCTGCTCGTGAAGGGACTGTTAATGTAAAGAAAAGCATTAATGTAACTGCTCAGGAAATAGATGAATTTAAAGAACTAGATCGAAGAGGAGTAAAGCTTACAGGAAAACAGGTTCCGGATAATGCAGATGATGATTTGATGGAGCTGATTAACAAACTATAGCTACGAAAACATCACAGCATTTGTGATGTTTTCTATCATTGTAGGAATTTATAAGAAAATAAAGGAGAAAGAAATGTATAACTTTAATCAATCAATTTCACGTATAGGAAGTAATTGTACAAAGTGGGATCGTTATGCAAATCGTTACCATATCGAAGATGTTATACCTTTATGGGTAGCTGATATGGATTTTACTTGTTTAGCAGAAGTTAAAGAGGCGATTATTAAGCGCGCTGAACATCAAATCTACGGCTATACTGATCCTTCAGAAGAATTATATGCAGCAATTATCAATTGGGAAAAACGGCAGCATGGCATTGAAGTAGAACCTGATGATATTGTGCTTAATACAGGTGTCGTTTATGGATTTTATACGCTAATTGATATGCTGGTTCAAAAGCATGAGAAGGTAATTGTGCAGAATCCGGTTTATCCTCCATTTTTTAATACACCGTATAGCTTAAACAGAGATGTTGTTTTTAACCCGCTATGTTATAAAAATGGACATTACTATATGGATCTAGAAGATTTTGAACAAAAACTGAAAGAACAACCGGAAATACGTATGTTCATTATGTGCAATCCACATAATCCTACTGGACAATGTCATACATTGGAAGAAATTAACAGCATTATGGAAATCTGTGAACGCTATAATGTATGGGTGGTATCTGATGAAATACATGCAGATATTATTATGCCAAATCAAAAGCATATAAGCAGCTATCGTTGTGATGAAAGATATTGGAATCGATTAATTCTTCTAGGATCACCGACAAAGACATTTAATTTGGCTGGTTTAAAGATATCGTATGCAATTGTAAAGAATCATGAATTGCAAAAAGAATTTGCTAGAGTAGCAAAAGCAAATGGTCTATCCAGTGTAAATATTTTTGGAATAGAAGCATTGATCGCAGCTTATACATATGGTGATCAGTGGCGAGAGGAATGCTGTTCGTATATTTATGAGAATTTTCTTTTTTTAAAACAATTTATTGAAGAAAATATGCCACTTGTAAAATTTGATATACCTGAAGCAACTTATCTCGCTTGGTTAGATTTTACAGCGTATAATGTGCCAGATGATATGGCAGAACGTCTAAAGTATGAGGGTCATGTAGAATTGCAGGCAGGAATTGGATTTGGTATGGCATACAGTAAATATCAACGTGTAAATGTTGCTTGTCCGAGAAGTACATTGGAAGAGGGAATGAAACGAGTTAAGAAGTGGTTGGAAATGAATCAATACTTATAAAGCTATGGGAGGGAACTTATGATTATGTTGAATGAGAGAGTAAAAGCAATTATTCGCATATTAAGAGAGGCAGATGATTATGTAACCAGTAAGGAATTAGCTGATAAGCTAGATATTAGTGTACGAACGATAAAAACAGCTATTAAAGGATTAAAAATGGAAATCGAGGCTTATGGTGCGCATTTGGAAATCAAGCGAGGAGTTGGGTATCGTTTGCACATTGTGAATGAAGAGGCTTTTCTTCCTATTTCTTATCGTATTCAAAATACATCTCCTCAACAATTTCCCCATACCCAAAAGGAGCGTAGTGTTTATATTATTCGTAAACTACTTTCTTTAGATTATCCGATTAAATTAGATGATTTAGCGGAAGAGCTTTATGTTAGTCGTAACACGATTGCTTTGGATATACGAGAAGTTAAACATTTAATGTCGAACTATGATTTAACGATTATTCAGTCAAATAACAATGGTATTATGGTAGATGGAAGTGAAATTCAAAAGCGACTTTGTATCAATGACTTCTTTTTCCAAGATTCCATGAAGGATTTTTTTGTACAAAATAATGTTATGTTTTCAAGTGAATACAATCAAAATGAGATTCGTTATATTCGTGAAGCCCTTCTGCACGTATTAAATAAATATAATATTCATTTTTCTGATGTTTCTGTGCAGAATATGGTAATTCACATCGTTATTGAGCTAAGACGTTGCAAATTTTATCAATATGTAACTTTAAATGAAGATTTGATTGAACGAATGAAAAAATATAAAGCTTATAAAGCGGCCTTAGAGTTGAAAGATATGTTGGAGGAACAAATGCATGTTGTTTTTCCGGAACATGAGATAATTTATTTAACTATGCACATACTATCTAAAAGTGTAATGGGAAGTGAGGATATACGGAGATTAGATTTATCCTACATGGACAATTTGTTAATGAAGATATTTCATCGCATAGAAAACCGATTTGCGATTTCTTTGAATAAAGATATGGAAATTTATGAATTTTTGCGACTGCATATACCTTCTATGGCAGAACGCATTCGCTTACAGCTTACTTTACGAAATCCTTTGTTATTAGAAAATAACAGGCGTTATCAGTTTGCGGTAGAAATTGCGCTTGAAGCAGTTGATGTAATCGAAGAACAATTAAATATTAAAATTGATAATAATGAGTTCAGTTATTTAGTATTGTATTTTAATCTTGCGTTAAATCGTTATCAAAGTCGAATTAAGAAACGATTGATATTAGTAAGTGGATATGGACGACCGGAAATGATTATGACATTAAATACGCTAAATGAAAATTTTAAAGGGTTTATCGATGAAATAATTACTTGCGATGTCTTTGAATTAGAAAACTTCTCTTTTCAGAGCAATGATATTATTATAACAACCATTCCGGTTATGACACCTAATAATGTGCCTGTTGTTTATATACAGGGAAAGGTTGAGTTTTATTACAAAGAAATTTTGTCTTTATTAAAAAGTGAATATGATATAAATTGCTCGATTCAGCGCTATCTTTTACGATCGTTATATGATGATAATTGTTCTTGTAAAAGTTCTAATGATATCATTGCAAGGTTAAAGACCATGTTTGGAAGAATGTGGGGAGAGACGGCTGCTGAAAAACTAGTAAATAATATATATCAACTAGGTAATGAAGTCGGTAACGATATTGTTTGTCTCCACTCACGCTATGATTATCATACACCGTTTATTTCTTTTATAAGTTTAAAAAATCATATTCTTTGGGAGCGAAATCAAGTGAAATATATATTTTTTATGAATATGAATGCAGAAAGAGATAAAGAAGTGGTTTATCATATGTATCATTTGATATCAAATTGGGCGGAATTAAAATCAAGAATTAATTATTATGCGAAAAATCAAAGTTATGAAGAACTGATAGATAGCTTGGATAATAGCAGATTATAAAAAGGTATAACGAAATAATTATTTGAATTTAGATGTTTGCGTAAAAATAACGTAAAAAAGGAGGAAAAATGAAGGCTTGGGAAAATTATTTTACAATTATGCAGGAAGTTGTGGCAAACGTGATGGAATCACAAAAAGAGAATATTATGAAAGCTGCAAAAATTTTGGCAGATACGACGGAAAAGGGTGGTATCATTTACGGTTTTGGAACAGGGCACTCACATTTGGTTACTGATGATGCTTTTTGGCGTGCTGCTACACCGGCTAATTATTGTGCTTTGTTAGAACAGAGTGCAACCGGAAGTTTTGAAATTACGAAAAGCTATAACATAGAAAATACTTATGGAATCGGAACATTGATAGTAGATTATAATCGTATAACCTCAAATGATTGTATGATTATCATATCTAACTCCGGTAATAATATAGCACCTATTGATGCAGCCATTCGCGCCAAGGAAAAAGGGATTCCTGTAATTGCCATTACTGCGGTCAAATATAGCGAATATTTAAAAACAAAGCATAAGTCAAATGTCAAATTGAAAGATGTTGCAGATGTTGTGTTGGATAACTGTTCTTTAATCGGTGATGCAGCAGTGGAGATAGATGGATTTGAAATGAAGGTGGGTTCAACAAGTACAATTCCTAATATCTTTTTACAAAATGCAATCCTTGTACAAATGGTTGAGCTTCTCGTTCAAAAAGGTATCACGCCAGATGTATATTATAATGGACACATGGCTTTTATGAAGCCTGAATGTGCTAACCATAATGATAAATTGGTCGATAAATATTTTTATCGAATTAGGAATCTTTAGGAGACTATATATGGAATATAGTAAACTATATATTGAACATATTAAGCAATTATTGGATCAGTTAGTAAATACGCAATGGGAATCTATTCATCAAGCAAGTGATTATATAAGTGAAGCGATAGCAGAAAATCATAGTATTTATATTTTTGGGGCTTCACATGCGGGAATTTTGGCACAGGAAATGTTTTATCGAACAGGTGGTTTAGCCGTTATCAATCCGATTTTACCTAAAGAGGTTATGTTGGATATTCGCCCAATTACTCAGACATCACAAATGGAGAGATTAGAGGGGTATGGAAGAATTATTATTGACAATAGTGGAATAAAGGAGAATGACATCTTAATTATTCATTCGGTATCAGGAAGAAATACGATTTCTATCGATATGGCTTTAAGAGCAAAGGAAAAAGGAATAAGGCTTATTGTTATTACGAATATGGATTATTCTAAAAAGGTAAACAGTCGTCATTTAAGTGGGAAGAAACTATTTGAAATAGCAGATATAGTGATTGATAACTGTGGAGAATTTGAAGATTCGTGTATATTGGTAGATGGAATGGAGCAAAAAGTAGCACCAACTTCTACTGTAATGGGTGCCAGTATAGTAAATGCGATTGTTATACAAGTAGTTGAGAAGCTGCTAAGGCGGAATGTTGAACCACCGGTATTTCATAGTGCAAATGTAGATGGTGGTGATGAATATAATAGAAAAATTCTTGAAAAATATAAGGAACACATATTTTACATGTAAATTATATTTTTAAGATATTTATAAATGATGTCGTATTTAGAATAACATAAAGACGGGTATGTGAAGTGAACACCCGTCTTTGTGTATAAGTATCTAGTTAAAAATGAGATATAATAAAAGTTCTATTCTTCCTTTACCCATCTGCCATAAATTCCACATGGTAAAACTGTTTTGCTTTTAGTAATCGGTAATCCGATTTCACCGGCATCTATAACGCCATTTACGTATTTTTTACCAATCGTTGCGTGTAAGAGGTTTTCCAATGCAGTAGGAGGAAAGCCGGTCGTATATGAATTTACTAAGAAAAATAAAGGGTCATCATCTAAGATCTCCAAACATGCTTGAATCAGCGGATAAAGCTGTTCTTCTATTTTCCACACTTCACCATTCGGACCGCGGCCATAGCTTGGAGGATCCATGATAATGGCATGATAGGTTCTGCCACGCCGCTTTTCTCTTGCCACAAACTTCAATACGTCGTCAACAATAAAACGAATCTTGCGATCTTCTAAATGAGAAAGTATCATATTTTCCTTTGCCCAAGCAACCATACCCTTGCTGGCATCGACATGAACAACCTCGCTTGCACCGGCAGCAGCACATGCCATCGTTGCTCCACCACTGTACGCAAATAGATTCAGTACCCGAATTTCACGCTGCTCGTTGGCAATCCTATCCATCATGAAATCCCAATTTGCTGCTTGTTCGGGGAAAAGACCGGTATGCTTAAAGCCGGTAGGAGAAACCTTAAAGCGTAGGTTTTTATAAGTAATGGTCCAACTGTCCTTGAATTGCTTTTTATATTCCCAATGTCCACCACCGCTTTTGGAACGATGATAGTGGGCATGCGCATGTTGCCAATCGGCATCTGTTTCACTGGGCCAAATAACAGCCGGATCCGGACGACGTAAAATAATATTTCCCCAACGCTCCAATTTCTCTCCGTTTCCTGCATCTATGCATTCATAATCCTTCCAATGATTTGCGACTCTGTTCATATCAACACTCCTTGCTTCGTGTTAATATTATATCATAAGGAAGGTACTAGGACTATACTTATGAAAACAGTTTCATGAATAAAATTGAGAAAGTTATGATACAATGAATAAATAATAATGTGTAGAAGGAGGGATTGTTATGATCAACAAGCTATATGATAATTGCTTTACAACCCAGTGGAATACAAGTGTGGTAAAGGTAGTAGAGGAAAACGGAATGTATTGGCATGCGTGCAAGGATACCATTTTTTATAAAGAAGGCGGCGGCATGGCAAGTGATATCGGTATGATCAATGACCACTTGGTGCAGGATTTAAAGTTAGAAGATGGTTATATGTGGCATTTGCTTGATGAAAAGCTAGAAGGTACGGTAACGATGAGCGTCAATCTGCATGAGCGTTTTCGCAAGTGTCAGATTCACACCGCTCAACATTTGATCAGCGCTTTAATGCAAAATGTATATAAAGTAAAAACCTTGGCACATCATGTCGGTGATGAAGAAAACGATGTGGAATTTGATTTAAAAGATTTTAATGAGAAAATGGCATTTGAGCTTCAGGTGCTATGCAATGGCTTGATTCGCGATGATTTAGCAGTTACGATACAATACCCGACTCCTTCGGAGGCTAAGAAACATGTATCCGGAAAAGATGTGAATCGCGATGATTTACGTGTGGTACGAATTGGAACCTTAGACTATAATCTTTGCGGCTGTATGCATGTGCCGAGCTTGCGCTACTTACAGATGCTCTATATCAGTGGTTTTGAAAAGACAACAAAAGGCTACAAGATTCGTTATATCGTAGGAGATCAGCTGTTGGATTGCACAAGTAAGCGTTATAAGGTATTAGATGAGGTCAGTCAAACCTTGGCAGTTCCGCATTTATATGCAGTTACCGGAGTGCATCGTGTGATCAACGAAAATCGTCAGCTGAATCGCAATGTGCTGGTGTGGAAACAAAAGTATTATGAAATGCTAGCAAAAGAGTTGATCAAGGATCATAGTGATGTAGTTGTTCATTGTTTTGATGATATTGATGCACGTTCTTTAAGTATGATGGCACAGTATGTTGTGAAAAATTACCATAAGAATGTAGTATTTGCAGCTAAAATTTATGATAATGTGCATATTGTAGTTGCTTCTGGTGATACAGCAAGCTTTGATGCGAAAGAAGTCTTTGCACAATTCGCGGAGCAGTATCATTTAAAAGGCGGCGGCAACCGTGCGATGGCGCAAGGCGGAGGTATTTATAAAGAAGGAATGTTTGAAGAAATCCATCAGAAATTAGCGTCCTAATCCGATAAATTTTATCGGATTTTTTTAAGTATCATAAAATTTTCTTAATATTATGCATTGTCTGCTTTCAAAAGAGGGGAAGTATGATATACTAAGAACAGTTTGTGGAGGTTTTTTATGAATAAGAATATAAAACGCTTCTTATTGTGCGCAGGTGTTTTGGCTTTAACCTTAGGCGGCTGTGGCAGTAAAGATGAACCCAAGGAAGAAGTAAAAAAGGAAGAAAAAGCGGTGTTGGTGAAAAACGATCTCTATGTAGAGCCTTTGAATCCAACAGAGTTACAGATTCGGGCATATAACGAATTATCAACGTCGGTACAGGAAGAAAATTATGCAAAAGAAGCAGAAATGGCGGCAGTAAGCTTTGCTCTTGATTTCTTTACCATGTCCAATAAAAGCGGAAGTGAGGACGTTGGAGGAATGAGCTTTATTCCGACTACAATGTCTTGGGAGTTTAAAGAATATGCACAATCCTATTATTACAATAATTATAACTATATTGTAAATGAGGAAGGCAAAGATGCTTTACCGGAGGTTGTTGATTATAAGGTTAATTCTGTTACAGAAGGTGTCTACACGTACTTAGGGGAGCAATATAACGGCTATGATGTTACGCTTCAGCTTACGTATAAGGAAGGCGGATTGAAAGCGGAGGATTTAAAAACCGAGATGGTTTTACATATGATCGGTATCAATGATTTTAAATACGATCGCACTAAGGTATATAAGGATTATACGGATTTTGAAGGAGAACGCTACAATACATATAAAGTATTAAGCATGGAATAAAAGAGGAAGGAGCGTTAGCTCCTTTTTGAAAGGAGAGGTTGCAATGATCGAAATGCTGATGGAAGGAGAACTGCAAAGTGTAAAGGAACAGGATTCCTTTCGTGAAATGTGGAAACAGATTGCCCAGAAGCATAAGGTGAAATGGGAAGATTTTCATATGCTGCTAACGATGGAGGTTTGTCCGGAGGGAGTAATTGAATGTAGCTTTGAGGATAAGTTTGTAAGTATTGCTGCACAGACGAATGTAGCTGGACCGGGCTTTCATGCCTGTGTTGCGTCTATTTATGATGATATTTTATTGGACAGTGGACTTTCGTTTCAAGTCAATGATCCCACCGGTTATTATGAAAAGCGCGATTTTGAGGAATTGAAGTATCGCTATTTTTATCCATGGCTGCGAACGATTGCAGATTATGTTTTGGAGCATAAGCAGCAAGCAAATATGTGTCTTTGCTGGTCTTTTGATGATTATGAGCCACTTGGAAAAGACGGGTATGTCGTTACTCCACTTGGTTATATGGCAATCGAAGAATTTGAAAAAGAGGACAGTGAACTAGCACAAAGCTTTTTTATTTGGCATAATCAAAAGCGCGATGCTCATTTTTATCGCAACTGTGCGTATGCACTTTTGTGGAAAGAGTGCTTTTTCGATTACAGTGCGATGAATGCTTATAGTGCAAGCTATGCACATAAGATCATTGATTATTTGGAAGCTGCTTATGACAAGGATAATCTTTTAACCTTGCCATACGATTTATATTCTCAGCTATGTCAAGTAATGGGGCGTGAGGAATTGCTTCATGGACAAGCTGCGCCAAGAAAGATGATGATCGGCTATCGTCAGGAATTGGTTTTTTATTCCGTAGGAAATTTTAAAATCGCATGTATGGGTGTAGCGGAAAAAAGCTACGACAGCGTAATGGATACTTTAAATATCATGGCACCTTATAAGCAGGAGGACGCACCATGGTCATGGCTTATCAAGGCAAGTGCAATGCCGCATGAGCAAGGAGAGAGCAGTTATTTTCCATGCTTTGAAAATGCGCAAACGATTCCCTTAACATTTACGGATATGCAAGGAAAGGCATATATTCAAAAGGAAGATGATTATTATCGTATGGACGTTCAGATTAACAAGGAGAAAGAATGTCTGTATGTGGAGGCTATTGCTTGTGAAGAGGCAATGCTTCAGGAAATCTTGCAGTGGCTAAGCCTTAGCATCTATCAGAAAAAGGCGGAGGAAAGCTTAAAGCATTGATATGTGGAAATGGATTTTGCTGTGGATTGTTGTTATAGAGCTTGATTGGTTGTTATCGTCGGTGATGTTATATGGCTGTGTTTCTTGTTATGCAAGGATTCGTCATCAAAGTGTGCGGCAAGTTTTGGTAATTTGTTCTCGTAGAAGCTGTATGCTACTGGTATTGTTAAGTGAATGTTTCCATATTCCTTTAGCAATAGGAATTAGCTTTCTTTTTCATGGATATGCTTTGTTACGGATATTGTTTTTGTTAGCGGCAGTTATCCAAGGTATTGTTAAAATGGTGGGTGTATATCGCTATCATGAATATATTAAGACATTATAAAAGCCTGCAAAGATAAGCAGGCTCTATCCGCCGATAAGGAAATCTAAGATATTCATTCCGCTATCGGTTTCTTCGCGATAAATCTCGGTAAAACCGCATTGTTTACAGCTTACTGTAATGAATCTTTTGTTTTGGACATCAAATAGTTTGGCAAAATTTCCACCGGTTGCTTGAAATTGATCATTTATAAATTCATGACAGCCACATTTGGGACATACAAATATTTTCTTTTCCATGGTCAAATCCTCCTAATATAAGAATTATAGCATAGTTTTATGCTGATTATATGAAAAAAGCTTTCGTATTTTTGACGAAAGCTTTTAATATACCACTCCTGACATAGAGGACCAAACAAGATTAGGATCATCGCTAATAGCCGGTGTATTCTCATATAAGTTGTCAAGATCAAAGCTGAAATCCTTTAGCTGCATAAGCTTTTTGGCTCCATCATAAGCATTCATGATTTCATGGATTTCTTCCTGACTGAATAAGTAGACATCATAAGGACCGTTTTCAGTACTTAAGCTTGCGACCTGCTGACGATCATTGATACCACTGTCGCTAATCAAAGAGTGAATGGTCCAAGGCTTGAAATCACTTAACTGATGATTGATGAAGCTTGTGATTTGATCACTAGGCATATTTGTAATAATGAAGTTTGGTGCAACTTCCAATAGGTTGTTAATATAAGTCAAAGCATTTAAAGAAAGAAGCTTATTGATAACTCCCATGATAACACGACGCTGTGCACGTTCACGACCTTCGGTACCATATCCTTCGGTTTTACGATGACGGGCATAAACCAAGGCTTGAGCTCCATTTAAATGTTGGTTTTCACCTTGCTGTGCACATACGACCTCTTGTCCTTCATGACTTTCTAATTCATCATGTGTACGGTTTTGTGATTCGTCGTAAGAGCAAACCGATAATTCAACGTCGATATCAATGCCACCGACAGCATCAACGATTTGAGCAACCGAAGTAAAGCTGATACGTGCATAATAGTCGATTGGAATACCTACAAAATCTTCAATTGAAGTAATGCTGTTTTGAATACCGTGTAAAGAAGTATGCGTAAGCTTATCGTTGAAGCCGTTTAGTGCCGGATTTGGAATATAACCATCACGAGGCAGGCTTACCATATCTACATGATTGTTTTTAGGATTTACGATCATAAGTAAATTGACATCGGTTCTTGCCATTTGATCAGGAGATCCGGCATCATCAATACCACTGATATATACGGTAAAGACATCTTCGGTTACATCAATTTTATTTTCGACCTGCTCGGCTTCCTTTTCAAAGGTATGAATGGTTTTTACCTTTTCATCAAAGCCTTCTTGGGTTGCTTTTGTCATACCGTAATATTGTTCGCTGATCGCAAGTGCGTCAATCTGTCCATTGGTTAAGAAGGAATATAATGAAGTATAGTCTAAATAATCATAGGCTTGTGTGCCACTTACTTCATTTTCAATCAAATTTTTCATATAGGTTGCACTGGCAACATCAGATCCGTTTTGATAACCGATCACAGCTCCTTGCAAATCCTCGATGCTGTCGATGTTGCTGTCGGAACGTGTGAGAATGAAAAGCTTGGTTTGAGCTGTACTATTAACAGTTGCGATTTTTTCGGTCGTAGATTCGACTTTGCGTAAAAAGAAGCCAACCGTTCCAAGTAGGGCACATAGCAAAACGATAAATATCCGTTTAATAACGACAAACCATGTCGGATAGCGCTGTAAAGCTAATACGAATAGGATCAAATAAATGACAGCTGCTACCATAAGCGCCATAAATACATATTTATCAGGCAGCATAGAGAAGTTAAAGGCCTTATAAAAGGCATAGATATATACGATCAGTAGTACGAATAAAAACATTAAATCGATCGTCCGGCGATAATAACGTTTTTTCTTTTGTTCATTTTCCATTGTTTTTACACCTCAATCGCTCTTTATTATAGTATATATCTTGTGAAAATGCTATTGGCTAAATATGAAATTTTTGTAATAAAGGGTTTGAAAATAAAAAAGCGCACGATGTGCGCTGAAGGATTAAATAAAATGAAGCAATAATTTCTACAATCTTTTATAGTGGCTGACCGTGAACACCATTTACTACAACATCGCTAACCTCAACATAACCGTTATTACGTAAATTACGAAGATTTACTAAGTTTTTGTCAATCGGTAGCCAACCGCAAGAGCAGGCATGTGTTGCTTCGTAATAATTTGCCCAACTTGATGTATCTTCTCTATATGTATCATGAGCTTCTTTTGGATAACCATGAGAGGTATAAATGGCTACATGCTGTTCCCAATTTTGTTTTGCTGTATAACCACTGCCTCCACTGAATTTCATGCCACATTCACATACGATACTTTTTGTATATACTGTTTTTTCTATGGTTCCGAAATTATGAACATGTCCAGTTATGATTTCCTGCCCACACGCATTACAATATTTATAGGCAAGTCCTTTAAAACCATGTCCCCAACTAGAATTGCAACCATCAGCCATATGATGAAGTAGCATATCGTTTTGTGTCATAAAGAACATCGGATCACTTCCGGAGTAACCATGTGATCTGCATTCTACACCATATTCCATATGTCCGCTCTGTTCCGGACTTACATGTACCCAATGATGTGTGTGTGGCTTTGTTGGTTGGGAAGGTTTTTGTGAAGAATTGTTGTTTGAAGGCTTGTTGGAAGGTTTACTAGAGGGTTTATTGTTTTCTTTGTTATCTTCTTTTTTGGCAGAACTGTCTTTATCTTTCTTTTTTGCAAGCTTTTTCGATTGCTTGTTATCATTATTGCTTATCAAGTTTTTTTTATCGGTAACAGTTACATTTTTGTTGATTTTTATAATACTAGCTTTTTTATCAATAGGTAGGATTGTATAGGTAATTTGATAGTTTCCGACTTTTTGAAAATCTACTTTTTGATGATTTACCTGAACATCTTTGATATAATTCTTATCCCAAGTAACTCCTTCTAAAAAATCAACATCTTTTGAATTTACAGCAATTTTCCAATTCCTTAAGCCATGAACCTTACTAAGATAGTCTATTTTTTCTTTTTGTTGTTCATGTTGTGCTATTTGTTTTTGGGGTTCTTGATTGTTTGACCACAAAAAAAGACAAGCAATTCCTATAAAACATAAAAGCAATAAGCTAGTCAGTATGACTTTCTTTTTTGTTGATATTTCTGATTTTTTATTATCCATAATAACCTCCTTAATAACAAATATATTTACTTTTACTTTATTTCTTTATGATCTTGAGATTCTACTATTTTATTTTAACATAAAAGAGTTCAAAATTGTAAAAATGGGGCAATTTGTATGGGGACTGTTTTATCTTTATTTAATAAATACATTTATTCTCGTTTAAAACTAAAATAAAAATCTCTTGTTACTTTATCTTTTCAATTCGTAATAGGTGCTTCCCGATATTTATCAGTAGAAACGATAGCAATTTGCAATGGAAGGTAAATTAACCAAACAACATTATTTGATTCCATTATAAGCAGGCGATACTAAAAAAGAAAAGCCAATCAAAATAGTAATATTTATGTGTAGGTAAAAAACAAGATACACATTTTATCGTGGTGATAAATTCATACGAAATTTTTAAAAAGTATAGTTTCCAATTTCCATATGAAGTATAGTATAATAATTCAGAGGTGATTTCGTGTCATTATTAGAGCAATTAAATCAGCAGCAATTAGAAGCAGTTACTTGTGTCGATCGACATTTGCGTATCATCGCCGGTGCGGGAAGCGGGAAAACACGTGTTGTAACCACAAGGATTGCGTATCTGATTGAACAATGTCATATATATCCGAATAAAATACTGGCGATTACGTTTACCAATAAGGCTGCCAGAGAGATGAAGGAGCGAGTAGAGGGATTTTTAGGGGATACTGCACAGGCAGTGATGATTTCCACCATTCACTCTTTTTGTGTGCGTTTGCTAAGGGAGGATATTTTGGTACATGGATATCCACGTAATTTTACGATTTTAGATGCAGACGATCAACGCAGTATTTTACGTGATGCTTATAAGCAGCTACAAGTAGATGTGAAAACTTACAGTTATCATCGAGTGCTTTCCTATATCAGTAATAATAAAACCAACTTCATTGATGCAAACAGTGCCTTGGCACGTGCTAATTATGAAGGTGAAAGAATTATGGCGAATGTCTATGCTTTCTACGAAAAAAGATTAGCGGAAATGTTTGGGTTGGATTTTGATGATTTGCTTATTTTTACATATCATATCTTAAAGGAGCATGTGGAGGTACGCAAAAAATGGCAGCGGCGTTTTACCTATCTGCATGTTGATGAGTTTCAAGATGTGGATATGCTGCAATATCAGATTATTAAAATGTTGGTAAAGGAAGATAGCTATTTATGTGTTGTAGGAGATCCTGATCAGACCATTTATACATGGCGTGGAGCACAGGTCGATATCATCATGAATTTCGAAAAGGATTTTCCACATAGTCATACTGTTATTTTAAATGAAAATTATCGTAGTACACAGCCGATTTTGCAGGCCTCCAACGAATTGATAAAAAACAATCGCAATCGTATTGAAAAAGAATTGTTTACACGCAATGAAAGTGATGAGCGCATCGTTCACTTTACCGCGATGGACGATTATAATGAGCCGATATGGGTAGCGGGAAAAATTCTAAGCCTTCATCATAACGGTGTGAAGTATCGCGATATTGCGGTATTGTATCGTTCTAATTATTTGTCCAGAGGTTTGGAAAAGGCATTGTTGGATCAACATATTCCTTATCGAATTTACGGTGGAGTACGTTTCTATGATCGTGCGGAGATCAAAGATGCTTTAAGCTATTTGCGCTTATTGGCTCCAAAGGTGGAGGGTGATGATAAGGAGCTGTTTAAGAATTTGGCAGTTAAGCGTATCATCAATTTACCAAAGCGTGGAGTTGGAGCTAAAACCTTAGAAACACTTGAACAGGAAGCCACAGCCAAGGATACGAATATGTATGAGATCTTAAAGCAAGGAGGCTTTGGAAAGGGAAAGGCAAAGGAAAGCATTGTGAAATTTGTTGAGGTTATCGAGGCTTGCCGCAGCTGTGTGGATACCATCAGTATCGATCAGCTGCTAAGCAAGGTCTTAGAAGATAGCGGCTACATGGAAATGCTGAGAAACGATGCGGAAATCGAGCGTTTAGAAAACTTAAAGGAATTGATTAGCGATATTGCTAATTATGTAGAAAATAACCCAGACGGAAGCTTGTTGGATTATTTACAGGAAATCTCATTATACAGCGATAAAGAGGATTTGGATAATGGAGAGTTTGTTCAGCTGATGACCATTCATGCCGCAAAGGGCTTGGAATTTGATCGCGTTTTCGTATATAGTCTATGCGATGGAATCTTTCCCAATGAACGCTCTATCAATGAAGGAGGACAGCAAGCCTTGGAAGAGGAACGTCGTTTAGCTTATGTTGCCTTTACACGTGCTAAAAAACAGCTGTTTTTATCAGACTCTTATGGTTATAGCTATGTTTTGGACAAGCTGAAAACAACCTCACGTTTCGTAAAAGAAATTCCACAGGACTGCTTGCAGGAGGTAGGAGCAAAGCCTCGCAACAGCTTTGCAAGCGATGTGGATACTTATCAGGGAAGTGGTTTTTCATCACTTGGCAATACAACTGATGAAGCAATCGAGCATACATCAAAGAAAAAAGGAAAAATACGTAAGGGAGATTTGGTTGTTCATGATGTATTTGGTGAGGGAATCGTTATCAAACTAGAGGGTGAGCTTGCAGTGATTGCTTTTGATAAAAAATATGGGATTCGTAAGATTTTAGCAACCCATGCATCACTGCATAAGAAATAGGAGGCTTTGTATATGAGTCAACAAAGAATTTTAGAATTACGTAAAATCCTCGATCGCCTTGCGTATGAATACTATGTTTTGGATAAACCAAGCGTCAGTGATCAGGAGTATGACCGATATTATCAAGAGCTGTTAAAGCTAGAGGACGAGTTTCCGCAATATCGTGATCCCAATTCCATTACGCAACGGGTTGGCGGTGTCGTATTAGATGCTTTTGAAAAGGTATCGCATAAGCGTCGTATGCTGTCTTTGGATAATGCTTTTAATTTAGAGGATTTAATGGCTTTTGATGAACGAGTTAGACAAAGTGTAAAAAATCCGGAATATGTAGTAGAGCTGAAAATGGACGGCTTGGCAATTTCCTTACACTATCATAATGGGCGTTTTGTACAGGCTGTTACAAGAGGAGATGGATTGGTCGGGGAAGATGTAACCAACAATGTGCGTACCATTGCGTCCATTCCGATGCATATTGATATGGAAGGAGATGTAGAGGTACGTGGTGAGGTCATCATGCCTAAAAAAAGCTTTGAAGCTTTGAATGAACAACGACGTAAGCAAGGAGAGGAAGAATTTGCTAATCCACGCAATGCTGCTGCCGGAAGTATTCGTCAGTTAGATAGCCGTATAGCGGCAAGTCGAAAGCTTGATGCTTACTTATATTATTTTGAAGGAGCACAACAGCATGCTATGCATACGCATGAGGAGGCTTTAGAGGCTTTGGAAGCTATGCGAATTAAGGTCAATCCTTTGCGTAAGGTATGCAAAAATATGCAGGAGGTTTGGCAGTTTATTCAGGAAATGAGTGAACGCCGTAACGATTTGCCTTATGAAATCGACGGTATGGTGTTGAAGGTCAATGATCTGCATGCGTGGGATTTATTAGGAACGACTGCGAAGGCACCACGTTATGCGATTGCCTATAAATTTCCGGCAGAGGAGGTTGTAACGAAGCTTCTTGATATTGTATTAAGTGTCGGAAGAACAGGACGCATTACACCAAATGCGGTATTGGAACCGGTAAGGGTGGCAGGCACTACGGTAAGTGCCGCAACACTGCATAATGAAGATATGATCAAAGAAAAAGATGTTCGTATCAACGATGATGTCATTATTCGTAAGGCAGGGGATATCATACCCGAGGTGGTACGCTCTTTACCGGAGCGCAGAAACGGCACCCAAGGTATTTATAAGTTTCCACAAATCTGTCCTTTTTGCGGAAGCAAGCTTGTGCGTTTTGCAGATGAAGCCGCACATTATTGTATGAATCAGGATTGTCCGGCACGAATCGTGCGTGGTATGATTCATTTCGCAAGTCGTGATGCCATGAATATTGATACGCTTGGAGATAAAAAAATCGAGTTTTTTCATAAGCAAGGTTTTCTAAATACGATTGAGGATATTTATGAGCTGTCCTTGCATAAGGAAGAAATTCTTGCTTTGGAGGGATTTCAAGAAAAATCGTTTCAAAAGATGATCTTAGCAATCGAAGCCAGTAAAGAGCGTCCTTTAGAGGATCTGTTGTTTGGATTAGGGATTCGCGAGGTTGGTAAAAAAGCCGCAAGGGTATTAGCGAAAACCTATGGCAATATAGATGATTTAATGGCTGCCGAGGAAGCAGAATTGACAGCGATCAAAGATATCGGTGTAGTAACGGCACAAAGCATTCGGGCATATTTTGCGGAACCGAAAAACAAGGAGCTGATTGCGCATCTAAAGGGCTTTGGATTGCGTATGGATACGGATAAAGAAGTTATAAAAGAGAGCATATTTACCGGGAAAACGGTTGTTTTAACAGGAACATTGCAATACCTAAAGCGTAATGAGGCGAAGGCCTTGTTGGAGAGGTTAGGTGCTAATGTCAGCGGGTCGGTTAGTAAAAAGACCGATTTGGTTATTTATGGAGAAGCTAGTGGCAGCAAGCTTAGCAAGGCTAAGGAATTAGGGGTTGCGACTATGGACGAAGAAGCCTTTATGAAAGAGGTGAATGCGAATGAAAAAAGCTAAATGGGGACAGCTCGCTTTAGCAGCGATCTTGTTGCTTGGAGTGGTTGGCTGTGGAGATAAGGACAAGGAAAAGGAAAGCGGAGAGGCCTTAGAGGTTATTAAGGAAGGCGATTATGCTGCGCTGCTTCCATATCAATCCAGCGATGCCAGTATTAAGCATGCGACCCTTAATACGAATATGATAGATACACTGCAAATCGGAACCGGCTTGATGGAGCTTTCCAAGGAATATTTTTCCAGTGATACTCATACCTTTCGTGAGGGTGAATTTTTAGATTTTGATACCTTAGATGCGGCAACCGATCAATCTAGCGGTTTATTAGGACGATTTAATAAGAAAACCAATTCCATCGGTTTAAATCCGGCTATTAAAGATGAATTTCCAGTAGAAGGCGGAGGCACTGTGAAAATCGGTGCAAGCGATATTTTGCTTTTGGATATTCAAGAATTTGATTGGTATAAAAACGGCGAGCTTGCGGGCTTATCTTTGGCCTTTGTGTTAAATGATGAGGTCGGAGAAGAAAATAATACGCAAAGAATACGAGAGGATAAAATGGACGTCTATGCCAAGGAAACCGTCAGAAAAGCGGTAAACTACATTCGTAAAAAAATTCCCGGTGTAGGTAATGATTTACCGATATTCGTAGCTTTGTACGATATCAATTCTGTTGATGAAGCATTGCCGGGAACATTTTATCAGGCAGCTTTCTTTGAAACGAAAATTGACGGTGATTTTTATGATATAAAAGAAAATTGGGTGTTATTTCCAACGCAGCAGGCTACCGATTTAGATGGAGCTACCGCCGCAAGCTTTGATCGCTATAAGGCAGCCTTTAAAAATGTCATGCCACAAGATGTATCTATGATTGCAAAAGGACATTATATGAAAAATGCTTTGCAGGAGCTGCGTATTCAAGTAACCCTGCATGCTAGTACAAGCGGAGAGGTCATGACGGCGGTGCAATTATTAAATAAAGAATTAAGTGAGTTTCCAAGTGATTATATGATTACGGTTGATATTCAAACCGATACGAGCCATGTCGGTGTTATTCAAAGGGATAAAGGCGCAAAGGATACCAATGTTATTACTTTGATGTAGTCATACGTAATAAAAAGGAAATAGATAAATAGAAAGGAGCGGCATAGCAAAGTACAAGCTATGCAAAGGAAGAAATGGAAGCGTACAGTAAGGATTATTTTAAAAGACTGGCACGTGATATCATGTTCGATATCAGCGATGAGGAAGCCGGTGAATTGCAGTATGAATTTCAAGATCTATTAAAGCAGATAAAAGCTTTAGATGCGATTGATACTGAGCATGTTGAGGAAATGGTGTATCCGTTTGAAACGGAAACACATTATTTACGTGAAGATGAAGTAAATTGTGTCATTTCTCAAGAGGAAGCATTATGTAATGCGAAAAGTGTGAAAGCAGGGCATGTACACGTGCCAAAGGTGGTGAAGTAAAATGGATTTTAAAAAAGCAAGAGCAGGTGAAGTAGAAGCACGCGTCAAAGCGGCTTATGAAAAGCTACAAGAGGTTAATAAAGATATCAATGCGGTAGTAACTTTTGTAGATCCAAGTGAACAGTTAGAGGAGCTGAAAAAGATTGATGAGCATGCGCCAATGTATGGCTTACCAATTGTATTAAAGGATAACGTCAATACGAAGGGAATACGTACAACGGCATCTTCTCGTATTCTGGATAACTATATTCCGGTATATGATGCACATATCGTTGATAAGCTAAAGCAAGCCGGAGCGGTTGTGATTGCGAAAACAAGTATGGACGAGCTTGGTATGGGTGGAACTAATAAAAACGCTTATACAGGAAGCGTGCATAATCCATGGAATCCTGCACGTATATCCGGTGGAAGCAGCGGTGGCAGTGCTGCGGCTGTGGCTAGTGGAGCAGTAAGCTTTGCGATTGGTACTGATACCGGTGATAGTATTCGTAAACCGGCAGCCTTTAATGGTGTCGTCGGTGTAAAACCAACCTATGGAAGAATTTCCCGTTATGGAATTATCCCTTATGCTTCCAGTCTTGATCATGTTGGTTATTTTACGACCTCTGTAAAAGATGCTTGTGTAGCATTGGAGGTATTGGCAGGACGTGATGATCGTGATATGACTAGCTCATTACGTGAGGTAGAAGCATATCATGCCAATGTAACAAGTGATTTGCATGGAAAACGAATTGCATTATTGGAAAATGTTCAGGAAGAGGTACGTCCGGAAATAAAAGAGAACATGGATCAGCTGGTGAAAAAGCTAGAGGAGCGTGGAGCCATTGTAGATACTGTACGCATGAATGATCAGCTTATGGAAGCATTATTGCCGGTATATTATATCATTGCGAATGCCGAGGCAACGACAAATCATTCCAATTTGGACGGTATTCGTTTCGGTATGCGTGAAGATGGTGAAAGTGTAGAGGACGTTATGATTCATTCCCGCACAAAAGGCTTTTCTTCCTATGTGCGCAAGCGTTTTGTCATCGGAAGCTATTCCCTGTATGCGGAAAATCAAGAAAAGGTGTTCCGTAAGGCACAGAAGATCCGTCGTTTGATCGTAAACGAGTTAGCTGCGGTATTAGAACAATACGATGCTGTATTGGCAAGTGCCAGTGGAGATATTGCGCCGCTGAGTGAGGCAAGTCATGATGCTTCTTTGCATACATCATCAATCGTAGCCGAAAACTATATGGTGCTTGGAAACTTCAGTGGTTATCCTAGCATTAGTGTGCCAAGCGGCTTTGTGGAAGGAATGCCAATCGGTGTTAATTTGACCACCAAAGCCTTTGACGAACAAACAATGTTTAATATTGCCCTTGCAATCGAAGAAATATGTGGGCTAGAGGGCAATGATGTGGAGGTAGCAGCATGAAATACGAAACAATTATCGGTATAGAGATCCATTGTGAGTTAAAAACCAAAACAAAAATGTTCTCCGGTGCACCGACATCTTTTGGAGAAGTTGCTAATACATGTGTAAATGAGATCGATTTAGGACACCCGGGAACTTTACCATGTGTGAATAAGGAAGCGGTACGTTTGGCGATTTTAGCTGCCACTGCTTTAAAATGTGAAATCGATCCGTTAGTAAAATTCGATCGTAAAAATTATTATTATTCGGATTTGCCTAAAGGCTATCAGATCACTCAGCAATTCCACCCGATAGGACGTGGTGGTGTGATTACTATTGATACCGAACAAGGAAAAAAAGATATTCGTATCAACCGCATGCACATGGAGGAGGATACAGCAAAGCAATTCCACTCCGATGCCGGAACATTGATTGATTTTAACCGTGCCGGAACACCACTAATTGAAATTGTCAGTGAACCCGATATTCGAAGCGGTGCCGAAGCAGCGGCGTATGTTGAAAAATTGAGAAGTATTTTATATTACCTAGGCGTCAGTGATGTAAAAATGGAAGAAGGAAGCATGCGTTGTGATGTCAATGTTTCTATACGTCCGATGGGCAGTGATACCTTTGGAACTAAAACGGAGGTCAAGAACTTAAATTCAATTTCCAATGTGCAAAAAGCTATTGATGCGGAAGTAGCACGTCAAATTGAAATTGTGGAGAGTGGAGAACGTGTCATTCAAGCAACACGTCGTTATGATGAAACAACAAAATCGACTATATTGATGCGCAAAAAGGAAGGGAATGTTGATTATAAGTTTTTCCCTGATCCTAATATCACACCAATTCGTTTGGACGATGCTTGGATTCGTGAAATTCAAGAAAATATGGAAGAATTGCCTGATGAGCGAAAAGCACGTTATCAAAGCAGTTATGGTTTAAATGATTACGATGCCGATGTCTTGGTAGCAAATCGCGAGCTATCCAATTTCTTTGATGAGGTTGTTAAATATACTGAAAATTACAAAAAGGCAGCAAACTGGGTGATTGTTGAGGTTGTGGCAGCCTTGAACAAAGCCAATATCAAGGTGAAGGATAATCCTTGTAAGCCTCAGCATCTTGCGGATATGATCAACATGGTTGATAAGGGTGAAATTTCCGGTAAACAGGCTAAGGTGGTTTTTGAAGAAATTATGCTAGGCAAGGATCCAAAGCAGGTAGTTGAAGAAAAGGGTATGAAGCAAATGAGCGATACCTCTGCGTTATTGGAAATCATTACTACGGTCCTTGATAATAATCCACAGTCCATTGAGGATTTTAAAAATGGTAAGGATCGTGCCGTTGGTTTCCTTGTAGGACAAGTTATGAAGGCTAGTAAGGGACAAGCCAATCCGGCAATGACTAATAAGCTGATTCAAGAAGAGTTGGCGAAACGATAGTATATAAATTGTAAGAAAGTGGCATTTTGCGTTAATGCGCTTTCTATGCTATACTAATTTTGTATGAAGCCTTTATTAGGAGTGAAAACATGGCAGAAAAGAAAAAAAACAGTCAAAAAAAGACAACCGGCGGTAAGGGACGTTGGGCGAATTTAAATAAAACGAGCAAGATTCTTTATACCGTTGCGGTTATTGTGATTTTGGTACCTTTGCTTTTTCTAGGCTATATTTATATCAGTGCCAAGGAAAACAGTGGAAAGCCAACCGTAGGAAGCCGTTTTGATGATTCTTTAAATCCGGCGATTACCGAGCAGCAGTTAGAAGATGTGAAAAAAGCAGTTGTGTTTGATGGTACAGATAAGGTAGAGGTTAATTTAATCAGCGCGACCTTACGTATTACGATTGATGCTGCTGATGATGCTAGTTCGGATACGATCAATCAGCTTATGGAACAGGCGTATGAAAAAACCGTTGCAATTCTTCCGGTTGAAACATATTTTTCAAACAATAAAGAATCGGACAAAATGTATGATTTAGAGGTACACGTGTTCAATTATATTCCGGACGAAGCTAAACCGGCTGAACAACAGATTTATATGGTAAAAACCAAGACATCAGGTGCTACGGAGCCAAATGTTTCAGTTCCTACAACGCCAAAAAATGAAGAAGTTGCAAATGAGCTGCTAGAAGGTCAAAAGGAAGCACAAGCAGATGCACAGAAAGGGCAGTAAGCCCTTTTTTAATGAGGTATTTATGAAGAAAAATGATCGAGTGATTGGTGTATGCAGCGGATATACACATGATGGACATGGGGTTGTAAAAATTGATGGATTTCCTTTGTTTGTAAAGGGAATGTGCGAGCATGAAGAAGGCGAAATTATTGTTACGCAGGTACGCAAAGGCTTTGGCTTTGGCAAGTTGTGGCGACTGATGAAAAAAAGCGAGGCACGTGTGGAGCCTTTTTGTCCGGTTGCTAAGCAATGTGGTGGTTGCCAGCTTCAGCATGTATCTTACGCGGAACAGCTGCGCTTTAAGAAACAAAAGGTCATAGATGTCATGAAGCGTATTGCGCAAATTGATGTTGAGGTGTTAGATGTCATAGGAATGGAAAATCCTACCTTTTATCGTAATAAGGGACAGATACCGGTAGGAATAACAAATAAGCAGGTAGTTACAGGGTTTTATCGTATTAACAGCAATACTATTATTGATATGAACAGCTGCATGATTCAAAGTAAGCGAATCAATGAGGTATTGGTATGTATGAAAAAGCTGTTAAACAAATATCAGAATGCGGACTTGTTTCGTCATCTTTTAATTAAAGATGCCTTTGCCAGTGGTGAAGTTATGGTAGTGTGGATCGTACGTTCAAGTAAGCTTTCGCATAAGGAGGAAATGTGTAAGGAGTTGGTGGAGAATCTACCTTATATCAAGAGTGTCATTATCAATGTAAATACACGGGAGGATAATGTCATTTTGGGGAAGGAGGAACATGTCTTATATGGTAATAGCTATATTACAGATGCTATCCACGATTTGAATTTTCATATTTCTTCTCGCTCTTTTTATCAAGTGAATCCTGTGCAGACGGAGAGGTTATATGGTAAGGCTCTTGAATTTGCACAACTAAGTGGGAAAGAAGAAGTAATTGATTTATATTGCGGAGTAGGGACGATTTCGATGTTTTTAGCGCAAAAGGCGAAGCATGTAATCGGTGTAGAGATTGTAGATGCTGCTATTCGTGATGCGAAAATAAATGCGAAGCTTAATCAGATTGATAATATTGATTTTGTGTGTAGTGATGCGGCAAGCTATGCGAAGAAATTGGAAAAGCAGGGGAAGAAGCCGGACGTTGTAGTGGTTGATCCGCCGCGTAAAGGCTGTGATGATCTGACATTAGATAGTATTGTAAAGATGCAGCCAAAGCGAATCGTTTATGTTTCTTGCGATCCGGCAACGCTTGCTCGTGATATTAAAAAGCTTGATGAGAAAGGATATGCTGCGCAGGTTGTACAGCCAGTGGATATGTTTCCGTTCAGCTTTCATGTTGAAAGTATCGTGCTCTTGTCCCACAAGTCACCAGATAGCCATATAGATGTGAAAGTTGAATTTGGAGAAGGTGAAGAAAAGGTACCTTTAGATAAAATTGCGGAGCGGGCAAAGCAATATCAGCCGGCTCCAAGGGTTACATATAAAATGATACAAGAATATATTGAAGAAAAATATGGCTTCAAAGTACATACGGCATATATCGCAGAGGTAAAAAGAAATTTAGGATTGCCGATGTATGATGCACCTAATATGGTAGAAGAGTTGAAACAGCCGAGAAGGCATCCGACGGCGGAGAAAGTAGAAGCGATAAAGGATGCATTAAAACATTTTGGGGTGATTTAATATGAGCGTTATTTATATGTTATTTACTGTGAGCTTTGATTATAATAACTATTGAAGAAATTATATCAGTTATTTGGAGGTCAAATGGAATGGGAAATGATATATTTAGCGCGGTAATTGAGCTCAACAAAATTAGACAGCAGGCATATGAAATATATTTACCCATAGTGGAGGAATTGTGCAACAGAGAGGTATCAGAAGAATTGTCTCATTGTCTCGATTACTTATTAGATTTCGCAGATGATGCGAGTATGCTGGAATTGTATAAAAAGTTGTGCAGAAGATTTGTATACACATATCCTGGATGTATAAATTTTTATGTCAATGCCTATAAAGAGATGTGGGAAAAAACAGGATTCTGAAAGGGGTTTACATGAATCAACTTATAAAAATGGATGAAGAGTATAGGAAGTGGATTGAGGACATAGGAAAACGCTATAAACAGAGACAGATTAAGGCATCTGTTTCTGTTAATCAGGAAATGATTGGTTTCTATTGGTCTATAGGAAGAGATATTGTAGAAAAGTCGGCTGAAAGTAAGTGGGGCAGTGGATTTTTTGTTAATTTAAGTAAAGATATGAGAACAATTTTGCCAGGGGTTCAAGGCTTATCAAGTTCGAATCTCAGATATATGAAGAAATTTTATGAATTGTACAGTGATCCAATTCTTCCACAATTTGTGGAAGAATTGAAGAGCAAAGAGGATTCAATAAATGTTCCACAACTTGTGGGAGATTTATCGGATAAAGAATTGTTTTCGATTCCGTGGGGACATCATAGAGCTATCATTGATAAATGTAAATTGGACAGGGAAAAATCAATATTTTTTGTGAAGAAAACGATTTTAAATAATTGGTCAAGGGCAGTACTTTTAAATTTTCTTGATACCGATTTATATGAGCGTCAGGGAAAAGCAATTTCAAACTTTGAATACGCATTGCCTGAACCACAAAGCGACCTTGCACAGGAAATAACAAAGGATCCATATAATTTCGACTTCGTAGCAATCAGAGAAGATTATAGTGAGAAAGAGTTAAAAGACGCATTGATGGACAACATCACAAAATTTCTTATGGAACTTGGAAAAGGTTTTGCTTTTGTTGGAAGAGAATATACAATACCGATTGAAGGAACAGAGGAAAAAATAGATCTTTTATTTTATCATCTGTATTTGCATTGTTACGTTGTTGTTGAAGTTAAAATAGTAGCTTTTACATCGAGAGACATTGGACAGATTGGTACATATGTGAATATTGTGGATGATTTGGTCAAGACAGATTTTGATGCAAAAACAATTGGTCTGATTATATGCAAAAGCAAAAATAATATCCTTGCAAAATATGCGGTAAATAGTTCAAAAGAACCGATAGGAATATCTGAGTATAAGTTGTCAAATTTATTGCCTGTGGAATATAGAGCATCTATGCCAACGATAGAAGAAATTGAGAATGAACTCAGGTAAATATTTTAAAAGAAACTAACGGATAAGGAGCATTGAATATATGTTGAATTCAAACGAAAGAATGGGTTTCATAATTGAATATATGTCTTCATATGATGAAAAAATCAAAATGGCAAATAAAAACGGATTATTTGATGCTGCAAAAATGTTTGAGTTATTTGCGATTGAGGTATGTAATGTATGGTTCGGACAGAAGTTTAGTAATCTGAATGACGAGACGGCAACTTATCCATATGTAGATTTGATATCAGAAAACAGAGAACTTTTAGTGCAGGTAAGTACTGTACAAGATGTACCAACAAAAATAAAAACTACATTGGAAAAGATAAGGGATTCAAAAGATAAAAAATGCTCGGACTTAAAGAATATTGTATTTTTTGTACTTAGTAATAATAGTATTGATAAGGTGAGAGAGTATAGTGGGGATAATCAAATTGGGAGTATTTCATTTACTATTAAAGATAATTTGATTACTACAAATGATATTATAACTAAAGCACAAAATGATCTTAATTTTCAGAAGAAATTATACAAGGTATTAAAGGATGAGTATGAGAACTTTAATATTAATATCAGAAAATTTAAAGGTGCATTGGAACTTAGTAATTCAGGGTTGAAAAATATTGAAGGATTGATTAACGGAGAGTATGAAATCGATAGAAATGAATTTCTTGAAAAAATAACAAAAGACAATGAGCGATATATTTCAATACAAGGTGGAGCTGGTAGCGGTAAATCTGTTTTATGCAAAAAATATGTTGAAAATGAAAAATTGGTTTTATATGCTCGTGCTGAAAGATTTTTGGAAGAAAGTCATATTGACGACATTTGGGGTTGCTGTATCCAAGACGTTTTAGAGTGTATTAATGGAAACAAATTAATATTCTTTATTGATGCTCTCGAGTTTATTGCGGACTGTGCCGAAACAAAATTTGAATTATTACAGTATTTGTATGATATGGCGGCAGAATATCAAAATGTGTACATAGTAACATCTTGTAGAACGAGTGATAAAAATGCTTTTATTAAACTGGAAACAAATTTTTCAATAAAAATTTATGAAGTTGGCGATATAACAGAAGATGAACTTGCATTGCTTATGAAGCAATATCCGATTATTCATAAAATGTATAAAACAAATTCATATGTTGATTTATTAAAATCGCCCTTTTATATAAACTTGATAGTTAGTAATTCGATGGATATTGATAATATAGGTGATGAAAATTCTCTAAGAGAATATATTTGGAAAAACATAATATGTTTGGAGGAAAAATCTCGAATGTATGGCATACTCAGTAACAAAGTTATTGAAACTGTTGAGAAGATTGTGTTTGAAAGAGCTAGAAAATTTATGTTGGGTATTCATAAGGACGATATAGATAGAGACATAATGCATGCATTGCTTTCAGAAGGTGTAATTGCTCAACAAGGAGATTATATTAGACTGAAATATGATATTTTCGAAGATATTTGCTTTGAACATTATTTTGATAAAGTTTTTGATTTGTGCAAAGGAAAGTATAAGACCTTCTATGATGAAATAGAAAATCTTGGGCGATGTGTGTATAGACGGTATCAGATTTGGATTTCAAATAAAATGTTTATACAGGTAAATAGAGATAAGTTTTTATATAGCCTTACTTTTTCTGATGAGATTCCGCAAAGTTGGAAAAGGCAAACAGAAATTGGAATTGTTAAGTCAAGGTTTTGTGATAATTATTTCGAAGAACAAGGGTCGGAGATTCTGGAACAAGGCATGTTGTTCGACTTTGTGAAGAATATTAATTTGTTCGCATTTGAAGGTGAGTTATTACATATTAGACAAGAATCACCACAAATGAAATTGTCCCCAATTGGTAATGGAAGACCATGTATTATTCGACTTTTGAAAAACGAAGAAATATATAAGAAAAATATAATCGGAAGAGATGATATAGTTAAGTTATGCTTGGATTATGCGAAACAAGAAGATAAAGTGGCAGTTATTGCTTCAGATGCATGCACTATGATGGAATATTATGTGGAATATTCGTTGCAGGAATCTGAGCAAGAAAACTATTATAAAATCATAGATGAAATATCGTCTTGCTTGGAAGCACTTTATCGAATGGCAGATAACTCAGAAGAGTGGTTAAAAAAGTTTTTTAATACATTGATTAATAATTATATTAATGGAAATAGAAAAAGTATGCGTAAGTCAGAAGATATTATGGAATGGACATTGAAGAATGCTTATCCTACTTTGGTAACTGGATTAGCAAGCGAATTGTGTTCGATAGCTGATATACTATGGTTACGTGGAAAAGTAGATGCAGAGAAATTTGATTTCTATAGAGCCGATAGACTGTCTAAGGGTTTTGAATATGGATTAAGTGAGAAAGCTGAACATTATAATTATTTATATAGAACAGTGTACGAGAATGCATTTTTATGGAATCTGTTTCGATTGAATTTTAAAGTGGGATTTCATTGGGCAATTCAATTTATAAATAGGGTAATATTAGAATATGCAACTAATAATCCTGAATATGTAATAAAAATCAAAGTAAAAATTAGTGAGAGTAATGCAATAAAGGAATATTGGGGAAATGGAAACATGTGGCTTGCAGGGATTAGAGATCACAATGTACCTACCTTAATAGGAGATGTTATTTTTTGTCTTAAAGAGGCTATAATAAGCAGTTTGGAGATTTGTAAAAAGGATCATGAATTCACTGTTGCATTTGCAAATTATGTCAAAGAAACTATTTATTCAAAATCAAATAATATAGTATTGCTTACAATCATTGAGAGTATAGGAATGCACTTTGAAAACGAATTACCGGGTTATGCTTTGGATTTGGCTACAAGCATAGAACTTGTTCATTGGGATACCACAAGATATATGTTGTACAAAAAAAATCCGACAAAAGAGTTGCTCGAAAGGCAAATTCTTAAGACCATGGGGATACCTGAGCTTAAAGATAGATATGAGTTGGATAAAAAATGTGATTTGAGTATACAAGAATATGTATCTCATACACAGATATATTTTGATTCAATGGTTCAGGATAAATGCTATGGAATTCTTGATTATTTATATTCAATTATAAAAAATGATGCAGAAAATGCACAGGACTATTTACAGATTCAAAAAATGGATATGCGTGGTGCAAAAGCAACCAAGATAACCGACAATATAATTATGTTAGAACCCCAAATATCAGGGGAAGCAGAAAAAATTGTTCTAAGACAAGAAGAATTCAATAAACCTAAGCAGAGATTAAATGCGGCGATTAAAAAGTGTAATGATAATATGGTGTCTGGGCAGATTGACTTGCCATCAACTCTTGATGCAATTAAAGTTATTTTAGAATTGATGAAGGATACTGATATGGCATTTCAATATGAAAATCTTTTGATACTTTTAATTGCTAGTGCAATAAATCATCAAGAATTAGAAAATGAGAAAAGGGAAAAGTTTTGCACAATATGGATTAACGGAATAGAGAAATTGTTTTCTAATGGAAGCTTTTTGGCGGATACTGCACTTATGCCAGTTTTATTGAATCAATTGGAAAATGATGTTGCTATTGGGATAAAAAATAAAATAAAGAAAATTGTGTTGGATTGTTTAATGTATAAGGGGCAACATGGTGTTATTGATGAAATGGCTAAATACGTGAAGAGATATTTAGCTAATCACGAGACTTTGGCACAAGCGGTATTTAATACAATTATTAAATTATCTGAAGATCAGATGGAACATCAAAAATATAATGCTAATTATTTGAAAGTGAGTAAGAAAGATAAGGAGTTTATATTTAATCCTAATATGCAACCTAAGTTGTCAGGAATAGATCGTTATATCAAAGATGATGATGGAAATTGTTATACTAGTCGCGAAGAGGAGATAATAGATAGGTATCTGCTGCAGGAAGAATCTTTAGAGATAGATGTTTTTGATATGAGTAACTATGATATATCTACAATATGCTATGTTGCAAATTGCGGCCTAAATTTTACGAATGAATCTTTTAGAATGGTTATTCATGAAATTTTGCTATGTGTGATTGATATTTGGAAATATACTAAAAGAAATTATAATGCTCACGAAATTTTTGATGTTTACCAAGAACATGAAATCATAGAGCTGTTTCAGCGGGAAATGATTCAAACCCAAGATGATGCAAAAATGGCAATCGATATATTATTTGAAGAGATTGATTTTACAAAATTTACAACAGATACAATTGAGTTCTATCAAGATATCTTTGGCAATTTTTTATGTGAATTTTTTGACTCATATGTTGACTCAAAAAGAAGAAATATATGTAAAAAGAAAATTCTATATATTGAGAAAAAAGTAAATGACATTGATGAGGAGTATGTTCGAATACAGTTATATAAATCTCTTATGCTTTCTGTAACGAGATATTGCACGGGAGACTGGAGTAAAATCAAAACAAATTATTCATACGTAGATAAGCAATTTTTGAATAAGCAATTTACAAAGTATGGAAAATATCACATAAAGGAACTGTTGAGAACGATTTACCAAATGCATATGGATGAATTGCTGCCAGAAATATTAATTTCTATTAGAAATAGCTTTCAAAATGCAAAATCTGAGGTAAATAAATTTAAAAAATCAATAAGAGAACAAGAAGCAATAGTACAGTTGATTATCCTTAAATCCTTTATTACATATAGTGATAAAATTAAACAGGATCAAGAACTTATTGAAGCATATGAAGATATACTTGAAATATTGATCAATTTAAATTATGAGCAGGCGGCTGTTATTTTGGATGAGTTTAGGATTCATTAATGGATGCAGGTTATTATTCATCTGAAATAAATATAATAAGAGATGCATGTTCGCTAAATGATATTTGTGGATGGTATCGTCAAGGTTAGATTTTGTGGGAAAGTGGTAATACAGTTGAGTCCATTGTTCTGTTGCAAAAAAGATAAATTGAAAATTTAATAGTTTATTAAGGTGTAAGTTTGAATATATGGACTTACATCTTTTGTTTTAAAATCATTAAAATGGATTTTACTCTTTAGCAAGCGGAAAATAAAAGTGTGTTGAACTAACTGAAGCAGCCGAGTAATATGGTTAGTTTAATAACTATAACTACTTAGTTTTTTTACAGATTGCTTGTACTTGTTTGTTCCATGAAAGCAAATAATTGATAAATTTCGGATATTTGTTCAAATCAATTCTAGGCAGGCTTAAAAAAATGTATGTTAAGTGCTTATGCGTACGAATCAAGATGGTTTGTTTGCGTTGACTTTACGATACTGTATACGGTCGTAATTTCATCGGTGAAAAGAAAGCAGAGATATAAAAGATCTATTTTAAGGATAGTTGTTTCTAGAATGCCATGAAATAGAAAGATGAACAGCCCATTTTCCTGTGTTATAATAAGTATATGAATTGGAGGAATGATTTAAGTATGAATATGAATTGGAAACAGCTGCTTTGCGAAGAAAGAATCCCACCAAATAAGAATAAGAAAACACAATATCGGACAGAAATAGAGAGTGATTACAATCGTATTATTACGAGTGCTGCATTGCGAAGATTACAAGACAAAACGCAAGTTTTTCCGCTTGATAGTAGTGATTTTGTCCGTACTCGACTTACACATTCTTTAGAAGTGGCATCTTTAGCCAAATTTATCGGAAAACAAATTTGTGAAGAAATAGAAAAAACTGAAGAGATTGATACACATGCGGTTTTGGAGATATTAAACTGTGCTTCATTGTTACATGATATAGGGAATCCTCCATTTGGACATTTTGGTGAGCAGGCAATCCGTAAGTGGTTCTCTGACAATTTGAATAAATTAGAATATAATGGAATAAAGGTTTATGATTTATTAGATGAGCAACAGCGAGAAGATTTACTTAATTATGAAGGAAATGCACAAGCATTACGCATTGTGACAAAACTTCATTCTTTCAATGGTAAAAACGGAATGCATTTGACAGCTGCCGTTCTCGATACGATTATAAAATATCCCGTCAATTCTTTAGAAAAGAAAGAAGAAGATAAAAAACTAAAAGAAAATAGAAAGTTTATCGCAAAAAAGATTGGATATTATCAAAGTGAAGAAACAATTTTCCAAGAAATAAAGCAGAATACCGGAACTTTTGGTTGCCGTCATCCATTAACATTTATTTTAGAGGCAGCGGACGATTTAGCTTATACGTTTGCCGATTTGGAAGATGGTCTAAAAAAGGATATGTTTACGTTTGATGAATTGTTAGACGTACTTGAAAGCGCCAAAGATGAAAATGGAAAAAAACGCTTGTTAGAGATAAGGAAAGAAAAGGAAAAGATGAAAACAGAATCTGGTGATAACCCTGTGATAGAAGCTATCGCTTCGTGGTTGACAATCAAACAACTTTTCTGTGTAAGTTCGGTAAAAGCGGCATTTATGGAACATTATGATGAAATTATGAGTGGGAAATTCGATAATGAACTTATCGCATGTTGCAGTGAATCGGAAATAATTAAAAAATTGAAAAATTTTGCTTTCCGTAAGATTTATCGTGATGTTTCCATATTAAAACTAGAAATTATGGGGAATGAAATTCTTCAGTTCTTTTTGGATAAATTCGTCAATGCTGTATTATATTTTGATTCAGAAAATTATAAATTAGATGCTATTCAAGAGAAATACTTAGCTTTGATTTCTAAAAATCATTTAAGCAATTATAAAAAAGCATCAGATGGGAAAAAGGACGAAGAAAAAATTTATGATAAATTACTACTTGTTGCAGACTATGTATCTGGCATGACAGATGGATATGCAAAAAGACTTTATCGTGAATTAAGGGGAATTTAGAGATGGTAGTAAAATTGAAAAAAGATGCGTCATTTATTATTGGAAATGGATTTAATTTTTATTTGAAGAATTATTTGAAAAGCGAAGAGTTTAAAATAGATAGAGAAGAAAAAATAAAGGGAGTCAGCTATGATTCTAAAATACAATGGTTGAAACAATTGGAAAATGTATTAGAAGAATATTGTTGTTTAATGGACCCGATTAAATCTGAGAATTCTAATACAAGTGGAGAATTTTTCCTTAAAGATTTAGATGATTTTTGTAACAAAATGACAAATTCAAATGCAATGGATATGGTGATGAATCAAATCGAAACAATGATTGCGAATAAAATAGAACAAAGTATGTCAAAAGAAGGTGAATCAAGTCCACCGTTAACTGCTAGAAGTATTTTTAAAATAAAGAAAGGTGAGACGCATTCATGGTTTTACTCATGTTTGGAAAATACATTTAAAGACGTCGGAATTGAAAAAATTCACGCATATACAACTAATTATGATGATTTGATTGACAGAGTTCTCTCTACAAGACAAAAATCTGCAAATGTAGTTCATTTGCATGGTTATTATGATGAACCGAATAGTATTGTGTGTTGTTCGCCAAATAAAAAGGCAGATAAAACCAAAAGAAAATTAAAAGAGCTGTCAGTAAATTTAGAAAAATCTAAAATTGTTGTACTGTTTGGACTAGGATTGGAAAGTGATCCTCATATTCGAGAAGTATTAAATCAGATGAAAGATAGGCAATTTATTATTATAGAAGCAAATCCAGCGGAATATTTTGTGAAAAGGATTGAAAAACTAGAGGAATATCAGTTTTTGAAAAATAATTATATTTATTTTATAAATACTGCTAAGTGTATACTTGATAATTCGAAACTAAGGGAAGCAGCGAAATCTCCCGAACTGTTGATTGAACGATTACAGGAAATATTAGCAGATATTTATAAATAAATTTCATATTTATATTGACTTATCTCTTGTTTGATTATAAACTATTAAATAGGCACTTATGCCTTTGTAGCCCCGGAAACTACATAGGAAAGGAAGTAAAAATATGCGCCAAACAACTTTTACAAAGCCTGCAGAAGTAGAACGTACTTGGTATGTTGTTGATGGAACAGGCAAGACTTTAGGTCGTCTAGCTACAGAAGTAGCAGCTGTATTAAGAGGAAAACATAAACCTACTTATACACCAAATGTCGATTGCGGAGATTACGTTATCGTAGTTAATGCTGATAAAATCGAAATGACAGGTAACAAATTGGATACGAAAAACTACTATAATCATTCTGGATATGCTGGTGGACTTCGTACACGTAGTGCTCGTGTAATGAAAGAAAACTACACAGTAGAATGGGTAGAAAGAGCTATTTACGGTATGTTGCCACACACAAAACTAGGTGATGTTATGCGTAAGCACTTATTTGTTTACAAGGGTAGCGAACATCCACATACTGCACAGAAACCAGTAGAAATGGTTATTAAAGGGTAAGGAGGAATAAAGAATGCCAGCTAAGAAAAATACAGTAACTTACAATGGTACAGGACGCCGTAAAACTTCTGTTGCTCGTGTCTTCATGACTCCGGGTAAAGGAAATATCGTAGTTAATGGTAAAACATTAGAAGAATATTTGCCTTTGGAAACTCTACGTATGGTTGTTCGTTCACCATTAGAATTAACAGAAACTTTAGGTCAGTTCGATATTAAAATCAATGTTCAGGGTGGTGGATACACTGGACAGGCAGGAGCAATGCGCCATGGTATTACTCGTGCATTGATGGCTGCTAGTGAAGACTATCGTCCGGCATTGAAAGCTGCAGGATTCGTAACGCGTGATTCTCGTATGAAAGAGCGTAAGAAATACGGTCTTAAGGCTGCACGTCGTGCACCACAGTTCTCAAAACGTTAATTTATACGTTTGTTCAGAGAAATTCAAAGAAACTCAAATCGAAAAAAGCCTTTATTTATCGGCTATTACTCGATTTGAGTTTTTTTCTGTTTTCATGAAATAAAAACGGTATGCAACACATATGCAACTAGTATGCAACAATATTCTCTCCTCATAGTTCTCATATATGCAACATATAATAAAAAAATGACTCAATGCGAGTCATTCCATTCATTCATTTTTTCTTCTAATAAAGAGTAATTACAATAGGCGAATTTTATATTATTAGTTCTCTTTTGTTGAGAGATGATACTTTTTGTCTTGTTGAAGATTGTATCTTTTTTTCTCTTGCAGAATTCATATTCTTTCGCAAGTAAATCTCGGTCTTTATGCGTTCTTATATCTATTTTATGATAACACCCTTTAGCAACTGGAATTGCTTTTCTTAGATCCACAACGGATAATAACTTTTTAATCTCCCCATTATCCATACGTTTGATTATATCTTTATTATGTATTTCAGATTGTTGTATGTTTTCATATATAACTAAGTAATCTATACCTGTTTTTTAAGTTTTAAATGTTTTGTTTTGGCAGAAGTTAATGGAACAAAATATGGAATTGTATCATTATAGATGATGGTACCCACATAAGGCTTATTTTCATAATCATGTCGCTGTTTATTAAAATATACTTCTGTATCAAAAGAATATAAGTATTTAATATATTCTATATCTATTGTATAAAAATCCACCGTTTTCACGCCTTTCCTTAATAAAATAAAAGGAAGGATTTACATCCTTCCACACTTTAACGCCCTACGCTTATGGCGGTAGGAGCCGTACTGATTCGGTATTTCTACCTTCAACTTCATTATACACTATTGTGCGTATAAGTCAAGAGGATGAAATTTCCTCTATGACATATACAGTATATCGTGAAGTGAAAAAGTAAATTCCACACTTAAGAGCGTTTTGTTGATTTTACTCTTACAGAAGTTCCACTTACCTTTTTGTGGAACTTTCTTTTACAATTGTTTCATCTCCTGCTGTTTTCATTTAGGAGGTAATCATCATGGCTAAAAATAAACATCTTACTCTTTCCGATCGTATCATTATTGAAAAAGGACTTAACAATAATTCTTCTCGTAAATCGATTGCCGATACATTGGGGATGGACAAATCTTCTATCTGTAAAGAAATAAAAATTCATGCTTTCTATAAAAAATTTTCTCGTTCGGGCGTTTCAAACTGCGGCACTTACGATTGCATCTATATCAAGCAGTGTGGTTTCAACTCCTTCTGCTCTCATACCTGTTCTAAACAAGAATCTGATGCTAGAATAAAAACCGTATCAGTTAAATGTGAGAGTTAAAGCATCTTATGGTATACTGTCATAAATTATTAACACAGAAAGAAGAGGAATTTAATTATGGCTAAACCTACATTTACAGATGAATTTAAACAAGGAGTTGTTCAGTATGTACTTGATCATCCTGATGAATCTAAACTTTCTATTGCTAAACGTTTTGACATTGCTGACAGTACTGTTCATAAATGGGTGAAAGATGCTGATAAAAATAATGGTACTATTGTTTCCAGAGGTTCTGGTAATTTCTCTAGTGATGAAGCTAAAGAAATTGCTCGTTTGCGTAAGGAGCTTAAAGATACACAGGATGCGCTTGATGTCTTAAAAAAGGCTATTGGCATACTGGGAAAATAACGAAACAGGAACTTTATTATCAAATCAAAATAAAAAAGCAGAATGATAATAATGCTTCGATTTCCGGTATGCTCGATAAACTTAATGTCAGTAAATCAGGATATTATGATTACGTTAACAGAAAACCTTCTAAACAAAAAGTTAGAAAACAGGAACTCAGTAAAAAAATAAAAGCAATTCATGAAGAATCACATGAAATTTATGGAGCACCGAAAATAACTGTAAAACTGAATCAGTCAGGAATAAAAGTCAGCGAAAAATATGTGGGCAATATTATGCGTGAGATGGGTATTAAAGCCCATTATATCAGACCATGCACAATAACCACTAAGGACAGTGATTTTTCATCAAAACTGAAGAATATTCTAAAACGTAATTTCAATCCTGAAAAGCCGAATTCAGCCTGGTGTACAGATATAACCTATATTTGGACACAGGAAGAAGGATTTGTGTATCTGACAAGTATAATGGATTTATACTCAAGAAAAATAATAGCCTGGAAACTAACAAAAACAATGGAAGTAGAGGAAGTATTAAAATGTCTGGAAGAAGCAAAAAGGAGGAGAAAAACAGATAATCCGGTAGTAATACACAGTGACAGAGGTGTTCAATTCACATCAAAAAAATACTATAATCTAACGGTAGGAATGATCGGCAGTTACTCTAAAAAAGGGAATCCATGGGATAATGCATGCATAGAATCATTTCATGCATTGATAAAAAGAGAATGGCTAAACAGAAAAAAGATAAATGACTATTCAGAAGCCTATCAGATGGTATTTGAATACATAGAAGGATTTTACAATACAGTAAGAATACATTCTCATTGTGATTACCAATCTCCAAACAAATATGAAAAAAACTACTACCAGAATAATTTAAACTAAAAATTGAAAATTCTTATATTTTAGTTGTCCGAAATCTTGACATAGTACCAATATGATTGTATATGAGGAACTTAAGAAAAAAATAAATAATGAAACGTATGCGCAGGACAATTTCTTCCTTCTGAAACAGAGTTACAGCAGATTTACAATGTGAGCAGAATTACGGTTAGGAGAGCTTTAGCTGATTTAGAACACGATGGGATTGTGAAAAGAATTAAAGGAGCTGGAACAAAGGTATTGGCTAAAAAGAAACACTCAGATTTGTATAAGTTACTGGGTTTTAGTGAAGATGCAAAACAAAATGGTGAGGAAGTTACTTCTGTCATTTTGAAGTTTTCTATTGAGCCGGCACCGGTAGTTGTTGCCGAGTTTTTAAAAATTGAGCCTAATGAAGATGTATATTATTTAAAAAGGTTGCGACTCTTAGATGGGCGAATTGCTGGTATTTTTGAAACCTATATATCTCAACGATTTGACTTTAAAATCAATATTGATGAATTTGATTCAAAGACATCGTTATACGATTTTTATGAAAAACATAACGTAATTATCGGAACAGGAACAGAAACGATTGAAGCCATTATGCCGAATTCACAAATCAGAAAAGAATTATTTATGGAAAAAGAAGAACCTATTTTTTTGAGACAAAGAATAACATATTCCAATTTAAATGTTCCAATAGAATTTTCAAAGAATTATTACAAAGCTAGTAGATTTACGTATGTAATATCTTTGTCTAGATAAATTTGTATATTAAGGATATCACCTTATAGCAGATATATAGAATGCAATGAGTGGTTATCGATATGATGCTTTCACAAGTGTTTTATTTATTACTCTTTCTATAGTTTATGTAAAAAGCTCAACACCTCACATCAAATCGAATGAGGTATTGAGCTTTTCTCAAACCATTAACAATGAATCTAACATCATGGAAACAAGTGGTCTATTTCCGACGAATCGAATGGATATTTTTCAATCGAATCGACAGCTTTCCATCATCTTCCGTAATAAATTCAACATCATTTTTACTATTCAACAAATCAACAGGAATTGTTAATTCAATCCCGCTGTCTGTCCTTATTTTTTCTGTTTTCTCACTTTTGGCAGGACGTATATTTTCAACACTCATGGAATCAACGCCCTGAGATTTCATATCACGTACAAAATCCTGTTGAGCTAACGTATGACCACGAAAAACCTGCTGTGCAATTTCTTCAGCCTGCAAGGCATCTTCTTCTTTGATACATTCCACAACAGCACTCTTAAGTGCCGGCATAGTTTCAAGAGCATTAAGATTGTAGCGTTCGCTGATTACTTCTGCACTCTCACTCATGATCTTTAATGTTTCTTTGTAGCTTTGTTTTGCTTTACACTGCAAGATTTCCTCGAATACATAGGTGTTGTGATAAGGTGTCTCAATAAGCTGTAAAGCCGATGTGGCATACTCTATAATAAAAATACGATCATCTTTTAACAGACTTTCGGAAAACAATGCTTTATGCAAAAGGAATTCATTTTCCACTTTCCCGCTGTTTGTATGAATAACATGCGTCAACTTTTGTGTGTTGGCATTATCAATACCAACAAGGTAGCGAATATCATCTACTTTCACTTCACAAAAAATAAAATCGCTGGAATGGAATACATTATACTTACGTTTTTCCTCAAAAATACGTTGTGCAATTCTTTTTGAGGTCTCTTCAAAAGTTGCTTCAGTCGTTTTATAATCAAAAATCCATTTTTCAATATCGCTGTTATCAAAGGTTGCTTGGCGCTTATTTTGACTTTTAAAAATGCGCTTTAATTTCGACATAAGGATTGGTTCAATCTCCTCGTTTAGTTTTTCCATTGGTACTTCACTTGGTGCAAACAGGTTTTGTGCGGTATCCATAATGTGTAAAATGCAGCGTATGAGTTCCATATACTATCCTCTCTCTTCTGTTTTATTATAGTACCATAAATCTTATGCAAAAAAAATAAATTGATCATTTTTTAAATCCTTACAGATACATGCGCAAGAAGTGGCGAAAGTTTAATAATAGAAATATAAGCAATTTAACAGCTGCTTGCAGAAACTTTAAAATACTGGAAACATAGCAAACGTATTCTCCATCTTTCCGCTATTGTTTTGAGAAAAGAAATTTACCAAATGCATAGAACAGTGTAAAATAATGATATAAACAAGCTGCTTTCGAATAGATAGGGGGATTTACACATGCTCAAGATACAACCATCGACTTTATATAGTGTAGTAAGCGATACAACAAGCATTCGTTTAAGTGAAAGCTATTACCGTTATGATAATGTAGAAGAAATACATATTACCTTTGATACGGATATGTATATGTATTGTGTCATAGCCAGAGTAAATGTGTTAGGAAAGCTGAGTCAATGCCGGTTGTGGATCGATGAAGAAGGAAATGTGGATTCCTATCAGTGTCATCGTCTATTTGAAACGAAACAAAGAGATAGCAGCATAGTTTCTTACGAACGAGATTGTCCTTGGTGTAATGAGGAAAGTGCCTGTGGTGATATCGGAGCAGTATTATTAAAACTAGCAGCTTTACCAGATGAAACGATACCGTTTCACTATATTAGTGAAAAAAGGCTTTCACAAGAAGAAAAAGAAAAACGCAGGCAGGAGGAATATCGTAAGCAGCAACGAAACAGAATGCTAGCATTTGGCAAAACAATGCTTCGTGAACAAAAGCGAGCGTATGAGAATAAGATCGTATCCCTTACACAGCATCAGCAATATGAGCTTCAACCGGAGCTTGCGTATGATCATGTAGATGAAAAACTGTATGTATCCTTTCGAATCGGTGCACAGAAAAAATACGTGTTGAAAGATATCGAAACATTTTTAGAGCGTATCGAAAATCATATATATTATAAATATGGGAAACAATTAGAATTTGTACACTGCATGGAAGCTTTTGATGAAAGATCACGAAAGCAGATTACCTTGTTAAAGCAATGGTGTGAAGAACGGCAACAAGCCCACTTGGAATATAATGGATATTATTATGGCTATTCACGTATTACACGTTCACTTGCTCTGTCAGAAAATGAAATAGATGCATTCTTTGACTTATATGATGGACAAGATACAGAATTTACGTTAATAAAAACGGAGCGAAGAATCAGAATTCTTGTTCAAGAAGAGGGAGATTTGTTACACTTTTCTTATGACGATGAGAAATTGATTGTTGGCAATAAGCATTTGTATACTATCACACAAGAGGTCGGACAAACGGTAGAGCTTTGTCAAATTACTTTGGATAGTGAAGGCAAAACCATGAGCTTTTTAAATGATATTACATCAAATGTTCTATATATCGAAAAAAAGGAATATGCAGCCTTTTACAAATATGTAATATCCGATATTCAGCCTTATTTAGATATTATCGGTTTAGAATGTTTAAAAGATCTTCCTGAGCCATACAGCGTGATAAAGCTATATGGGGATATTGATGCAAATGGACAAATGTATATCAAATTAAATTATTATAATGAAGAAGGAGAGCGAGGAGAAGGCTTTGATGATAACCCTATTACCTCCTATGCACAAGATGTTGTAGAAGCGTATATTAAAAGTTATGCTTCTGTCATTGATTATGATGCACATATTGCTTATTTTGATATGGATAGAGAAGATGCCTATACCTTTGTTTTGGAAGGGCTTTCATTTTTGAATTCATATTGTGAAATTTATGTGAGTGATGCTTTAAAAAATTTAGAAAAAGAGCATCATTATACGATCCAAGTAGGTGTGCGAATAGAAAATGATTTATTAGGAATTGATATTCAAAGTCTTGAGATTCCAAAGGAGGAACTATCCGCGGTTTTACGTTCCTATCGCCGAAAGCGTAAGTTTTATCGTTTAAAAAACGGCAACTTGCTGAATTTGAATTCTCCGCAGTTAAAAGAGCTTGATGATATGTTGGAAAGCTATCATTTATCGGGAAATGATCTTGTAGACGGTAAGGTAACTATGGAAGCTTACCGATTGTTTTCAATGAATGATAAGGCGAATCAAGCTCAGTATCTTGATATTCAACGCAGTGCACAGTTTCAAGCCAAGATTGATCAGTTTTACAGCAGCAAAAATAAAAGCTATCCGCTTCCATCACCTTATGATAAAATTTTAAGAGATTATCAAAAAGAGGGAGTGCAGTGGTTATCCATGATGCGTGATAGTGGCTTTAATGGCATTTTGGCAGATGATATGGGATTGGGGAAAACACTTCAGGTAATTGCTTTACTGGATTCAAAAGCAAGTGGAAAAACGAGTATCGTTATATGTCCGGCTTCCTTAATATATAATTGGGAAGATGAGATTCACCGGTTTTCAAAGACGTTAAAGTGCAAATGTATTTGTGGAAATGCGAAGCAAAGAGCACAGGAAATTGCGTCTTATTCACAATATGATGTCTTGCTTACAAGCTATGATTATATCCGCCGTGATATTGAGTTGTATGAAGCTATGACCTTTTATTATGTTATTTTAGATGAGGCGCAATATATCAAAAATCAAAAGACACGCAATGCCCTTTGTGTAAAAAAATTAGAGGCTGAGCATAAGTTGGCCTTAACAGGTACCCCGATTGAAAATTCATTGGCAGAACTTTGGTCTATTTTTGACTTTCTAATGCCGGATTATTTATTTAATTATCATTATTTTCAAGCACATTATGAAAGTGAAATCGTCAAAAATCATAACGAGGAAGTGCAACAAAAATTAAAGAAGCTGGTAGCTCCTTTCGTATTAAGACGGAATAAGAAGGAAGTCTTAAGAGAGCTTCCGGACAAAATCGAACAAAATTATATCATTGATTTTAGTGAAGAAGAAAACAAATTATATGTAGCACATTTAGCTCAGGTAAATCGAGAATTAAGTCAAATGGTAAATATGCAGAGTACAGATAAAATAACGATTCTAGCAATGCTTACAAAGCTAAGACAATTGTGTTGTGAGCCTCGTTTGGTATTTGAAAATATACATGAGCCTTCTTCTAAGCTAAAGGCTTGCATTCATTTGATTCAGACTTTAAAGGAGAATAAGCAAAAGGTTCTTTTGTTTTCTTCCTTTACAAGTATGTTGGAGTTGATTGCCGATGAATTATACAAAGAAGGAATTTCTTATTATATATTGACAGGTGCTACGAATAAGGAAGAACGCAGGGAGTTGGTGGAGCGTTTTCAAAATGACTCAACGACTGTATTTTTGATTTCCTTAAAGGCAGGAGGAACCGGTTTGAATCTGACTTCCGCAGAGGCGGTTATTCATTATGATCCTTGGTGGAATCAATCTGCACAAAATCAAGCAACGGATAGAGCTTATCGAATCGGACAAAGGAAGAAGGTACAGGTATTTAAACTGGTGATGAAAAACAGCATTGAAGAAAAGATTCAAAAGCTGCAGCTAATGAAAAAGGAGCTTGCGGATATGTTTGTGGAAAATAACGAGACAAATCTTGCGAAAATGAGTAAGGAAGAGCTGTTGTCATTGTTTGAAATCTAAGCATAAGGTTAATGAAAGTATAAAGTGAGGGAGTTAGTTATCGAATGAAGGAAGTTTATTCGTAAAAAGACAAATGATATTCTTTATTGACTGATTCTGTATTAGGTATGTTTCATAGCTTGGTGTATGCAATATAAATGAATGCATATTGCATATAATATGCCATGCATTCCATGTTATAATACATATAAAAGTTGGGAATAAGTCCCCGGGAGGAAAAGAAATGAAATATCAAATGTTAGGTGATTCCGATTGTCCTTTGTTGCATGTAGAATTGCAGAATAATGAATCAATAAAAATTGAAAGAGGCGCAATGGCGTATGTGTCAAATGTAGAGATTGAAGGAAAGATGAATAGTTCGAAAAAGGGCTTAGGTGGTGTATTAGGAGCGATTGGCAGAAGTATGACGAGTGGTGAAAGTGTATTTATTACGCATGCTACCGGCAAAAGCAGTGATGCTTATATCGGAATTGCACCATCTATTCCGGGAAAGATCAAATGCTTACAAGTGGGAGGTATGACGCAATACCGTTTAAATACCGGAGCTTTTCTAGCTTGTGATATGAGTGTTGAATATATGATGAAATCACAGAATGTCGGCAAGGCATTTTTTGGTGGAACCGGAGGGTTCTTCGTGATGGAAACAAGTGGAGAAGGCGATGTTTTGGTAAATGCTTTCGGTGATTTGTTAATGCTACATGTTACTCCTGATCGCCCGATTACCATTGATAATGAACATGTAGTTGCTTGGGACGCATCTTTAAACTACGATATCCATATTGCTAGTGGAACATTTGGCTTTACGACCGGTGAAGGATTGGTAAATGAATTTCATGGTGAAGGTGATGTATGGATTCAAACACGTAACCTTCATAGCTTAGCTGATGCCGTAAGTCCGTTCCTACCAAGTTCTAATAATTAAGTTTCTATTGATAATCGAGAAGAGAGTGCAAAGCTTTCTTCTTTTTTTGTATGGAAATATTTAGATGTACAGTTGTATTTTCGTTAGGATATTGTGATGATTTATCTTAGAAAAAGCACGTTTTCTGATTTTTGTGATAGATTATGTGTGAAATGCATTGTAGAGTCGTATTATAAGGAAGGATATTATAAACTACATTAAAAATATGGATATTGTATATTCGTATAAATATAATTGAAATTGGAAAATTGATGATTCAAATGTCATCAAATAAGATTTAGGGTAGAAAAAATAAGAATTTGTAAGTATTATCTACTATATAATCTTCTTAAAAAGATATATAATGAATAACATATTAGAAATAATAGGAGGAATTATGACACAACAGAAAACAAAGAAAAAGAGTATCTTCAAGAATATAGGATTTTATTTTGCACTTATTTATTTGGCTTTAACGGTATTGTTTATCGTACAGTTGTTTGTTTTAAACATGGTACCGATGAAGTATATGTTACCGGTTATCATTGTTTTGGTGTTATTGGCAATTGGTTTGAGCTATTTGCAATTAGGAAAGCGGTTGAGTAAGCTGAATCGAATTTTGGGCAGAATTATTATTGTGCTGTTGTCTTTGCTTTTGGGTGTAGGAAATTGGTACATTTTTAAAACTTACAATACTTTCGGGAAATTGACAGATAGTGATAAAGATGTTTCCGTAGTTTCGGTAGTTGTTATGAAAGACAGCGGTTATGAAACGATTGACGATATTGCCGGAGGTGTTGTAGCTACAACAAATTTGGGAGATAACAAGGTTCTAAATGAAGCGATTGCCGACTTGAAAAAAGATGTTAATGTGAAATTGCAGGATTATAACTCCATGGAAGCGTATGGCGATGCACTTTACAATGGTGAGGTAACCGCTATGCTGCTTAATGAGGGAATGCGTGGTTCTTTTGATGAAAAGCACCCACAGTTCGATCAGGATACCAAGGTTTTAAAAAGCTATACATACGAAACAAAAGCGGCAGATATCAGCAAGAATGTAGATGTAACGGAAGATCCGTTTAATATTTATATTAGCGGTATAGATACTTACGGAACAATTTCTACGGTTGCCCGTTCCGATGTGAATATGCTGGTAACAGTGAATCCGACAACCAAACAGATTTTGATGACGAGCATTCCACGTGATTATTATGTTGCGCAGCCATGTCAGGATAATCAAAAAGATAAATTAACACATTCCGGTATTTTCGGTGTTTCTTGTACGATTGAAACAGCAGAGAACTTTTTAAATGTACCTATCAATTACTATGCACGTGTAAATTTTTCAAGCTTAGTTGAAATGGTAGATGCTTTAGGAGGAATCAATGTGTATTCGCCGAATACATTTGTTACTATGCATGGTAATTATCAGATTGTTGAAGGAGAAAACTACATGGACGGGGAAAAAGCTTTGGGCTTCGTACGAGAGCGCTATGCATTTACTAGTGGTGATCGGGAACGTGGAAGAAATCAGATGCGAGTAGTGGAAGCGATGATAAATAAGGCAATTTCACCAGCGATCATTACGCGTTACACAAGTATTATGGACGCTATTGCAGGAAGTTTCCAAACCAATATGAGTCAAAGTGAAATCAATTCGCTTATCCGTATGCAGCTAGATGATATGAGCGGTTGGGAAATTTTCCAGTATTCCGTAGATGGCACCGGACAAGGAAGTACATGGTCGCCTTCTTATGGATTCTATGCATATATGATGGTACCGGATCAAGCAACCGTGGACAAAGCAAATTCACTTATCAATACCGTATTAAATGATGGAAGGTTAGTACAGGAAAATATAGGATACTAAATATTTGGAGGTAGTAATAGTGCTATCTCCTTTTTTATCTATTTCGAATTTTTCTTCATGATGAAGTACAAAATGATGTAAAATGTGAGGCAGGGGGTATGGTTGCATTGTAGTTTTTTTTGTAGTATTATATTAAAAGTTAGAATAGGGTATAGTGTGCCCTTTTTAGCTATGGATAAGGTATTATCTAAAGTTGAAGGAATACAGCGAAGTGAATCGTTGCTTGGACACGTTCATGATTGATGTATGGTCATAGTATAAATCGTCAAGTCGAACACTGGGCTTGGTAGGCGAAGCCTACTCTTTTGGAGGCGAAAAGATGAATTGGTATGTTGTACAGGTGAGAAGCGGTCATGAAAAACAGATTGCCGAAAAGTGTAGAACTATGATATCTAATGACATTTTAACAGAATGCTTTATACCGGAGTATATCCATAAACGGAAATTTAGCGGTGTTTGGCACGATGTGAAAGATGTTTTATTCAAAGGGTACGTTTTTATGATTACAGATAAGATTGATCTGCTATATTCCGAATTGAAAAAAATACCGGATTTCGTCAAGGTTATCGGCAAAAAGCAAGCTGAGATTTATCCATTAGATGAAGATGAGATTGCTTTTATGAAATCTTTCGGTAAAAAAGGGCATATTGTAGATATGTCTATAGGTTTTATTCGTGGAGATAAGATATATATTACGGAAGGACCGTTACAGGGCAAAGAAGGATTGATTGTAAAGATTGATCGGCACAAAAGAATTGCTTATCTTCGATTAAGTATGTTTAATAAAGAAACTACGACTAAAGTAGGTTTGGAAATTATTAGTAAGTGCTAAGATATGAGTTGTTTTATTTTGGAGGAATAATTTGAATCTTTTGATTATAGGCGCCGGTGGACATGGAAAATGTTGTTATGATATTGCGGTGCGAATGAATTGTTTTACGAAAATTGAATTTGTGGACGATAGCGAGGAATATGTTTTAGGTAAGAAGGTTATCGGAAAACAAAGTGATTTAGAAAGCTTACGTAATATGTTTGATTGCGCATTTGTTGCGATTGGAAATAATCAAGTGAGGAAAAGCTTGTATGATATATTGAGCTTAATGCAGTATCGTAAGGTGAATTTGTTGGATCCTAGTGCGGTGGTTTCTTCTTTTGCAAAATTAGGAGAAGGAATCGTTGTATTTCCCAATGCAGTAATAGAAGCAAGTGCTGTTATTGATGATGGTTGTATCGTTTCCGCAAATAGTATTGTTCACCATGATGCGATGGTAAAGGAATATGCTTTGATTTATGGCAATTGCATTATTCGACCAATGGTAAAAATTCAATCGTTTACAGTGGTTAAGAGCGGAACAGTTGTAGAAAATTGTTAGTGAGGGGTAAAAATGTATAAAAACTTTTTGAAAAGAGTTCTTGATTTTTTTATGAGCTTATTGGGAATTGTTGTGTTATCACCGATTTTTTTAATATTGGCGATCATTATTAAATTGACTTCTCCCGGTCCGATTTTATTTAAACAAAAGCGTGTGGGAAAGAACAAGTCTCATTTTAATATATTGAAATTTCGAACGATGCGAACGGATACACCTAAAGATTGTCCGACACATTTGTTGTCAAATCCGGATCAATACATCACGAAGATCGGGAAGTTTATGCGGAAAACAAGCTTAGATGAGCTTCCGCAGCTATTCAATATCTTAAAAGGAGATATGGCAATTATCGGTCCACGCCCTGCCTTATGGAATCAATATGATTTGATTGAAGAAAGAGATAAATATAAAGCTAACGATATCAAACCGGGATTAACCGGTTGGGCACAGATTAACGGTAGAGATGAATTGGAAATTGATGTCAAAGCCGCTTTAGATGGCGAATATGTTGAAAAAATGAGCTTTTTATTTGATTGTAAGTGTTTCTTTGGAACCATTACATCAGTATTAAAATCCGATGGTGTTGTGGAAGGCGGAACCGGAGAAATGAAAAAGGAGGAGAAGCAATGAAGAAAATCCTAGTAACAGGAAAGGGGAGTTATATCGGAACCCACTTCATTGAAGAACTCTCAAAGTATCCGAAGGACTATCAAGTCGATGAACTTGAAATGCGTGATGATGACTGGAAGCAGCACGATTTTTCAGCGTATGATGTGGTTTATCATGTAGCGGGTTTAGCACATTCAACACCTGATGAGAGTCAGAGAGCTTTATATTATCGTGTAAATACGGATTTAACGTATGAAGTTGCGAAAAAAGCCAAGGAAGCGGGAGTAAAGCAATTCATTTTTATGTCCTCTATTATCGTTTACGGAAGTGGAAAAATCGGTGAAGATCGAGTGATTACGAAAGATACACCTTTAACTCCGGATAATTTTTATGGTGATAGTAAAAAACAAGCAGAGATTAAGATTTTACCTTTAGAAGATGAAAACTTCAAGCTTGTAATCGTAAGACCACCGATGATTTATGGGCCGAATTCGAAAGGAAATTATCCTTTATTGGCAAAGTTCGCAAAGAAAACGATTTTATTTCCTACCCTGGAAAATAAAAGAAGTATGCTGTTTTTAGGAAATCTGATTGCGTTTATCAAGCTTATGATAGATAATGAGGAACATGGTATCTTTTTGCCGCAAAATAAAGAATATGTATCCAGTGCGAGCTTGGTAAAAGAAATTTCTAAGCTGCATGATCATAAAATATGGTTTACGGGATTGTTTAATCCTCTTTTACGGTTGTTTAATAAACAGGTATATGTAAATAAGGTATTTGGAAATCTTACCATTGATAAAGCATTATCCGAGTATAAAGATGAATATTGTAAGTATTCATTTGTGGAATCAATAAGATTGACGGAAGAAAAGTGAAAGCAAAAAGTTGATATGAATTTACGGGAATAAGACTTTCTAATAAAATATATGTAAAAATTAGTAAAGCTTATTTATGTTTTTATAGTTATTTATAAAATGTGGATTTAAAAACAATTTAATTGATTTTATTGTATTAATTATCATATTCATATATGTTGATTGATAAGGAGTATGACAGATGCAAAAAATCTAGATAATAGAGAATGAAGGTTTGAAAAAATTGCAATAGCATATAAGCAGCTATGTAGGAGGATTTATGACACAGAGAAAAGCAAAAAAGCGAAGTATATTTAAAAATATCGGTTTTTATTTTGCGTTGATATATTTTGCTTTAACGGTATTACTTATTGTGCAGCTATTTATTCTCGGAATGATACCGATGAAGTATTTGATTCCGATCATTATTATTTTGGTATTGCTGGCAATGGGGCTGTGTTATTTACAATTAGGAAAGCGATTAAGTAAGCTGAATCGAATTTTGGGCAGAATTATTATTGTGCTATTATCCTTATTTTTGAGTGTAGGGAATTGGTATATTTTCAAGACCTATCATACGTTTGGGGAACTAACGGATAGTGATAAAGATGTTTCCGTAGTTTCGGTAGTTGTTATGAAAGACAGCGACTATGAAACGATTGAAGATTTAGCAGGACAAAATATTGCCACAACAACATTAGGTGATGCAGATGTAATGTCAAATGCCGCAAAAGATTTAAACAAAGATATAAGTGCGGAATTAAAAAGCTATAATTCTGTTGATGCTTATGGTGATGCACTTTACAATGGAGAAGTAGAAGCGATACTTCTTAATGAAGGAATGCGCGGATCTTTTGAAGAAAAGCACCCTGAGTTTGATACAGATACTAAAGTCATCAAGCGTTATACCTATGAGAAAGTGGCCAAGGATATTAGTAAGAATGTAGATGTTACAAATACACCATTTAATGTTTATATTACCGGTATTGATTCTTATGGCACAATTGCAACGGTATCACGTAGTGATGTGAATATGTTGGTAACAGTGAATCCGAATACAAAGCAGATTTTGATGACGAGCATTCCACGTGATTATTATGTTGTGCAGCCATGTCAGGATAATCAAAAAGACAAACTAACACATACCGGTATTTTCAGTGTTTCTTGTACGATTGAAACAGCGGAAAATTTCTTAAATACAGATATCAATTATTATGCACGTGTAAACTTTTCAAGCTTAATTGATATTGTTAATGCTTTAGGCGGAATTACGGTAAATTCACCGGTTTCTTTTACCACAACGGTTGGAGGATATTCGATTGTGGCTGGTGACAATTATTTAGATGGGGAAAAAGCATTAGCTTTCTCACGTGAACGATATTCGCTTGCAGGAGGCGATCGAGATCGTGGAAAGAATCAAATGCGTGTTGTAGAGGGTATGATAAATAAGGCTATTTCACCGGCAATCATTACTCGATATACAAGTATCTTAGATGCAGTAGGGGGAAGCTTCCAAACAAATATGAATCAAAGTGAAATCAATTCGCTTATCCGCATGCAGCTAGATGATATGAGTAGCTGGGAAATGTTTCAGTATTCTTTAAATGGATACGGTTCCGGTAATACTTGGTCTCCGGCAAATGGGTTCAATTCTTATGTAATGCAGCCAGATCAGAATACAGTTGATAAGGCAAATGCATTAATTAATAAGATGTTAAATGGTCAAACATTGACACAAACAGATGTTGCTGAATAGGAAAAGGGGAGATAAGAATTTCTTATCTCCTTTACTTTTTTAGTTTTCCCCAAAAAAACATGGGCAGTAGCTAGGTGATGTGAGTTTACTACAGGCGGAACTATTAGCTTAAGACAAGGGTGTCTATCATGAGGTGGAATCTTAAAGGAAGCCGGTGGCAAAATCTTGAATCTATGGACAAGAACTGGTCAAAATGCACATAAGGTAGGATAAGGTTTCCAAACAAATCAAAGTCTTATGTGTAAAATCAGAGGTTATATGAGAGGAAAGTTACTGCACCTTATCTGAGGAGGTTTGTCAGAATAACATGTGAAATATTGTTGAATTGGCAGAAGTCAGTACTGCTTGTAGTTGCAAAGTTTGGATTATATATGTATATATGGAGCACATTGGAAAACTAAGAGAAAAAGGTGTTATGAGTTGAGTAAGGCGGGACGAAATACGAAAGCTGCTTACGAGTAAATGAAAGTGTATAAGTAGGTGTAGAAAAATAAGCTAAACACACATTGGTATGCAAAAAAACTTAGTGAATCGACGTATGCAAACGGCACGTACGGTGATTTGAAAGGACAGTGGATAGTTATTCTCTCCCACTTGGTTACAAGAATATAGTAGACTATATCATACATATATAATTTTCTGTTAGAGAAAGCAGAGTTGTATGGTATAATTATTGCGTGAATATAGGAAGGAAGTGTTGAGGGTGTCAAGCAAACTGTTTAAAAACCCGATTTATAAATATCATAGAGAATTGCTGTTATGGGGAATTGATATTTTTATTGTATTAGTTTCCTTTTTCTTAGCATATTGGATTAAAATAGATTTTGAAATTCCGGATTTTGATTATTTTAATTTTCCTAAAGCGATTTTATCGATAACGACATTAGTTTTTGTATATAGTGTTTCTTTCCGGTTATTTAGAATACATAAAAGTTTATGGAAATATATAGGACAGGTGGAAGCGTATCGTATCGGTATGAGCGTACTCTGTTCTTCTGTTGTATTGCTTGTGTGTGTGCTGGTATCACATATAGAAAGATTCTATTTGGGTATTGTAGTTACCGGGGGACTTTTAAGTACCTTGATGATGTTTAATGTTCGTTTGATTTATCGTACATTTCGTAAGCATCTGAATAGATCGGAAGCTGCTAAACGCAATGCCTTGATTATCGGTGCCGGTGATGGCGGTTATTTGATGCTGAAAGAATTAACGCAAAATGAAAAATACAATGTCAATGTCGTCGGGTTCATCGATGATAAGAAAATAGGTTCAGTAATATCCGGGTATAAGGTGTTAGGTGATACTTATGATATTCCATCAGCTGTAAGTAAGTACGATGTGCAATGTGCATTTATTGCAATTCCAAGTGCAGACAAGGAAAATATCCGTCGTATTTATGATATTTGCCAATCTGTTAAATTAGAAACTAAAATCATGAAAGATACGCATGATATTTTAGATGATAGCTTAAAACCGAAAAATATTCCGCTTCATGATATTAGTATCGAAGATTTATTAGGACGTGGAGAGGTTCATCTTGATCAAAGTGAAATCAAGTCGTATTTAACTGATCGAATTGTTGCGGTAACAGGTGCCGGAGGAAGTATCGGTTCTGAACTTTGTCGTCAAATCGTTCGATTTAAGCCTAAAAAGCTTGTTATGATTGACATTAATGAAAACTATTTGTATATGCTTGAGCAGGAGTTTAATCGTAATCGTACACATGGTTTGATGGATAAAGATATAGAAATTGTTTCTATTATTACATCTATCCGTGATTTTACGGCATTGACTGACGTGTTTAAAAAGTATCAGCCGGAGGTAGTGTTCCATGCGGCGGCACATAAGCATGTTCCGCTTATGGAAACCCGACCAATGGAGGCAATTAAAAACAACGTGTTTGGGACAAATAACGTAATTAAGGCTTGTATTAAAAATAAAGTTTCACGCTTTATTATGATCAGTACAGACAAAGCAGTAAATCCGACCAATGTCATGGGAGCTTCTAAACGTATGACAGAAATGATTTTACAAGCAAACGGAAATAACGGTGTTACGAAAATGGCAGCTGTACGTTTTGGAAATGTATTGGGATCGAATGGTTCCGTTATCCCGATTTTTAAAGGACAGATTGCCGAAGGAGGACCGGTAACAATTACCGATAAAAATATCATTCGTTATTTCATGACGATACCGGAAGCTGCGCAATTGGTACTGCAAGCAGGTTTTTATGCAGATAAGGGTGAAATTTTTGTGCTTGATATGGGACAACCGGTAAAAATCTTGGATTTAGCTGAAAAAATGATTCGTTTATCAGGATATAAACCTTATGAAGATATCGATATTGTGGAAATCGGACTTCGCCCCGGTGAAAAAATGTTTGAGGAGCTTCGTTTAGATGGTGAAACGACAACGAGAACAAAGAATAATCTAATCTTTAAAAATAACGTTATGGATATCACCATGGAAGAAATCAATGAGAAGCTAAAAGAGCTTAGTGAAGTTATTAACGAAGAAGCAAGCAATGAGAAAATTAAGGAATGTATATTGCGTTTGATAAAAGATAAGGAAACTGTAAAAAAATAAACGTTATATTAAATGCCACGATTGCATTTGAAAAAGTAAGTATGATAACGTTTCTTTATAAATTGAAATTGTTGTTTTTCTAAATACTAAAAGAGATAATATTCCTTATTAAGAAGTTATCTGCTTAGTTTTGAATTATAAATAATGATTAGTAGAGTTTCGTACTTTAGTGATAGCTGTTGCTTAACAGATTTTGAAATATCATTAAAAGAGGAAGAATTGGGGTAAATATATGAATGTAATGATTATTAGTTGTTTTGGATACTATGAGCAAAGGGTACGTTTTGTGAAAGAAGCTTTTGAACAAAAAGGCCATCATGTAGAGGTTGTATTTTCTGACTTTGATCATATCAATAAGGCTAAAATTGTCGATAAAAGAGCTGGGACAACTTATTTAAAATCACGTCCATATTATAAAAATATATCATTAAGCCGGATTTTTTCTCATTTTCTTTTCGCAAGATCCGCATATCATTATGCATGTAAAAAACAACCAGATTTAATATATGCGGTGATACCACCAAATACGCTTGGAAAATATTTAAAGAAATATAAGAAAAAAAATAAAGTTCGTTTAATTTTCGATATTTATGATCTTTGGCCGGAATCTTTTGTAAATCAAAAATTTGCGGGGATTGCCCGTCCGTTTTTTTTGAAATGGGCAAGTTTCCGGAATCAATCATTAAATGCAGCAGATTTTGTAATTACCGAATGTGATTTATATCGTGAAATTTTAGCTGAATTTCTCGATCCGGAGCACACGAAAACAATTTATTTAACAAAAGGCAGTGAATTTGAACAGCCGATGATTTCTAAGCCTATGGAAACTTTGCATATTTGTTATTTGGGATCAATCAATAATATTATAAGTATTGATATGATCGTACGCTTTTTAAAAACTTTGCAAAATTATCGTCCGATTGTTGTCGATATTATCGGAAAAGGCGAAACGAAAGATGACTTTATTAGAAAGCTAAAAGCACAGGGAATTGAAACAATCTATCATGGAGCCTTATTTGGTGAAGATAAATGGAAAATTATGAATCAATGTCATTTTGGCATCAATATGATGATTAACACTGTACGGGTTGGTCTTACAATGAAATCGGTAGATTATTTTGAAGCGGGACTTCCAATACTGAATAATATTAAAGGCGATACATGGACTTATGTCGATAATTTCAATTTAGGCTTTAATGTAGATGAAAAGAATATTGAAGATGTTGCTCGTAAACTGGCAAAATTAGATGAACGACAATTTGAAGAAATGCAGAGAAATGTAAGAGATGTTTTTGCCTCTAAATTTTCTTTAACAGCATTTCAAAGAGATTTTCAGTCGGTATTGGATTATTGCGAAAAGCTGACACATAAAAATATTTTGATTTTATGCAATCATGAAATTGTTTTGTATAATTTTAAAAAAGAGCTTATTCAAAAAATCAGTGAAAAAGGCTATCAGGTTCATATTTCTATGCCATTTAATCATAGCTTACCTTTTTTTGAAGATACTTTAAAATGTGATTGTATTGAAACAAGAATTGATCGTAGAGGGATCAATCCGTTAAAAGACTTTAAATTGATTTTATTTTACAGAAAATTGATAAAAGAGCTTAAACCGGATTTGGTTTTTACACTTACAATTAAGCCTACGATTTATGGTGGCGTTGTATCAAGAATTTACGGTGTGGATTATATAACGAATATTACAGGTTTGGGAAGCGCATTTCAAAATGATAATTGGCTCCGTAAATTTGTTGTTCATATGTATCGTGTGGCTTTAAAAAATGTGAAAAAAGCGTTTTTTGAAAATGAAGATAATTGCCGAGTGTTCTTAGAGGACAAAATAGTGGAAGTGGAGAATAGTTGTATAGTACACGGTGCAGGGGTTAATTTACAGGAATTTAAATTTGTGAATCCTTGTAAAAATCCTAAATTGGTTTTTGCTTTTATCGGTCGTGTGATGAAGGAAAAAGGGATTGATGAGTTCCTTTATTGTGTTGATAAATTGCGCAATGAAAACGCCGAATTTCGTGTATATGGTTTTTGTGAAGAAGAATATATTGCACGTTTAAAAGAAATGGAGAAAAACCCTAATTTCCATTATTTTGGTTTTTGCAATGATATTGCTAATAAATACAATGAATTTGACGTTATTGTTCTGCCTTCGTATCATGAAGGAATGTCCAATGTTTTATTAGAAGGAGCTTCCAAGGGGAAAATTTTAATTACATCTGATATTTTTGGCTGTAAAGAAGCCGTTATAGACGGTAAAAGTGGTTTTTTAGCCACAAAAGCTGATAAAGAAAGTTTATTAGAGGCATGTAGGAAGGCTTTGGCATTATCGTATGAGGAAAGAGTTGCCTTTGGATTAGAAGCAAGAAAGTTAATGGAAAAGGAGTTTGATCGTAACATCATTAACAAGCAATACATGGAGGCAATTGATGAGATATTAGGAGAAAAGACACTATGAAAACAGTAAGTGTTATTGTACCAATCTATAATGCATCGAATAGTATTATAGATTGTATGGATAGCATACGTCATCAAACATATCGGGATTATGAGGTTATTTTGATAAATGATGGATCTACTGATGATAGTCTGATAAAAGTACAGAACTATATTAAACAATATCAACTGGTGTATTGGCATGTTATTTCAAGAGAAAATTTAGGAGTTTCTCATTCTAGGAATGAGGGTATCTGTACTGCCCAAGGCGAGTATATAGCATTTCTGGATTCCGATGACATGTGGGATAAGAGAAAATTGGAGAGACAAATGGCATTTGTTAAAGAACACGATGCTAGTGTTGTCGGTGGTAAATTCGGTAAAATAAACGGATCGGCATATTGGAAATATCAATTAAACGATTTACTGTATCATAACTATGTACTGACATCTACGGTTTTAATACGTAAGAATGCTATTATGGAAGCAGGATTATTTGACGAAACTATGCGATATTCAGAGGATTATAATCTTTGGTTAAAGTTGGCTACACGTTATCCAATATATATTTTGAATGAACAACTGGCTATTTATGATATTTTGAAACAAGGAGGGGGATTGTCCTCACATCTTTGGAGTATGGAAAAAGGAGAACTTTCCAATTATCATTTTTTAAAAAAACACAATTACATATCAAGTATATCGTATATCAAGGTATGTATATACTCATTATCTAAATTTATGCTTAGATTGATAAAGAGAGTGGGAAAAAGGAGGTAGTATTATGATACGTGTCTTGCATGTTGTTAGTATTATGCATCGAGGCGGGATTGAAACGATGCTGATGAATTATTATCGCAGGATTGATCGTAATCAAGTGCAGTTCGATTTTATAGAACATGGATTTGAAGAAAATGATTATGATGCAGAAATCAGGCGTTTAGGTGGGAAAATTTATAATATACCACCTAAATATGAAGGAGTAAAAAAAAGCTTGAATGCTATTTCTGAAATTGTTTCAAAAAACAAATACCAAATAGTTCATGTTCATATGGACGCCATGAATTCCTTTGCGTTGTACGCAGCTAAAAAAGGAGGAGCAAGTATCCGCATTTCACATGCACATAGTACCTCAATGCCCCCATCAAGAGTAAAAGGTCTTATTTATTGGTTATCAATTAAAGCCTTGCCAAGATATGCAAATCAATATTTTACTTGTAGTCAGGTATCGGCCGATTACCTGTATAGGAATATAGATAAGTCAAAAATCCAGTATATACATAATGCGATTGACACTGAAAAATTTAATTATCAAGAAGATATAAGAAATCAAATAAGAGAAAAGCATGATTTAAAAGACAACCTTGTTTTAGGACATGTGGGTAATTTTCAGTATCCTAAAAATCATATGTTTTTACTTGAAATCATGAAGGAGTACCATCAAATTAATCCAAATGCTAAGTTATTGTTGTGTGGAGATGGTGAGCTGCGAGAAAGTATTGAGAAGCGAATAAAGGAATATCATTTAGAGGAGAATGTGATACTATTAGGCGTGTGTGATAATGTAAGCGAATATATGCAAGCATTTGATATTTTATTACACCCTTCGTTTTATGAGGGCTTTCCGGTAGTAACAGTTGAAGCGCAATGCTCGGGTTTACCGCTTCTATTATCCGATACACTCACGAAAGAAGTAGCTTTAACCGATCACGTAGAGTTTTTAGCCATTGATGGAGATCAGGCTGTTAAACAATGGACAGATGCTATTGAAAGAATTCGATGTCATGCTTTTGAAAGGAAAAATCAATCTGAAATAATCGCTAAAAAGGGATATGATATTCGAATAGAAGCAGAAAAACTACAGCATCTTTATGAACAGCTTGCAAAGGAGGAACTAAATGAATAAATTATATTCTAAAGTAACTAGCATAGAGTTATATAAAATTTTATTTATGGTATGCTCTTTGCTGTATATACTTCCTAAAGGAGATGTTGTCGCAAGTATTTTATTAAAAGGAATGCTTGTTTGGGGTTTTTTATTGTTAGTAATTCGCTTTTATCAGAAAAGAATTATAATTGACAATAAGTTTTTCATATTTTTTATAATCTTTACACTGCTGAGTATCATATTTAATTTTCAAGATGGATTTATACGAAATATTAAAGATTTTTTATATCTTATTTTAGAAGTGGTTTTGTTAACACAGGTTGATAAAGGGGATAGTAAAAATATACTTATTTTTAATAGAATTTTATTAGGCTTTATGACCTTTGGTTACACTGTATCTCTTTTGATTTTCTTTTTTCGAATACCGCAGGTGCCTGGATTTGAAAAATTCATAATGTCGTATACAGAAGGAAGATTATGGGGGTGGTGTGGAAATCCAAATACACTTGCAACTATGAGCTTGTTCGGCTTGTTCGCTGCTTTTTTTAATATTTATTTGCGAAAAGAAAACTTATCAGTTTTAAATAAATTAGGATATGGTTTTATCATTATCGAGGCATTAGCTTGCTTGACTTTATCACAATCACGTTCAGGTTTTGTTGGTTTCGCTGTATTAGTATTTGGTGCGGTATTTTTTATTGGCATTTATAAAAATAAGCACATCATTGGTTCTATTCTATTAGCACTCATAATTGGTATTGCTTCTGTATTTATGTTGGAAGTATATGGTTGGGGGCTGAGACAAATGCCTTCTGAAAAACTTGCTATTAGTGTAAATTCAAACGGATATTTTTCAATTCAAGAAGATGGTTCGGATGGAGGAGAAGTTAATCCTTCAAGTTCCGACATGGGACTTGAGAACAGAGAAATCGGATCAGATTATTCCAATGGGCGATTTACTATTTGGAAAGGCGGTTTATCCGTCGCAAAAGAAAACATTTTGTTCGGAGTTGGGCAAAATGCATTGAATGATGAAGTAAATCAAAAATTACCTAAAGATTATGTTAAACAATCACCGAAAATAGCTGCTAACATGCATAATATTTATTTGCAGGTATTGGCAACCTCCGGTATTTTTGCATTTATCTTTTTTGTTTTACAGTTTGTAAATAGCTTTTGGAAAAGAAGAAAAGAAATATTTAATGATGCACTAAAATGTATGTTTTTTGTTTTGATTGGGTGTATGTTGATAATTAACTTATTTGATTCCAATATAATCGGATTTATGAATTTATTTATTGCCGGTATGTTTTGGATTTATTTCGGATATTTCACTAGTGAATGTGCCGATAATAAAAAAGTTTTATTTCTCATCAATTCATTAAAAATAGGCGGTGCGGAAACAGTACTAAGAGATATTGTAAATCATTTTGATTTTCAAAATTATGATATTACTGTAAGAACCTTATTTTCAGAAGGTGAATTGTTAGATGAATTTTCGCCTTTCATTCATTATTCAACAGTTCTTAAAAAACCGAATCCTCTAAAAAAAGCGATATTGTGGAGATGTGTAAAGTATTTGCCGAGTGTTATCATACAATATTTTATTCACGGACAGTATGATTATGCAATAGCATTTTTAGAAGGTATGCCAACGAAAATTGTAGGCTCTCTTAAAAATACGGATTGTAAAAAATATTGTTGGATTCATACTGATCTGGTTCATAACTTTGAGAGTGAAACGAACTATCATAATCGAGAACAAGCATTGAAATGTTATCAAGGAATGGAGAATATTATTTGTGTGTCCAATGATTGCAAGGATAAGTTTTTACAAATTTATCCCGAATTAAAGGATAGGACTATTGTTGTTTATAATTGCTTGGATATAGAACGTATTCGTATGCTATCCGATGAAGTGGTAGAATCACCTTTTTTAGATAAGAAATCCTCAATACTATTGTGTAGCGTTGGAAGGTTAGTTAAAGAAAAAGGCTTTCTTCGTATGCTGCATGTTATTGAACGTTTGAAAAAAGAAAATGTCAATTTACAGTGGTTATTGATTGGAGATGGAAATCAAAAAGATATTTTAAAGGAATATGTGAAAAAACACGGGCTTGAAGAAAATGTAGCATTTTTAGGTTATCAAAAAAATCCATTTGCTTATATGAAGCTTGCTGATTATTATGTGTGTTCTTCCTTTGTTGAAGGCTTTTCATTAACTGTTGTAGAAGCACTTATCGTAGGGGTAGCGGTGATTTCGACTCAATGTACTGGACCAAATGAGATTCTTAGCGATAATTGTGGAATCCTTTGTGAAAACAGTGAAGATGGTTTATATGACACTTTGAAAGTAATAAATAAAAAGAAAAAAGAGTTACCTAGAGAAAAAATCGAAAAGCGAATTGCTCAATTTCGCGTAGAAACTGTTTTAGATAGTATCTATAAATTGATCGGAGGTCAATAAGATGTGTGAAATTACTATTTTTACACCTGTTTATAACCGTGCATATTGTTTGAAAAAGCTTTATGATTCATTAAAGGAACAAACGTGGAAGGATTTTGAATGGGTTATTGTTAATGATGGTTCAACTGATTATTCCGATGAACTAATAAAAACATTTATTGAGGAAAAAAGGATAAAAATACAATATCGGTACGTTAAAAATCATGGAAAGCATAATGCTATTAATATAGGTGTCGAGATGGCACAGGGAAGGCTGTTTTATATCGTAGATTCAGATGATAGTTTGCCAAGAAATGCATTAGATAGAATCATGTATTGGGAGAGTACAATTAAAACAGAAAAACGATTCGCGGGTGTTGCAGGTTGTCGAGGTAATAAAGAAGGAAAAATTATCGGGGAAACATTCGAAGGAGAGTATATAGATGCTACGGTACTAGAACGTGATGCAAAGCATATCATAGGCGATAAAGCGGAAGTATTTTATACTGATATACTGCAAAAATACCCTTTTCCTGTTTTTGAAAACGAAAATTTTATTTCAGAAAGTGCGGTTTGGCTAATGCTTGGAAAAGAGGGATACAAGCTTCGATGGTTTAATGAAATAACCTATTACGGAGAATATTTGGAAGATGGTTTAACGGCAAAAGGCAATCTGCTGTTTCAAAAAAATCCAAAAGGTTTTTTATATGTTACTAAACTTGAACTTTCTTGTTATCCTAATGATAAAATAAAATGTATGAAGCTTTGTGTTGCGTATTATACTACATTGAAAAAAGTGGGTATAGATTTAAAGAGGTGTGCAGCCGATTTAGGAGTATCAAAATTTTATTTAGCCTTTTCGTATATGCTTTTTAGAATCAAAAATATAAAAGGATAGGTGAAGTTATTATGAACGAGAGCCATAATTGTATCGTGTCTATTATTGTTCCGATATATAATGCGGAAAAATATTTATCAAGAACTGTGGAAACATTACGTCGGCAAACCTTAACAAATATTGAAATATTATTAGTAAATGACGGGTCCACCGATGATAGTTTAAAGCTGTGCCGAGAATTTGCCGAAATTGATCCTAGAATTCAAGTGATTGATAAGCAAAACGGAGGGGTCAGTTCTGCGCGCAATATTGGATTAAAACTTGCAAAGGGACAATACGTGTTATTTGTTGATGCAGATGATTATGTTGAAGCAAATTATGCGGAGATCTTACTAAAGACTTTGCAGGAAAATAAGAGTGATATTGAAATGTGTGGATATTTTAAGGAGGACAAAAAATCCGAACAAATAATTACTCTAATGGAAAAAGACCACGTTTTTGATTTAAATAAAGAGTTACCCTCAATTCATAAAGCTTTTGTGAAAGGAAACGGTGGAATTTACAGTATATTTAATAAGCTGTTTTCATTAAAAAAAATCAAAGAAAACAATCTTCAATTTTCTGAGAAACTAAGTCATGCAGAGGATTTTCTTTTTTGCATACAGTATGTGAATACTTGTTCTTCTTTTGGTTATATAAATATTCCTCTATATCATTATGTTAATAATGATAATAGCTTAACAACGACATTTAATAAGAGGCAATTAGCATACCATGAGGATTGGTTAATGGTATTAAAGCAAAATATAGTATCCGATGTTTATAAAGAGCATACACAAGAAATTTATTATACGACATTAACAGAAGTAAATGATTATTGTATTAGAGCGAAACGAAATAAGGTTCGATTTTCTTATAAGGATTTAACTTCCTATCCAAGTGTTCGGGAAATGATAAAGAACATTCGTTTTAAAAGAGTTGATTCGATAAGCTGTTATATTCTATTGATAGTATTACGATTCAAAATTTTATTTCTGTATAAGTTGTATATTCTTTTACGATAATGAAAAGATTTGGTGAAATATATAAAATCACCTCTTTTTTATAGTAGTTAAAAAAGTTGTAAGATAAAATACTTCGCGCTATGATATAATTAAGTAGTTATAGTGTGTCGATTGAAAAGTAATATACTTAGGTATGGAGGTTAAAATGGAAAGAAAGAAAATATTTATTTCAGCATATACTTGTTTCAATGTAGGTGATGATTTATTTATTAAAATTTTATGTGATAAATTTTCAGAACATGATTTTTATATCATTGCAAATAAGGAGTATAGAAAAATATTTAGGGAACAAAAAAATTTACATATAATAGATTCAAGCTCAGCCTACCAACGTTATTTAAATAAAATTATGTCATTGTTGCATAAAGAGCACTATACTATTAGAAAAACGATTTTATCTTGCGATGCGATTGTATGTATTGGTGGTTCCATCTTCATTCAAAATGAAAATTGGAAAAATCGCTTCGAATTTATGTTAAAAGAAATAGATAAACCAAAATTCGTTATCGGTTCAAATTTCGGACCTTTCGACGATGATGGGTTTTATTCCGCATTTCATGAATTATTTAAATGCTTTACAGATATATGTGTAAGAGATGATTATACATATAATTTATTTCATGATTTAAAAAATGTCAGAAAAGCTCCGGATATTGTATTTCAATATGATATGAAAAAACATATTTCTGAGGAAAAACAAGGCGTAGGTATTAGTGTTATAAATTTACGGAATCGCAAGGGATTAGAAAAAGTATGTGAGGTTTATGAAGAAAAAATCGCTTCTGTTTGTGAAATGTTCGCAACAAAGAATATCCCGGTAAAGCTATTTTCATTTTGCAAATTTGAAAAGGATAATGATGTAATCGAAAAGATCAAGGATAAATTAAGCGATATTGCGAAAGAAAATTGCAAAGTTATACTATATGAAACAGATTTAGAAATGCTTTTGGATCAAATAGGAAATTGCAAAATGATTATTGCATCACGATTCCATGCTATGATTTTAGGTTGGATAGCACAGTGCAAGGTTTTGCCTTTAATATATAGCGATAAAATGTTGAATGTAATTAATGATGTTAGATTCACCGGAAAATATGTAGATATAAAAAATATCGAATCTTTAACGATGGACGATATTATGAAAATATATGAAAATCAACCTATACTTAGAACAGAGATTTTGAGTAAGGAAGCAGAAAGGCAGTTTGATGGATTAAAGCAGTATTTGAATACGTAAAAAGGAAGGTTAGGAAATGTTATGGAAAATAAAATCTCTGTTGTGATAACTTCGTATAATAGATATGAATATTTGACTCAAGCCATTCATTCAGTGGTAATGCAGGATTATTCGAATAAAGAGATTATTGTTGTGGACGATTGTTCTGACGATTTAAATTATGATGAGTTTAAAATGCGAGATGATATAATTTATATACGTAATGAAGCCAATAGCGGTGCATCTATGAGCAGAAAAAACGGATATAGAGTGGCAACTGGTGAATACATCATTTTTATGGACGATGATGACTATTATACAAATCCTGATTTTTTAAAAAAAGCTATGAACGGCTTTTTAAATAATACAGATATTAGCTTTGTCAGTGGTAATGTTAATGTATATGACCAACAGTCTGAACAGGTGTTGCCTGCCAATAAACTTCCGTTTTATGGGAATGTGGATCGCGAAGAGTATTTAAAAGGATTTCAAACTAAATACATTAAACCTTATTCTACCTTTTCCACTGTATTTTCCATGAAGGTTATTGATAAAATTATTGAGATGCCAATGTTTAATGATTCTTCCATTTATTTAGGAGCTCTATTATATGGAAAACCGTATTTTCTTGAAGATATTATCGGAAATTACAGAGTACATAAAAGCAATATGACCAAGGCACTAAATGTGGAATTTATTTTGCAAAATTTGAAACAAAAAAAAGATATAAAAGATGCGATGTTATCACAAGTGTCTTTTGATTTAGAAAAATGGTTTTATCAACAAGTAAAATTGACTGTAGATTATTATTTACGAGAAACTAGGCCACAATTAAAATCAGCTGTTGCGGTTTTGAAGTGGGGATTACAGAATATGAAAAAAAATCGATTACATTTTTTCTTAGATTGGTTGTATGATTTAGTTTATAGCTATCGTGCTACGAGAAAATGTAGAGAGGAAAATAAGTATGAAGCGTAGGCAAGTTTTTTCTAATATATTATCCGGGTTTTTAGGTCAAGTCATTACATTATTATTAGGTATTATCCTACCTAGACTTTTTATTATGACGTTCGGGTCAGAAATAAATGGGCTTCTTTCTTCTGTGAATCAAGTTTATGTATATATTGGTTTATTAGAAGCAGGGGTAGGTACTGCAACACTTCAGGCATTGTATAAACCGATTGCTTCTCAAGAAAAAGATAGCATCAATTCCATATTATCGGCAACTAAGATGTATTATTATAAAACGGGCTTTTTTTATGGTTTAGCAGTGCTTTTGTTTGCAATTTTATATCCTATATTTGTTTCTAATGAAATCGGATTTACAACAATATTTTTGGTAATATTGTTTAGCGGTTTAGGAAATGTTATTATTTATTTTTTCCATGGAAAATATAAAATTTTATTAAATGCAGACGGGAGAGGATATATAGTTACTAATATTGCGACGATATCTACAATTATTACCAGTATTTTAAAAATTATTTTGATTTTTAAGGGGTTTGATGTAGTCGCTATTCAGTTCTCGTTTTTCATAGTAACATTATTACAAGTTGTATTTTTTCAAGTATATATAAATAAGAGATATCAATGGTTGGATTTAAATGTTGAACCTAATTTCCAAGCCATATCTCAAAAAAATTCAGTTTTAATACATCAATTATCATATTTAATATTTTCAAATACCGATATTATTATTTTAACTTTATTTTGTGATTTAAGAATAGTAAGTATCTATACTATATATAATCTTGTTTTTTCATCAATTTCTAATATTCTTGCTTCAATCAATGGAAGCATTGTATATGTATTAGGTCAAGAATATGCGAAAAATTTGAAAAATTTTATGAAATATGTTAATTGTTATGAATTATATTATACAGTACTGAATTTTATATGTTATACAATGGCGTTAATATTTGCTATACCATTTCTCAAACTATATACTAATGGTTTCAACGATCCGCAGTATGTAGATGTAATTTTAGTAATATTGTTTGTTGCGTTAAATGTTTTAGTTGCATCACGCACAGCAATGTCGAATATCATAAATATTACCGGACATTTTAAAGAAACGCAGAATAGAGCTATTTTTGAATCTGTTATTAATTTGACAGTATCTTTAATCGGAGTACATTTTTTTGGGATTTACGGGGTCTTGCTTGGAACAATCATTGCCTTATTGTATCGTACAAATGATATAATTCTTTATAGTAACCATAAAATATTAAATAGATCTGCTTTTCATACATATAAAATTATAATCGTAAATGTTGCTTTAATGATCTTAATATATGTTGGTTTCCAAAATATGGTTCTTCCATTTCTTTTGTTGGATACATATACTGAATTATTTGCTTCAGCTGCGTTATGTGCTATTATTATAGGTTTAATTTATATCGTCATTAATTCTTTATTAGATAGGGATTCTTTTAGATTTGTTTTGAGCTTAGTTGTAAAAAATAGTGAGTTTAATGAAATGTAGTAAATAATAATTATAGAAAGGGGATAGAAAATGAGTATTTCTAAATCTTTGTTTCAATCATCGGTAATTTATTTTATCGGGCAAATTTTATCTAAAATCATTTCCTTTCTCTTACTTCCGCTTTATACCAACTATATCAATACATCGGATTTTGGCTATTATGACTTTACTGTTTCTATATTAGGTGTTATTGTACCGGTTATATTCTTGGAAATATGGACAGGAACCCTTAGATTTGGTGTGGAAAAACAAGATGAGTGTGGAAAATCTAAGGTAATCAATAACACAATGATACTTGGAATGGGATCACTCGTTCTTTATAGCATCATATATGTTGTTTTTATGTCATTGTTTCCATTTGAATTACCACTATGGATCTATTTATATAGCTTTTTTTGGGTCATTCAATTATTTTTGCTGAGTGTTGCAAGAGTTTATGGGAAAAATGTATTGTATGCAAGCAGTGGAGTAATTTCAGTATTCTTTAATGCAGCGGTAACGATTCTTGTCGTAATGCTAACAAATGGTTCCATTATTTCCTTATATTTAGGAATGATTGTGTCTATGATCGTACAAATAATAATTTTGAATCATAGTTTTCATATTTTCTCAAAATTTCGTTTCTCCGATTTTGATAAGGATTTATGTAAAGAACTTATACGATTTTCATTACCTTTAAGCTTCAACTCAATTATGTTTTGGATGTTGGAGGGGTTTAATAAATATGTTATAAAAATATATTTGGGACTTTCCAGTGTAGGAATCTATGCGGTTGCCAATCGTTTATCCTATATTTTAACATTGATAATCAGCGTATTCAGCTTATCTTGGCAAGAAACAATCTTTAAAATCAGTGATAAAGAAACTAAAGAAGCTGTCTATAACCAAGGCTTCCACATGCTGTTTAAAGTTATGGGGGCAGGATTGGTCGTTTTATTACCGGCAATCGCCATTATGTTTCCATATATAATAGGGAATGATTATGCACAAGCTAGAAATCTGATACCTTGGCTATTATTATCGGTTTATGCCAATGCAATGGTAAATTTATTATCTTCTTGTTTCGCAGCAGAGAAAAATACCAAAGATGCAATGATTGCAAGAACGATATCCTGTATTATCAATGTAGTCGTTCTTTTCTCCTTTATTGACTGTATCGGTCTTTATGCGTCTCCGATTGCTTTGTTTTTAGCAAATTCTATCGGTATGATCGTTTTGCTAATGTTGATTAAAAAGTATGTGCGTATTACGTTATTACCTTCACAAGTCATGGTGTTTATAACGATGTTCATTATTTCGTATTTTGTGTATACGAATTGCAGCACTTTTGTGAATCTAGGTTGGTTATTATTTTCAGCAATTATTTATTGTATTTATTTAAAGGATTTTATTATTTCTGTTTTGAAGCTTGCTAAAGATATGGTATTTCGAAAAAGGTGAGGTGATAAGTATGAAAAAAGTCAAATTTATTTGTGAGCAATATGTTGATATGCTTGGAATTCTTATTGCAGTATTAACTGTTTTTAGTAGCTTTTTCATTACCGGTCTATTTGGAATGGGAAAGTATGGAACACTGATTAACTATACATTATGTGGTCTGTTTTTCGTTTATATAGGTATGCTGTTGATTATAAGAAAAAAAAATTCGTGTTTTTATAAATCAGTTGAATTCTATATTTGCTTGTTTCTTTTCTTTTATCTTTTAACAATTGGGTTAAATACAGGAAAAATACAGAATTTAAAGATCTTTATTTTAACTGCCATTCAATGGGTGATCTTGTTCCATTATATGAAAACAAAGAGAATTACTATGGAAAAAATTTTATATTGTTTAAACATAATAATTTTTATAGTAACTTTCATTGGTATTGTATATTGTTTTTTATTCAATCACCCGGTTTCAAATTTTGCGGAAAGACATTGCGGATTCTATGAGAATCCTAATACGGGGGCTATTATTTGTGCAATTAGTATCGCTATTTCCATGATGTTTCTAAGTTTTAAAAACATTTGGAATCGTGTTTTTTTGATAATCAACATTGTTTGCCAACTAATGATGATACGTTTGTGTTTATCAAGAGCCGGAGTTATTATGCTAATAGCCTTTTTGATTTTATATGCGCTGATAGTAGCTTGTTATCACAAGAAAAAAGCAATAACAGCTATACGTAATTTGATAGTAGTTGCAGTTGTGTTTTTGTTTATTTACAATGTAGTATCTCCTAAACTTTATCACTTAAGAGATTTGATTTTGTATCAGCCAAGTGCGGTATTAAATGTCTTGCAAAAAGAAGAAACCGCTGGAAGCAACGTAAGCAAAAGAGATGAAAAGAAGGCAACTGACAGTGATAATCATCGAATGAACTTATTGATTTCGGGAAGTAAAGCATTTCTTCACAATCCGATTATCGGAGTAGGGCAAGCGAATTTACCGAAGGCAGTAAATGAGCAAATGTTGTTACAGGATTTAGAAACCGGAGGAGTGCATAATGCCTATTTGCAGATGTTGATTTCTAACGGTGCGATAGGATTTGTTTCTTATGCTGCTATTTATGTAGTATTGTTGATTTTGTTTATCAAAAAGCGTAAAACTATTACATTGGCAATGATTCAAGATAAAAATTATAACTATTTCTGTGGTTTTACAGCATTAACATTAAGTTTATTTGTATATGGATTATTAGAATCGGTAATCGTTTTAAGTAGTTCGTTCCCGGCAGTTATCATGGCAATTTCCGCTGGTGGCGTAGCTTCTTTTATAGAAGGAAATGAAAGTGTAGGAAAGGAATTGTCAACAAATGGAAAAGAAACTGTTGAGTATCATCATACCTGTATATAATAATCAAGATCAGATAAAAAATTTAATTGATGAAATTTTGAGCATGGAGTTACGAGAACAGTTGGAAATATTGTGTGTAGATGATGGATCCGAAGATCAAAGTCTACAAGTATTACAAAGTATCAATGATAAAAACTGTTTGGTTTTGACACAGCCGCATGCAGGTGTAAGCTATGCGAGAAATTTAGCTTTAGACAAAGCAACCGGAGAATATATTACTTTTTTTGATGCTGATGATAATATTGATACAAATAAATTCATGACTGTTTTAAATAAAATAAAGATAGAAAAGCCGGATTTATCAATCTTCGGAATATATGATCGATTTATTTACAGCAGTGAGAAAATTCAATTACATCGGAATTATGTTGAAAATAAAAGGTACAGTGCAGATGAGTTTTTTCAAAATTTCGGGAATTTATTAAATAAGCATATCATGTACTCACCATGCAATAAGATATATAAGCGCAGTATTATCGAACGGTATCAGATACGTTTTAATGTAGAATGTGCAATCGGTGAGGATATGCTATTTAATCTTGATTATTTACAACATGTTTGTAACGTCAGAATGTTTGAGGAATTCGTTTACTTGTATAATCACGATATGATGAAAATATCAAGTAGTTCAAGAAAATATCATGAAAACGAGTTTTCAATTTTAATGAAAATTATAGAGAAAATAAAGCTTCTTTTAGAAAATAAAAAAGTATATTCTAAAAATGAAAAAGAGATTCATGAATTTTTAGTTCGAAAAATTTCCTATTCTATAAATAATTTATTTTTCAAAGGATCGCATTTAACAAAGGAAGAAAGACTATATTTTATAGATAATCTTTACAACAATGCGTTAGTTAAAGAAGCAATAGATGATCCAAGAGTAAAAATGATTGAATTTGATCAGAAAGTGTTACATTTTCTTCATAAAAGAAGATGGAAAAGATGTATCTTGTATCTATATCAATTGAAAAATAAAAGATAAAAATAGGATAGTTCTATAATAAAAGAAAAAAGCTAGTGTGATATGTTAATTAAAATGTATAAATGCTAGTTTTTTTATTGGTTATTTGTATCTGTACAATAATCGGAGGATTGAATCAAGTTAGATACTGGTTCATAATTATTGGTATTAGTAAATTTAATGTAAGCGTCAAATAAAAAGTGGATTGAACTAATTAAAGAAGCCGAGTAGTATGGTCAGTGTAATAACCAGAACTACTCGGCTTTCTTGCAGATCGCTTGTACTTGTTCGTCCCATGGAAGTAGGTAATTGATGAATTCCGGGTATTCTTTCAAATCTACTCCAGGTAGGCTTTTAAAGATATATGTTAAATATTTATACGGGTCAAGATTATTTGCCTTTGCTGTCTCTACGATACTGTATACTGTTGCACTTGCTTTCGCTCCTTTAGGACTTCCACTGAATAACCAGTTTTTTCTTCCAACTGTAAATGGTCGTATCGCTCTCTCTGCTAAATTGTTGGACATCTCGATATTCCCATCTTCTAAATATCTCATGAGTCCTTCTGGTACTATGTCAAGATTTCGGACAACTAAAATATAAGAATTTTCAATTTTTAGTTTAAATTATTCTGGTAGTAGTTTTTTTCATATTTGTTTGGAGATTGGTAATCACAATGAGAATGTATTCTTACTGTATTGTAAAATCCTTCTATGTATTCAAATACCATCTGATAGGCTTCTGAATAGTCATTTATCTTTTTTCTGTTTAGCCATTCTCTTTTTATCAATGCATGAAATGATTCTATGCATGCATTATCCCATGGATTCCCTTTTTTAGAGTAACTGCCGATCATTCCTACCGTTAGATTATTGGTACTATGTCAAGATTTCGGACAACTAAAATATAAGAATTTTCA